>Ga0209636_10000792_pt1 | contig 31548 bp, 32 predicted proteins | sample DeeMarSWOR152_54_FD_187464 | JGI IMG/M metagenome (GOLD analysis project Ga0209636, IMG submission 187464) | Marine sediment microbial communities from White Oak River estuary, North Carolina - WOR-1-52-54 (SPAdes) (version 2) | ecosystem: Environmental > Aquatic > Marine > Intertidal zone >...
TTTAACTGAGCTTCGGGAAGCGATAGCTAAAAAGATTTCCGCTAAGAACGGATTTAACGTTAACCCATCAACTGAGGTATTGGTTACAGAAGGTGTACAAGGAGCAATAAGTGTGGCAACATTAACATTTGTAAAACCAGGTGATGAGGTAATTGTAGCCGAGCCATATTACTATTCTCATCCTCTCTCTGTAATATTTGCTGGGGGAGTACCCGTTTATACAGAGCTTCGAGAAGATAGAGATTTCCGCTTAGATCCAGACGACATTAAGAAGAAAATCACCCGGAGAACAAAAGCATTGATTTTGTTAGATCCAAACAATCCTACTGGTTCCGTTTTAACAAAAGAGGACCTTAAGGCAATATCTGAAATAGTGAAAAACCATAACCTTTTAGTTATAACTGATGAAATTTATGAAAACTTGGTTTACGATGATGCAAAACATTATAGCATCGCATCATTTCCTGGCATGAAAGAACATACAATTTCTATATTTGGTTTTTCAAAATCATATGCAATGACAGGTTGGCGAGTAGGTTATATTGTGGCTGACAAAAGCTTCATGAGATATATGAAAGAGGTGCATGCCCAACTAACAATTTGTACAAATGCAATTGCACAAAAGGCTGCTCTAGCTGCACTTACTGATTCTCAAGATTGCGTAGAGGAAATGCGCCAGAAATATGAAACAAGAAGAAACATCTTTGTAGACGGACTTAACAGATTGGGTTTGACCTGTAAGTCACCAAAGGGTGCTTTCTACGTTTACGCAAAGGTATCCAAATTCAATCTCACCTCAACAGAATTCGCAAAACGTTTAACAAAAGAAGCTAAGGTGCTAGGATACCCAGGCACTGCATACACATTGGGAAAAAGCGGTGAAAAATACATCAGATTCTCACTAACAGTAAGCGAAGAAAAACTGAAGACAGCTTTAGAAAGAATTCGGAAAGTTATACTTCCTAGCCCACACGAGTAATCTTAGCGTCCGTTCCCACCTTTTCTTCCAACTCCTTCAGTATCAAGAGCAACGCGTTGTTAATCAGCATGTCCGGCTGAAGAGGAAGGTTGCTACAGGCTTCTGTTAGGCGAGAGGCGTTTCAGGGCAGCAGTGAAAGCCGGTTTAGAAACTGTTCCAGCCGTAATCCTTGACGGGGCTTTGAAGCCTGAGGAAGCCCTAGAGGTCAGGCTTGTGGAGAACCTTCACCCTGAAGGGTTGGATCCGTTGGATGAGGCTGAGACCAGCTTGGAATCCCAAGTACAACCTCATCTCCCACCTCCAACGTTTGCATGATCACAAGTTAGCCTCGTGTGTTCCAGCTGTAATCAAAATGTTTTCCTCTGTAAACTCATGCTTCTGTGTCTCAACTACTTCTCTCCTTAATTCGGATAAACCATAATACGACTTCGCAGACCAAACCAATTCCAAATCAGGATTGATGTCTCCAAAGGACTCCTTTAATTTTGGTGAACCTCTTAGCGAGGTGAGAAGCGGATACTCACAACCGACCTCTTGCGCATATAAGAAGAATTCGAACAGTTTATCAATTTTTACAACCATTTTTACACCAATATTCTTTTTGATTAGAAGGTTTATAACATATTTGCATGCGAAACGTAGCATATTATTTACTAATTGGGTTGACTTTTAAGTTATGAAAGCTTTATTTTGTTTTTCATTAATTTTGTCAGCTAGTTCTTGGTATCCAAACTCAAAGGCCTTTAAATTCGTATCGACGAATTTTCTGAAGAGCTCGGCGATTGTTTCTTTCATCAAGTCTCTTTTTAGGGGAAAACCATTAATTCCTACTAATGCCCCCAACATTACGATGTTCATAGTGATGGGGTTACCAGCTTTCCTTGCAAGTTTTAAAGCGTCTATGATGAAAATACTTTTAGTGAAGTCTTTTGCAATAGAAAATACTTTTTGATAGTTAGGATATACGCCTCCTTTAGCTGACACTCCCGGCGGAACCATTGCATACTTATTTAGTATGATTACTCCTTCTGGTGAGACTTTCTTTAGTGCTCTTAACGTTTCCACAAGCTCGAAACTGAGTAAAACATCTGCTTTTCCATCCATTATTATTGGTCCAAACACTTTATCGCCAATTCGAACATCGCAATTGACAACTCCGCCGCGTTGGGCCAAACCGTGAATTTCTCCAACCCTCACGTTCTCTCCCTGCTTGATCGCTGTTTCAGCAAGTATAGTTGCGGCTGTTAATATACCAGTACCGCCTACTCCAATCATAGCAATGTTATATTGCTTGATCATGTAGAAGCCACCTCAATTGCTTCATACGGACATATTTGCGCGCAAACTCCACAAGTTGTTCCAACACACAAAACAGGGTCAATTACGACTTTTTCTCTAAATTTAGAAATTGCTGGACACCCCAACATGGAAACGCAAACTCCACATCCCGTACATTTATCAGGTCTAACTTCATATGAGATTACTTGACCTGCCTTTCTTTTCTCGCGGAGAACGAGAAGTACGCATTTCCTTCTAGCAACCACTACAGCCGGGCCGTCATGGTTCAAAGCTTCTTTAAAAGTTTTTATTGCTTCTTTGACGTTAAATGGGTCTACCACGCGTACAAATTCTACTCCGCACCCAATAGCAACGTCTTCGGGTTTTACTTTTTTACTTACACCTCTATTAGTTACACCAGTACCTGGGTGCGGTTGATGGCCTGTCATAGCTGTTGTTTCATTGTCTAAAATTGTATACACAAACTTATGTTGGTTGTAAATAGCGTTGATTAAAGCAGGTATACCCGCATGGAAAAACGTAGAGTCCCCTATAGTTGCAACAATGGGCTGATCAACCACAACGGACAGACCGCAAGCTAGACCAACACCTGAACCCATACAGAAAACAGTGTCTGCTTCCAGTGGAGGCTCACGCACTAATCCATAACATCCAATATCGTTAGGATAGATTGCCTTTCCATCAGTTGCAACTCTAATCGCATAAAACGTCGCTCTATGCGGACATCCGGGGCACAATACTGGCGGACGCTTTGGAAGGATAGGTTTAACCAACTCAAATTTTTGATCGATCTTTTCAAAGTTTAATGGTGCCTTTTTTCCAGTTGCCAGCGCAATTCCAGAAAGAACCCCTCTTGGATCCAATTCACCATACCTAAGGAAAAAACCCTTCTTTTTGCCAAGGACTTCAACTTCTATATTTTTTTCGCTGGCTATTGCTTTAATAGATTTTTCAAGGTAAGGCTCAAGTTCTTCTACAACTATAATTTTTGAGTGAGAAATCAAAAACTTGCGGATTTTTTCTTCAGGAAGCGGATGCGTCATTCCCAACTTCAGAATTTCCATATTTAAATTCAATTCGTTTATAACTTCTTTTGCATAATTATAGGATACACCTGATGTAATTATTCCAAATTTTTGGTTTTCGCATCCCTCTCCATCTATAAAGTTTAGATGTGTCTCCTCCGAAAGTTTTTTCGCTTGCTCCATTCTTTTCAATAATATTACATGCCTATTTTTAGCGACAGAAGGAACAAGTATAAATCTGTTGCTTTGCCTTTTAAATTTCCCATAGACTTTCGGCTTCGTCAATGAACCCAACTCGACATTTCCTCTGCTGTGATTAACTCTCGTTGTAGTACGAAGTAGCACAGGCTCATTTAATTGCTCACTTATTTTGAATGACTCTGCAACTATGTCTTTAGCTTCTTGGGGGTTTGAGGGTTCTAACATTGGTATTCCGGCAAGTAAACTGTAATATCGGTTATCTTGCTCATTTTGACTTGACCAAGGACCTACATCATCAGCTGAAACAACGACTAGACCAGCATCTACACCAGTATACGCCAAACACATAAGCGTGTCAATCGACACATTTAGGCCAACGTGTTTTGAACATGTAAAAGCTCTAACACCGGCTAATGCCGCAGCTCCAGCAACTTCCGTAGCTACTTTTTCGTTAGTGGAATACTCCATGTAAAAACCCATCTTAAGCGCGCATCTATACAAAGCATCACCAATCTCGGAGCTCGGAGTCCCAGGATATGCCGAAACTACCGCAACACCAGATTCAACAGCTCCACGGGCTATAGCCTCATTTCCAAGCAAAAGGACATTTTTTCCCGGTGAATCCGTTAACAATTTGTCAATTAAACGCAATAAACTTCACCTTTAACATTAATTATAAATATGTAAGTTGACGCTTTAGAGTTCAGATAGAGAATAGCATTACATATACCTTTTCCTTCCCCTAATTAAAGTTGCGCGCGCGCGGTGAATACCATTAAAGATGTAATCATCGACCCACATATTGCTGAAAATATGGTGCATTCTAAGGACCTCCGAACAGGAACAGAAATCACTTTACCCCCGCCACCAGTTATTACCTCATATGTTAAGTCAGTTGACTTAAAGATGAGTTTCCCTCCGAGAGTGGGTGAGCACAACCAAGAAATTTACGGCGATATTCTAGGATATAGCCCCAGCAAGATAAATGAGCTAAAGGAAAAGAACATAATATAAGTTACGTCTTCTGATCGTTTATGAAAATCCTACCGTAAACGCTTTCACGTCAAGCTGTAGTAAAGCTGAATTAAGTAAAGAGTATTTATATGAACTGTTAGAGTTAATCTGGGGGGACAAAGTGTGTTGCATGATCTTTATCCGGAATATCTTAATCCACTTCTTACAAAACCCGAAAGGCCTCTCCCAAGGGAAGTAGCCATTATTGGAGCCGGAGCAATCGGTCCTGACATTGGATATTTCTTCAAGTTCGCGTTGCCTGACATCGAACTCATTCTAGTCGATGTCGTTAAGAGACCCTTAGAAAATGCCCGGAATAGAATTGAAGGTTACATCCAAAAAGGTTTATCATACAAGAAAATGACCGAAGAAAAGGCTAAGGCTGTACGCGCAAAAATCGTCTATACCACAGACTATTCAAATATAGAAAAGGTGGATCTTGTCATCGAAGCTGCAACGGAGAATTTAAAGATAAAAAAGATGGTCTTTGCACACGTTGAAGATCTTGTAAGCAAAGATACTATAATAACGTCGAACACAAGCTCTATACCAGCTGAAAGGCTCTTTTCTCAACTAAGAAACGTGAGCAGGGCGACCGTAACTCATTTCTTTGCGCCAGCATGGAGAAATCCAACCGTAGAGGTCATAAACTGGGAAAAAGTGGACAGAAAAGTAATAGAATACTTGTGCTGGATGTTCTGCGCCATGGGCAAGGTTCCGATCGTTACCAAGGATGCCATTTGCTTTATGCTTGACAGAATATTTGACAATTGGTGCAACGAGTCTGCGCTTTTACTAGAAACCGCTACCGCTTCACAGATAGATAAGGTAGCTGAAGAATTTGTCTTCGCAGGGCCGTTTTATGTATTGAACCTTGCAAAAGGCAACCGCATAATAGTGGAGACGAACACGCTTCAAATGGAAGAGGGCACTCACTACCAGCCGGCCAACATATTTCGATCGGTAGACGTATGGAAAACTATTCGACCAGAGAGCAAGCTTGAAGTCCCCAAAGAGATTGCGGACGTGATAAGAGACCGATTGCTAGGGATTGTATTTTCACAATCTTTCGACGTAATCGACAGAGGCATTGGCACCCTGGTTGATTTAAATTTGGGCTGTCAGGCTGGTCTTGGGTTCAAAAAAGGACCATTTGAGATCATGAGGGATCTTGGCGAAACCGAGGTTGCAAGAATAATGCAGAAGTTTCAACGAGAAAGACCAGGAATGCCTGGACCCAAGAGGGGATTTTCTGATTATCAACGCTTTAATAGGCACATTCTAGTCGACGAGACAGAAAGTGTGAAAGTAATCACCATAAGAAGACCACACGTCATGAACGCCCTGAACAACGAGGTCAACGACGAAATTCTACAAGTCATGAAAGAAGACGAAGAAAACCCACGTGTTAAGGGCTTCGTTATTACTGGATATGGACCATCAGCCTTTTGTTCTGGAGCCGAAATCGGTAGATTCACCGAAATGCTGGGAAACGCTGAAGCATCAACGCGGTATTCTCGAGACTGCTCGAAATTACTATTATACATCGACCGGACCGACAAACCCGTAGTCGCCGCTGTCAACGGTTACGCCCTTGGAGGCGGTTTTGAGTTGACCATGCGTTGCCACAAGATTGTTGCAACAAAAAACGCGTGGTTCCAATTCCCTGAGGTTATGCTCGGTATCGTACCCGGCATCGGAGGATTAGTCGTTCCATTCAGAAAATGGGGGAAGCCAGTGTCTTCCGTCTTTCAAGACGCTCTGAGGTTTGCGAAAAGAATCTTGGTGAAGGAGGCACTGGGTATTGGACTAATTGCCAAGCTGACTGATAACTACGCAGATTTGATAAAGACCGCCGTGTCAGAAGTAAACAACCTAGTAGGGAAAATCGAAAGAATTCGAGACGGCCCTGTAGAAATAGATGTCTTGGACGTTGTGGAAAACCCGATGGCAGGTGATCTGCCCTTGAGTAAAGAAGTGGACACGATTGCTTGCAGAACCATAAGGGAAGGTGCTGCTGCTTCAACTTTTGCTGAAGCTTTAGAGATAGGGTACAAGGCTTTCGGCGAAACAGCCTGCACGAGAGCAGCCAAAGAGGGCATTACAGCCTTCATGGAAAAGAGGAAACCTGAATTTAGAAAAGTTTAACTGCACATCCCATAAGAAAGAGAAACAAGGTGATTTGATGAGAAAAGTAGCACTAGTGGCGGGTGGAGTGAATAAATGGGGAAAACGTGCCGCAACATTTCGGCAATTAGTCGCGGAAGCTGGTAAAGCTTGCATCGACAGTATCCCAACGGTTTCTAACAAGGACATCGAGGGTTTCATACTCTCTACGGCGTACGCAGAACGCACAGGAATTCAAGTCCACCCAGCCCCATTTATGGCTCAAGTTTTAGGTATACGTCCAACAAAACTCTATCAACATGTTGAAAACCAGTGTGGCAGCGGAACCACTGCCATGCGTACGGCTTGGTGGGCTATCGCAAGCGGATATATAGACATGGTCATGTGTCTAGGAGTCGAGAAACTTCTAATACCTTCTCATGATGAGATCTTCTTCAACGCATCAGCTGCATGCGACAAAGAATGGGAAGCTTGCTTCGCTATGAATCCACCATCGCTTTTTGCCATGGCAGCGCAGGCCCATATGCGAAAGTATGGAACCACCGAGCAGCAACTTGCCATGGTATCATTGAAGAACCACACCCACGCGTTAAAAACTCCATACGCCCACCACTACGACAGATACCAGAAGCGAGGCAAGGTTACACTTGAAACCATAATGAAATCAAGGCTAATATCCTATCCTATAAAACTATACGACTGCTGCACAAACACAGATGGAGCCGCCGCATGCATCTTAGCTTCAGAGGAGAAAGCCAAAGAACTCACAGACAAACCTGTTTACCTCATTGGCACAAGTCAAGTCTGTGCACATGGCAGCTGGACTTTAGCTCACAGAGACTGGTCTGAATGGCCACCTCTAAAAATGGCTGCTAAGCAAGCTTATGAGATGGCGGGTATAAAACCAGAGGACGTTGACCTAGCTGAAGTCCATGATTGCTTCACCATATCAGAAATCATAGAGACTGAAGAGTTTGGTTGGTGTAAGAAGGGAGAAGGAGGTAAGTTCGTAGAGGAAGGGTTATCTGACTATGGTGGAAAAGTAATTGTTAATCCGCGTGGCGGCCTAATCGCCTGCGGCCATCCCTTTGGAGCGACAGGAATTGCACAAGCCTATGAAATACTGCTCCAGTTGAGGGGAGAAGCTGGCGAAAGACAAGTGCAGCATGCAAAGATTGCCCTAAACCATAACCTTAGCGGCTTGGGAGAGCACCACATCATAATTTACAAGAAGGGGTTTGATTAGCTTGAGAGGGATCTATCATGGGTGACAAGAACTATTCGTATACAATGGATATATATCCTCAAGAACACACGGAAGAAACTAGGCTTTGGCCTTTCTTCGAGAATCTTAAGCAGGGTAAATTGACGACGACGAAATGTAATAAATGCGGACATGTTTTCTGGCCTCCGGAAGTTGTATGCCCTGAATGCCTTTCGGACGACTTGGAATACGTTGATATGCCCAAGAGAGGGAAGATATACGCCTTCACTGTTCAAGTAGCAGCAATCCCACCAGGGTTCAAGCCTCCGTTGGTACACGCGATGATAGACTTTGAAAATGGAATACGGATAATAAGCCCGCTGGTCGACACAAAACCAGAAGACGTTAAGCTTGGAGACGAGGTAGAGCTCAAAGTAGTCGACATACCGCCTGATTCTCATGGAGATCGTGTGCTCTTCTTCTTCAAGAAAGTCTGAACCTTCTCGTTTCACTGCCTTACCAGATACATGGAAAAGCCCTTGATGACGTGTAGAGCGCGCACTTAAGAGAGTATTCAACTCTTGGAGGTATTTCTGCGAATGCTTCTCTTTGAATTAAGCAGTATTTTTCCAGTTCTTTCAACCTATCTAAAAGAGTTATTGAATTTATCCGAGCGCGCTGCTTTGTCCCTAAATTCCTGGAGTATGAGCAAAATTGTTGAGTAAGACGCTGGGCCTGTTAGTTCCACCTTGGCTTTTCTTTCCTTATACTGGGAATGGAGGCTAAAGAACGTAGAAAAATGAGAAAGGAGCTCATTGTGGCCCGTGCACCCAGTGCACAGACTTTTCACGGCCATTTTTCTAAAATCGTCCAGAAGACCCTTGGCAAACAAGCCAATTTAGGGACAAGCCAACGCGAGTTTTTGGCATTTTTTCAAGTAATACGGGATATCCTCCTATGTTTTTTTGTCAGCTCCATTTGGCTTATAATATGTCGCGCGCGCTAAACCTTTATATCCTGTCTAAACTTAAAGCGTTAACTGTCAAATTTCAATATGTTAACCCCCAATCCTACCATCTTTCAGAAGCCCTTGACGAGGCGCAGAAGCTTGGGTTAGCGACTCATGCTCATGGCAGCTATTTCAGCTAAGTCGTATACCTTTACTGGAACTTTCTTTTTTGCAGAGGTGAGTTTAAAGTTCATGTAGCATATGGGACAGCATGTCACCAAACCCTCCACCCTGAGAGGCACTACGTCCCTTAACAGCCTTCTGTAGGCCATTTCCATGGCCATTTCATGGTTCAAGGACCACAGCCCGCCTCCGCCACCACAGCAACCAGAGTATTCCCTCGTAGGGTTCATCTCCACCAGTTTGACTCCTTCAATAGATTTGAGTACGTTGCGTGGGGCATCGTAGACCTTTGAGCGCCTGCCTAGCGTACACGGATCATGATAGGTGACCGCGATTGGTTTCTCGAGCTTGAAGCCAGCATTCACGTTTTGATTAAGCAATTGCGATATGTGGAATATCTCGACGCCAGAAAACTCAATCCCCAATGCTTCTGGATATAACTTCGTGAAGGCGTTATAACAACCAGAACATGAAGTGATTAGTCTTTTAACATTCGCTCCCTCGATGGCTTCGACCACTCTAGCGGCGATGTGCCTCGCCTCATCTAATAGACCCAAACTGATTAAGGGTTCACCGCAGCACAGCTCGCCGTCCAGCAGCTTAAACCTTAGGCCCAGTTTTTTTAACACTTGGGCTGTTGCCTCCGCTATGTTCGGAGTCATAATTGATGAGGTGCATCCAACCCAGTAAAGTAGGTTCGCGTCAGCTGATGGTTGTATAGGCGGCTTTATCCATGACGTCTTGGTTCTGGTCAGCGATAGGTATGGACTGCCAGAGCTTTTAATAGATTTGAGAACCCTATACACCTCCTCTGGCGCCGCGCCACTCTTTAAGGCCAACTGTCGAAGTGCCAACACTAATTGGGGTATCTCAAGTTCCTCGGTACATAGTTCACGGCACCTATAGCAGTGTGTACATAACCAGGGGTATTTACGTAGGAATGCATCATCGTTGAATAGGTTAAGCTGTACGTGTCTGACCAACCTTCGAATGTTAAAATCACTCACGTCTTTGGACGGACAGGCGGCGGTGCAGACTCCGCACTGGGCACAGTGCTTGATTATTTCCTTAAACCGTTCTCTGATCATAGTCTTATCCAAGCTTGAGTTGTTTGACCATATCCTTCACTGTCGCCGCAAACTTCGGGCCATCAGCAGCTGAGAGCCAAACGGTCCAAAGCTTACTTGGATTCACACCTTTCTTCGCCAACACCTTCATTACACGTTCCATGTTGTCTCTGCACCTGTAATTTCCCGTCATGTAGTAGCATGTTGGAAACTCACAGCCTGCCACTAAAACTCCCGCCGCTCCAAGCTCAAATGCTCTACACACAAACGCTGGATCAACACGCCCTGCACACATAACCCTTATTATGCGTATGTTTGGAGGATACTCAAACCTGCCAACTCCAGCCACGTCGACAGCACCCAAGGCACACCAGTGGCAGCAAAACGCTACGATTTTTTCGTTAGGTTTTTCAGCTAAGGCTGCTTCTACTTGTGCAAGTATTTGTTCATCCGTGAAGTGGATCATAGTTATAGCGTCTTGGGGGCAGTCAGCGGCGCACATCCCACATCCTTTACATAGTGCTTTAATCACGCGGGGCTCTTTATCAACAATTTCGATAGCTCCGAAGGAACAGATTTCAGCGCAAAGACCGCACTTCAAGCATTTTTCCAATTTGATGTCGGCAACTATTCCTTCGCCTTCAACATATCCCCTCCTCATAGGAATCGCCGCCCTCATGGCTGCTCCGAGAGACTCCTCAACGGTCTCTCTCACGCCCTTTGGCGAGCGAGCACAACCGCACAGGTACATGCCGTCTGTCGCGAAGTCGATGGGTCTTAACTTGATGTGGGCTTCCTGGAAGAAGCCGGCTGGATTCGTCGAAACCTTGAGCAGCCCTTTAAGCCTTTCAACCGTGCTGTCACCTTGAAGCGCCGTCGTTAAAACAATTAAATCGGCGTTGATTCTAACCTCTCCACCGAGCAGAATGTCGTAGACCTTCACCGTTAACCTTCCCTCTTCCTCGTAAACTTCAGGTTTTGAGGTATCTGAATACCTGATTAACTCAATGTCAAACTTTTCAACCGCGTCTTCAAAGTATAGCTCTTCCATACCCTTCAGACTCATGTCTCTGTAAAGTATGTAGACTTTAGCCTCTTTAACCAAATCTTTGATACACTTGGCACTCTTAATTGACGCTAAGCAACCGATGTTGCAGCACCCACGCTCATCGTTCCTAGATTTTACACAATTAATGATGACGATTTCGTTAACGCCCTTCAACCCATTACTCTTCAACAGTTCTTCGAATTGAAGCAATGTAACTACTTTAGGGTAATTCCCATAACCGTATAAGCCAGTGGGTTCTACCTCTCTCATTCCGGTCGCTACAATGATTGTTGAAGCTCCAAATTCCTCCCTTAACGCATTCTTCCTCACTTCAATCTTAAAGTTCCCAACGTATCCCTTTATGTCCTCTACTTTGGTTTTGGTGTACACTTCGATGTTTTCGTGCTGGGTTACTGAGTTGATCCTGTCTTTGATGATTTCACTCGCTACTTCATCGGTGGGAGCTATCTTATGAAGCTTGTTTAAGAGGCCCCCAAGCCTCTCATTTTTTTCCATCAACCTTACCTTAAACCCTTGGTCTGCTAAGGCTAAAGCCGCCGTCATACCCGCCATCCCACCGCCTATGATTGAGCACTCCTTTCCAACAGGAATACGGATCTCTTCAGCTGGTTCGAGAAGACGGGCTTTAGCCACCCCCATCTTCACTAGATCTTTAGCTTTTTCGGTAGCGAGAAGAGGGTGGCTTTTGTGGACCCATGAACATTGCTCTCTGATGCTTACAAACTCAAGTAAATACGGGTTTAGACCTGCCTCTTTCAGTGTTGATCTAAAAGTCGGTTCGTGGGTTCGGGGAGTACAGGAAGCTATGACGACCCTATTTAGGTTATACTCGGCTATGAAGTCCTTGATCTTAGATAGGTAGTCGACTGAGCATAGAAAACTACCTTCATCAACTAAGACAACTCCGTCCAGCTTTCTTGCGTACTCAACAACCTCTGGTACGTTTACGACTCCTCCAATGTTCGTTCCGCAATGGCATACAAACACTCCGACCCTGACGTCCACCGGCTCACCTCGGTAAGACGGCTTTCAAGCTCGCAGCAGTTGCCTGAACCACCGACTCAGAAATGTCTACTGGTCCCGTAGCGCCACCACACACGTAAATTCCATCAATATTCGTTTCGAGTGGAGCGTTTAGTGGGTCTCTCTCCTTGAAAAATCCGTATTCATCAAGTTCAACCCCTAAAACCTTAGATAATCTTTTGTTGCGGCTATTCGGAACTAGGGCTGTGGAGAGAACTAAGAGGTCTACCTTTAATACTTCAACCTCACCTTTATCCAAATCTTCATACCTTACCACTAAACCCTTTGTTTCGGGATCCTCGAAAACCTCGGAGGGTCTACCCTTCACATATTTAACGCCGAGTTCCTTGGCTCTTCTATAAAACTCGAAAAAACCTTTACTATAAGTCTTCAAATCCGTATAGAGAATGTGCGTATCTACGTTTTCATCGTGTTCTCTAGTTATTATAGCCTGCTTCGTAGCGGCCATACAACATACCTTAGAACAGTAAGGTATACCAACCCTCTTTTCGCGGCCAACACATTGCACCCAAGCTATTTTCTTGAGGAGGACACCGTCCGACGGCCTAACTATCTGTCCAAGTGTTGGGCCGCATGCGTTCGTCAACCTCTCAAATTGAAGGTTTGTGACAACGTTTTCGTAGACCCCGTAACCATACATGCCGACCGGCGGTTCAAACGATTCAAGGCCCGTGGCCACTATTATACTGGCGACCTCGATATCGATAAACGTCGGCCTCTGCCAAAGCTTTATGGCGTCAGCCCCTTCATCCTTACAGGCCTTAACACATTTCGCTATCGGGCACTCACGGCATTGGATACAGTCAACGATGCAATCACCTATACACGCCCCTTTATCCATCATTTTGCCATGACGGCAGCCAGGATCTACGAGATGACAATTTGGAAGGGCCTGAGGAAACGGAATGTAAATTAACTTCCTAAACCCGCCAACCTTCCCATCAACTTCGTCAAGAACACTAACGGGGCACGCTTCAGTGCACTTCCCACAACCCTTACACTTATCTTCATCTACATACCTCGGCTTCTTTAACAATCTCACCTTAAAATCACTCGCTACACCTTCCACCCTTTGAACCTCGCAGTACGTCAATAACTTTATGTTTGGTTTTTTTTGAACCTCGTACATCTTAGGGGCTTCTATGCATATTGAACAGTCGTTGGTTGGAAAGGTCTTATTAAGCCTAGCCATAAGCCCTCCTATACTAGGGGCATCTTCAACCAAGTATACCTTGAAGCCATAATCAGACAAATTCAACGCTGCCTCGATCCCAGCGATACCGCCACCGATTACGAGGACGGAGCTAGACATATGTTCACCCTTTCTCAATCAGTAAGTTTATTTATATATGTGATATAAATAGCGGATCATTTATATACGTACCGATCATTTATATACGTAAAGACTCAACACCTACCGGAGGAAGGTAATGAAGCCCCAAACTCGAAAGTGGGATTACACATCGTATCAGGGTTACAAAATGTTCCCCCACATATTCCAACCGATACAGCTAGGGAAAGTAAAGATACCAAACCGAATAAAGTACGCAGCCACCGAGGACAACTTTAATACGCATGACGGCTTCGTCACGGATAGAGATGTGGCATACATTAGGGAGAGAGCAAAAGGTGTCGTAGGGGGCATATGCACCATACAAGGGGTATACATGGATCGTAAGGGTGAGGGAAAAGGCTACGTTGGGCAAGCCGCCGCATGGGACGACAAGTTCATACCTGGATTAAAGAGACTTGCCGACGCCATCCATGAGGAGGGCGCCATAGCCAACTATCAGCTAATGCATTGCGGGAGGGTGGGTGGAGTAGAGCTTTCCTATTGCGTAGGGCCTTCGCCCGTTCCGCAGCGACTACGTGTTCTCAAGCCTATAAACGAGATGACCCAGGAAGATATTAAACATAGCATAAAGGAGCATGCTGATGCGGCGAGAAGGGGGGTTGAGGCCGAGTTTGATTTAGTAGAAATCTCAGGGATAGTTGGATATCTCATTTCAAACTTCCTATCAAGTTTCACTAACAGAAGGACCGATGAGTATGGTGGAGACATCGAGGGAAGATGCAGGTACATGGTAGAAGCTATCGAAACCGTTAGAGACGTCGTCGGGAAAGATGTTCCAACAATTATCAGACTCTGTTCTGAAGAGCTTTTAGATGAGTACGGTGGAAATACGCCAGAGGAAAGCATGGTAACATACAAGACAGCTGAAAAAGCTGGGATAGACTGCATAAGTGTCACGATGGGTTGGCAAGAGTCCCTCATCACCGTTATAACCAGAGATGTGTCACAGGGTTCTTGGCTCTACAACGCTAAGCGCGCTAAGGAGGCCGGTATTGAAGTGCCGCTTTCCATGGCCTATAGGTTGTTTAAACCTGAAATCGCCGATAAAGCCATCGCTGACGGAATAATAGACATCTGGGAAATGTGTAGACCAATGATTGCCGACCCACACTTGCCCAAGAAGGTACTTGAGGGACGCCTCGAGGACATAAGACCCTGCGTAGCCTGCAACCTTTGCCTTGCAAGGTTGTTCAGAGACGCACCCATGACCTGCAAGGTAAATCCAATGGTTGCACACGAGTGGGAACCAGAGTGGCAAATTGAACCCGTTGATAAAGGAAAAAAAGTTATAATAGTTGGCGGTGGGCCAGCAGGACTGGAGTGCGCAAGGGCTGCCGCGCTAAGAGGCCACGATGTGCATCTATACGAGAAGCGCAACATACTCGGTGGACAGATATACACTGCCTCCAAGGGACCCTACGGAGATGAGGAACTGTATGGGATGATTGATTGGCTCAAGACTCAGTGCAACAAAGCCGGCGTAGAGTTCCACCTAAACACGACGGTCACACTTGAAATGATTGAGGACGAACTCCCCGACGTAGCGGTTATAGCTACTGGGGCGCGATTTGTCGTGGAAAAAGTTCCAGGGCGCGACAGGCCCAACGTGGTAGCAGCTTCTGACGTATTGGAAGGGAATGTTGAAACAGGAGGCGAAGTGATCGTTTGGGGAGGTAAGGCTCCTGGAATCATAACTGCTCTGTACCTTGTGAATAAAGGTAAGAAGGTAACCTTGGTTTGCAAAGAAAGAAAGGTTGGCAAGGATGTGAACCCCTCATATGTGTGGAGGTACGCACAAAAACTTGCTGAAGTGGGCGTAAGAACGTACAGGTTGTTCAACATCGAGGAAATAGCAGATACTGGCGTCATCATCAAAGATGTCACCTCTACAAGAATTCCTGTCGCCGCGGACACCATTGTATACGCAGAGCGGGAACCTGTAACGGAGCTCATAGAGGCTGCAAGGAATATATGTCCTGAAGTCTACGTAGTGGGGGACGCCCTAGTACCCCGCAGATTACACAACGCGATTCATGACGGCTATCGTATAGGCGTACGAATGTAGAAGTTCATGACATGTGGAATAAAATGGTAACCATAAGCAAAATATCTTTGAACCGGTATGATGTGTACACAAGAGAGGTGATTGAAAGATGGTTGACTTTTCATGTGAAGACGAGTTGAGAAAGCTTCTAGCAAGGTTTAACACCCTTGCAAACATAGAAAGGGCGACATGGTTTGAGTGGCGGCAAGCGGCAATAGAATACGCTCGCCCCGACGTTAAGCCTCTAGACCTCGTCCTTAGAGCCTGGGAGATAGTGGGCCACGACACGGCCCTGACCTACTATAACATGCTCGACAAAACCAGCAAAACCTTCCTCGAGGACGTAGCCAGATGCATTGTTTTCAGCTCCCTCACAATGGGCGAGGACGCCAAGATCGTAAAGGCGGAGAACCCACACGAGATATATGTTCGTTGGGACAGATGCCCGTGGCCTGAGTTCGCTCGACGGTACAAGGTGCCGATGGAGGAAGATGTTTTAGGATGTGATAAATGGTTTCAAACTGTTATAGAAGATGTAAACGCGTTCTTCAACACAAAAGTGAAGTTGGAGACGCTGAAGGCCATCCCCCGAGGAGATGGAATGTGTCTCAGACGCCTCTCAATAGAAGAATAGGATCGTAGAATAACACTGGAGATGTCGAAATATGGTAGTGGAAATAGACTATGACAGATGCAGAATGTGCGGAGCATACGACAAACCAATTTGTATAGACAACTGCCCCACCACCGCAATCTCGCAAAGGGACACAAAAATAACGGTCACCGAATTCCTATGCGAAGACTGCGGCGAATGCACCGTCCGATGCCCAGATAATGCAATAAAGTTAAAGGAAGTGACCTTCTAACACACTTTTTGAGCGCGCTCAACATTTTTTGACCATTACTTTAGACAAAAACTCAAGTCGAGAAGGACCTGTTCCAGGGTCTTTAGGTGGTGGAAGCGGTTGCGGAAGATCGCATGCGCTTTTAGTTTGCAGATGTCTGCTCTTCTAAAAGGAATCGGGTCATTCTTTAAAATTAACACGACTGTTTTTATTTTCCGCTTTCTTTTTTCATCTAGCTTGGCAAGTGTTCTTAGAGCTTTTCTTTTTATCTTGATGTTAAACATTGGTCTTGCCTAGCGCTTTCATTAATTCTTTTTCGTCGGCTATTTCATCTTTTTTTTCGATAGCTTTTCTCTCTTCTTCAGTGGGTTTTTCAACGGGTATAAGTTTCTCAACTAGTCCTTTATAGAGGAGTCTAAGTTCTTTAAGTTCCTCTCTAATGTCTTTTAAAACCTTGACACTCATGGTTTACGCCTTGTAATGTTTATTTGAGTTCGCTTTTATATTGGTTGCGAATTTCAGCAATCCTCCAGTTCATAATCTTCACCCTTATTCACAGCCATATCTCATGGACTCCTGAATCATCCTCAACGGAGAAAGAAAATGTTAGTTTAGCGGGCTCTTGATTTGACTCTGGGCTCAATTAGTGTCCATAGCCATTCTACGAATTCCCTTAGGTTTTTTGTTTGTATGTAGATGTCTCCTGGGCCTGTTATTCTGGTTACTAGTCCTTCTCCGCCGAGTAAAGTTTCTTTTAATCCTCCAAACTTTGTGACTTTGTAGTTGCATGTGTCGCTGAAGGCTACTAGATGGAAGTTGTCAACAATTAGCGTTTGTCCAGACATTAAAGTGTGTTTGTCTATTGCTCCGAAAGTGTTTATGAATAGGGTGCCGTTACCCGTGACTTTTATCATGAACAAGCCTTGGCCGAACAATCCTTTAGTGAAGCCTTCCCATTTAACGTCTAAATTAACGTTTTCTGTTGACGCTATGTAAGCGGATTTTTGGATTACGTAACCTTGGTTTGGCTTAACCTCTAATGTTTCTATGTCGCCTACAGGTGCTGAGACAAATGCTACTTCTCCCTGACCGTTTGAAGCTGTGTAATCGTTCACCCAAAAGGATTGGCGTCCGAAAATTGTGAGACCTATACTGCCGAGAAGGCTTTTCTCTCTTTTACGCGTGTGAACGTCTATGTTGGGGTCCATGTAGGTCATTGCACCGGATTCAGCTGTTATTTTTTCTCCTTGCTCCAAATTGACAATAAGCATTGAATAGGATGGTTTGTATTTTATTTCGTGTTTCATTTAAATCTCTCCATTATGTGTTGTACGCAGATGTACTTTTAATTTTTGGAGCAAAACATTCTTATTTGTGCTTAACTAAAACCTTGATTTGGTGAATCTTAAATTTGCTGGGCTTCGACCTCATGGGACTCATAGGCTTAATCATAATCGGTTTGGTAATCATTTTCGTCATTCGTCTGCTTTTCATGTTAATTCCTGCGGCTCTGGTCGCCTTTGTAGTTTGGTTTCTCACAGATAGCTTATGGTGGGCTGGAATAGCGTTTCTGATCATTGCAGCCCTGTCAGTACTTAAGAAGTTATGATGAAAATGCGATTTATCTTGGAAGATGGCTCAGATTACAGATTGGATTGCTATGGAATTGGAGGGGGTTTTCATAAAACTTTTATATGTAATGGTTTTGTGGATATGTGATAGACAAAGAGAAACTAAAGGTGCTTGAATGGAACCCAGTAAAAAACCGTTGAACGTGTTAATTAAGCAATTGAATGCCCACATCGGAATAATGCTGAAAAACCACTGCGAATACAGAGGAAAGATGATCAAATGTGACGGGCATATGAACATGCTCTTGGAAGGAGCAACGGAATACAGAAACGGCAAATTAATTATGAATTACGGAAACGTTTTGTTACGTGGAAACAACGTACTCTACATAATGTTTGATGTAGCTAAATAGCCATTTTGCCCGTTCCAGTCACATACGCTAAATTTTCCTCAAGTTCAGTTCTTACCATATGTTTGCGCCTGAAAAACCGTAAAATGTTTTCTACGTCACGCGTTAAGAGCTGTTGAGCGTTAGGATGTTCTTTCGTCACGTATTGTGGCCAATCAATTATCAATATGTGCCTGTCAGGCTTCAAGATAACGTTATATTCGCTTAAATCTGCGTGAACGACATTAGCCTTCAAATATGCTTTTCGAATGTTCCGCAATATTTCTTTTAGAACTTTTTTAGACTTAGGAATTTCCTTGTATTCTGCAAGTTCTGCTCCTTCAATCATTCCCATTACAAGCACGTGGCGGTTTTGACTTATTGGCTCTGGAACAGCTACGCCATGTTGGAACACAAGTTTTAAGACTTGAAATTCTTTTTCTGCCGCAAGTCTGGACTGAAAAAGCCAGCCAGCATGCTCTGCGGTGTAACCTCTTTTCCTCATAGTTTGGCGAAAACTAATTCTGCCAAGTCTATGAAATTTTACAGCTATTCTTTCGCTTTTTGGGTTTAACGCGTCATAAACGTCTGCTTCCTTTCCTACTCCTAAAGGTTTTCCAAAAGCTTCAAGCACTTCAGCCTTAACGAAGGCATTTATCGCCAAACAGTCGTATCCAGCATAGTTTAAAGCATAACCAACATAGGCGCCTTTCATTCGGCGAATGAGATGGAATTTGCCGAGGCGACCTAACCTGAAATCTGTTTCCTCAAGACTGAACTTGGCGAATCTTGCAATCAATTCTTTTGGAACAAATCCATGTTTGCTCATGGCAGTCTCGATCATTTGCAGTACTTTAAGGTCTTCATTTTCGAGTTCACGAAACACCTGAACCGCAATTTCAGCCGATGACATAACGACATTAAATAGCTTGTTTGCTAATAAGAAGTTTAAGCCTAAATCATTGCAGTTTTAGCTTCTCTAACTGATTCCTCGATCATTCCTTCTATATCTAGTTCTTCCTCAGCTTTCTTCACAATTTCCAGTCTTGCCTTAGTTGCAGGCCTTCTAGGAGCTGCACTACATCCCTCAGCTTTTCTGGTTGAAATCTCAAAAGTGCCGATTTTCTTGGCTAATTCTTCCGTTTCCAACTTGTTGAAGCCTAGAAGTGGACGATGCACTGGATATTTAGCTACAGCTTCGCTTAAAACTCTCAAGTTGTGTAGTGTTTGGCTTGCTTGTTCTCCGATGGATTCGCCAGTTATTATGCCTTCAGCTTTCTCTGTTTCTGCAATCCGTTCAGCAATGCGATACATCATACGTTTACATAGAATACACGTGAGCTTTCTTGCGCTTTCCCTAACAAAGGTTTCAAGGTTTTTACCATGCGGCACAACGTAAATTTTTCTTGGAAAACCGACAGACCATTCGAAAAGTTTTCTGGCAACATCTAAAGCTTTGACAGTTGTCGTTTCATCTGTAAAGGGTGCAATATCAAAGTACACTGGAGTAATGGGGCATCCGCGTTTCATTACAAGCCAACAGGCCACTGGTGAGTCTATTCCTCCGCTCAGCAAGCAGATTGCTTTAGATTGGGAGCCTAATGGAAAACCGTCCACACCATGCAGAGTTTCCGTATAGACATAAGCATAATCGTCTCTAACCTCAACCGCCACGGTGAACTGAGGATTTTTCAAATCCACCTTTAAGTTTCGGTTCTTGAGGCTTGTCAAAATTTGTTCTCCAGCTTCTTTGCAAACGTCCATACTTGAATACGAATGTTTTCCAACTCTGTGGCAACGAACAGCAAAACTGCTCCCACTCTTCAATATCTTCTTTGCCAATTCAACAGCCTTCTGCACAACTTCATTCATTTCCGCAATAGTTTCAACGGCTGGAGAAACTGAAGAAACACCGAAAACCCGCGTTAACTCTGTAGCAGTTTCATGAGCATTTCCTGTTTTTATGTACATTCTGCCACTTTTGCGAATAATTTCTCCATGACAAATATCATTGTGCTTTAAAATTTTCTTCATGTTTTTCAGCAATAATTTTTCGTAGGTACGTCTTGTCCATCTACCTTTGATACCTATTTCTCCGCCGAATCGAACGATAACGGAATCAAATTCCACCTAGTTTAACCAACCTACGACAAATCAATGAAAGTGTGTTACAAAGGGATTTAACAATTATGTTCTAAAGTTCAGAACGCAAAAGCGGAAAATCGTCTTTATCTTTCTTTATATTGAAACCATGTTTCAAGTATAGCCTCAGCGGGCCTGAAGGATTGTTCTCCAATTTTTTTCCCGCAAATGTCTCAACAGCCTTAAATTTTCTCTTTCTAAGCTCAGCTAATAACTCTTTAAGCATGGCTGTTCCTAATCCTTTTCTCCGTGCTTCTTTATTTGCAATGTAAAGACACGCAAGGAACACAGCGTCTTCGCTTGGAGGCCCAGAAGCATATTCCTTTATCCGTGGAAAAAATCTTGCTGGTGCATATTGAATGAAGCCTATTGGAACGTCGCTAAAGTATGCTATAAAGCCACAGTTTCCAAACTCTCTGATTACTTTACTGAACCATTCTCGTTTTTCACTTTCCATTTCTGGCTTCAACATTTTTTCATCAAATGGAGCACTTGTTTGCCAGTAGAGACAATATTTACATGGGCCGGGGATGTCTTTGAAATTTCTTTCTTCAATTTTTTCAGTTTTAAGCAATGTTTTTCCTTCTTTGCAGCATGACTTTCGGATATCAATCTAGAAAAGGAAATATATAAGCCAGCAAGAAGCGATCTTGACCAACTTACAATGAATTCTTCTTTTGTTTAGAAACCAAGATGAATGTCTTAAGCCCTGTCTCTGATCATGCTTTCTAAGATCAACATTTACGGCGGTTTTCCCTTTGACAGGACCCAGGAGTATATGATTATGATGACTGGCTTCATGAATATGGCTGTTGCTATGAGCGCAGAGTAGAGGGCTAAGGAAATAAGTCCTGAACCTAACAAGATAAACTGAACAATCAAGCTTGTGCTGAACCTCACACTCAGCCCTAAACCCATCAGCAGAGAGTATTTATTTCCAAGTAGTTTGTGGAACAACAGAAAGGAAGATGCAAGTTTTGAGGCTTTCGCAACAGCCCAGATAAGAGCGATTAAAGATGGGTAAATTAGAAGCGAGGTCACGGAAACTGAGGCACCTATGCTTAGGAAGAAAATGGGAGAGAGAAAGATATAACCTAGAAACTCCACAGCCCTTTCGTTTTCGGAGAGACTTTCCTTAGGTAACAGTCTTCTAAAGACCATACCACCGAAGATTGCACCCACAGTCGCCAAGCTCTCGAAGACCAATCCGCCTAAGGCGATAAAGGAAAAGCAGACAAGCAGAGTAAGTAGGGAAGGGATGTAAGATGGAGGATGATTCTTCTCCAAAGCTCTCTGAACTCTGCCTCCAAGTTTCATCATCACAAAAGTAAGAAGAAGTAGGCAAAGTAAACCTGAAAAAATAAATAATGGATCTGGAATGATCTGGACTTGCGCCGTTGGCACGAATCCAGGTAAGACAGCGACAACCGCAAGCATCAAAACTTCTATGATGTCATCTAAAGTCCCTATTCCCAGCGTGAGCTGACCGAAAGTTGTTTTAATGATTTTAAACCCAGCTAGAATTGGCAGTAGAACAGCCTCGCCGACCGTTGCAAAGGAAAGAGCTGTAACTAAGGCAACCAAAAGAGAGTTGCTCACTTCTGCTGGGAATACGAGATAAAGAAGCAAACTTCCAAAAAAGCCTTCAAAACAAATTATGAAAAAGGTGCCTGCTACAACGTATTTTTTTAGTCTCCCCATTGTTTTAAAGTCCAAGTTAAAACCTATTATGAAGAGTAGAAAGTACATACCAAAAGTTTCTAACAGCTTAAAAACGTCGCTTTCAAAAGTGCTCCTGAACAAACCGAGTGCAGAAAGTACGAGACCGAAAAATAGAGAAGCAAACATCCAAGGTATTTTTAGATATTTCTGTAGCAAGTAGCCGAAGCCTAGCGCAACGCTATAGGAAATGACTATTAAAAGCAGCACATCTTCCATGACTTTCTCACCAATTCTTTCTTGAACAGCCCTTACATTCGCTCTTTCGGAAAACTCTTTGTATGTGTAATGCTGAACCTGTCTCCGTGATAATCCCTTTTTTTCGCTCTTACGAAACTATTGGATTGCAGAGAGTTGCGTATAAGCATTGTGCTCAATAATTTCTCAGTTCCTATGAAAACCTGAAGATTCGAGTGAAAGCTCAACCATCAATATACATACAGTGCTAAGCCTTTTATTAGTCGGTTCGTGCAGAAGCATGAACTTGCACGAATTTGATGTTGCTTGTTTATGCGCGGAGCTGTCGTCCAAAAAAGTCCGCGCGATTAAGTATCAACAGATGCAGACAAAATCAAAGCAACTTCCAAGACGGCAGTCACTTTTGAATCGATCTTGTCAGTTGAACAGATCAAGACAAACAACTCAAAGTCACTTAGTTCAGTCATCTAAGGTTGAGGTTTTAAGCCGTGTTTTTCGTATGTGAGTCTTTTCTTAACTAGGTCTTTAACTTCTTCAAGGAATCTTTGGTCTTTCTGTAGGTTTAGAAACTGGGCGCGTAATTCTTCGAATCCCTCGGGCATCTCGATTCTTATGTTGATGAAGGGCTTTCCCATAGCCATTTCAAATTCCCTCTTTTCCTCCTCGTATGTCCTTTCACGTTTCAGTTTTCTCGACCCGAACCATTTCTTGATTTTCGCCAATTTTATCACACACCTATTAACCTAAACCTTACAATAAGATAAAGACTTGAGAAACTTAATTGAATTATCGTCGTTACCAAACCCACTTTTGCGAAATCGCCAAATTTTACCGAGATTCCTTCGCGTCTAAGGGCACCAATCGCCATTACACATACAGAACCGCTGAACGGTGTTGTTGCACCCCCAAGGTTTGTCCCAAGAATAAGAGCTGACCAAACAGCCGAAGAATTCAACCCTGAAAAAGCATGTGCGCCGATCATCGGAGCGAATGTTAGAGCAATTGCCGTATTGCTTACCACAGTGCTTGCAATCCCGCTAAACCACAGAGTCACGAGAGTTGAATTGAATGAGCTTGCTTCAGCCATTTGAAAAAGCCAGCTGGATATACCTGTCAAAATTTGAGTCTTTTCCAAGCCACCAACAATAAACATGAAACCTGCAATGAAAAACACAGTCTCCCAATCTAACTCTCTGAAGATTTCCGCAGGATCCAGCTTGCTCAGGACTAATCCGAGAATAGCACAGCCTATGGCTACGCCTTCCGGTCCAACGCCTAAGTTTTCCAATGTCAAGAAAAGAAATACTAAAAGGAAGAGAATGAATGCAGACTTGTAAAAGAGGGTTTTGTTTGTTATGCTTTCTAGGGGCTTGTATTCCGGTAGCGTCTTTTTCTCTCCAAGGTTCGGCTTAAAAATCATGTAAAGAACAAAAATGGTCAGTGCCCATAACATTATTTCACACACCAATAAGTAGTTGATGAATTCCGTGAAGCTGATGTTTGCTTCCATGCCAATTATCATGTTGCTTACAGATCCTATTAGTGTGCTTATTCCACCAAGGTTTATCATTATGGTTGCTGATAGAAAATATGGTGTCGGGTCGTATTTTAGAAGTTTAGCAATCGTCACTGTAGCCGCAGCCATAAGCAGCATTGCCATTGGGTCACTGAGGAACATGGAGACAAAGGCTGAAACTATACAAACAGAAACGAACAGCTTTGCAGGATTTCCGCCAGAGAATTTTACGGCGTATAAAGCTAAAACGCGGAACAAACCGCTTCTTTTAGCTATTTCAACCACGGCCATTGTACCGATCAAAAGGGCAAGCAGCCTCATATCCACGAACCCTAAAGCCTCTTCATACGTGAAAACGTTGTATTGTATTCCAAACCAAGCAGTGAGCAACGCCCCACCTAAGGCAGCAACGGATAATGGAGCGAGTTCCGTTGCCGAAACTAGGATTGTTAGAAGGTAGATCAGTATGAAGATTAATATTGTTGCATCCATCTTATTCACTGTTTTTGTTTTTCTCAGCCATTTGGGTGAGGCGATCCGCTAACAATTCGGCTTTTTGTTCAATTATTCTATAAAGGATTCGCCCCATGTCGTAAATCAGTATGATGATTAAGGCGAGAGCTACGTAAGTGGCAGTTGTTGAGAGCAAGTGTCCAATGTCTGTGACATTGGCTAAAATCGGAGAAAGAGCCGTAACCACAAGTATAATGATTATGATGTAAATGAAATCTCTCGCAGCTCTCTTAGGGGACCTTTCTTCTTTTATGCCAAGTCTTCTAACAACAACGTCCGTTAAGATGTCGCCTAGAACTAGAGCATCAGATAAAGCACGTATCAGAAAAATTGCCATAATCACTGTTACAACAATCCACGTCAGCAATCCTGCGTTCGTGTTAAGACCTGGAATGACAACGGTGCTGACTGTTGGAGGAACGAAAACATCTATTATCCAAAAAATAACAGCCATCACCAGATTCATTACGATTCTAGGGAACCTGCGTCGAATCTCCTCACTCTTAGCCTTCACATTAACCACATCATTTCTTTTATTAATGGATACAACTTTATGCCGATAACAATTAAAACTATATTGGGATGATCTGCTTGTGGAAAACATAGGGCAAAACAAAAATCACATGGTCACTATAAAACTGCCCATGAACTCTGAAATTGAGATAACGTTGCTTGGAACGGGCGGTGGACGGTTTGCAACGATCACTCAGAAGAGGCGTACTGCTGGAATCCGCATAATCAGTGAAAACTTAAACTTTCATTTAGACCCTGGTCCAGGAGCACTTGTTTACTCGATTAGTGAAGACTTAAACCCTCAGAAACTTAACGCTGTTTTCGTTTCCCACTGCCATCCAGACCATTACACAGACGCTGAAGTTCTAATAGAAGCCATGACCAAAGGCACAACAAAGAAACGTGGAGTTTTAGTCGCTTCTAGAAGCGTATTACACGGTAATGAAATGGGACTTAACCCAGTTGTTTCCAAGTATCATCAGCAAATGCCTGAACGTGTAATAGAGGCTTCACCAAACAAGAAGTTCCAGATCGGCAACATCAACGTTTCCGTAACCGAAGCAAGACACACAGACCCCGACACCGTAGGGTTCAGATTTGAAACCTCAGAATTCGGAAGCTTTGTCTACACAAGCGACACAGAATACTTCGAAGGCATAAGCAAATACTATGAAGGCATAAGGCTTCTTATATTATGCGCGATGAGACCTTCTGGAAAGCCTTGGAAAGGACATATGACAACAAACGACGCGATGAAAATCATCGAAGAAACACATCCAGAACAAGCCGTTTTGACCCATTTTGGAATGCAGATGATATTCAAAGGACCAGCAAGAGAAGCAAAACTAATCGAAAAAGAAACTGGTGTTCCAACAATTGCTGCCAAAGATGGAATGCAAATAAGATTTGGAGAAACAATAAACTTACAAAAAAGCAGGAGAGCCAATCAAGGTCTAAACAAATATATCTAAAGAATTTTAACCCGTAAAACTGTATAGTACCCATAAAAGAGTGTGAATACATGCGGTTCGTACTGCGAATAGGCGGCTCAGTCATAGCTTCACCAGTTAATCCAGCCCTAATCAGCAAGTACACGAATTTATTGAAGGATTTGAAGAAACAAGGACATGAAATAGCTGTTGTCGTTGGCGGTGGTACTATGGCAAGAGAATTTATCAATCTCGCGAAGGATTTAGGGCTTGACGAAAGAGTTCAAGATGAAGCTGCAATTTCTGTTTCAAGAATCTTCGCTCAACTTTTCCTTCAGAAGCTTGGGGAACTAGGGTGTAAAGCTGTCTCGTTAACGATTGAAGATGCTGTGAGATGTTTACGTGAAGGGAAAATTGCGGTTATGGGCGGCTTAAGACCGGGCATGACCACAGACACGGTGGCAGCGTTAATTGTTGAACAAGTGAATACTGAAGTGTTTATCAAAGCCACAGATCAAGAAGGCGTCTATGATAAAGACCCTAGGAAGCATGTTGACGCTGTTAAACTTGAACAGTTAAGTTTTGAGGATTTGTCTCAAGTGTTCGCTGAAGACAAGCATAAGGCTGGGATACACCAGATTCTTGACCCAGAAGCAGTTAAGATTCTCAAAAAAGAACGAGCTAAGGTTATTGTTGTTAACGGGTTTAAACCTGAGAATGTTTTGGCCGTTGTTAAGGGAGAAAAAGTTGGAACACTAATTGCGTAATGGATTTAGATGTGTGTTTTTTGCGTAAGACTTATATGTCACGTTTGATATCAAACGCGACATCACTGGTGATAACATGTTTAACCGTTCACCACAACCATTCAGGCATTGGATGAGACACACAGCAAGTGTTCCGAAGGGCTTCCTCAGATACTGTGTGCTTAAACTCCTAAAGGAGAAGCCGATGTCGGGATCAGAAATAATGGAAGAAATTGAAAAGGAAACGGATGGACGATGGAAACCAAGTCCAGGATCAATCTATCCGCTTCTGGCATGGCTTCAAGACAACGGCTATACAAAAGAGAAACCAACGGAAGAAAGTGGAATAAAACGTTACATGCTTACAGAGCAAGGTGAAAAATTCTTTGAGAAACAGGTGAAGCTTAAAGAAAAACTGCAGCAAAAACTAGAGTTTTTGGCCCCCCCGTTTTTTGGCGGATTCTGGTTTAACTCTCACCGCGAGAAACTGCGTGAACTCCGAGAACCTGTCAAACGATTTGCTAGAGCACTTTTTAATCTTAGAATAACTTTACAGGAAAATTTTACAGAGCAAGCTATAAAAGAGATTGAGGAATTTTTGAACAGCACTTCCGAAGAAATTGAGGAAATAAGCAAGAAGCTCAGAGAGGAAAATAAATGAGTGACGATATGATAAGGGCTTATGGTTTAACCAAAGTTTTTAACAAAAGCCTAGTGGCAGTTGACCATATAAACTTCAACGTCAAGGAAGGCGAAATTTTTGGATTCTTAGGTCCTAACGGGGCTGGTAAAACCACGACAATAAGGATGCTCTCCACATTAACCAGGCCCACGGAGGGCACAGCCACAGTCGGCAGCTACGACATAGTGAAGGATGACAACAAGGTGAGGAAACTCATCGGCTTGGTTTCCGAAAAAATAATAATGTACGACCGGTTAACAGCCAAGGAAAACCTCTGGTTTTTCGGAAAACTCTACAACATCCCAAAAGAAGTTCTCAACAAAAGGATCGACGAACTGCTAGAGCTGGTTCAACTAAGTGATTGGAAGGATTCTCAGGTGGGCACCTTCTCATCAGGTATGAGGCAGAGGATGAATGTAATAAGGGCATTGCTTAACATGCCACAAGTACTGTTCCTAGATGAACCCACACTAGGTCTAGATCCCCAATCCTCAGTCGAGGTTAGAGAGTTCGTAAAGAAAATCAATAGAGAAAATAAGACGACGATCATCCTCACAACACACATGATGGTTGAAGCCGATATGATCTGCGACCGTATAGGCATCATAGACCGCGGGAAAATTGTCGCCCTTGATACATCAACAAATCTGAAAAAGCTTGTTTCCGGAGCTGACACAACTATCTTGGGATTAGAGATTGCAAATCTCACCACCAACATGATTGCGTCGATACAATCTCTAGAATGCGTAAATTCCGTCTCTCAGGACAACTCCACGCACATCAACGTTCATGCTAATGGTAATGAAGCATTTGACACTATAATCGATACGATAAGAGCAGAGAAGGGCAAGATAAACCTAGTAGAGAACCTTCAACCCACACTTGAAGATGTGTTCCTACACATCACTGGTCGCGAAGTTAGAGACAAGGCAGACCAAAAGGTACCATTGGGAAGGCACAGGCATTTTATGCCACGACGGAGGGTGAGGTGAGGCTGAGTGAGCGTTAAGAGTATGATCTCTCACAGCTTGGTGGTTGCTTGGAAGGACCTAATGGAGTTGTTTAGGAACAAATTGGGGCTGATTATGCTCGTGTTAATGCCGATATTCATGATGACCATGGTTGGCTTCATATATCCCTCTGACACATCCATAAGCCACGTATCCGTCGCCCTAGTGAACGAGGATGAGGGTAGTGCAAGTGAAACGCTCATCATGGCCTTGGAGAAGATGAACAACCGCACGGAAATGATGACCATTACTAATGCTTCAAGCCTCGATGAGGTAAGAGACATGATCCAGAGGGGAGAAGTTGAAGGAGGCATAATAATCGCCAGCAACTTCACCTCGAGCCTCACGAGTGGAAATCAGGGAACCATCACAATCGTAACCGACCAATCTAACCCTCAGATGTCGATGCTCCTGCAGGGTGTCTTGAAGGAAGTGTTTGAACAGATAGGCAACCAACTCACTGGAATCGTGAAGCCCTACAGTGTTCAGACAGAAGGAGCCCTTCCAGGACACTTCAGCTATTTTGACTTCATAGCCCCTGGGATTATGGCCATGACTGTGATGATGAGCGTTATGACAGGGCTCCCTGCAGCTATCTCCCACGAGAGGGAGGTTGGAACGCTGGACGGAATGATGGCGGCTCCCATCAGCAGGCTTGCTATAATACTTGGAAAAACCCTCGCCCAGACAGCTAGGGGTTTACTCCAAGGGATTCTCATACTGGCATTGGCTGTGGCTTTGTTCGGCGTCACCATTCACGGGAGCATTCTGTTAGTCTTTGCATTGCTTTTGTTGGGGGTGTTCAGCTTCGTTGGCCTCGGCGTTGTGATAACGTCATTTGCGAAGGATCAGGAGACGGCTATGATGATAATGATGACTTTGATGTTCCCTATGATGTTCCTCAGCGGCGTGTTCTTTCCGATACAGCAGATGCCTTGGTACATGCAGGACATCTCGAAATTTCTTCCGCTGACCTACGCAGCCACAGCTCTGAGGAAAGTTATGGTGCTTGGAGCAGGGGTGTCCATGATAACCACTGAGCTTGCGGTGCTTATAGGATTTGGAATCGTCATGACCGCAATCGCTGTGCCAGTGTTCAGGAGAGCCATGACCAGATAGGGCTGAAACTCATATGCATGTACCAACTCAGTAAAGTTGATGTGAGGTTGCTAGATATGAATGGAAAACCACCATTAATAGAATGTAAACACTGCGGTTTAACCATACCAAAAAAGAAGAGAAGAGAACATCTAAAAAGGGTTCATAAGATATCAGTCGGTTTGAAGGGGTGGATAGGCAAGCATTTTAGAGAACGCAAGTGGAAACATGGCTGGAAAAAACCGTCAATTATAGAGCTTGAATAGAGAAATTGAGGAAAGTCACAAAAAAATGAAAGAGGATGATGAGTGTGACGATATCTATTGTTGAAACAATAAACCTTAGAAAGACCTACATGCTTGGTAAAGTTCCGGTGAATGCTCTGCAAGGAGTAAATTTGAAAGTTGAAAAGGGCGATTTCCTCGCAATCTTAGGCCCTTCTGGAAGCGGCAAATCTACGCTTCTGAATATGATCGGCGCATTAGACAAGCCAACAGAGGGAAAAGTCTTCATAGAAGGTGTTGACGTCTCCACATTAAAGGACAATGAACTGGCTGACTTAAGGCGGAGGATAGGCTTTGTATTCCAATTCTTCAACCTTATTCCACGGCTTACTGCAAAAGGAAATGTTGAATTGACGATGGCTATACTTGGCTTAGGCAAGTCTGAGAGAAGAAAACGCGCTGAAGAACTTTTGGAAACTGTGGGCTTAAAAGAAAGAGCGAATCATAAACCTGCTGAACTCAGTGGCGGTGAACGTCAACGTGTGGCAATTGCTAGAGCCTTAGCAAACAATCCGAAATTTCTCCTGATGGATGAACCTACAGGAAACATAGACTCAAAAACTGCAAACGAAGTAATAGAACTAGTCAAAAGGCTGAATGAGGAGAAAGGCGTGACCATAATAATTGTGACACATGACCAACAAATAACATCACAAACGAAGAGAACAGTGCAAATGCTTGACGGCTTAATAATCCAGGAACAGGTGAACTAGCATGAAAGTAAGTGACGTTTTCTCCTATGCCTTCAGTGCAATAAAATTGAGATAACTCCGTGCAGGCTTAACAACTTTAGGCGTAGTCATCGGAATAGCAGCCATCGTCGCTTTACTTTCAATCAGTGAGGGCCTCCAAGATACTATAACTGAGCAGCTTCAAACGGGGTTCGCAACCGACACGTTAATCGTCAGTCCTGGCACAAGCACTGGTGTTGGCGCAATGGGTCAGGGAGGCCAAATGGGGCCAGTTGATTTCCATTTATTAGTCAATGATACACAAGCAATCGATGATATAGAAAATGTCACCATGTCTGTGGCAATAGTTCAAAAGCCATGTTACATTAAATCGGATAAAAGGGAGTTTATGATTTACGTTGTGGGTGTGGATTTCGTTAAATATGCAAACATTTACAGTAGCACCTTTGTAGCTGAAAGTGGAGAAATACCATCAAATCCAGAAAACGAAACGGTTGTTGTTGGAAAACGAGTAAGTGATCCTTGGGATAACGGAACATTATTCTGCGATGTAAATCACGCTGTTGAAATCATTTGGACTAATGGAACTGCACGTCCGCCGACGAATGAAACGTGTACTAGGCATATTACAGCTGTTCTCAAAGAAATCGGAGGCTTCGGCATCGGACCTTCAGATAATAGGGTTTACATTCCGATTTCGCAAGCTCAAAGTTTCTTTAGAACAGATGAATGTTATATGATAATTGTGAAGTTAGAAAACGATGATGAAGCAACGATTGAGAGTGTTTCTGAAGCCATAAGAGAAGCTTTCAGCGGCCAAGTTTCAGTGACTTCTTCAACGGCTGTGCTTGACATTGTGTCATCAATTTTTTCCACCGTAGAGCTTTTCTTAGGTGGGATTGCTGCCATCTCGCTTCTAGTGGCGGGCATAGGCATAATGAACATCATGATTGTTTCTTTAATGGAGCGTACTAGAGAGATAGGTATACTGAAGGCTTTGGGCATGAAAAGTCGAACAGTGCTTCTGATTTTCTTAAGTGAAGCAGTGATAGTTGGCTTGATGGGTGCAGCAATTGGCATAGCTTCAGGCTGGGGTCTAGCACATGTAGTCGCAAGAATCTTTGGTGGAGGAGGAGGCATTA
>Ga0209636_10000793_pt1 | contig 31531 bp, 24 predicted proteins | sample DeeMarSWOR152_54_FD_187464 | JGI IMG/M metagenome (GOLD analysis project Ga0209636, IMG submission 187464) | Marine sediment microbial communities from White Oak River estuary, North Carolina - WOR-1-52-54 (SPAdes) (version 2) | ecosystem: Environmental > Aquatic > Marine > Intertidal zone >...
GACTTGATCCGGCAATAGCCAGTTTTATAGTTCCACCGCTAATACTGTAAGTTGCAGTGCCCCAGGGATCTGATAAAGTACCTGTTGTTACCGCGCCTTGAGGATTTAAAATAGTTGGATCAGTTACTACTGTCATCCCAAAGCTGTAGATGCCTTTATTAGTCATATCTGTTACTCGAACTGGAATGTCAACAATTTTACCTCCTACTTCGGTGGTATCAGGAACAAAGACATGAATTTTTTCAAAATCAATAATCCAGATATTGTTATAACCATCACGTCTTGAGAGGAAAGCCAGTTTTGTCCCATCCGGGGAAACGTTTGGCATATAATCTATAGAATCACTGAAGGTTATTTGAGCGAGTCCTGTTCCATCTATGTTCATTTTGTAGATATCTCCATTTCCCGATCGGTGAGAAATAAAGAAAAATGATTGACAATCAGATGTCCATATATTTTGTAGTGGCCAGCTTAATAAATCTGGCTTAGGATGAAAAGTTAATTGTTTTTTATTACTCCCGTCTGTATTCATAATCCAGATATCCCAATTTGCGATCGTTCCGTCACAGTAGAGTATTTTACTGGAATCTGGTGCCCCACTGAACTGAATATTTGGGGAGAGAAAATTTGGCGTTAATTCGACAAGACTACCTCCATTGAAGTCGACTTTATAAAGCTTACATGGGATATAATAGTCTGCTCCTCTTGTATAAAGAATATGTGATTTACCCAACCATCCAATTCCCTGAACCAAATGGTTATGACTCACTGTTTTGACATTACTTCCATTCATATCAATACGTTTGACAATCCACAAACCCCCAGGTGCATCCCGAAATAATAACCATCCCCCTCCCGGACGAAGAACATAATCTCCATACCAATAAGGACCATATAACGTTCTCTCATTTGTTCCGTCAGGATTTATCCGCCTCAATAACATGTTATAGGGGTAGGAACCAGTAGCTGCCTGTGCTTTAAAAACGATATATGATCCTTTCCAATCGACGGGACAACCGTAATCGATATCTACACTATCCGCTAACAATGTCTTATTCGTCCCATCGAGATTGATTCGATATAATTTGACCTCGTCATTACAAAGTGCAATATAAGCAAATTGATTATTATTAGGAGACCAGGCGAAAGTCATTCCTGTTAGATCTGAAGTTTCATGAGTGATTTGAAACGGTGACTGGGCATTAATAGAAATAGGGCTAAGGTGAATTAGGGTAAACATCACCATTATACTGAAAACACATTTTTTGTCCATAATCTTGCCCTCCTTTAAAAATTAATGGATTTATTAGCAAATAAACTGAGGGTAATAATATTTGTGAAGTGATTAATAATTTTCATTTTTGATGAATTAAATTGATACAGGAGTAGTGGAGCAGGGGTTCTTTGGAGTGAAAATGCCTGAATCACTTAAATATCCTATTTACTTTTGCTTGATTATTCCCTTACAAACTCTTTGTAAGTCACTTTCACAATGAGAAGATAGTCGAATATTCAAGAACAGTAACCAATTAGTGATTCTGAAAGCGATTCCGTAAGACGAACATATTAAAATTATCGGTTCTAAAAATCAGGATAAAGTCTCACCGGAATTAGAAGTAATAATCAAAGAGCTTGTGAAAAAGCAATTGAAATTATCGCATAAGATAATACAAATTTATTATTTAAAAAGCAAATACTTTTTTCTGTTTTTCTAAATTTGCAATAGATGCGTGAGCGAATTCAATAAAATAAACAAATTTAAAATATATGTTGAAAAGATTAGAAATTATTAATATATTATAACTGTCAGTAAAGGAACTCAGTATCAAGCTAAGAGCAACTATCATGTATTTAAAATGTACAATTTTCTAAATCTTTTAGGTCAATAATTATTTTTACAAATCAAAAATAAATCTAAGCCAACGATGTCTTTATATCCAAATACAGGAAAGACAAATAAGGAAAGGTTGTAGTGCTTGCATGATGAAAACTGAACACAAAAAGAGTTATATGCTCCTTTTTTATATAATGTTAACTTTGATTTTAACTGCATGTAATGCACTAAATGCACAGGCGATTAAGCTTATTTGGGAGCCGATTCATGATAAAAATATTAAATATTGTGGAATTTATAGAGATACTATATCAAATCCAATAATTGAAATCTCAAAAGTTCCCACGACAGATACGATTTATATTGATTACGATATTGTTATCGGACGAACATATTATTATCGTATAAACTCTATTGACTCAGCAGATAATAGGAGTGCATTTTCTAATGAAGTTTGTATAACCGTTGAATATCCCACAGAAGTTGAGTTAGATTTTTTTTCCGCTGTAACTATTGATGACAAAATTATTTTAAAATGGAAGACTATATCTGAAAGCGATATTTATGGATTTGAAATCCAAAAAAGTAGCACTAACTTGAATTTTAACAAAATTAGGTTTGTCGCGGGCAAAGGAATACCTTACAATTACGAGTTTTTAGATACAGAAATATCATGCACAGAAAACTTCTATCGATTAAAGAAGATTAATAAAGATGGGAGCTTCAAGTATTCAGATGTTGTTAAAGCCATAGTAAAAATTCCTGGAAAATTTGAGTTAAGCCAGAATTATCCCAATCCATTTAATTCTGAAACTGTTTTTAAACTGACAATTGCTAAAGAAGGAAATATACATTTGACCATTTTTGATTTACTTGGCAGAGAAGTACGACGGTTGATAAATGAATATAAAAAAGCTGGTTATTATTTAGTGAAATGGGATGGAAAAGATAATTCTGGAAATAGCGTTAGTGCAGGTATTTATTTTTGTCAAATGAGGGGAAAGAAATTTACTAAAACGAAAAAGATTATATTGACAATGTAGTAGCTCCCAAATATAAAACCTTGTTATAAGCTCTATAAATAAACTCCTATTTAGCGAAAAGAAATTGATATGTGAATCTCCATAGGTATAACAAGTTAACGTGCTAGATTTAGTAGCAATAATACTATACCCGTTAAGGATTAGATTTTCAATATTGCTGTCATTCGTGCGAATGTCGAAGATGCGCCTTGGCGTGCAGGTATCTTCTTATTTCCAAACAATTAGGAGATGTCCCTATATATCGAGACATGACATGAAATAACTACCCATAATGAGTATATGAAACTCTAAAAAAAAAATCTAAAAATTGTCGATATATACATACAAAATTGAAACTAAATATTTCATTTTTGCCTTAGCTTTTTATTTGTAGAGTCATCAGACGTTCTTTGACAATTTGTTTCTAATAGAGTTAGATAATTATAACATCATTGGCACATCATTTGTAAATTGTTATTATCGAAATCAGAATCTGACCAGGAATTAATATAGAAAATGAGAACGAAATCGAACCTGAAATGGAGACGGAATGATGAAGTGCCAATTTCAAAGGGGGTATATCTCCCTTTTTATTGTTATAATTTTATATGTTAAACCAACAATTACTTTTGCTCAGAGTGTTCAATTAATCTGGACAGTTAGTGAGGACCCGAATATTTCATACTATGGTATCTATCGCACAACTCACATTGATTCAAGCTTCACATTAATAGATACGGTCAGTCATCCTGATAGTACGTATCTTGACGAAGATATTCAATTAAACACACATTATTATTATGCAGCTACATCGATTGATATATTTGACAACGAAAGCGGTTTTTCAAATATTGTCGAAATTGAGATAACACCGATTCCAGTGGAATTAAGTGCATTTACAGCTCATACAGATGATAATAACGTTGTTCTGGAATGGTCTACTGAAACTGAGAGCAATAATTTTGGATTTGAAATTCAACGTAGTCAGAATGAAATAAAATTGTTCCAAAAGATCGGTTTTGTAAGCGGTAACGGTACAACTACCATTCCAAATAAATATTCTTTTATTGATAAAGATTTATCCAGAAATAAATATCATTACCGTTTGAAGCAAATTGATTGTAATGGAGATTTTGAATTTTCCAAAGTCGTTGAGATATCGGTCGGACCTATTGAGGAATTTCGACTTTATCAGAATTACCCGAATCCTTTTAATGCAACAACAACAATTTCGTATAGTTTGCCGCAAAATAATCATGTTGAATTAAAGATTTATAATGTAAATGGTCAAGAGGTGTATAAGCTTGTTGATGAATTTCAAAAGGCAGGTCAATATAATGTTGATTGGAAGGCTATTGATTTTAAAGGAACTAAATTGCCATCAGGATTGTATTTTTATAGGATGAAGACTCCGCATGATTCAAAGTTTAGGAGAATGGTAATTCTAAAGTAAGCAGAGAGGAAATTCGGAGATGTGATTATAGATATAATACCAAAGCTATTGTGACGATTATAAAAGAATGACAATAAATTTATTGCCAATATTTTTTGGATCTTTACGCGAGCGAGATTAGATAATTGAATTGTTTAGAATGGAGAAGCTAATGGAAACAAAAATGATTATGAATTTTATTCGCTGTATGATGTTAGTTTATTTATTCGTTTTTATCACATCCTCAATAGTGTGGTCGAAAATCTATTATGTAGATAAAAATAATCCATTAGCTAACAATGCTAATTCAGGGACAGAAGCATCGCCTTGGCTTACTATTCAGCATGCAGTTGATATGGTTAATGCTGGAGACGCCGTCTATATTAGGGGTGGCATTTATTATGAAAGAGTTATGCTTACTGGCTCTAATGGAATAGAAGGGAAATCGGGTAACGAAATTGACGGTTATATCACTTATGCTGGATATCCCGGAGAATCAATCATTTTAGATGGTCGTTCATTCAATTGGGGTGCTGCTTTTGTGTCGGGGAAATACGCAATAGGTTCAAGGGTTGTAAACTATATCAGGATCAAAGATCTTACAGCGAGGAACTATCAAGGTTATGGAAGAGGTATAAGTTTTGAAAATAATCAAGAAAATCCTAAAAATAGTATTGGTTCACATCATATTATCATTGAAAATGTTACGATATGTGGTAACGGGAACGCAGGAATATGGATTGAAGGTGGAGACGAATCTGTAAGAGGAGATTCACATCATATTATTGTTAGAAACTGTCATGTTTATAATAATGGCAACCATGGCATTAAGTTCGATGGTGATGTCCCTGGAGTAATTAACAGAGAACACATACATGATTCTATAATTGAAGATTGTGTTGTATATAATAATGGATTAAGTAGTGAAGGTATTGGAATACACGTTTCTACAGGACATTATGATATTATAGTAAGAAATAATACAGTTTACAACAATAAACGCCAAGGTATTGCAGCTCACGAGGTTAGGGACTCTATTTATGAGAATAATGATGTATATTCAAATGGACAAGGACCTGAGGTACAAGATGAGGGAATAGTTATCTGGACTTCATACAATATGACTATCCGAGGCAATATAATTCATGATAATCAAGGAAATGGTATAGAAATTTGGAATGACCTTCAAGGTAAATCAACACCTACAATTGAAAATAATATAATTTATAATAATAACAAGGGTGGTTTATCACTTTCTAGTGAAATTAATAATGCGAAAATTTACCATAACACTATTGCTCTAAATAAGGGTGCTGGTTTATACATCCATTATTCAGGATTTGGGCATGAAATAAAAAATAACATCTTTTATAAAAACAATACCCAAATCTCTTCTACTAGTAATAATAACACATTTAATTATAATTTATATTATCCTGATGTTTCTTTTAATGGAAAAGATGATTATTTTATTTCTACCGATCCTTTATTTAAAGATGAGACTAATTATAATTTTCAACTTATATCAGATTCACCTGCTATAGATTTTGGACTAAATGTAGGAGTAAAGAAAGATGCTGAAGGAATATCAAGACCTCAAGGAAGAGGTTTTGATATTGGCGCTTATGAATATTATATTGCACCTTTACCACCTACATTACTTAAGGCAATTATTATATATTAATAAAAATACTGCTCCTTGGTTACATTACATTTTCATGCTTTTGTGTCAGTTTCATCTTGTTATAATATTTTCAAGTCACCGCCATCACTATTAAATATAATAAATATTGACAATTTTCTTATTATTAGAATAGGATAATTAAAAACAAAATGATAGGAGATTGAATTAGTTAACTCCAAATTTTTCTTTTTCAATACTATTAATAACATAATTTATCTGATTAAATACAATATCCCAGGTATATTTTTCCTTTATCAACAGTGGACCATACTCACATAATGTTTTTTTAAGTTCAATATTTGTAAGAACATCTATAACAGCTTTGGCAAAGCTATCTGGAGTATTTGCAATTAATACATTTTTGCCATGCGTTACATCAATTCCTTCAATTCCAACACTTGTTGAAACAGTTGGCAAGCCCATGGCTAAAGCATTCAGCGTTCGAACTTTTACCCCACCGCCCACACGAAGAGGCACTACAAATACACCTGTATTGGTTAAAAATGATTCCAAATCTTCTACGAATCCTGTTACTGAAATTTCACCATCTACTCCTAAATTTCTTACTTTTTTAGGAGGTTCAGATCCTACAATATACAAATGTGCATCAGGACAGGCTTTTTTAACTTTAGGATAAATTTTTTGACAAAAATAGATAATCCCATCAATGTTTGGAAGAAATCGTGCTAATCCTAAAAGTATTATATTACGCGAATTATAATTTAACTTCAACGGTTTATATTGATCTAAATCTACACCCATAGGTATTGTGACGATATTATCTGATGATAAATCCCATGATTCTAAAACCTGTTTATCATTTTCTGATATTGTGATAGTCAAATTATGATTTTCACAGGCGTTTTTTTCGAGTTTATTCAATTTTTTGGTCTCTATATTTCCAACAATCCTTTTTACAGGATTTTTCTGATATTTTATTAATCTCTCCATTATCATGCCACTAATAAGGATATTAGCATAAATTTGATATGAATGATTCTCTTTCGGAACATAACCAACCATTGGTAATTGTTCTACAAAAACAATGTCATAATGATTCGTTTCAATCATTTTATGGACAAGTTTTTTCATATTATCAGAATAGTCTCGCAGATACAAATATGGTTTTTCATTAAAAAAGCTCATTAATAAATAAGGAAACAGAGGTTTCCTTTGCAGTGGAATTACTCTAATCTCATTGCAAATTTTCTCAAGGAATTTTACTTGATTTTGATCCTGGAGATTATATAAGTAAGCAATCAAATCAACTTTGTGATTTCGCGATAAGCAACGGATAAAATTATAAGTTCTTATATAACCACCACAGTTAGGTGGATATGGAAGAAGATGTGTGATAAAAAGAATTTTCATTTACAGATGCTCCATTGAATAGTAATAGATATAGAAAATAAACTCTATTTTAATGATCTATTATAGTCATCAAGAAATTGATATATCCCCCCGAGGTTCATGATTAAGCGATCTATAAAAAATAGCGGTAATATAATAAATGAAATATGAATTAAAGTTACTCCTATTCTTTTTCTCCTTTGTATTAGCAATTTAATTTTTTCCCGACCAGTGGGAAAGATCCCCCTGTAACTTAAGAGTTTTACAAATATTAAACCTGAAAAAATAATGCTCAAAATGGTCAGTAGTACTTCTGTTATTCTAAAGTTGAAAATAATATATCCCGAAAATAATAAAAATAATGCAATCCAAAGTATTGAAAAAGGATTGAGAACAAGTTTCCACAAAGGAACTCGGTTAGCTAAATAAGATCCTCGACCTCTTTTAAAGCTCCATTTAATAAATTCTTTTAATGTTTCTCTTGGTTTGTGATACAAAAAAGAGGATGGTTCATATTTCAAAATATAGCCTGCATCCAATATTCTTTCACACAATTCATTGTCTTCATCTCCATGTTTCAATTTTTCATCGAAGCCACCAACTTCTACAAGAATATTTTTTCGAAACATTGAATGGCCCGTACCTAAAAAATGAGCTTCATTTCCACAATCTCCAAGTTCTGAATCGAAACCAATTGCTCCCCCAGCAGGTTTTCCTATAGCTGCTATGCATTTGCCAAGAAATTTACTATTAAGGGGAGGATATGCATTCCCACCTACTCCGGCGATTTTGTTATCCTTGAAATTTGGTAATATTTTCTGAATCCAATCTGGAGGCACAACACAATCTGCATCTATAAATGCAATAAGATCATAATTTGCAGTTTTCAAACCTATATTTCGTACAACAGGGAAAAATTTTATATCAGAATTTATTAATTTAACAGTTCTATATTCTCTGACAATTTCCTTTGTTCTATCTGTGGAACTATCTATTACTATAATTTCATATAAATCCTTGGGATAATCCAACTCAATTAAGGAATTCATACAATCTCTGATATTTTTTTCTTCATTATGACTTATTACAACAAAAGATATATTTTGTAATCTTACATTCATATTAAATATTTGACAATTTCATCACAGTTTTTTTCATTTAAATTAGCGTTAAATACCAATTCATGCTAACACTTTAAAAATCTTAAAGTTTTTCCAAAAGTGATTTAACTACCTTACAGACTGTGTTAATCTGTTCTTGGGTTAGTGTTAATCCTGACGGAAGGTATAATCCTTGCCTCGCTATTCGTTCTGCAATAGGGTAAGTTTCACCTAAGAATAAACCCATTTCGTGAAATATGGGTTGTTCATGCATACCCCAAAAAAAAGGACGGCTATCAATTCTTCTTTCTCTTAGTAATGCTGCAAACTCATTAGCATTAATTCTAAACTTTTCATCTAGAACAATGCCATACATCCAATAAACATTTTCAGCCCAAGTTTTTTCTACTGGTAATTGAAGACCGGGAATATCACGTAATTTTGAACTATATTGTTGTCCTATCCAACGTTTTTTATTAATAATCTCATCGATCCGTTCTAATTGCGCTAATCCAATAGCTGCCTGAATATTTGTCATTCGGAAGTTATGACCTAACTTTTTATGGAGGAAACGTCTTTCAGGAATAAAGCATAAATTTCGCAACTGACGTGCTCTTTCAGCATAAATAAAATCATCAGTTATAACCATACCACCTTCGCCAGTGGTAATGATTTTATTTGCATAAAAGCTAAAAATACTGATATCCCCTAATGAACCACATATTTGACCTTTATATTTTGCACAATGAGCTTCGGCAGCGTCCTCTACAATAACTAAATTGTATTTGTCAGCTAATTTCCGTATAGGATCCATGTCCACTGGGTGACCATAGATATGTACTGGCATGATAGCACGAGTCCTTGATGTTATTTTTGCCTCCAATTGGTTTACATCCATACACCAGGTTTCCGGATCACTGTCAACTAATATTGGTTTACCTCCATTGTAAATAACTGCCAAGGCACAAGAAATAATCGTAAATGTAGGAATAATTACTTCATTACCGGGTTTTAAATCAAGACAACCAATAGCAATTTGAAGGGCAGCAGTCCCACTGCTCACAGTAATTCCATATCGTCGCTTCCCACAGTATTCAGCCCATTTTTCTTCGAACAGTTTGATGTAGCTACCAGATGATGATATCCATCCTGTACTTATACAATCAGTTACATATTCCAATTCTTTTTTTCTTAATAATGGTTCGTTAACTGGAATCATAGATCAGAAATACTCCTTTTCATATATATTAACATAAGGACCTTGTTTGATTTCTAGAAGTACTGTATCTTTCAATATTCTAAACCCGTGTCCACCGCTTATTATAATTATTACATCCCCTTCATTGAGTATCCGTTTGTCCACAAATTCACGACTTTCATCATACAATTCCATTTCGAGCTGTCCTGAACGAACTATTAGTACTTCTTGAGTTCCTAATATATGTCTTTCTATTGGTCGATGATCATGACGTTGGATCATTCCATTTTGAGGATAGACAATGAATCCTACTTGTAAATTCAAATTATCATGTGTTATGAATTCTGTTCTCTCTGATTTATAATTTCTATACACTATATATGCAATCAATTGACCGCTGGATGAAAAAATCTTTTCTAATTGTTCATTTTGTCCATTCTTTGTGCTAATAGAATGTGTAACAAGCATTTCATTTGTTTTAGTGTCCATTTTTCAATCCGTATAAATTATTAGGAGAGTTTTGTATGTATCACTTTTGATAGATTACCTATGTGAATTAAAATTATCAACTTTTCTAATTTAGGATGCTGATTGAAAAATGAAAATAGTTTTAAGAGGTAAAGTGGTTAATTTATTGCAGCAGACTGTCCACGCTCTTCTTTTAATCCCATAAGATGGACTGACCCATTGTTTATTGAATTCAATGTTCCAGCCCGAATGATCTTTCATACTCATCAAGAATGCAAATCCTGTTCGATCTCTAAATAGAATGTCATGATTATTAAACATCTTATAAGGTACAAGACGAGGTGCTAAGTGAAAAAATATTTCTACCAGATGATAATGATTACCAAATAATTGATCAATAATTTTCCAATATCTTTTAATTTTATTAAACAACATCGTTCTCCGATGAAGAACCGGTCTAGAAAGCTTAAGATAGCCTGAATGGCTACATGTTAGAATATCGTGGTTTTCTTTCGTAATCCATTTCTCAACTTTTGGATGGGCTTCATTAGGAAGAAAAAATAATAGGTTTGGATCAAAACTGTTAATTTCGATTCCATCTATTCGAATTGTATTATGGTAGGCTGTAGAGCGAAAAAGATTTCGTAACTCTGGTTCAGCAGAATAAACATAGGTACCCGGGTCGATAATAACATCTCTTCCCTGAGTAGATAGTTCAAAGCTCAAGGCATCGTTATGTCCATGTCCACCATATCCATGTAATCCACTCCCCGCACAATTAACCATTAAGTAATCCTGGTCCTTTTTCATGAAGAAAAAGCCACTGTTGGAAAATGCACGAGAATTTGAATTTAATTTTATGTTTTGTAATTCTAAGAATTTATTCATTCCATTTGGTCCCAACCACCAAAATGTCTCATGGCTAAAAGTGGGGGCATTCAACTTAAAGTCAGAACGATTAAATAAGACAGCTCCAATATTAAGTATGTACCGATGGTCGTTAATAGAGTTACTGGTGAAAGAGAACAGTTGGCTGTTGTCTGAATCCCGAGTATTTGGAGCGGTACCATCGGGCTTGATGTAAGCTTGTACGAAATCAAGCATCTGTTCAATTTTATTCATTATTGAAAGACCAAAGTTTTCTCGATTTTTTTGCATCAGGATTGCTACTGCTAAAAACATTTCTGCTACAAGTCGATGATATCCAATCGATAATTCGTAATGTATCCCATCTGGATTAATTTGAAAAAGTATTTCTCTATATAACCAACGTAACGCTTTATTTTTAATGTGTTTGAATAATAGTGTAGGAAAAACAATAGATGGTATTATTAATCCAATTAGATCTGCTATAAAGTGGTTATCATTTAATTGTAGTTTATGACCATTTTGTTTTACTCTATATCCAAATTCGAGATTATGATATATGAAAATTTGGTGAATTAGAAGAGTCTTAAAAAAAACTTTTTTGATCTTTTTTGTAAAGGATGGGGAATCTTTAAAAAAGAAATATGCAGATGTTAAGTTTACTGTTCTAATAGCAACTTCCATCGGATTGCACCAATTAACACCAATTCTGGGCGGATTAAAATGTATCCAATCCAATAATTGATTCACAAACTCTCTTACATATTTTTCGTCTTGCGAAATCCAATAAGCTTGACCCAGAGTATTCAGATGGTGAAAACGGCTTAATTCCCATGGTACCTTTATATCTGAATCATCATGCAATCTAATGAACTCAATGTTTTTATAAAATTCTTTTTTCCAGGTTAATCCACTTTTAAAATCCCGATGCCAATCGATAGAGGAACCTAGTTTAACAGGACCCGATCCAAAAAGATCAAATACATGATTAACAATAAGATCTGCTTTAGCTATAGTTTTATCAAGAGCTTTTGGATAGTATCTTTTAAGAAAATTTATATAATTTTCTTTTTCATGAGGATTAAAAAAAAAGTACTCCACATTTTTTTCAATATCTTTAACTCTAGGACTTATCTTCCCGGAGCAAAATAAACAGAATAAATTATCAAAAACTTGTGGTGATAGGTAATGTGATAAATGGTTATAATAGAATGGTCGTAGTTTTCTGTTTATGATAAAATCGATTTCTTCTATGATTGACATTTTGCTATTTCTTTGTGCTTTAAATATGATGTACTTTGGATTAGAGATTATGACAATAATAACACGTCATTATTCTTTTTACATATTAGTTTCAATTTTTGCACATGAATTCACAGGTAAACATCCTGACTTAAGTTTCTCCTTAATTTCAAAAGTAATCCGGGTAGTATTAATCATATCTTTTAGGCTGATAGGAGCAGGCTCTTTACCCTTCATAAATTGAGCAAATTGCTCAAGTTCTTCAAAATGCCCTTTCTGTCCGTCTTTTTGCCCGTTTGATTTTATTTTTTTTCCATTCAATTTTAATTCTTGAAAATTATGCAATGTAATCACTTCACCATCAAAGAAAGCCTCTATATATTCCTTTGGGAAGTCTTTCGATCCAAGAGAGGTGTAAAATAGGTTCGCTAGGGAACCATCTTTGTATTTAAAGGTTACTTGAAAACTACTGTCGATAGGTATTTTATCTAAGTTTGATTTCACTGCAGAAGTAGTAAAAGATTCTAAGTCCGAAGAAATTAGGAAATTTAAGAGATCGATAAAATGACATCCTTCTCCGATAACTCTTCCGCCTCCTTCAGCAGAATAAATCCAATGATGAGGGGATAAAAGAGTCGAGTTGACCCGATAATATATCATGATCGGACCTATTCTATCCTTTAGAAATTTATTTAAACAGGTTATAAAAGGAGAGAATCTCCTATTGAAACCAACCATAAACGGAACTTTTGTTTCTTTTAATACTCGTTCCAATTCTATTAATTGCGAATTTGAAATGGCCATAGGTTTTTCAACAAATATAGCTTTACCTGATTGAGCGGCATAAATTGCAAGAGGTGCGTGTAAATCATGCCTGGTGGTTATAAAAACAAGGTCTACCTGATCGTCTTGTAGTATTTTTGCATAATCGGTAGTTGCATAATGAGCATTATAGCGTAGTGCGACTTCTTTAGCTCTAAAATTTTGCTTATCCATGATTGCATATATTTGGTATCGATCTTTAAGCTTTAATAAATTGGGTAGATGAACGTCTCTAGCGAATTCACCAACGCCTATTATAGCCACATTTATGCAATCTTTTCTTAACTTGGGGGGGGAAGACACTTCGATATATGTCTCCCCCTTATCGGAAGGCTCATATTCCATCAAAATTAAAGGTGCAGGAATTGAATTTTCAATAACATTCTTAAATGCCTCCTCGGCTTCAAAAAAAGGATAAATTCCATTAATTAATGGTGATATATCTAATCCTGCTTGTATGCTTTGCAAGTACACAGACATATTACGGTTTTCTGTCCATCGTACATAGGCAAAAGGATAATCAAATCCATCCAATTCGTATTTTGGATCATAACGACCTGGTCCATAAGAGGTAGAAATTAAAAGATCCAGTTCTTTAGGATACCAATCCTGTCGGACAAGAGTTAAGCTTACGTCTCCAACCACGATAACCCTTCCCTTTTTACGGCAGATATCTGCAGCTAACGCTACAATAGTCTTATCTGAAGATGCTGCTGTAACAATGACCGCGTCTACACCAAATCCTTTGGTAAAATGATTAATTTTACTTAGGTGAAAATTATCAGAAGCATTTAAAACAACATGAAAGCCCAAAGATTTCGCTAATTCCATACGATTTGGATTCACATCAAAGCCAATGACCTGACAACCGGACTTAATAAGTAATAATCCACTTATTAGTCCCAAGGCTCCTAACCCGATAACAGCAATGCACTCCCCTAGTCTAACATCAGCCCGACGAATACCCTGGAGTGAGATTGCACCTAAAGTCACAGTTGATGCTTGTTTCATATCTACATTATTAGGAACAGGAACAGTTAACAAAGATGGAACAGTAACAAATTCTGCATGATAGGCATGTTCGGCTCCTGCACAAGCCACTCGATCACCTAATTTAAATCCTTCAACATTTATTCCGGTTTCAACTACGATACCTGACAGACTATATCCTGAGGGAGTTCCCAAATTTAAATCACCTTTTATTTTAGCCAGAGTAGTCTTTATGCCTTCAAAACGTAAAGTGTTATATGCTTTCTTAACTCTCTCTGGTTTTTCTGCTACTAACTGAAGCAAAGGATCTCTCTTGGATTCACTCATCAGTGTTCGTTCAGTACCAGGGCTGATACATGAATAATTGACCTGGATTAAAAGTTCATTTTTACCTGGACGAGGAACGGGTACATCCTGCAATTTAGCAACACCATTTTTGAAAAAAACTTGCTTCATTTTCTTCTACTTCCAGTGCCAAATAATGGCATTGTTATCCTTTCAGCGTTTTTTTCCCATGTATAGTAGGCAAGAACATGTTCTCTCGCTTTTTGACCTAAAGTTTTCCTTAGATTCGAATCATGCGCAAGTTTAATAATTCCTAAGGCTAGATTTTTTGGATCTGCTGGTTTCACTAGTAAAGCATTTTCTTCATGCAGAAGTATCTGCTCTAATTGACCAATCTTACTGGCAACAATTCCCTTACCCATCGCCATATATTCAAATATTTTGGTGGGTGAACCTAAAAAAGTGGAGCCATCTTTCATGTTCTGGTGAGGACTTACAAGAATATCACAAGCATCAAGATATTCGGGTACGATTTTATGTGGTATTTTCCCTGTAATAGTGACATAAGATGTCACATTATGGGCTTTGAGGATATTTTCAAAATCTAATCGCAAAATTCCATCTCCAATAATGAGGAAATGAATTGTGTTCACTTCTTCTACTACAAACCTAATAGCTTCAGCGAGTGTTAAAATGCCATGATATTGAGCAAAAACCCCCATAAAACCAACTAAAATTTTATTGGAGAGGTTATACTTCCTGATGACTTTCTTCCCTTTTTCATTTGGAAAAAATAATTCCGGTTCCACTCCATTAGGATTCACAATGATTTTCTGTGATGGGACACCTCGATCAACGAAGTAGTCCCTAACTTCATCAGAGACTACTGCTACTTTGGTTGCGTAAGTTAAACTCACTCGCTCTGTAAGTCTAAGAAGATTAATAAACTTTTCTGCGCCCACATTTTCCGCTTCCCACACATCAGAACTATTAAACTCAACGACTAAAGGAATCCGATAAATGATTGAAATCAGGACGCCAGTAAAGTTCCATTGGCTTGATCTATGATAGATGAGTGAGAAACGTCGCTGTCGGATTAGTTTCCTTGTTTTCCACAAAACTTTCCAATTATAAGTCATCTCTCTGACCTCTCCTGGCCAGGCAGGAAGATCTTTTTCATCAACCGTTACATTATATTTTGATAGTGGTCCTTGAAGTATTTCACGAGTTGAAATAAGGAAGATGCCATAACCTATTTTTTTCAATGCACTTAAAAAACCGGTAACGTGTGTAATTTCACCTCCTACTTTCAGATTCATAATACAATTAGGAGTATAAGCCCAAAAGAAACCGATGCATATAGGAGCGACCTTTTTTTCCAAGTCACAAATATTATTGATATCAACTTTTAAACGTTTTATAATCCATTGACAGTTTAATAACTTGAGAATAATCCAATTAAAAAAAGGAATCAAAAAAAGCAATAAAATTCCCCAGAAAATTCGCGGTATTGCTTTGAATAAAAATATATTCCATGAACAATTTTGTTCGATGCCTTTGATATCAATCAATCTTTTTATCTCAGCTTTAAAAAATAAACTAAGTCCCAACAGATAAGGCAATTGTCCTGAATTTTGCAGATCTTCACACAAAAAATAAATAGCATGAATTTTGCTATCTCGAGATTGGCGAGCTAAACGAAATATTGATCCTCTTATTTTTTCCCACTCGATAATTTCTATATGTTCCTCAGGGAATCGTTGCTTAATTCGATCTCGAACAATATTTGTCGGTTCTATCCATTCAAGAACTAGAATACGACTTTTTATTTTTTTCATAATGATTTCAGTCTAATTGCTTCACTTAATCTTAAGTTAATATACCTATAAATTTTAACCAATTTATGGTCATCCTTATACCTTCACGAAAAGAAATAGGTGGTGTATGATTAAAGAATTTTGAAAACTTTTCGGTAGGCAGTTTATACCTCACGGTCTGCAAATGCCACATTTCGCGTGTGATATGAAGTTTAGTCCGCCTTTTATCTTCATTCTTGAAATTATCGGTTGAATCAAACCGTTCTTTTATCCAATACTTAATTGAAGTTCTCATATCTTCTGGTATTTTATTTTTAATTTTGATATAAATAGATTGCGACTTAATGTATTCGAGGCAAGAGTTTAATGATGGTTTATAAGAATTATCAGGAATTTTTGGCATTTGGGACATGTTATAACCTAAATATTCTGCTAATGATCCGTAAAAGTCATACCAAGTTATAAATTCAGCATCTGAGACATTGTAGAAACCTGAAGCATTTTTTTTATTCCTACAACAAGTAATTATAGATGAAACAAGATTATCAATATAAATAGAATTACATACTCCCTCTCCGTTACCTACAAGATAGGCGGTATTATTAATTAAATCACGCGCTGCATTATAACTCCAATAAGAACGTGGACCCCAAACGATTCCTGGTCGAAGCACAATAATTTCTAATTGACTTGAGTTTGAAACATCTTTTAAAAAAGTTTCGGATTTAGCTTTAACCCTTGCATATGGCATCCAATGATTCGTTAGTGGAGGCGAATCATCATTTGTAGTAGGTGACTCAACCTGTCCGTAAACGACTGCTGAACTTATGTGAATAAGGCGTTCTACATTAGAAGATACACACGCAGTATAAATTGCTTTAGTCGTATTTATAATTTCTACGAGATTATTACTTGAAGTCAAATTGACAACTATTGGACAGTCTTTAATGACATTTAAGAGATCATTTACATTTGTTGCATCGGCCATTCTTATGTCTAAAGCGGTGCCAAATCTACACAATCTCCCTAAAATCCGTGGTGATCTAATTATAGCGCAGATGTTTCTAATTCCTTCCAAAAGACAAGTTTCAATAAGACGTGTACCAACAAAACCTCCAGCTCCAATAAAAGCTATCAATTTTATTGACCTCCATTCCAATGAAGTTGTTTATATGTTTCACTTTGCATTGTAGGTAACCAATTCATATTTAAAGGTTTAGCGATTTCATAACATTTTTCTATTAAAGAGATGACTTCTTTTCCCGAATCACCTGTGACAGGAAAATTTTCATTTAATTTAATTGCTCGGATCACCTGAACAATCTCAAGATAAATACAATCAAATATAGTTTTTGGTATTTTTCTTTTGATTTTTTCTGTATTAGTAGTCAATGCAAAAGCAATTTGAGGTATTATCTTTTGGAATCCATTAGAATTTTTAATATAGAGTTTATTGATACTTTCAAGCATGAAAATAGCCTCTGCTTCTGTGCCTGTTATGCAAAATTTATTGGCTAAATTATTGTCCCAACTCAATTGAATATGACCATTGAAAGTTTGTGAATTCATCTGAAAAATACAGTTAGTTTCGACACCACTTACCATTGCATCATCAAAGTAGGAAATATTTATGGGTATACCGAATAGCCAAATTATAATGTCTAATACATGTGATCCTATGTCAAATAATACACCCCCACCACCTTTATCACGTTGAAAGTTAAAAGAAGTTGTTACTGGCCAATTATAATTTTCACCCTCCCAATATGAGAATGATAAGTGCTCACCCAATACGCCGTCAATGATCAAATTTTTCAGATAAATTAGTGCAGGATAAAAGCGTCTAGGCATTGCTATTGCTAACAACCGTCTACTGTTTTTCGCTGTATGAATCATTTGATCACATTGTTCCCTTGTTATAGCCATTGGTTTTTCACATAATACATGATTACCATTTCTTAATGCGATAATAGAATGTTCAGCATGTAAGAAGGGAGGGCTTGTAACAATAGTAAGATTAGTGTTGGTCTCTAACAAGGAGCTTTTTAAGTTTGTATAAATGGATGCATTTGGGAAAAAAGCCTGAAGCCTTTTAGCTCTACTTTGATTGCTGTCCACCAATCCTACAACGGTTAACTCTCTCTTTTTTTCTAATTTCATAAGGGGTTTTTTATAGAGCATTTCTATTACTGCTCCACATCCCACAATTGTAATCCTTGTTTTCATAATCTTTTTGTTTATATGCAACTCTTTTCATAGGAGAACACCTTTATTGCAGAACTTATATTATTAAAACCATGCGAAAAGACAGTTACGATTGCAGCTCCCAATCCACCCCAAATTGGTATTAAAAGATAATTACCTATAAAATTTATTAAAAAAGCACCCAATCCTATAAAACAAAGGAACTTAAAATCTTTCCGTGATATCAAGACATTTACTAGAGGGCTTGACATTAGACTAATCCATATTCCAATAGAAAAAATTATTAAAATAAGAAAGGCTTTTTCATATTGGGGCCCAATTATATAAATAAATAAGGATTTAGAAGACGACAACACTAAAGCTATAGGAATTATTATCCAACCTGTAGATTTTAGCCAATTTAGAGTAAACCGATGTTGTTTAACTGTTTCTTGCATATCTATTTTTGAAAATTTAGGCAATAAAACCGTATGAATTGATCCGAGTAATAACAAACCAGTAGAATAGAAACGAAAAGCTACTCCGTAGTTAGCAAGTTCTTCATCAACTGAATAATGGGAAAGCATAAAAATATCCAATCTGCTGAAACAAGCATGTATTAAGGTATAAACTATCAACCAACCGCTGGACGAAATGAAATCCTTTATAATATATGATTGTGTTTTAACTAACTGAATAAAATTCTTAAATTTAAAATTATTAAACAAACTAAGTGTTATAACACTTGCTACAATTAATTCGGACAAAATTACAGCTTTTGCAGCATATTGGAAATTCAACCTATTTCGCAAATAAAGAATAGATATAATAACTAAAATCACAATTTGTCTTAAGAATAAGGTTTTTACATATTCTCCAAATCTTTCTTCTGCCCTATATATACCTCGATTGGCTTCAGTTATTAAAAATCCTGTACCAGCTATTAATCCATATCTCAGAGCAAAATCAAAAGATTGTTTTCCAAAAAGAATATTACTTACTTCTTTTTCTATAATAAGTATTAAAATACAAAAACTAGCATATAAACAAAACTGCAGAACAAAGTTAATAAAATAAAGCTGATATGGTTTGTACCCACTTTCTGAAATATGTTCAGAAGAGAACCTGACTAAAGCTCGATTTATACCACCCCCTATAATATCTGGGAATAAGTACAAAACGGCACTAAAGGCAGTAAAAGCAGCATAATCATCAATAGGCAATCCCCGGATTAATAATAAAGCAGTTCCAAAACCAATGATTTTAGATAAGATATCACCACTAAAAACTTTTAATATGTTTCTAATTAAAGAAGATCTCCAAAATAGAATTAAGATGTTCTTTAATTTTATAAGTATATTTATCTTAATGGCTCTTAGAATATAATCCTTATGATCGATTGACAGACTTTCCTTTTTTCTTAATATTAAAGTATTGTATTGGAATAGATTTTTAAAAGTTCAACTTGTTTGATGTACTTCAATATAAAAATGTCTTTTGCCAGCTCTAATTTACCCGCCCTATTAGAGTTCCCATTAACGCATAAAATAAAATGTTGACACTAGGATCATGACCCATAGTTGTAAATGAAACATTTATTATGTAGAAAACAAAAACACTCAGACATATTGCTGATAGAAGAATTCCCTCCTTATCACGAAGAAGTCTTAGCATGTAAAGGAAAAATGATTTAAGAATTAATACGAACAATATAAATCCAATAATGCCACTTTCAACACATATTTTTAAAAAACTATTATGTACCCAAGGACGAGACTCAGCACCTCGAAAAGTCCGTGAATAGTTGAACTTTGTGTAAATATCAGAAAAATTATTGAATCCTACTCCTAAACCGGGATTATAAGTTAAGATTGCTAATGCACTTTTATAAGTAGCTATCCTTGCATGGAGGGTTTTTACATTAGTAATTCTTTCTGTGTATACACTTGTAGACTTCATTTTTTCTGCATAAGCCCAGACTACTATAGCTATGAAGATAATACTAAATAATAGTTTAAACCGCTGTCTTTGAAATAGCCCAAACCTAATTATAAATCCTGCAATTGTCCCAAGCCAAACACTACGGTACATATTACAATAAAGAGCAAATCCTAATAGAGAAAGAATTAAAATTAGTTTCCAATTTTTTAATAATTTTCCTTTTTGACTGTTATAAATTGGACCAAAATGATAAGAGATTATCAGCATTATCATTGCTAATATTAAACCAAATGATTCTGGAAATTCTAGTGATCCATTCACTCTACTAATTCCACTTTCACTTACCCTTAATCCTTGATTATATTCATAATCAAAAACATCTGAAGAAACTTCTACGGGAAAAAGATCATTCAAAGAGAAGTGTTCATAAATACCCATGATCGAGAGATAAATAGCAGGGATAATAAGTATGATTGTAAATTTTATAAAATCTTTATTATTGTTAATAATATTTTTTATAAAAAAATATATTAGAAAAGGAATAACAAAACAATCCATGAAGGTCAAACTATTTTGTATGAGTTGGTATGAATTATAATTAAAAGCCATAGATATAATAGTAAATAGACTAAAAATTATCATCAATACATCAATATTATTTATTTTGTTAAATTTTATTTTTTTGAAATAAGCACAAAGAAAGAAAGAAATGACAATTATTGATACCATTGCTCGATTAAAATTTATATCAGGAATCTTATTACCAAGCGACAAAGAAAATGTAGAAAAAAGAGGATAAGACAGAATAAACAAATAAAGCGCATAACGAGGCCGAAATAAGCTGAATATGAAATAAATTGCGGCCAAAAAGCAAGCAGATAATGGGAGGCCAAATCCCATTCCTACTATAGTTCCAACCGCAATTCCGAAAATGAGAAAAATAACATATGGTTTAAAAGTTCCTGAGAGTGCCGATCTGTTCATATTGTTGTTGTGTTATCAAAGCTTTTATAATTATCTTAAATTTTTCCGATTTCCGATTATCTCCCGAGGAAAATTTACAATGAATTCTGGAAAAGTTACCATCTGTCGTTTTCCAGTACTTATAGGATTTTGCATCAATCTAAAAAACCACTGCAATCCAATGTTTTGAAATATCTTAGGTGGTACTTTTAACTTACCTATATAGAAACGAAATGCAGCACCTACCGCAATCATTAGGCCTTTCTCAAGTTTACGATGATTCTTGTACATCCATTTTTCCTGCTTTCCACCACCAAAGCTGACCCAGACAATATCAGGATTTTCTTTATTTATTTTTTGAAATATCTCTTCGTTGTCTAACTCATCAAACTCATCCTTGAATGGTGGACTGTGCCCATTTATTCCAAGCGATTTATTGTGTTTCCTGGCTTTTTCCACAACATCTTCTATTGTTTGCTCAGTATCCCCAAGCAGATAATGTCGAAAACCATTCTGTTCCTCGAGCAGTTTTTTCAGTAATTCCATACCTGAGACTCTTTCAATTCTTTTACATCCTAAAATCCTAGCGTACCATACTAAAGGCATCCCGTCAGGCACTGATAAAAGCGAATGGTTTATGGCCTTAAGCAAGTCTTTATCTTCCGTTGCCTTAATGACAATTTCCACATCTGTAAGGCAAATGTAGTTTGTTATGTTTTCTTTCTTTTTTACATTTCCTTTGATTTTTCTAGAAATTTCATTCATATTCACATTGTCTATTTTAACTTCCATAAACTTCACATAATCCGGTTCGCCCACTCCATATAACAAATTCTTACTCACGTAAACCTCCACCTCTAAATATTAGAGGTTACTATTTTCCTTTGTCTCAAGATTGAAAATTTAGGTTGTGGAATCATTGATCTTTTCTAACCAAGAGGTATGCCAAAATAAAAAACAACTTCGGTCACAATTATCATTGAACAATCTCCTATGACCACTACAGACTACACCTTCAAGAATAACAAGGTCCTTACATTTGCACATTTTTTGTTTAAATTCATCAAAGAAATTGTCTATTACTTTCATGATCTTATAAGTTTTTCCGCAATATGCATACATTTCAGGAATAAAACTACATCCATTACTTCCTCCCCAATCATCCAAAATATTTTGTATTTCCGATTTTGAACGGACTCTAACTAAATCACCTGGAACAATTTTTTTTTTACTTCTTGTTGAAACCTTATATTAGCTTTTGGCATTAAAATGTGTGAAATTTTATTTTTTTTAAAGATCACTTTCCTCTTCACTGACCACAAAAGTTTTATTCTCTCTTGAAAAAGACTATTTAACCATAAGTTTTTTTGTCCTAATTCATTGATGTTTTTCAGTTGGCAAGACATTCTGATTCTCGAATTAATCGAATTTGAATAGAATTATAAAAATAATCATTGGATTTACTTAGGAATAATTTTTTATGAAGAGGTTCTGAATATTCAATATTCTTAAAATGTTACGTGTACTTTATATCTTAAGATTATTCTCATTTTTGATTCAAAGTCGTTTTAAAAGGACATGAAAAGCATTTTTTTAGGGTATAGTTAGCCAGTTTTCATGCCAAAGTAGGTAACAACTACGATCACATCTATGATCGAATGATTCTATATTTCCATCGCATATTAATCCATCCAATATATATAACGTAGCTCTGGTTTTATGCATTATAACACGATATTCATCGAAAAAGTTATTAACGATTTTTAGAACTTTAAATTTTTGACCGCAGTATGCCCACATCTGATCCATAAATAGACATCCATCCAATTTATTTGAAGAATCGATAGATTTTGAAATGTTCTCTGCAGAATGCACTCTTACAGCGCTTCCAACTGTGAACCTGTTTTTTTTTTAGTGTTCTATTCATACCAAATTTGATTTATTTTGGATAATAAGTTCATACAAAATATCTGTAAATAAGAGGACCAACTTTCTCAACAAATCTGCAGGGTAAAGATCGCCATATATTAGTTATAATCTTGTATGGTTGATCACTCTCTTCTTTTGATGCCGCACCGATAATTTGAGGATAGTAATAGTATGGTAAATCTATAGGTTTAGCTCCCCACATTTCTTTGTATCGCATCAATCCTTCATTGTCAGGGGAAGTACGGCCGAAATCAAAATATTGATAACCATCAAGACAAGCTCGTTCAATTGCATACCATGTCAATAGATGATTTGGTGTTTGATGAGATAAATATTGAGGATCGGAAGCGTTATATTTATAATAAACAATTTCTTTAAATTTGAAAAAAATACCTGCTGCTATTACCTTTGAATCATAAAGTGCCAAAAGTATAAAGGCGATTTTTTTAGATACCAAATTATCAAATAGATTTTTAAAAAACTTGAATGGTGGAGAGGGGATGCCATGTTTTTTACGTGTTAACAGATGCAACCGATAAAACTCTTGCATACACCATAATGTATTTTCTTCTTTTATTAAAACCCCGGCCTTTTCTGCTTTCCTGATGGAGTATTGTATAGTTTTTTTATCTATTGATTTTTTTACTTCTTCTGGATTATTAGATAAAAATAAAATGTGACGTTTATAATAATTATGACAAATAAGACCAGAGTCTTTTAGAAGGTGTCCTCTTATTTCTAGATTTTTCCCTCTCCTCTGAATACCATTAATAATTTGTTTCAGTAATCCTGTTTCTACATTTTCATCTTGACACAATGGTCCTCCGTAATCTGAAAATGGTAAAGAAATAAATCGGATTCTATTGGATAAAGCTCTAACCATAAAATATGGGAAAATGCCAGTAATTCTATTTCTGTTATTAATAAATTTATATGCAAGAGGTTTGAATGGATAGGTTTGATATAGTGTACGAATCCAATTTGATAAGTGAAAAGGAGTACCTTTTGGATGAGAAGCAACAAATTCATCCCAGGTTTTTGCTTCTAAGTCATTATTAAATGAATTTAGTGTTATCATAACAATCTTAATTATTTAGGTTACGGTTAAAATAATGTGAACTTATCATATAGGAGGTAATTTTTTAGGTTAGTAAATGCTTTTATGGTGAATATAATGTTTTTTAAAATGAAAAATATTAGCTTATAGTAGTGTTTACTTAGATTAAGCTGGTGCTAAAATATCGCTCTGCTCGATCAGCTAATACTGTTACTATATTTTTGTTGAATGATGTTGCCAGTTTCATTGCTGCCCAAACGTTGGCGCCTGAGGAAGTACCAACTAACAATCCTTCTTCTTTTGCTAATCGTCTTGTGGTTGTAATCGCATCATCGTCAGTAACTGTGATAACATCATCGATTAGAGAAACATCAAGTACAGGAGGAACGAAGCCATCCCCAATCCCCTGAATTTGATGTAGGCCTGGCTCCCGACCGAGAAGCGCTGCACAATTTTCAGGTTCTACAGCGATAACCTTGATACCCGGATTTTTCTCCTTTAGAAATCTTCCAACTCCTCCTATTGTTCCACCACTGCCAACTCCAGCCACAAATGCACCAATATTACCATTTATTTGAGACCAAATTTCCCTTGCAGTCGTTAAATAATGAATTTCAGGATTTTTAGGATTTTCAAACTGTTGTGGAACAAAGATAGAACTATTAATCTTTTCTAACTCTTTTATCTTTTGCAGGCTGCCTTGAAGATTGTCTTTAGCTGGTGTAAGAATAATTTCTCCACCGAAAGCCTTGATGATTTTTTTTCTTTCCTCACTCATATTTTCTGGCATCACAATAATAACTCTATATCCTTTCTGTACGCCGACTAAAGTCATTCCAATTCCTGTATTTCCAGAACTCGGTTCAGCAATTATTGAATCTCGTTTTAATTTACCATCTTTTTCAGCCTGGTCAATCAAATATTTTGCTACTCGATCTTTTATGCTTCCACCGGGATTTAAAAATTCGGCTTTTGCATAAATATTGTTTGCTGTTATTTTCTGTAATTTTACTAAAGGCGTATTTCCAATTGTATCTAAGATATTCAATTTTTAAAACAAGAATATGTTTTATAATTGTTAGAGAGGCGGCAACTGGAATCGAACCAGTGAATACGGCATTGCAGGCCGCAGCCTTACCACTTGGCTATGCCGCCTTATGATTATTTGATCTTTATCCACAATTAAAAAATATTTAGCAATACCCATTTAATCATTACTGCGCTTATTTATATTTCTAAACGGCCAAATCATATTCCTTTTTTCTTTTTCTGAAATATCTGTTTAACCAAAAACGCGCTAGGTCTTGTGGTAATACATGCCAATACTGATCCTTGAAATTATGGATGATATATTGAAGGAAATCTGAATAATAATTTGCAGGATATTCATCCATTTTTGATTTGATCCCACCAAAATTCATATAATCTGGATGGGTATTCAACAATGCCATGCCTCCTTTTTCGACAATCCAATTCAATTTTTGCTTCCAAACATCAATGTTCTTCTCTTTTAAAATTAAAAATAATGTACAATCTTGAGGTAATGTGTATGGCAATTCGACATAATGGTGTTGAATAGAATTATCATTAACGATAAATGGAAAAATTGTTCCCACTCCATCTGGCTGAGGTTCAAATGGATCGACATCAAAGGTTGAAGCATCATATTGAATATTTAAAGCATGTATCCATTCTAGATTATGATGCATGCATGGCGCGCGAAAGCCTTTCGCTTTCCATTCATTAATATAGATATTTATTTTCTTTGCACGCTCTTTAAAAGTCTTATAATCTTTAAAAAGTTTTCCATCATGTTTTAAGCCATGTATACCAACCTCAAAACCATCTCTTTTTAATTTAATTAATTCTCGCTTAATTATGTTATATCGCTCTGGAACCAAATAAAAAGCGGAACGAAATCCTAACTGTTTTTCTAATTGAATTAAATCAAGGACTCTCTCTTGTCCTTTTGCAGTGTCGACATCATGAGTCAATATAAACGCAAATTGCTTTTTTAGGGGCCATCCTTTCCAACGTATTGGTTGTCTGTAATTTTTTTTATCAATAGGCCAGATATTATGAAAAATATTTCGCTTTTTAATCGCAATTTTGTGTCGAATATAAAGTTGTAACCAGCGAGGAATTAAAGGCTTTAGAAAGTAATAGATTTTAAGTTTCAACAAATCAGTATAAGATATTTTATAAGGATTTTTTAAGTTTATAAAATTATGTTTAATCTTGTCGAGAGACTCTAGGATTTATTGTTCAATGATTTCTATAGTAAAGAATCCGAGTATGCATATTTTTTTACAAAATAGTTATCATTAATTTGTTGTAGTTTCGCGGAAGAATGAGAGTTGGATGAAATATATGCCGCCAATTTAGTTAAATCCTCTACTACCATTGTCTCGACTAAATCCTTAAATGATGTTTTTGATTTCCAGCCTAATATTTTTTCAGCTTTTCTTGCGTCTCCCACCAACAAATCAACTTCAGTTGGACGAAAATAATTTGGATCTACTTCCACTAAAATATCATTAATTTTTATTTTTTCCATTAGGTTATACTTTATTTCTTGGAGCAAATCATCCGCTATAATGTATGGATATAGCAATACATTGAAATTAAAACCAAGAAGATTATCGATAATATCAGAATTTATTGATAGTACGATTCCTTTTTCATCGATGCCATAGCCATTCCATTCAAGTTCAATTCCTAATTGTTTAAATGATAATTCGACAAATTCACGTACCGAATGAGCCTCCCCTGTTGCTAAAACAAAATCATCTGGCTTATCTTGTTGCAAAATCTGCCACATACCTTCACAATATTCAGGTGCAAATCCCCAGTCACGTTTCGCATCTAAATTACCAAGGTATAGTTTATCTTGTAGTCCTAACACAATTCGAGAAGCAGCTCTTGAGATTTTTCGAGTTACAAATGTTTCACCTCTACGTGGAGATTCATGATTAAACAATATTCCATTGCAAGCAAAAATATCATACGCCTCTCGATAATTTACAACTGTCCAATAAGCGTACAGTTTTGCTATGCTATATGGTGAACGGGGATAAAAAGGTGTTTTCTCATTTTGCGGTATTTCTCGTACTTTTCCATAAAGTTCGCTTGTAGATGCCTGATAAAACTTAGTTTTATTAAGCCCAATTTCTCTTATGACATCTAATAGTCGCAATGTTCCAAGTGCATCAACTTGTGCTGTATAATCAGGTACTTCAAAGGAAACTTTTACATGACTTTGTGCGGCAAGATTATAAATTTCGTCGGGTTCAATTTTTTCTAACAATCTATTTAAGCTACTGGCGTCAACAAGATCACCGTAATGTAGGAATAGACTTTTATTCAATATTTCTGGATTATTATATAAGTGGTCAATCCGGGCAGTGTTAAAAGAACTACTTTTTCTTATTACACCGTGAACTTCATATCCTTTTTTTAAAAGTATTTCAGCGAGGTAGCTTCCATCTTGACCAGTAATTCCCGTGATTAATGCACGTTTCATATTATAGCTTTAGGTTTTTAATATCTAATAAAGTTAGTAAGAAACCATTTATAGGTTTTTTCGATTCCTTCTTTCAATGAAGTTAGATGTCTCCAGCCCAGATTATGTAAACGATTAACATCTAACAGTTTTCGTGGTGTACCATCTGGTTTTGTGGCATCGTATTCTATTTTACCATTAAAACCAACTACTTCTGCAATTAAATTGGCAAGTTCTTCAATGGTCAGATCTTCGCCTGTTCCAATATTAATATGTGAAATACCGTTATTGTAAATATTCTTTGCACTTAAATTTTCCAACATGAAATGAATGGCATCTGCTAAATCTTCAACATAAAGAAATTCTCGATATGGCTTTCCCGAGCCCCATACAGAAACAGAATGATGTCTTTTTGATTTTGCGATATGAAACTTTCTAATAAGTGCAGGAATTACATGCGATGTTTCTAAATTGAAGTTATCATTGGGACCATATAAATTTGTAGGCATAACGGAAATAAAGTTTCTACCATATTGTCTATAATAATTTTCGCACATTTTGATAGCTGCAATTTTAGCAACTGCATAAGGTTCATTGGTAAATTCAAGAGATTCAGTAAGTAGATATTCTTCCTTTATCGGTTGTGGTGCAAATTTAGGATAGACACAAGAACTTCCAAGGAACAACAGTTTTTCTACACCATTTTCATAAGCTGCATGTATTATATTTGCTGCTATCATTATATTTTCATATATAAATTGCGCTCTATATGTATTATTTGCAAGAATGCCTCCAACTTTGGCAGCAGCTATGATTACATATTCAGGTTTTTCATTAGTAAAAAAATCTTCTACCTGATGTTGTCGGATGAGATCAAGTTTGTTATGATCGCGTGTGATAATATTTTTATAACCTCTTTTTTCAAGATCGTGTTTAATAGCTGATCCTACCATTCCATTATGGCCAGCGATATATATTTTTTTATCTAATATTTGAGATTTCAAACTCATCCTAAGAAACGTTTAATTTCATGCGAAACAAATTCAATTTGTTTTTGTGTCAATTCAGGAAACATCGGTAATGATACAAATTCCTCAGCACATTTTTCTGATACAGGAAAACTACCTTTACTCAATCCTAAAAAAACATAAGCCTTTGTTAAATGTACAGGTATAGGATAAAGAACTCTTATGAATGTAACGTTATGTCCGATAAAAACATCATCCTCGATCGTCACACCATCACATATAAATGAATGGCTGGATATTTTGCAATTGTAACCAATTTTTACACCTTTTTGAATCTCGACAAAAGAACCAATTTTAGTGTTATCTCCAATTTCACAACCGTAGAGATTAACAAAATTAAAAATTTTTGCATTTTCACCTAACTTTACATCTTCTGCGATATTTTGAAATTTCATTTCTCTAATTTTGTTCAGTAGATAAGTTTGACAAAATTAAGCCACTTTTCTTCTTAGCACTATATTTTTATAATCTATCATTTGTTGTGCACCACGATTTCTAAGTGATTTATTTGCTGCTTCAAGAATTGATACAACCCGCAGTCCACTATATCCGTCACTTCTCGGAGTTTTATCTTCTTTAATACATTCCAAAAAATGTTCACATTCATATTTTAGGGGTTCGTATTCATTTAACCGAGGCGTATATATATCTCCATAACGATAAGAGAAATGAAATTCAGCATAAGAATCATAATATGGTGGAGCTTCAACGCCTTTATCGAAAATTTTTATTTTTTCATTCTGGCTAATATCATCATATACCAGCATTTTTTTACTGCCAACAATTGTAATTTTTCTAATTTTGTATGGGTCCAACCAACTATTATGAATAAACGCTATGGTACCGTTAGGAAAATTTAATGTAATCGTTGCCACATCTTCTATATCTTTCTTAAAATGTGCTTTACCTGATGCATTTATCATATTGGGGAATTCTTCCAGAATAAATAGGATAATCGAAATATCATGGGGAGCTAAATCCCAAATAACATTAATATCAGGTTGAAAAAGGCCCAGATTCAATCTCATGCAGCTAACATAGAAAATATCTCCTAATTGACCACTTTCAACGATCTCTTTTGCTTTATTTACCGCTGCTGTATATTCAAATGTATGTCCAACCATGAGAATTCTGTTATTTCTTTCAGCCAGATTGATTAATTCGATACATTCTTCTTCCGAGGATGCTAATGGTTTTTCGATCAGAATATGTTTGTTATATTCTAAGCATTTTTTCCCAATTTCCAAATGAGTATATACGGGTGTAGCAATCGCTACGGCATCAATAAGTGGATTTTCTAATATTTCTTCCAAACATTTGGTGGTTTCGATTGTAGGGAATAAATTTCTCATTCTAGTTAATTTGTCATCACATAAATCGCAACAGACTTTCATATTGCAATCTGCAATTTGGTTGAAATTCCTTATCAAATTTGGTCCCCAATAACCACAACCAATAACTGCTATATTGAGCTTTTCCATTCTTTTACCTCATCATAAATTTAACATATTAAGTTAAGTAATTGTGAGTATAAAAAACTTTCTTTAATTTAATACCCATTAAAATAAAATAAAACTTTGATTGTCTTTAATAGGATTTTAATATCTAACCATAACGACCAATTTTCAGCATAATGAATATCAAGTCTAACCATTTCATCAAAAGTCGTTTTATTTCTTCCTAAAACCTGCCATAAACCTGTAATACCTGGTTTTACCTCTAAAATGCGCCGATAATGCCAGTTTTGATATTCTTCGATCTCATAAGGAATTGGAGGTCTTGGACCCACCAGGCTCATTTCTCCCTTTAACACATTAAATAATTGTGGAAGCTCATCGATACTTAATTTGCGTAAAAATAATCCTATTGAAGTGACTCTTGGGTCCCTGGTAAGTTTATATTGTGGATTTTCTAGAGTCCCTAAATTAATTTCATCGTTCTTGGCTTCAATTAATTTTTTTACATATTGCTTATGAATTTGATCATCACAATTATTTTTCATCGTTCTAAATTTAAAAAATGTAAATGGCTTTCCTAAATAACCTAATCTTGTTTGTTTGAAAAAAATAGGTCCCTTTGAAGTCATTTTAATCAGAATACTTATTAGGATCATTAATGGTAAGGAAAGAATAATTCCAATTAAAGAACCAACAATATCAATTAATCGTTTTAAAAATTGAGATATTAAATGAATTTGATTTTCATTAATTATATCCCACAAAATAGGCATCGTAAATCCAATTGTGCCATTGGCTAAAGGCTGTATATTCCAATGAAAATAAAAATCAGATTTTTCTCTTAACATGAGTTTAGAATTTTCCTTTTCTTTTACAAATTTAAGTTTTTTTATTACAACAGGTTTTGTTTCAATTAAATTCCATTCAGACATCTGACTAAGTGGATATGTGGAAATTGATATAGATTGAATAATATTCATATAATTTTCTTTATTTAGTGATTCAAAGTGTTCATATAGTTTTTTTGATATTCTATCAATGAAAGCTTTAGCGTCATATATTGCCGTGTCAATAAGTAGAATACCAATTGTAGCCGGTACTATAAAATGTTTAATATCAGATTCTCTTACGTTTTTTGAAATTAAAACAACCAATTCCCTTAAAAAATTATGGTAATCTCCATCCAAAATTCTCTTTGTATCATTAGATTTTCCAGAGATATTAATAATAATGTAAGAGATAGGAGATCCAGTCCTATCACTTCTATGTCGTTCCTGCTTTAAAATTTTAGTGAAATCATTCCCAAAATACCATCCACTAAATTCATTAAAAATCGATTTCAAGCTATCTCTATTTAAT
>Ga0209636_10000794_pt1 | contig 31527 bp, 40 predicted proteins | sample DeeMarSWOR152_54_FD_187464 | JGI IMG/M metagenome (GOLD analysis project Ga0209636, IMG submission 187464) | Marine sediment microbial communities from White Oak River estuary, North Carolina - WOR-1-52-54 (SPAdes) (version 2) | ecosystem: Environmental > Aquatic > Marine > Intertidal zone >...
CAAAAGGACTTCCACCCCCTTCGGCATATTCCATGGCTGAAGAAGTTAGAAAGAAAGTTAAACTCGATAAAGCCTCTGTTTTATTCCGAGTTGCAATGCAATAACCTTGGTGTAATCCTGAACCCACCCTAATAACACTATAGGGATGATCTAAAGAGGGAAAATTTTCAAAAAAATCTATAGTTGCCGCTATCCCTGTACCTACTAAGGATTTACCTAAACCAAACAAATATTCGCCTACATTTTCTGCTGTTATTTCGCCGAATTTCGTCTCTACCATCAAGTAGAATAGTCACCAGTTAAAGATTTAAGTCTTCCCTTTAAATTTTTACTAAAGAAATATTTTCCTGAAATTATTGAAAATCAAGATTTAAATCTGAAAATCCACAAGTTAATTATAGAACTGTTGTGATTGGATGAGATTTGGGAAGAAGGGACAGGGTGCTGGCTTAGTAATTGCAATTATTATCATTATGGTAATACTTTCAGCTATTTCGTTCATTTCAATGAATGCATTCATTACAGGAGGAGAATCTTACCCCCAAGCATGGGAAAATTGGGCAGATCAAACATTCGAAGAACAAGATCAACCTTGGAGAATGATATCTCTCTTTTTTCTACCATTCTTTCTTTATTTTGGTTTAATTTTCTTATCATTAACGATGGTTTTCGGTGGTATCGGACGAACAGGATATTATGTAAGATATAGTGATGTGAAAAAACCAGTGACTATCATCTGTTTTGTTATAGCTATGATGATGCTTCCCTCCCCCTTCACATTTACATTAAGTTCCTTCTTTATTGTTCTATCACCCATACTATCTGTAATAATATTCGTTATGATTATGATAGGTGGTGTATTTGGATTTTATTTGTTTTATGGTTTGGCCAGAAAGGCACATGAGACTTTTCCGAAAGGAAGGGGAGAAAGAGAAGAACCCGTAACAGAACGTCCTCTTCCCGCGGAGGCAAGAGAAATTGAAGAAACTGAGGATGTTGGTAAAAATACAGATAAATTATTAGAAAATATAGAAAACTTTTTTACAAAGACTGATATTTGGGGATCTGTGGATAAACAAGTTAAAGGATTAGAAGATTCAGGCGTTAAAGATATTAAAGAATTTCTCAAAAAAGATGAGTCGGAACAAAGAAGAATTCTGGAAGAGGCGGGAAAACTCAAATCTGAAGAAATTGATGAATTCATCAGTGTATCTGGTAACCTTAAAAAAAATATCGGAGAGTGTGCTGTGGTCATTAATAAGTATTACAATCAGGCTCAGCGACTTAAGCGTGAAATAATGAGTTTAAAGGGTATTGATGCCGGAGCAAGACAAGATGCAATAAATTATTTAGAAGAATTGCAAGGTGGCTTAGTAAATGAGTTGAAACGTCTTCAACAACCAAGGCATGGAAAATTAGTAGATACGGCATTCATTGGTACTACAAAAAAAACCAGAACCGCGTTTCGTGAATGGTTCGCTACAGGAATTAAAAAAGAAAAAGAAAAAAAAGGAACTAAAAAATCAAAAGCTAAACAAACCGCTGAAAAACTAGAAAAAAAAATGAAAAATGAATAAGAATAATAGGTGATATTGAATGGTAAAAAAAACATCGAATGACTTACCAAATACACGAAATGCAATTGAAAAGTATAAAAATGATCCTGAAAAATTGCAAATGTTAATATCTCAAATAAATGATCATATATCAGAGGTTCGAGGGTGGAGAGATGAAGAAGCACCAGACAAACAGGAGTTTTTAAACCAATTTCATGAATTGAAATTGACCGCGGTCAAATACTATGAAGCAGCAAAAAAGGGAAAAGAAACGACTGAAAAATTTACTAAATTAACCGAAAAAATAAAACCATTCAAAGATTCGATTGAACAAAATAAAACCAAGCCCGAAGCCTTAAAAAAAATTGCAGATGAGATAAAATATGTGTTCTCAGAAATTCAGAAATTACCAATCGAAGAATCGAAAAAGCGTGAACAACTAGATATTTGTCATGCATTGATGATTAAACTAAACCAGTATTTCAAAGAGGTTCAAAATATCGAAAAACTCAGGGACGAATGGCGCAGAGAACTACAAGTAATAATAAACACACTTAATGATATGCCGAAACTACAGACTAAAAGATTCAAAGAATTACCTCCTAAGCGTTATGTTGCAGCTCTTCACGGACTTGCAAAGTTAGTAGAAAGAGACAGGAAATATGTCATTGGACGATGTGAAGCGATGATGGAAGGTGTGAGAAAAAACGAACCTTTCCAAATGATATTTACCGAATGGTGGCAAGCAGGTCTAGTCCGTGAATTACAAATGGGTTTAGTGGCTTTTGAAAGAGATGAACAATCATTTGAAAAAACATTCGATGAAATGCCTCCAGATTTAGTCAGAGAATTTCAAAAATACAGTTCTGCATATAACCACATAAAGAACCTAAATATGAAATATAAAGAAGCAAACTTATTGGTTCGTAGACATTACAACGATTTTATGATTCCCCTGAGGATAAAATCAACAGCCCTGCTTAAACCTAAACGTAGATAAAAACTTAAAATTACTAAAAATTAAAATAAGACTCTAGATGAGCCCTACCATCGGTAAAACTAAAAACAGTATCGCTGGTAAAACTGTATCTATTCCTGCAGAGATAGCATCTTGCCAATTTGGAGATGGTGCAGCCCCCCTAGCAAACCTGAAAACCCCCTGTGCGATTAAAAAGTCTAGTAGGAATACTGCTATCCAATTGATTCCTATCCAATAATTCCAGGAAGGATCCCCTATAGGTACAAACCTCAATGTCATTAATGTCATGCCTGAAGCAGGTGCTATGTAATCGAACCAGTAAATGTTCAAAAATGCCCATGGTATGGCCATAATTATAGCTTTCTTGAGTCTAAGTCCACCGACCAGACCAAGCATTATTAAAGAATCGACCACTATTGAAAGAACTATGGTTAAAATAAACACGATCACCTTAGGCATGGGCCCTAACGGAAAAGTAGTTGCAGCTTCTCCTTGAGCATAAACCAATCCAGTCAACAAACTCGAAAGAACCAAAACGAACATACCATGATAAACTAAATTCTTCACATTCATATCAACCACTATATATTTTTTTCGTTTATCCGCTTAATAAATCTTTCCAATTGTTTTCTTAACAGTTTCTACGACATCTCTACTCTTTACTTTACCACGAACTTGACTCATCACGATTCCTATGATTTTGTTAACTGGTTGACCTTTGTTTTTTTCTATAACTTCCCTTACAATCTTCAACAACTCTTCTTTTGATATTGCTTCCAAACCAAGTTTTTTGATTATTTCACTTATCCCCATCTCATGTTTTTTTGCTTTGTAAGACAATACATCAGGAATAGATTCTTTTACCATCCTTTCATTATCCAACAACTCAAACAACTCTTCAAAATTCTTATCCCCCAAGTTTTCGATGGGTATATTTTCTCTTTTCTTTAAATCCCTTAAAGTGCTCACAAAAACATTCGCGATTACGCTTGGTTGAGTTTTAAACTTTTTAGTCAATTTCTCAAACAAATCCAAATAATCCGATCTTAAGATTTGATTTGCCAACTCATCAGATAATTTTAATTCCTCTTTAAATCTAGTGAGTTTTTTGGTCCAGGGTTCAGGCAATTTTTTCTTAATTTCCTGTTTGAATTTTTTCTCTATCTTAATCGGGGGTGTGTCAGTCTCGGGATACATCCTTGCCGCTCCTGGCAAAGGTCTAGTAAATTTAGTTGTCCCATCAGGTAAAGCGGTTCTAGTCTCTTTTTCAACTTTTGACAGAGACAGTTGCCTTTGAACTTCCAATTCAATTACTTTTGATATCAACCCCAATTCTTGTATGCCTTTAATCTCAACTCTTTCACCGTTTTTTATACTAACATTAACATCCTGTCGAACCGTACCAATACCTCTCTTAACCTTTCCAGTGGAACGACAAATCAGTCCAATTAAACCTGCAATCTCTTCAACTTCTCCAGATGTATAACCGACCAAAAGACCAGTTCCTATCTCAACTAAAGGAATACCGAGTCTGTTCAACCTGTAAACAACATTTCCTGCTTTTTCTTCTACTATAGCCGCCGCATCCTCTTCAAGACTAACATGTGTTACCTCTATCCTTTTTCCTTTGACTTCTATAAAACCTTCAAGGCCAACAACCATCGTTCTCTGAAAAGCAGAAGTATTGCTACCGTCTATGACTGTCTTCCTCATTATATGAATTTCTTCGGGAATAGTACAGTTCAAAAGGAGAGCTATTTGTAGTGCAACTTCCAATGCTTCTTGATTCAATGGATGGATTGGCTCCTCATCACATTCGACAAGACAATCTTCACCCTGAAAGACTTGATAATGGAAAGTTCTATCCCTCAAGAATTCATATTGAACGGCAACATCAACTTCACCCAATTCTGATGCCACGGGATGTTGTTTCCTTTCAACTTCAGTTAAAGCTTCCCTTCCTTTCATCTCAGTAGAACAACCACAGAATAACTTATGTTTAGTATCGAGTTGTCTATGAATCTCCAAACCACATTTTAAGTCAATTTTTTTATAATCAATATTCTCCATCCTCATCATTTCCTGTTATAACCTCAGTTCTTTCTGTAATTTCACCAGCATAATTAGTCAACATCATCTCCCTAACTTTATCCATTTTCCTAGTGTGACCAAGTATCCAAAGTAATTTTATGTAAGCAACTTCTGGTAACATATCCTCTGCAAAAATTACACCCCTCTTCGAGAGTTCACGCAGGTTATGGTAGATGGTCGGATGAACCCTGCCATACAAGCATTGAGAAGTCATGATAATTGGTATACCTTTCTTAATGATTTTTTCAATTTTCGGTAGAAATGAATGCTTTCCTAAAGTGGGCGTATGACCAAGCCCTGTTCCTTCAATGACAAAACCAATGTATTTTTTCTTTAGGTAATAATCGAATATTTCTGGATCTAGACCAGGATAAAACCTAATCAAAGCAACTCTTTGTTCAATCTTGTCATCTACCCTTACTTTACCCTTACTCCTCTTCCTGAAGTTATTATTGATAATTTCAATCTTTTTGTCTTTCCAATAAATTTTTGCAATTGGAATATCATTTACAGCCTTGAACGCATCCCTTCTGGAAGTATGCATTTTTCTGACTTTAGTCCCCCTTATAGCCAAACAATAATCATCGCTCATACTACCATGCATGACTATGCATACTTCGGCCACATCTGAATTGGCAACAAAATTTACTGCACAGGAAACATTCATTACTGTATCAGAAGAACCTCTATCACTCGATCTCTGAGCACCAACTAGTGCAATAGGGCAAGGTAAATTCCTTAACATGAAACTCAGCGCAGCAGCAGTGTAATGAAGAGTATCAGTTCCATGAACAACGATTACACCCTTCACACCAGAATTAACTTCACTACCAATCGCCTTTGCAACACCTTTCCATCTCTCAGGTGTCATATCTTCACTCATTATGCTCATTATTTGCTTCGCCTTGATGTTCGCTATTTCTTTTAATTCTGGAATCTGTGTAACAATATCTTTAGCAGAGAAGGAAGCATACACACCACCTGTCCTATAATCTATCTTGCTTGCAATAGTTCCACCAGTCCCTATAATCGAAATTGTTGGTAATTTATCGTCAAAAATTATCGTTTCTACTTCTTTCCCTTTACTTCCCTTGATGAACCACTCTGTTTTTATTTTCTTTATCTCAACACTAGGTTCAAATTTTATTCCTATGTTGTAGCCATTATCGAGTTTCAGAACCAAGGAATCTCTATCACCCATTTCTATCCTAGGCATAAGAATTCCTTCAAAAGTTTTGTTGTCTTTAGTTATCTGAATCCTATCACCAATATCGATTTTTTTCCTTTTCAATACTCTAAGAACCTTATCAGAATACATTCTATCACTAAATATTTTACGTCTTAATATCTATAAGTTTCTTAGGATTAGATCCTCAACTTCTTTCTCTTCCAACTTCTTCTCACTATAGCGACTCTTCTATTCCTTGCTCTCTTTAACCCAAACTTTTTAATATCAACCCATCTTGGTGCAAGTCTGACTTTACCAGCCTTGATTTGTTTCAACTTTCTACTAAAAATCTTTCTTCCCATTAAATCACAAAAATTTTCTAATTTCTTTAGATTTTTTTACAGCAAGGTCTATCATTTTTTCAACTTCTTCCATTGATAAGGCGCAATTGCCGCCCTTCTGCATTGCACATATTTTGCCCTCTTCAGTTACTGCAATGCTCAATCTAGAATTTAAAACATCTTCTTCTTCTTTAATCGGATCAATTATGAAATTATTCGATATCTCCCCTACAGTAACAGCAACAGGGACGTGGTTTACTGGCAATTTTTTCACTAATTTATCCCTGACGATTTTGTCCTCTTTCAACTCAGGCATCTTTGAAGTTTTTAATGCGGCTACAGAAGCTAATGCCGAAGCATCTATTAGGTTGCCATCGTGGTTGATTATGTGGATATCGACATAAACCTCCCAAACCCTTTCCCCTTCTTTTATGCACAATTTTTCCAAGTCTATACATTCAGATTCTCTTATCCCTCTATCCACAATCCTTGCCAATTCAGTCGCGTCCTCTCCAGGCGGTCCTGTATCAAAGTCTGGTGAAGCTATTGGTACAAACTCAGCACCAGTCTTCAAGACCCCCATATCTGGCACATCAGGAAATGGTGCACCCAAATTCATTTTTATACCAACTATAACATCAGTGTTACCAATCTTAACTCTTGCAGACCCTTCTGCCTTTTTTATTATCCCAGTCTCAACTTTTATTTCTCTGAATTCGTCTAATTTTCTTCTATCTATTCTTTCTCCATTCTCCAAAAGTTTTAAAATATAATCTGCCCTCATTCAATCACTCTGCGTATTTCTTTTTTAAAGCCTCCTTTTGTTTTTCATAAACTTTTTCGCCAGACTTTAGAATATTTTTTATAATTTGTTTCACTTCTTCTGACGTTAATCCCCCATCCATCTGAAAGAGTGTTATCTCTTTTTTTCTTGGCATATAAGCGACAGGCATGTCTGCCAATGAATAGTTGTCTTCTTTTCCACATAAATCGATGATAATTGTGTTATCAACCTTACCACCGGAAACAGCAACAACTAAATCATTCATGGGTACACCAGCATCTGCTAAGGCCAGTGAAGCGGCATTAATACCAGTGACTCTGGTTGAACCATCTGCTTGTAAAACTTCAATGTAAACATCTACTACTGTTTCAGGATAATCTTCCAAGAACAAAGCAGGTTCTAAAGCCAGTCTGGTTACCTTAGATATTTCAATAGACCTTCGACTTGGTCCTGGCCTAGCCCTATCTTCTACAGAAAAAGGAGCCATGTTGTACCTGCATTGGATGATTGCTCTGTCAGATCTTTGTAAATGTTTTGGAAACAGGGGCCTCGGACCATACACACCTGCTATTACAACAGTATCACCAAACTTGACCTGAGCCGAACCATTGGCATTTGGAATACCGCCCACTTTCATCTCAATTTCTCTTATTTCATCTGGTTTTCTCCCATCAAGTCTTTTACCCTTAACGATTAATTTTTCTTCTGTCTTCATTCCCATTTTATTCACTCAACAATTTTGTTATTTCCTCGGTTAAACCGATTATATGAGATTTTTCATCTATCATCTTGATTGCTTTAACCGCCTTATGTATTTTTTCGCCAGAAACCCAAACAACGCCATTCTGACCGACTCTTATCATGGTGTTTGTTTTTTCTTTTATAGTGTTGATCATGCTACCCGACTTACCAATCAACCTCGGTACTTTGCTCGGTGTGATTTTTATAGTTAGACCACCTTTTAATTTTCTTGCCATTTGATCACGCATACTCAACTGAACATTACCAAGTTTTACGTCCGAAACTTGGGCATAAATCATATCGCCGACATCATAGTATCTTGTAATATCCGTTCTTTTCAAATCTACATACTCATCAACTGCTTCTGCCAAATAAAGGAAAGCCAACCAAGGCGAATTTATGTCTATAACCCAACCGACCTTTTCAATTCCTGTGATGAGACCTATTACTTTGTCCCCTCTTTTCGGGATATATACGCCAGATAATGGGACGACTGATATATGATCACCGCTTTTCTTGAGAATTCCAAGGAATTTGGATATTATCTCATCACCTTCAACAAAAGTTCCATAACTGGCCTTTGCCTCTTTAATTTTTCCTAATATTTCACCTGGTATAACAATTTCTCTCACTTCAGTCATCATAAATCAACTCTTTTTACTATTTCGGATCTGAAATTACCTTTAGTTATGTCTCCAACCGTTTTGAATAGTTCATCATAAACCCCGACCGGTATTTCAACAGTCAATTGTAACGACCCATCATTCAACCATTGTTCATCGAATTTACCAACAGTCCTCTTCAGAACTGAGTATGCCTTCCCACTGAATTGCGGTGGGATTGTAATCCTTAATATTACCTTTTGGAATTTTATTGGCAGTAAAGTTTTTATACCTTCCACTACCTTGTTAACTTGCAACTCTGCATTTATGAATGGGTCAACATGTATGCCTGCCTTATCCATAGCATTTAATATTCTCGTTGGGGGGTGAGGAGTGTTGGTCTGGGGATTTATACTTTTCCTAGTTATTATTTCAGCAATCTCTTTTGTCTTCTTCTCGACGAATTCCCTCCTTTGATCTGTGGTAAACTGTAATTCGCCTTCGAGTATAATTTTTCTTGCTATGTTGTATATATTTGTCGTTCCGAAATTCTGTTGCAATTCACTCTCTGGTATGGCATCACCCCTTCTTACGTCATGGTATATTCCAGGGTATGCAACGATCTCATCAAGGTTTATTCCCCTACCTTCTTTTAGTTCTAAAGCTTTAACTGGGTCAACTAGAACTTCGAATTTCTTCCCACCAATCTTCAATCTACTAATTACGGCTTTATCAACATCAACCATAATAAATTCACAGAAGTTTTCTTATTTGTTCTTCTGATAACTTATAGAGTCGTTTGTCTGATTTTCTTATTATTGCAATCTCCAAAGACCTTGGAAGATCAGTTACTTTTTCAGCCTTTTTTATTACATCAATCACAAGTTTTAATGCAGTTTTTTCTTCCAAATCTTCTCTGTGTTTATCCTTGAAAATCTTGTTAGCTATTGTTGCCCCCCTTCCTATAGCATAGGCCTTCCACTCATAAAGCATACCAGACGGGTCTGCCTCTATTAAATGAGGTCCTGTAGAATCAACTCCGCCAACAAGGAAGGAGACACCAAAAGGTCTTAAACCCGCATAAATTGTGGATAGTTGCATCTTGTCCCCCAAACTCTTAGCTAAGGACCAAACATCTATTGCTTCTTCGTACGTTATTCTGTTGACTTGGGCCCTTACCATTAGTTGGTTGACCAGAACCCTTGCATCTGCTAAAAGACCTGCAGCCACAGCTCCTACATGTTCATCTATTTTGAACAGTTTCTCTAGAGTGTCCGGCACGATTAATTTCATGACCTGTTTTACTGTTCCTAATATAACACCATCCTTAAAGACTAACCCGATTGAAGTAGTGCCCTTCTTGACCGCTTCTTTTGCGTATTCTACTTGGAACAAGCGTCCATCAGGCGAGAATACAGCAATTGTCCTATCATAACCCATATATTCTGGTAATATAGCAGGCATATTTTCACCCCATAAATCTTTCCTTAATACTCATTATCGTTCCGGAAATTTTTAATACTTTAAACGTGATTCTGTTATCGCCCAATCTGTCGATTAAACCCAAGCTTGCAATAACTTCTTGAACTGATTTATGATTACATCTTAAAATACCTTTCTGTGTTTTTTGGTCCCAACAATCCTTTAATAACCATACAGAAGTTTTCGAGACACCGTACTCTCCTAAAAAATCTAACATTGTATTCCATATTGCAGCTTCCAAGTCTGAATATGTAAATTCCTCGCCCCTTTCAGATACAACTTGAAAGGCTATGTATCTCTTTTTTTCCCGTAATGAAGGTAACAATATTTTTAGTTTTTTCATCTTACTATTTTCACCCCTGGTCTAATCCATTCTTTACTTTGCCTTTCTTTGATCATTTTTATAATATTCATTGGAGTTTCTGACAGGGCTTTCTTTGCCTCATTCAATTCTAAATCCAACAGGCATCCCATAGACATAAGGATTTTTGGATCTTTCAATTGCCAATGCGATACTGCTCCAGAAGAGATTATAAGAGGTACTTTAAATTTTTTACAGAGCCTTATGTTTTCTCTGATATTGTGACAAATATAGGATCTTGTATTTTTTGATGAAGTTAAGATTTCTCTAAAGTTTATCTCGATAGCAACATTATTCTTCGAAGCCAATCTTGCCATTACATGATTAAAACCAGAATCCTTTCTGTTGAATTCTGGATGAGTAAGGATATCAACTTCCTTTGTTTGAACTGCTTTTCTATTCAAATCTAAGTCATATCCCTTTACCAACAAGACATCATACTCTCTTCTCACTCCAACTAATTTTTTTAACTCTTCTGCTGTTTCCGCTTCAAAACCAATTAAAATAGCGATTCCCATCTTTTCAGAAACTTCCAAGACATTTTTTCTTAAACTTTTTATTTTGTTAAGATTCTTTAAATTCTCGGCGATACATATTCCTTTGAAACCAAGCAAATTAGCTCTTTTTGTGATATCTTCTATAGAACTTCCTCCCTCCGAGAACTGTGAATGAATATGAAAATCGTAAAAATTCATATACTCAAACTAAGATTGAATTTTAAAATTATTATCTTCTTACTTTTTTACCGCTTGGTGTAAGTCCTCTGAGAACTCTTCTTTTATGTTGTTTTTCTGTTATCCATTTCATTTTTTTATCTTTTCTAATAACAGGATTGTTTGGGTCAACCATTATCACTTCAAACCACTTGTGTCTTCCATCTTCACCTACTGGATAACTACCAAAAACTTCCAGATTAGTATACTTTTTTTGTACTCTCTCTTCTAGAATCCATTGTAAGGATTTCCTAGGAGTGAATTTAACCAATCCGGCCTTTGATGGTTTTCTTCCTTTCCTCCCATACAAGGGTCTTCGTCTCCCACCCTTTCCAACTCTTCCTCTTATGATTACAAAACCTTCTTTGGCTTTATAGCCCAAGGCTCTAGCTCTGTTCAGTCTTGTTGGTTTATCTATTTTCTTAAACTTCGGTTCTTTCCTCCAACTTATTAATCTTTCCTTCATCAAACTTCTCGTGTTGGGTTTTTCCCATCCCTTCTTAATTAGTTGATATAACCCCTTTGTCATTGAAAACACCGATACATACTTAAACACATACGACGCTAAATTTAAATATATTCCGTTAAAAAATTGGAATAGGTGGTGAATGAATGCATCCGTTAGCTAAACTCTTGATTGGTGTTATATTACTGGTAGTTCCACTCGGACTTTACGTATATGAGTTCATGTACGGACAGCAATTTTCAATCTTTGGCGTTAACATTTACCTCCTCAAATCCCTATGGACAGTATTGCAAGGCATAATCCCACCATTTCTAATGGTGATAGGCCTTTTCATCATCTGGCTTGAATTGGATGAGTGGAGAATCGAGAGAGAACTGAAATCGGAAGAAGAGAAGGAAAAAAAGACTAAGAAGAAAAAGTAGTTTACTTCAATTTTTTATACTTCTAATGAGCAATCTTTACTGAGTATATGGGAGTACAAATATCTGGTATTATTCCCAAAAACGAGGTTGAACTAAGAGATCTAGCTGGGAGAAGAGTAGCTATAGATGCCTACAACATTCTCTTCCAATTCTTATCAATAATCAGACAAAAAGATACTGGGGAACCTTTACGTGATAGTAAAGGAAGGATCACTTCACATCTTTCTGGCATTTTCTACAGGACGATAAAACTCATGGACTCAGGTATCAAACCGATTTATGTTTACGATGGTGAACCACCGGAGTTTAAAAGAAGAACAATAGAAGAAAGAGAAGAGATGAGAGAAGAAGCAAAGAAAAAATGGAAAGAGGCTGTGAAGGAAGGAAGAAAAGAAGATATCATGGTTTATGCACAAGGTGCGTTGAAGGTAACTGATGAAATGTTAGAGGGGAGTAAGAAAGTTTTAGATGCTATGGGCATTCCATGGATACAAGCACCATCAGAAGGCGAAGCACAATGCGCATTTATGTGTAGGCAAGGAGATGCAGATTATTCTGGTTCCCAAGATTACGATGCTTTACTTTTTTCAACACCTCTTCTTATAAGAAATTTGTCGATAACTGGAAAAAGAAAGTTGCCGAGACAAGAAGCCTATATTGAGATTAAACCCGAGATAATAGAATTAAATGAAGTTCTGTCAAGTCTGGAAATTACAAAAGAACAATTGATTATTCTCGGTATATTGGTTGGTACAGATTATAATCCTCAAGGCATCAAAGGAATTGGTCCTAAGACAGCATTGAAAATCGTCAAAGAAAACAAGACTTTAGATAGAGTATTGAAAAAAGTGGAATGGACTTTTGATGTCGACCCACACAAGATATATGAATTCTTCTTGAAACCACCTGTAATAAAAAAATACGAGATAAATTGGAAAGAACCAAATCTAGACAAGATGATAGAACTGATGGTTGAAGAGCATGACTTCTCGAGAGAGAGAATTGAGAATGCATTAAAGAGATTGACTGAACTTAAAAAGGAAGGAACACAGTTGAGTCTCGAGGGTTGGTTTAAGAAGTAAAATTTTCATTCTTGAAGTACGATAGGAGAAGTTTTCTTTTTGACAAGATTTTTTAAGAAGTTAAGAACTTTTAGTTGTTTGTGTTCTATCATTATTCTTTCTGCAGTATCCCAAGTGTGTCTTACAAATGTCGGCAACCTTCCACCGTCTTGCTCTGCAAGTCTATTCAAAAACTCTATCGTCCTAACATCATGTGTATACCCAACACCAAAATCATAACCTAATTTCTTTTTTAAATCATCGATTTCCGTATCCCTGTCGACCTTTGCGATTATTGAAGCCGCAGACACTACTGGATGATTTTCATCTGCATAATTTTCACAGCATAATTCTAAGTTCTTGTTATCTAGTTTTGACCAAAGATAATCCCTGAATTTATTCGTGTTGTAACCAGGCGAATCTACTATTGCCATATCTGGCTCAAGTAGGTTTATGATTTCTGCCATTTTAATCGCTTCTATTTGGTTAAGGTTAATTCCTCTTTTTCTGTTGGCATCGATTTTACAAGGCGGTACACGAAGTATAACGATATTTCTAGCAATTTTTTCAATTTTCGGAACCAATTTTTCTCTTGTTTTTGGAGTCAGTTTTTTAGAATCTTTTACTTTAATTTTTCTTAATTTTTTCTCATCCTTTTCTTCTATCATTACTCCACTGATAACTAATGGACCGATTACTGAACCACGGCCCGCTTCATCAATGCCTAGTATTTTAATTAAAACCACCACTTTCTTTCTTTTTTAATAAATTTTCCGACAACTGGTATTTTTTTTCCACACTCTGGACATTTTTTATTTTTCGTAAGATTAAAAGATAACACATCAAACCCAAATCTTTCTATCAAAACTCTTCCGCAATCGGGACAATAAGTATTTTCTTTATGACCAGGAACATTCCCAACGTATACATATTTTAGTCCTTCTTCTTTCCCGATCTTGGAAGCTTTTTCTAAAGTCTCAACAGAAGTTGATGGGTTAGTAAATTTGTAACAAGGATAATATCTAGAAATGTGCCATGGAGTATCATTGCCAACTTCATCATAAATTTTCTTCGCTATTTCTCTTAAACATTTTTCATTATCATTAACACCTGTAATTATTAAAGTCGTAATTTCAACCCAGGCACCTTTCTTTTTTGCTTCAACAGTGTTCTGCCAAACAAACTCTATGTCTGCACCACAATATTTTTTCACAGTTTCTTTACCCCCCTTAATATCGATGTTGAAGGCATCACAACCAGATTTAATGAGTAAATCTAAAGCTTCAGGAGTAAAATAACCATTTGTTATGAAAGTGTTGTAAAGACCTTCTTTCTTTGCAAGTTTGAAGACATCTAATGAATACTCTAAAAAAGTAGTTGGTTCAGAGAAGCTCATACTCGTGCCATGGCATAAATTTTCTATCGTTTTATCCACTAGTTCTTTTGGAGTCATTATTAGTGATTTTTTTGGATCAAGTGGAACTTTTGATATATCAAAGTTTTGACACCAAGGACAGACAAAGGTACATGACCAACTTCCTATAGTTAAACAATCACTCCCAGGCCAGAAATGAAATAATGGTTTTTTTTCTATTGGATTAACTGCCAAAGAGGAAATTAACCCATATTCTAAACTATACAATTTTCCATTTCTATTTTCTCTCGTCTTACAGGAACCAAATTTATGTGGAGAAATCACACAATGTCTATTGCAAGTATTACATCTTACTTTTTTGTTGGAGAGTTTGTCATACAGCAATGCTTCCTTCACATATTTTTCAGAAGTTGTCACTTCATCACTATATTACTCTTATTCAAATAATTATTAATCATGTTAAACCTCGATAAGATAAAAAATAGAATTAGAAAAGGAGAAAATATAGAAAAAATTGTTGAAGAAATAGATTGGAAAGACTTTGAAGAATTGGTTATGAAAATCCTAGAAGAACATAATTTTTTACCTTATCATAACTTTAGGTTCAAAATCGAAAGGCTTCATGAGATAGATATTCTTGGCGTTAAAGGAAACCTTGTCTTGGGAATAGACTGTAAGCAATGGAATAGAGGAAGGTATAAAAAATCTGGCCTGAAGAAAGCTGTTAAAACACAGAAATACCGTCTAAAACAATTCAAAAAAATGTTGAACAAAGACGCATTAACCCAAGATATTTTAAACTTACCAGAAAAATCAAAATTCATTCCTTTAATCGTGACATGGTTTGAAGAGGATTTGATAGAGGAGGAAAATGTGTTTATAGTTCCAATTTGGAAGTTCAACCAATTTTTACTCAACTTAAGTGAGTACATTTAAATAGTCCCATATAAATATTTTTGAAAGAATAATTATGCATCAGGAGGGGAAAAATGACATCATTTAACATAAAAATCGAGAATATCGTTGCTTCAGCTTCTCTCGGTATCAGGATTCCATTAGAAAAAATAGTCGAACATTTAGAGGGAACTGAATATGAGCCAGAACAGTTTCCAGGTCTAGTCTATCGTTTAAAAGACCCTAAAGCTGCCGCATTAATATTTTCATCGGGTAAGATAGTATGTACAGGAGCGAGGAGTATTACTGACGTAAAGAAAGTTGTTAAGAAAGTAGTGGATATGGTTAGAACCGCAAAATTAGGTGATCCAAAGAGTCAATCCATTCAGATTGAAAACATAGTAGCCTCTGCAAAACTAGAGGCGAACCTGAATTTAGATAAGATTGCTTTTGAACTCGAGAATTCTGAATATGAGCCAGAACAATTCCCAGGTTTAGTTTACAGGATGAAGACTCCAAAGGTAGCTTTCCTACTTTTCAGTTCTGGTAAGGTTGTTTGTACGGGCGTGAGAAAAGTTGAAGATATAGAGTTTGCTGTAAAGACACTATCGAAAAAGTTAAAAAGTATAGGTGCCCTTAAAAAATAGGGATACATGAAAAGAGAAGAAATATTAGATAAGTTCTCAGAATTCTTAAGGGACAACTACTACAAAGAATTGGCATCTGCCATTTCTCAGGGGAAGAAATCAGTTGATATTGATTTCTCATTACTTGATAAATTTGAACCGGAACTTTCTGATATTGTTTTGGAGAAACCAGAAGCTACTATAAAAATTCTCGATGAAGCCGTAGAGCAGATAGATTTACCCGAAAAAGTAAAACTACACATAAGATTTTTGAACATCCCAGAAACAAACAGAATAAGAATTAGAAACGTAAGATCGGAACACATAGGGAAATTGATCTGTGTAGATGGTATTGTTAAAAGAGCATCGGAAGTTAGACCAGAGGTAGCTGAGATCGAATTCGAATGCCCTGAATGTGGGAATATTTTAACTGTGATACAAACAGAGAAAGACAAACTAATAAGAACACCTACAAGATGTAATTGTGGTTGTAGAAGAGGCTTCAGACAATTAAATCAAAGATTGTACGATGCACGTTGGATAGCTATCGAAGAACCATTTGAAATCACGACTGGCGAGAGACCATCAGAGATAATGGTGTATTTGAAAGAAGATTTGACTTCTCCGAAAATGAGAAACAAAACAGAACCAGGAAACAGAATAAAGGTTATCGGTATACTGAAAGAAATACCAAGGACGACTATAAGAGGGAGAAAAACAAGGCAAATGGAAATATTACTCGACGCCAACAACATAGAAGCTGTAGAGATGGAATGGGAAGAATTGGTAATTGATCCGGAAGATGAGAAAAAGATTAAAAAGTTCGCCAAGGATCCTCGTGTTTATGATAAATTGGTTGCATCTCTTGCTCCAACCATGTATGGTTTGGAAGATGTAAAATTGGCGATAATTCTGCAACTTTTCGGCGGGGAACCAAAAATTTTGAAAGATGCAACGAGAATTAGAGGCAACATACATATTTTATTGGTGGGCGATCCGGCCGCTGGAAAATCTCAGTTGATGCAATTAACTTCTAAATTAATTCCAAGAGGTAAATATGTCTCTGGAAGGGGTGTGACTGGTGCAGGATTAACCGCAACTGTAGTTAGAGACGAACAATTCCTCGGCGGTTGGGTTTTAGAAGCCGGGGCATTAGTGATGAGTAACAGGAGTGTATGTGCTATCGACGAGTTCTCAAAGGTAGCACCACAAGATCAAGTTGCTCTCCAAGAAGCAATGTCTCTGGAAACCATATCGATAGCAAAAGCATCAATCGTCGCAACTTTACCAGCTCAAACAGCTGTATTAGCTGGAGGAAACCCAAAGCTCGGGAGGTTCGATCCATATATTCCGATAAGGGAACAAGTGGATATCGATGAAGTATTGTTGAGTAGGTTTGATCTTAGGTTTGCGTTAAGGGATGTTCCAAACCCTGATATAGATGCAAAAATGGCGGACCATATCCTTAAAATGAGACATTTTCAAGAAGAAGAAGCAAAACCCCTAATAAAATCCGAATTCCTTAGGAAATATATTGCTTATGCTAGAAGCTATATGCATCCAGTCTTGACAGAAAAAGCCGGACAAATTACAAAAGATTTTTACTTAAAGATGAGAGCGAAAGCCAGTGGCGAAGCGCCAGTTTCCATCACTTTAAGACAATATGAGGCTTTGATAAGGTTGGCTGAAGCATCAGCAAAAATTAGGTTGAGCAACAAAGTCACTGTAGAGGATGCAGAGAGAGCAATAAGACTGATGAAAACTTCTCTTCGTCAGTTTGGTTTTGATCCTGAGACTGGTATGATTGATATTGATAGGGCCGAGGGAGCAATGCCAAGTGCCCAGAGAAGCAAGATAAGGATAGTTCTGGATATAATTGAAGAGTTAACGAGCATAATTGGTAAAACAATTCCTGTTGATGAGATAAGTAGAAGGGCAATAGAAGAAGGCGTGGAAAATATTGATGAGATATTGAGGAGTATGCAAGATGAAGGATTAATTTTTGCACCCAAGTCAGGTTTCATTCAAAAAGTGTAGTTAATATTTTAGTCTTTAATGTTCTAAATAAGAACCATGGAAACACTAAGACAGACTATGGTCAAAGCGAGGATATCCGATGTAATTAACGGGAGGTTCGTTAGAAAGGAAGGCCTTGAGCCAAGTTATGTTTTGACAGATCTTGGACAAAGAATATCTCGAGTTAATTTACTCGGTACGGTTGTTGACAAGTTCATGAGCGAGGATGGAAATTATTCTTCCATAACTATAGATGATGATTCCGATTCTATTAGAGTCAAGGCTTTCAGGGAGGACACAAACATGTTCGATAACATGGAGATAGGGGACTTAGTCATGGTTATCGGTAAAGTGAGGGAGTATGAGGACGAGAATTACATCATCCCAGAGATAGTGAAGAAGATTGCAAATCCCAATTATGAACTTTTACATAAAATGGAAGTATTGAAACAAATCGTACAAAAGAAGAAAATTCTGGACGAAGTTAAAAAAGAAGAATTTACTAATGTAGAAGAATTTAAAAAACATGTGAAAGAGAAATATGAAGTCGATACAGATACTTTAGAAGGTATAGCAGAGACACTCACTGTTGAAGAAAAAAAGAAGGAAGATTTTAAACCGATTGTATTAGAGTTACTCGATAAGCTTGACAAAGGAAAGGGGATTGAATTCAAAAAACTTTTGGAGGAATCGAAATTACCTGAAAACATATTTGAAGAAGTTATAAATGAATTGTTATCCGACGGTATTTGTTATGAGCCTATGCCAGGTATAATAAAAAAGGTTTGATTATGAAGAGTTACGAAAATATGTTGAAAGAAGCGGCGGAAAAGACATCTAAAGATACTACTAAAACTCTTAGGTTAGAGATACCACCCCCACAAGTCATTATACAAGGCAATCGAACTTTCATAACCAACTTCACTGAGATTACTGACAGTATAAGGAGGAATCCTAAACATCTAGCAAAATTTTTGTTCCGGGAATTGGCAAAACCCGGTGATATAGATGGTACCAGGCTCATACTCCAAGGGAAAGTCATCAGGAGTTTGGTAGAGAAAAAGATTGAAGATTATGTCAAGGAATTCGTTTACTGTAAGGAATGTAATAGACCTGACACACGCCTTGAGAAAGAAGACAGGATTATTTTTATGAAATGTGAAGCATGTGGTGCAAAACATGCTTTAAGACGCATTTAAGGCTTATAAAGATAAAATTACTTATTCTTTAACACTCAGAGGTGATTTTTTGACTGAAAAAACTGGAAAAGCTGAAAAGACAGAAAAGACTGAAAAAATGCCGTTTCCAACTGCACCCATAGTCAGGTTGATGAAGGGGCATCTTGACAAGGATAAAATAATCAAAAGAGAAGTGAAAGAGGGGATGAATAAATGGCTAGGAGACATGTGTGCAAAAGTGACGAAGAAAATGAATGAGAAGCCTTATACGACTGTTGATTTACATACATTCAAAGAAGCGATTCAGGTATACAATGATGTTGAAGAGATGGAAAAGGAGAAGGAAAGAGTCGTTGCAAATCTAGAGAAAATAAAACAAGATTGTGATGCCTTAATAAGAGACTTGGACAGAAAATTTAAATTTTAAATCCTCCTTTCTATTGTGGATAAATGTTTTGGTGCAAGATATTCTCAGCAAAAGGCCAAGTAGTTGTTGCTATCTGCGATAAAAATTTATTGGGTAAGAAAATAGGAAAAAACCCCACCATTGTTATTAGGAAGGATTTTTACGGTGGAGAACTCATCGATGATAATAAAGCTTTAGAAATGATGAAAAGATCCAATATATGCAATCTAATGGGAAAAAACATAGTAAACATTGCAATTCAAAAAAAGTTTATTACAAAGGAAAATATTATCTTTATTGATGAAATCCCACATGCCCAGTTTATCAAGTAAAGCCCAGTTCTTTATTCTAACGACAGTAGTAATAGTCGGGGTCTTCTATACTTTAAGCAAATACATCAATCCTTATGCTTTCGTTGACACATCTAAAGCTGCAGTAAGTGGGGAAACTTTTTTCTTCGACAATGTAAAAGAAAAAGCTATAAAGACAGTAAAACTGAGTAATTCTGGCAATTTACTCTCAAACTTACAGATGTACAAAAATTATGTCAGGAACTTGGCTAGCGAAAAGGGGTACAACTTAGAATTATATTACACGAACACGACTACGTTAGTCAACATTCAAATGGTATTAACCTCTGAGAAATATACCCTGAAATCGAACTTCACCGTTTCATATTAAAAATTTTTACTGACTATTTTCAGGAACGGCAGGAAATCCTCTCTTATTTTTTTAGTTGAGCAATGTAAATTTTTAGAAAGTTCTAGTAATTTCTCCTTATCTTCCTTTCTCTCAACCTTTGTCATTCCCAAAAATTTTATCTTATCTGGATACTGATATCTCGTAAATTTTCTATACATTTCTTTTTTGGCTAATGCCACACCAGCAGTCATCAAATCTATCATATATTTTTCGTACTTCCAATTTTGTCTTATCTTTGTCCTTTGAATGAATAGATCCGCCCTTGAAAGCATATCAAAAGCATTGGCTATTTCTTCTGGTTTTTCATATTCGTTTATTATATTTTGTTCTATCCACCAGAAGATTTCTTGTGGGTCTTTGTCTACGTTTTGTATTGAAAGCTTTGCAGCAATAGCTGTCTTAGTTTTAAATATCATTTTCAAAACATCGAATATACTAGTTTCCTTCCTCCTGATACCCAAAACTTTCAAGTCTTCGAGCTTGATTTGTTTCTTTGCTCTTGCCAATGTTTCTAAGTCATTTATCGCTGATCTCAAGTCCCCTTCCGACCTTTTCGCCAATTGGCTTAAAACTTCTTTTTCACATTTTACCCCTTCCTTCTCGCATATCAATTGTAATCTTTTGATGATTTCCCAATAATAGACTTTACCAAATTGAATCAATTGACAGTATTGACGCAAAGATCTGAGCTTAGTATTCCATGGATTGTTGGCAGTCAATACTATTGGGTAATGAGATTCTTTAATTATCTTTATTATTTCCCCTGTTCCTCCTCTGTCTTCGCTTGCTAATCCATCAATCTCATCAATCATGAATATCTTCCTCTTCATAAAGAGAGACTTTTGTTTCATTGCCTGTCCTAAGACCTCTCGGATTTGTTGGGCTGTTCTAAAATCACTTGCATTCATTTCTACAACTTCTAGATTCTTCTCCTTCCCCAAAACTTCAATCAAAGAAGTTTTTCCCGTTCCTGCAGGCCCATGAAATAAAGCAGCCCTCTTTCTAGGTTGCCAAGACTTATACCAAGTTAGAAATTGCTCTACCGCTTTTTTCTGTCCGACAACCTCTTCTACTCTTTTAGGAGCATACTTTTCAGTCCAAGACATGGTTATCTCTTCTTGCTGAATAATAAGAATTGAGCAATCAAGGCTTCTAATTGTATGAGCTCAGATCCTCCTTCTGAAATTCTAAAATCATACTCACCAGTCTTGTCCACAAGTTTAATCTTATCTTCTTCAGGAATTTCTAAGTTGTAGATTTGTCTATGTATTTCTTTTATTATATCCTCTGCTGCTAGCCCCTGAGTCAACAACAGGTCTTGTAACTTCTTTCTTGCATCTTTAAAGTTTCCATTCAACACCATTTTTAACATTTCTTCCACATCTTTAGGCTTGGCTCTAGAAGCGGCTTCATAAACAATATCTTCAGTTATGTTCTTTTTCATCGCAGCAGAAGCTTGGAGTAAGTTAGAAACTCTTCTCAAATCGCCTTCAGCAAGGGTAAGAATTGCCTTTATACCATCTACTGTAATCTTCAGTTTTTCACCCTTGACTATTCTTTCAATATACTTCTTCTGGTCTCCTTCAGACAACGGTTTAAACCTGAATATTGCAGCCCTAGACTGAATCGGATCTATAATACGAGAAGAATAATTACAGACTAGGACAAAACGTGCAGTCCTCGTAAAGTTCTCCATCGTCCTTCTCAAAGCTTGTTGAGCATCTCTCGTTAGAGCATCTGCTTCATCCAATATCACTAGCTTATACGGAACATTACCAATTGCCTTCATTCTGGAGAAGTCTTTAATTTTATGTCTAACAACATCAATGCCCCTCTCATCCGACGCATTCGTTTCTAGAACGTTAGCTCTCCAATCTTTACCGTATAGATCATTGGCCATTGCTAAGGCACAAGTCGTCTTTCCAGTTCCAGCAGGGCCTGCAAATAAACAATGGGGAACATTCTTATCTTTTACAAATGCTTGTAGACGTCCAACAACATGCCCTTGGTTAATGACTTCTTTTAATGATTTTGGTCTGTATTTTTCAGCCCATACTTCAAAGTCAACCATTTCATCACTTCATATCTTTAAGATTTACATTAATTTATAAATGAAAAAGTTTTTCGTGTTATCATGAGAATAGCTATAACAGGGACACCTTCAACTGGAAAAACCGAAGTTTCAAAACTTTTATCGAAGAAATTAGGCTATGATTTAATACAAATAAACGAGTTAGCAAACAGATTAAACGCTTTTTTAGGTTATGATAAAAAAAGAGGAGCCAAGATTATTGACTTGAATAGACTGAAAAATGAGATCAACAAACTTAAAGGCAATTTTATTATCGAGGGACATGCATCCCATTTCCTTCCAGTTGATTTAGTCATCGTCCTCAGATGTAACCCAGAAATTTTGAAAGAAAGACTTGAAAAAAAATACCCAAAAAATAAATTAAAAGTTAAAGAGAATTTAGAGGCTGAAATCCTTGGTGTGATAACTTCTGAAGCGATTATGAATAATGGAAAAGTTTACGAGATAGATACTAGTAACAAAAAACCTGAAAGGGTTGTTAACGGTATCCTAAAGATTTTAAAAGGAAAAACTGAGGAGTTTAAAGTTGGAAAAATAGATTGGTTGGAACAATATGTGCATATGATCGATTTAAAGACCTATAAAACCGTTAATTAAATAGAGAATTCCTAACTGGCTGACAGCCATGGAATGTAAGAGAAATAAAAATTTAGTCGTGTTGGGCGATTAACTCATTTCTTCCTTGGTTTTTTCTTCCACTTCTTTTTCTAATCCAAGTTTTTCAACTAATTCCTTATATCTATTTCTTATTGTGACTTCCGTGACATTGACAATAGAAGCAACTTCCCTCTGAGTTCTTTTCTCCCCAGTCAAAACGCATGCAATGTAAATAGCAGCAGCAGCTACTCCAGTAGGTCCCTTACCACTAGTTATATCCAGTTTCTTCGCTTTCTTCAAGATTTTAATTGCATTAGCTTGAACTCTATCACTTAAGTTCAATATTGAACAGAATCTTGGAACAAAATCTTTTGGATCAGCTGGCAATATTCTGACAGCAAGTTCCCTTGCAATGTAACGATAAGTTCTTCCTATTTCTCTCTTTTCGAGACCAGATGCCTCAGCAATCTCATCCAAAGTTCTTGGTGTTCCAAACTGTCTTGAAACAGCATAAACTAAAGCAGCGATAACAGACTCGATTGATCTTCCCCTGACCAATCCTTTATCAACAGCTTCCTCATAATATCTTGCAATTCTCTCATGCACAGATTTCGGAAGGTTTAAGTATGAAATTATTCTCTGTAATTCAGAAAGTGCGAATGATAAGTTTCTATCCTTTGATTCAATCAATCTCTTATGCCATTTTCTAAGCCTGTAATATTGGGCTCTTTTCTTCCCAGGGACTTTGTACAATTCCCCAAGACCCTTTCCTATCTCAGTTGTCAAACCCTTATCATGTTTAGTGAATGTAAGTGGAGCCCCTGTTCTGGCACGTTTTGATATCTGATCAGAATCGAAAGCTCTCCATTCCTGTCCGCTATCTACCATCGATTCTTTAACAATCAATCCACACTTAGCACATCTCAATTCCCCTCTCAATTCATCCTCTAAGAATTGATTGTTTCCACACTCTGGGCATTGTTCAAATTTTTTAACTATCTTCATATAATCACTTATTAGTAAATATAGAAACGTATTTAAACTTTTCGGTTTAGCTATTTAAGCTTAACATATATGTTCCTGCTCTTATTTAAACTTTTCTGACATAGGGGCTTTGCACAAAAACTAAAGCAAGTTTTTTAAGTCTATTCCCAGCTCGAACACGCAATTTACAAGGACAGAGGCATTGTGACACACGACCTTGCAAAGAATCTCGTTGAACTGTGCTATATCACTCTTACTCCTGACGTAAGGAAGATACTTCCTCTTGATCATGCTGAATGTCGATTCTACATTGCTCCTCATATGATAATACTTCTCGAAAACAGGCCTGTACGTCTCCCATAAATACAGCATCTTCCTCCATGCAAGAGATCCTTTGCCTTTGGTTGTGACACCTTCCCTGGGAAGTATGTACGGGACAATACCTAGGTCGTCAGCAACGTTGCAGTTCTGTCTTGAGAGATAGCCAGCGTCAGCACTTATCAGCTTCATCTTGAAGTTCATCGAAGTCTGCCTAACCAAGTCTGGGAAGAAAACCGAATCGTGCTTCTTTCCTGCCGTTACTCTCGCCGCCGTGATAATGTTCGTCCTGACCCCAGAGATTATGTGAAGTTTCTTGAAGTCCTTTACTTGTTTCCAGTCCAGCTTGGCATGGATCCATCTGTTCTTGTTGAATGTGCTAAATCCAGTAGCGTCAATAGCGAAGTTGTTCTCTATGTCAACCAAAGGCATTGCCAGGATCTTGTACAATCTATGCAGATGCTGAGTCATCTCTGGATTACCCATGTGGTTAATTAAAGTGTTGAAGTGAGGAAGGCATTTTATGTATTCCATGCCATATGCTACCTGCAACTCGTAGTTTGTTCTTCTTGAAGAGAAACAGTTAAAGACCTTGATGTTTAGGCATTTTATCAAATCGGAAAGATCGTAATGCGGTCTCCCACCTGCATACTGGTAAGGAATCTCTAAGGCATCAACAGCATTATTAAGAATCTTTAGGAACATCATCTTCTCTTCAGTCTGGTACTTGTTGTAAACAGGCCAGTTCTGGCTATAAGTCTTCTTTTTCTTCAGTTGGTATATCTGCAAACTCGTCTGTACCACTTTGCCTCACATGAGGGTAATATATATTACTATACTACTACTATTTATACTTTACTACTTTAAAGATATCTTTAAATAATACTTATCAACATAGTAATATAGATGGTAATGAAACGACTGACAAAGAGTGTGAAAATTGACCCAGAAATATGGAAAAGAGGCAAAAAACTGGCAATTGATACGGACATGACCATGAGTGAAATGATAGAAAATCTGATAAACGATGCTATAAAAAAACAAGAGAAGCGAAAGTAATAAATATTTATTTTTTCAAAAAACGAATTCATTATTATCACTATATGAATGCCCCAGGGGGGATTTGAACCCTCGACCTTACGGTCAGCAGCCGTATGCACTGTCAGTTATGACAGATCCTGGCTGTGCTACTGGGGCACCTTTTCTTTTTAAAATATTAGCAGATTAAATATAAATAAATATCCCATATTCTATCCTATTTAATAGGATATTTTCAAAGATAAAATTTATCCTAAATCAGGGAAAAACATTTAAATATAAACAACCCATAAAAAATTGGTGAAAAAATGGGAAAAATAGGAAATTTCCAATATCCCAATTTAAGACTTAACCAAGCAATTGGTATAATCGATATAATTGTTCATAACTATAAGGGGGAAATAAGTTTGGATGGGCTATCCCAAGAACTTAAAATGAAGAAAACAGGTGGAGGATTCATTAGTAAAGTTTCTTCTTTAAAACTATATGGATTAATCACAGGTAAGAGTAAATTGACAGTCACGGATATTGGAAAAACTATTTTATTATCCCCAGTTCCCGATGAAATAGAAAAAGCAAAATCTAAAGCATATTCAAATATACAACTCTTTAAAAAAATATTTCAAAAATCATCTGGAAAGATACCAGAAAAAGATCGTTTTCAGATCATACTGAGAGACTTGACAGAAACGGATTTGATGGAAGTTAAAGCAAAGACAGGAAAAATTCTGAAATTATATGAAGAAGCAGCAAAATATTTAAAAGGAACAAATGAACAAGGTATTAGTGAAAAACCCATGAGTGCTTTGAGAACAGAAATTCCAAGTGAAGAATTCATTGATGCTAGGGTAGGAGATGTTTATGTGAAATTCCCTAGAAAAGAACAATCCATTTCTATTGCCCGTAAACTTATCGATATGATGGAAGAACAGTTAGAATTCAAAAAGAAAACACCCCCTAAAGAAGAAAAAACCGAATCTGTAAGAAAAGCTTTAAAAGAAGAAATGGGTTAATTTCTGAGAACTTTCTAATAAAATCCAATACCAATATAAATTAAATTATTATATTTTAAAGATGTTATTATGGAGGTTAAGCCCAACATTATCATTCAAGGAGATTGTCTGGACGTTCTACAGCATCTTAAATCCGAAACAGTTGATTTGATTTATATTGATCCACCATTCAGTTCTAACAGAAACTATACAGGTATATGGGAGAAGAGTGGTGAAGAACTTTCTTTTGAAGATGTATGGGAATTGGGTGTTGGTGGATACATAGACTGGTTGAGACCTAGAGTAGAACAGTGTTTTAGAGTCCTTAAAGAGACTGGTTCATTTTACATTCATTGTGATACTCATGCGTCTCACGAAATAAAAAGTATGATTGATAGATTGGTAAAAAGAGAATTTAGAACGGCAAAATTTAGGAATGAAATCATTTGGAAAAGAACTTCGGCCCACAGTGATCCGAAAAGATTTGGACGCATTCATGATACAATTTTCTTCTACACAAAATCTGACAAGTTCACTTGGAATCAACAGTATACCGAGTATAGTGAAGAATACAAGAAAAATTTCTATAGACATAGAGATGCAAAAGGTAGGTTGTTTAGATTGGATAATTTAATTGCACCAGGAAAAAGAGGCCCTAAATACGAGTTTAAAGGAGTTGTGAGATATTGGAGATACACAAAGGAAAAAATGCTTAACCTTGATAAAGAAGGGAGAATTTGGCATAAACCTGGAAGAGTTCCAGCATATATAAGATATCTTGATGAAATGCCTGGAGTTCCTTTGCAAGATATTTGGGTTGATATAGCACCAGTACAGAATCCAAGATATCCCACTGAAAAACCAATACAACTTTTAGAAAGGATAGTTAATACATCATCTAATAACAATGATGTGGTTTTAGATGCTTTTTGCGGTTGTGGAACGACATTAGAAGCTTGTGCGAGATTAGGGAGAAAATTCATTGGTATCGATATATCAAGAGTTGCTTGTAAAGTTATGGATGTGAGATTAAAAGAACTCACAAAGGACAAAACAGTCCCTCCGTTTACTTGGCAATTGATTCTACCAGAAACTATGGAAGATTTAAAGAAGATGGATTGGCAAAGCTTCCAAGACTGGGCTTGTGAGAAACTCGGTGCATACAAAGAGAAAAAGAAAAGCAGTGATATGGGGAGAGATGGTTACTATGCTGATATGTCTCCAATCCAAGTAAAACAATGGAAAAAACATCCAGTTGGAAGACCAGAAGTACAACAGTTCCATTCCGTAGTCAGAAAAAGTCAAAAGAAATTCGGTACTATTGTTGGATTTGCTTTCTCAAAGGAAGCAAGAGTATATGCAGCTGATATTAAGAGAGATGAAGATGTTACAATTGAACTATTGACTGTAGATGAATTATTGAAAAGAAAGAATGAAATTTCTCCTTATAAGAAACATTACAAAGTAGATGTTCAGAAAAGGTTAATTTAAGCTTTTTATATTTTTGATATATATAATGATGTTTAATAAATATATTTAAATATTCTTAACATACTAATATAATAGTTATCATTGTTATTATTGTAATGATAACTAATAAAAAATGGAGGTAATATAAATGGGTTTGAGAATAACAGTTCCCGTCAATTTAGTAAAGAAAATGGATGTTGGTAAAATTATCGAAGCCACACTAAGAAATGACCCCAAAAATGCATATACGATAATGGGTCTAATGGTTAAAAAATTTGATGTGAATGAAGCTGATATTAATGGTAAATCATTCAAAGATTGGAAACCAGGGCAGCCTACTTTATATACCAAAATAAGAACGACTCTAGAAAAGCTTAAAAAACAGGCCAAGGTCGATTCTGCAAAATATGAAAGAGCAGTTGTTTATTGGTGGACTGGATAGTGAAGAAGTATTGGAAATAAAAATCATTCTCCATACATTTTTTTGACTTTAACTTTACCATGTGTATGTTTTATTATGACTTCCAATTCTTTTTTCGAATTCTTTAATAACGCGGGAACTTGAATTTCCTTATTAAAATCACAGACAACTCGAATTATATAACTGTCATTGGATTCTATTTTAAATGGAATATTAAGTCCTTCAATCTTTTTACTTTTTAAAGAACCACCACTAACGGGTATAGTTTCACTTCCTTTCAAAAATAAATGTGGATTATCATCTAAATATCCTCCGAAAACAACCCATACATCTTTAGTGGTTGTAGGTAAATTACCAGTATTTTCTAAAATCATATCAAGTGTTAATTTGCCGTCTTTTGGTTCGAAATTGGTTTTATAAAAACTTAATTTGATTTTCGGTCTGTTTTTTAGATAATTTAATACATGAATAATCAAACTTCCAACTGAAAGAATAACAGCTATTATTCCAATTGCCAATTCTAATGATATTTCCACCATGAAATAAAGTTAGTCACTAGTTTTTAAATTATCTATATTTGTGCAGATAATTTTTGTGCAAAATCCAGAAAACACGGGCTTCTTAGCATGTTCTAAGCCTATTTTATGCCTATCTCTTAGTTTTTATGCAGGATTGACTTATTGTGCAAAGCTTGACATAGGGGCTTTGCACAAAAAGTTTCTTTACCATTTGAATTAATTTTAAATAAATCTTTCCCCAATTTCTATCAGTGATGATAATGACCAAAGAATTCCCTCTAGCACCATTGGAGAGGGTCGCTAAGAAGGCTGGAGCAGAGAGAGTCTCATTGAGTGCTGCAAAAGAGATTAGGAATGCAGTTATGGACATGGCAGAAACCATAGCGAGTGAAGCTGTTATGGCGGCCGAGCATGCTGGAAGAGTGACAATTAAAGCCAAGGACATAAGACTCGCTTGTCGGTAATTTTTGGTGGTTTTTTGGAAAAGACGACAACAATAATAAAGAATCTGAAGAAAGGTCATTATGTCCTCATAGACGATGTCCCATGCAGAGTTGATTCGATTTCTTCATCAAAGAGCGGAAAGCACGGTGCAAGCAAAACTCGAGTAGAAGCTATAGGTTTACTTGACGGTAGAAGAAAAAGCCTAGTGAAACCTTCTGGAGATTCTGTTGACGTGCCGATAGTAAATAGGAAGAAAGCACAAGTCTTGGCATTGGTCGGCGAAAAAGCCCAACTCATGGACCTGTCTGACTATTCCATGTTTGAATTAGAAATTCCGGAAGAATTGAAAGGTAAATTAAAATCAGGTGAAGAGGTAAATTATTACGAACTCGCTGGCATTAGAACTCTAAAACCTTTGAAATAAATCACACAATTAACCCGTGTTTACTCAATTTATCCAATATTCCTACTATCGCAGCTTTAACAATATCTCTATTCCCATTAACAGAAAACACATCAGTGATTTGTTCAACAGAAGTTTTACCATCACATTGAATCCAGACAAGGAAAGAAATAGGATCTATATTATAAGTTTTATTAGTATCAGGGTCAACGAGTATGTAAACATCTCCAAATTTTGACCACTTCATCTCCTTTGTCTTCTTAGGAAATTTCACTTTCCTTCTCCTTCCTCTGGTAAAGGAGTGGCAATATGTTTGATTAAGACAACATCACCTATCGACTGAACCATAGGATAGGGAACGATGATACCTTTCTTTCCACCCACCATCTTACCCAAGAAAGTTCCTCTGGCTGCTGATATTACTAGAGACCTCACTTTAAACCTTGCAAGGTCAAACTCTATGTCAGATACTTTTCCGCAATAGTATCCTTTATCCGTGAAAACATCCTTACCAAACATCTCTGATATGTCCTTTACTGTAATCGGCATTATCTTTAACCTCCTAACAATATATTAGTTATACAATTATTAAATTTTAACAGATTAATAATTTAAGGTCTTGAATCATTAAATGTTCGAGATGCTGGGATCGCCTAATCCGGTATGGCACTAGTCTGCTAAACTAGCGGTCGAAAGACCTTGTGGGTTCAAATCCCACTCCCAGCGTTGGGTCGATGGTCTAGCCCGGTTATGACACCGCCTTGACGTGGCGGGAATCGCAGGTTCAAATCCTGCTCGACCCACTTGCTCCCGTCGTCTAGTCCGGTCAAGGATATCGGCCTTTCGAGCCGCAGGCGCGGGTTCAAATCCCGCCGGGAGCATTTTTGTAAAATTTATTAGCAGGGGTAGCCAAGTCAGGTCAAAGGCGCAGGCCTTAGGAGCCTGTCTCTTAGTGAGTTCATGAGTTCAAATCTCATCCCCTGCATACTTATTTAAAAATTCAAACAAGACTAATGAAAAGGTGAAAATAATTGGTAAAAAGAAAGGGGTTTCCATCAGTTGGTGAAAAACTCATTGTTAATGTAATACGCATTACTCCTTATTCTGCACTCTGTAAGTTAGAAGAATATCCTGGAACTGAGGGTATGATTCACATATCGGAAGTATCTGGAAAATGGGTTAGAGATATAAGAAAATTCATCAAGATGAACAAAACATACGTTGTCAAAGTATTGCGTGTAGATGAGAGAAAAGGACATGTCACACTCAGTTTGAAGAGAGTTTCTAGGATAGAAAGAACAAGAAAAATGCAAGAATTTAAACGTGAACAAAAGGCAGAGAAGATACTAGAAAAAATAGCAAAAAAACAAAAGATGACTTTAGATAAAACATATGAAAAAATTGGTTATGAGCTACAGGATAAATTTGGAGAAATGTTTGAGGCATTCGATTTAGCTTCAAAATCACCAGACTTACTCATCAAGAAAGGTATACCAAAAAACTGGGCCGATATCATACACAAAGTCGCCAAAGAAAATATTCATAGAAAAAAAGTAAAGATAAAAGCAGAATTGAATGTGAGGTTTTTCACAGGAGATGGAATTGAGAGAACGAAAAAATTTCTGAACGACCTCATCAATAAATATGGAGTAAATATAAAGTATATTAGTGCTCCAAAGTATAGTGTTGAGATAGAGAGTGAAAACCCAAAACTTACACAAAAGGAATTGACAAAACACTTAACGAGTGCTGTTTCAAGTATAAAAGATGGTGAAGCCTCTTTCAAGATTAAAGGTGAGAGATGATGGTTGGAACGAAAATAAGAGTTCATAAAGAGTTACCAAAATTAAAGAATCCTGTATTCGTAGAAGGATTACCAGGAGTAGGTAACGTAGGAAGAATTGCTGCAGGCTATCTAGCAGAGCAATTAGAAGCCAAAGAGTTTGCAGAGTTATTCTCGCCTCATTTTTTACCGTTTGTTCTCTTACATCAGAGTTCGGCTGTACACGTTCTCAAGAATGAATTCTACTATTGGAAAGCAAAGAAGAAGGGTCAGAGAGATCTTGTGATTCTGATCGGAGATAGTCAGAGTGTTGATCCTGTTGGACATTATGAGATCGTTGAGACAGTTCTTGATTTTCTGGAAAAGTTAGGAGTTAAAGAAATAATAACGATAGCAGGTTTGAACGTGGGAAAATTAGAAAGAAAACCTAAAGTGATTGGGGCAGTGAGTGACCCTGGAATCGTGAAGAAATATAAGAATTATGGTATAGATTTTCAAGCTGG
>Ga0209636_10000796_pt1 | contig 31492 bp, 27 predicted proteins | sample DeeMarSWOR152_54_FD_187464 | JGI IMG/M metagenome (GOLD analysis project Ga0209636, IMG submission 187464) | Marine sediment microbial communities from White Oak River estuary, North Carolina - WOR-1-52-54 (SPAdes) (version 2) | ecosystem: Environmental > Aquatic > Marine > Intertidal zone >...
CGGACGCAGGGCTCATCGGGGGAGGAGGGATTCCGAAGCCCGGAGAGGTGAGCCTAGCCCATAATGGAGTCCTATTCTTGGACGAGCTCCCGGAGTTCAAGAAGAACCTGCTTGAAATGATGCGCCAACCCATAGAGGACGGGAAAGTGACCATTGCTCGAGCGGCTACCTCATTAACCTATCCCGCCGATTTTATGCTTGTGGCCGCCATGAATCCGTGCCCCTGCGGGTATTATGGGGATTCCACCCATGAATGCACCTGTACTATCCCTCAAATCCAACGGTATCGTTCGAAGATCTCCGGTCCCCTAATGGATCGAATCGATATTCATATCGAGGTACCCGCCGTTAAGTACAAGGATTTGACGGCTCAAGATTCAGGCGAACCGTCAAAGGTATTGAAAGAACGGATCAATGGTGCTCGTAAAATCCAATCGCAGAGGTTCAGAGGATCCAAGATCCATTGCAACGCCCAGATGACCAATCGTCACATCAAGAAATTCTGTTCCATTGACGATGCAAGCCAGAGGCTTCTGGAGATGGCCATCGATAAATTGGGCTTAAGCGCCCGAGCATATACACGGATTTTGAAGGTGGGTCGGACCATAGCAGATTTGGCGGGTGAGGAGGAGATCAGCGCGACCCATATCTCCGAGGCCATTCAGTACCGAAGCCTGGACCGAAACCTCTTGTATTGAGATTTGTCGTATTTCCTTCCTCAGAAAATCCATCATAGGGGAAGCCCCTCAAGACGAACTTCCGACTAAAAACCCTTTTATTTCAAAGTTTATAACGTCAATTCACGCCTTAGATCACCTCTTTGGCATCGAAATTGTAAATAAATGCAGGTAATTCTCGGGGGCGGGAATGAATCTCCGGCAGTATTATCAGGAGGTTCGACCGTCCCCATTATTTTTATGATGAATGTAAGTTACGTAAATTATTTCATTATTTAATATGTCATAGTTGCCTATATCCTCTAATAACGTAACGAAATATAACAGGAAATTCGCAATGGTAAACAGCAATAAAAGCAAGAAAAATCGCGGAAGACCGAGGATGGGCGGGGAGAGACAGAAAGCCACGGGATTTTTCCTGTATCCGGAGACCCACGAGAAACTGTCGAAATTATCCAAAAAGACGCGAATATCAAAGGCAGCGTTTGTAAGAGAAGCATTGGAAGATTTATTTAATAAATATGATCGAATTTTGAACGGAATCGATGGAGATGACATCATTTTAAAGAATTATAAGGTAGATTAACAGGAATCATCACTTAGTTCAGAAACCGGAAAAAATGTCAGAGGCTATGAAAAAAGTTCAAATCCAACATCAATCGAACGGGGAGAATGTATAATGACCTGGTTTAGCGAGAATTGCTGGTATGTGGTGCAGACAAAGCCCAGAAATGAAGGGAGAGCTCAATTCCATTTGGAGAGGGAAGGGATTGATACGTTAAATCCTCTTATGGAGACATATTGCTCGAAGGGGGGCAAATCAACGGTGGCACTAAAGCCCCTTTTCCCTAATTACATCTTCGCTCGATTTATTCTCGAGCAGGATTATCCCAAGGTGAAGTGGGCAAGGGGCGTCAATAAGGTCGTAGGCAGGGGAAGAGAGCCGGTACCCATCAGCGATATAGTCGTAAGTGAGATAAAGAATAGGATTGACGATGATTGCGTGGTCAAGCGGGCTTACGACCTGAACCCTCATGACACAGTCAAAATCAAAGAGGGCCCCTTGAGGGATCTTATAGGTATCTTCGATCGGTGGATGTCAAAAGAAGGCCGTATCCGGGTTCTTTTGAGCCTGATTGGATACCAGACCAGCGTTCAGCTTCACTATTCCCAGGTGGAAAAGGTCTGGATGTAGGGCCAGTTGTCGGCCCAGGGTGAGTTCACGGCATTATAAGAACAGCAACTCGGTGAACTCAAAACAGTACAAACAAATTTTTTCGGTGGGGTACTCAGGTACCCCGAACGGCGGCAGCCTATCTTTTTTTCCTCATTGTAAAGGATATATGTGGAGATCCTTCAGCAAATATGTGTTACAGCGATCAAACTTGATCAAGGTGGATTGAGGAAGATCCTTATCTGGATAAGATCATAAAGATGCAATGAAGTCAGACGGTAGCCCCAAGCTCTTCGGCGTATGTTTCGCTAAAAATGAAGAGGATATTATCACCGATTCCGTATCACACGCTGCAAAGTTCTGTGACAAAGTATTTATCGTGGACAACGCCAGTACTGATCGGACGTGGGAAATCGTGAGAGGGCTTGACCTCAATAACCTTGTAACTGTTTGTTCTAAGGATTTCGTCTTCCGTGATTACCTCCGTCTCAGGTTTATGGAAACGAGAAAGGAAGAGCTGGGGCTCAACAACTGGTGGTATATCTTCGACGCAGATGAGTTTCTGCTCGATAATCCCTTCGACGCCATCGCACAGGCAGAAGGGGAGGATGCCGACTGTATCGCCGTCAGTGTAATCAATTTCCTCCTTACGAAGGAAGAAGTCCGCAATGCGGAAGAGAGCGGCCGCCAAGAGACATGGCGTGACCGCAAATACTATGTACTTTATGAGTCAGGTCCGGTCAAGTTCTTTAAAAACACTAAGTACGTCGACTATGGTATATGCGATAGTATACCTTTAGGACTCACCAAGGAATGTTCGCTGCGGCTCCCTTTGAAGCATTATCCACACCGATCAGTAGATCAGCTTGCAAAGCGAGTGCATACTAGATACGGGAACCCTGAGTTTGAGTCGGAGTACAGGCGTGGTACGGATCTAGAGCACTATGTTGTCGATCAGACAACCATACCCGAGCTTCGTTGTTGCGAAGAAGAGAGAGGCCTGGACTCTAAAGGAGACTTTGGTCGCATTCTACCTCGGATTGGTGAGAGCGTTCGTGATCGGGCAAACGCTGTGACAATTCGAACGCTCCATCGACTCTGGTTACTTAGCGCTTTGTATGCTTTCTATCGGCGGTATGCGGCCTGGTGTCAGAATGTTGATATCAAGAACGAGCCAAATTTTGAGAAAACTTCATAATTGTTGATAATGTTACTTTTTTTTGCCACGTTCCGTAAAGTCTGTGTGTGGGGCTATTAGAAGGTTACGGTATTAACGTTATAATAGGTTGGTGAACTCAAAACATAACAAGCAATTCTTTTCGTGGGGTACTTAGGTACTCTTAATGGCGGCAACCTTTCTATTTATAGGGTGATATCGTGAAAAAAAGGGCATTGATAACTGGTGTTACGGGCCAAGATGGGTCCTATTTGGCCGAAGTCCTCCTTGAGAAGGGATATACGGTATTTGGCATTCTCAGGAGAAGTAGCTCCCCGAACTACGAAAGAATAGAGCATATAAGAGATAAGCTCGAGTTGATTCAGGGGGACTTGTTGGATCAAAACTCGCTCATTGAAGCTGTTCAATATGCCAAACCGGATGAAGTTTATAACCTCGCTGCCCAAAGTTTCGTCCCCACGTCATGGAATCAGCCTGTGTTAACAGGGGAATTTACCGCTTTGGGTGCGACAAGAATGCTCGAGGCCATCCGAGTTGTAAATTCAAAGATAAAGTTCTATCAGGCCTCGAGTAGCGAAATGTTTGGTGCGGTACAAGAAGTCCCTCAAAATGAGAAGACACCTTTTTACCCCAAAAGTCCTTATGGTGTAGCAAAAGTTTATGGGCACTATATTACTGTGAATTATCGTGAAAGCTATGGCATTTTTGCCTGTTCCGGAATCCTCTTCAACCACGAATCACCACGCCGGGGGTTGGAGTTCGTAACCCGAAAGGTCTCTCATGGCGTGGCTAAGATAAAGTTAGGGCTGCAAAAAGAGTTAAAAATGGGGACTTTGGATTCACAGCGAGATTGGGGCTACGCCAAGGAATATGTTGAGGCGATGTGGTTAATGCTTCAGCAAGATGAGCCAGGCGATTACGTAATTGCAACGGGAAAGGCTCATACGGTGAGAAAACTATTACAAATTGCCTTTAGCCATGTGGGTTTGAATTGGGAAGACCACGTCGTGATCGATGAAGATTTAATCCGGCCAGCCGAAGTCAATCGATTATTGGGCGATGCATCGAAGGCAAGAGAGAAATTATTGTGGAGACCTCAGGTCAGCTTTGAAGAATTGATCACGATGATGGTGGAGTCGGATGTAAAAAAGCTTAAAGACCATAACTATGTTAATGGGGAATATAAGAGAAGCGAAGCCGTTTATTTTAGTAGAAATGAATGAGAGAGGAGAGCGATAAGATAATTAAGGGTTTTGGACAAACTCTCATATCAGGGAGAAAGTCCACCGTATCTTCATACCAGAATAGACAGCATATGAGACTTTTTTCCGATAACATCATCGAATTTGGGCTCATCTTTCTAGTCTTATTTACCCCTTTGGTTTTTGGGAGCGTGTACGTTTGGGCTTACAGCATTATGGAGATTATTGTCTTATTAATGCTGATTACCATGGTTGTAAGAAAGTGTCTGCTTAAAGGGGAAAAATTCTCCTTTCCTTTCATTTTACCTATTAGTGTTTTTCTGTTTTTGATTTTCTTTCAGATGGCACCACTTCCTCCTTCGGCAATGAAGCTTATATCCCCTAAGACCCATGAACTCTATTCGGTTACCCTTGATGGATATCCCAATGGGAAAGGAAGCAACCCCTCGGAATTCAAAATATTCCCAGACACGGAATTCAGAGGTCAGAGGTCAGGGGTGAGAGGCCAGATAGTAGAGATTAAAAAAACGGAGAGGGCTTTTGAAAACTGGAGAACGATTTCAGTTGATCCTTATGCCACACGGACTGAGTTATTAAAAATTATCAGTTATTTAGGGGTCTTCCTCCTCATCATCAATTACGTTGATTCAAAACGGAAACTAATGCGTATGAGCGCCGTCATTGTTTTTAGCGGAATTGTCGTTGCGCTTTTGGGAGTAGCTCAAAAGGTTGCAGAAGCCCCTAAGATCTACTGGTTTTGGGAACCTATATTCAAAAATGATGCTTCATTTTTCGGCCCTTTCGTTAACCCAAATCATTTTGCAGGTTATATCGAGATGATCGTCCCGCTTTCCATTGGTTTGTTTATTGCGAAATGGAAACATATGGCTAAAAAACAGCTCCGGGGTATTCGAGAATTTCTCATTAAAATGAGCGAAGAGGAAGTTTGTAAACTCATCTTGTTATCCTTTTTCATTATTTTGATGGCAGGAGCATTGTTTCTCTCATCTTCAAGAGGGGGAATAATTAGTTTTTTGGGCTCGATGGTATTCTTACTCGCAATGATGATTAGAAAGGAAAAGGGAGGCCGAAATATTACTATTCTCGTTGTTTTTTTGATGAGCATTTTATCATTTTTGATATGGATGGGGATAAGCCCATTGATTGAAGAATTTAGCTCCATCCAAGACCTTTCCAAGGATTATGACATCCAGTATCGATTTCAAAACTGGAAAGACATACTTGGAATAATTAAGGATTTTCCACTATTTGGGGCAGGATTAGAAACATTCTCTGCTATTTTTCCTAAATATAAGACAATTTGGCTTCAGTATCATTATCTGTATTTAGAAAACGATTATTTGCAACTTCTCTGCGAGATGGGGCTCTTGGGTTTTGGAATCTTCTTATGGTTTATGCTAAGCCTGTTTCGGAAGATAGGCTCGGATTATTCAAGACCTGATATCGGGGGAAGGAGCGGTGTACAGTACATTTCCTTTTATGGGTGCTTAACAGCCATAGTGGCTATTATGATCCATAGCTTTTGGGATTTCAATATGCATATTCCCTCTAATGCACAACTTCTCAGTATGCTCATCGGCCTGACCATAGCCGGGGCCCGTATTGGCCGAAAAGGATATGTTGAGTATCCCCAGCGAAGAGATTCAAGAGTTATCATATCATGAAGACGAGAATCTATTTGATATCCGTCATTTTTCTTTTAGGACTTCTTTTATTTTTGGTGACGAGACAATTCATGGTCGACTTTTACTGGAGAGTGGCCAATCAAGATGGAAAAGCTCTGAACAAAACCATAGGCGAATTAGAGAAATGCATTGCAATTGATAACGATAATGCCCAATTCCACTTTTTTCTTGGGAGAATATATCTACGCAAAGGATTAGGAAAAGCCGTCAAACAGACTGAGAAAAACAGGTGGGTAAGAAAGGCCATAGATGAATTTCATAGAGGCATTGAACTCAAACCCTCGGCCAGCGATTACCATTTCCATCTCGGTGTAAGTTATGCATCCCTTGGCTATCCTCCCCCCTTCTATAGGAGGATAATTCAAGATTCCTTTCAACGGACAGTAATGTTAAATCCTACTGATGTTCGTCATCTCTATTCCATCGGAATTTACTATTTGAATGAATATAGTCGATTAAGAAAAATTGCTCTGAATGCCAGGGAGACCAGCACAGCTAACTACAAAAATCATATAGAGATCTCAAAGGATAATTATCAATTCTTTTTTAGGAAATTGCTCGACGTTGATGAGGAATATTTGAATAAAATTCTGGAAAAATGTTTTTCGGTAACTCAAGAGTACGCCGACTTGAATGCGCTTAGTAGAAATACCGCAAGAAGTCATCTTATCTTAGCTCGATTTTTAAATAATAAAGGAATGTGGGAAGAAGCGAAGAATCAATATATGGTAGCTATTAACCTAGAACCACTCAATCCAATTTACTATGCTGAATTCGCAAATGCTTTCTCCAGCAAGAGAGATTTTAAAAATGCCATCACTTGGTGGCAGAAACAGAAAGTCGTAAACCCTCAAGATGAAAGAATATATCTATCGTTGAGCTATGGATTCATGCAACTGAATCGATTCGATGATGCACTGCGAGAACTACATGAACTCATTAAGCTCAATCCCAAAAATATCGATTATCATGTCAAATTAGTTAAGACTCTCTTGGCTGCCCGTAGGATTGATGAGGCTATAAATGAATATCGAAAAATTGTGGAAAAGAATCAAAATCTTTCAAAGTCAATGTACGATAAGATACATTATTATCAAAGAAAAGGTAACTATCTGAAAGCAATCGATATTCTCAATGAAGCTCTAACGTCAGCCCATAATAGATGAATGTATTAGAAAAAACCGCCCTCAATTCCATGAAAATAGCACACCTCTTTAACCTCAATTTCTCCTATAGATTGATACTGCTGATTGTTCCTCTTCTCCTTGTTACTGGCTGTGGGCATGTTGATCCTGAGATTAAGCTCAGTTTGATCCTTCTTATTGCCATAGTCTCGTTCATATTTATATTTACCAAGCCAATCATTGGAATATATGTTGTTGCGATCATTTCAACGATTTTTAGCCCATCAATCGATATTGGATTTGCGAATTTATATACCCATCAATGGGTTATTCTCATTGCACTATTGGCATCGATTTCGAGTGGGCTTATTCTGGGGAATCTCCATACTAAGTTCAAATGTGAAATTAATGTACCAATGATTATATTCGTCGGTTCGCTTCTTCTTTCCATGAGTCATGCACCACATATGGTAACAGGCATAAAGTCATTTTTATATATCGGTGTTCTATTTGCATCATATTATCTCATTTTATTATGTGTAAATAGTGAAAAACACATAAAAATCTTTATTGGATTATTGGTTATTGCGACATCGATAGTATGTATAATCAGCCTTGGATCTCATGGCTCAGGAAGATTAGGCTCAATAGTATTGAGAAATCCAAATAGTTTCGGAAATTTTTTGTCATTAATGATCCCATTTTGTTTAAGTCTATTCTTCTATGGAAGATTTGATCGCAAGAAAAGATTATTCCTATCATTTTCCCTTATCTTGATGTTCATCAGTTTGGTCCTGACATTTTCAAGGAGTGCTTGGGTTGGAGTTTTTGCAGGCCTTTTATGCTTATCTGTTTTCAGGCCCAAAGCGCCATTAGTTCTCTTCCTCTTTGTTATTATCAGCGCAATTTTTTTAGTTTCTCCAATTAATAAGAGGATATTTAAGGATATTGATGACCCAGGTGCACAATACAGGATTGTCAAGGCAAAAATTGCCTATAATGAATTTAAGAAACACCCGATTTTGGGGAGTGGGTTAGGGAGCTTTCATTATGGAGCTCAGTTTTCAGAAATTTGGGCGTATCGAGCCCATTCGACCTTGGAGAATAATTATCTGCTTATGTTGGCAGAGGGAGGTATTATTGAATTCCTTGCTTTCCTCTATTTAATCATAGCCTTCGGAAGAAGGGCCATAGTCTTTTTGAAGAGAGTCAGCGATCCATTTCTCTATTCTGTTTTATTGGGTTCTCTCATGAGCCTCATTGCAACGCTGGCTGCTGGGATGTTCGAAGATACGCTTTTCTTTCCCAAAAACAATTGGTTAATCGGGATGTTTATGGGGATTGTTATGGTGGTGGGAAGAATGTATGAGGAATCATTGGGAACGGAAAATAAGTTAGAAGTCAAAACGGGAGGAGAAGTACAGCCTTTCCAAATGGATATGGCCTAAAAAGGATGATAGAAAGATTGGCTACAGAAGTGACGCCTGTTGTTTCCATTAAACCTTCTCGGGGTTGGGTCTTGCCTCAGATCCGAGATATTTGGGCTTATCGTGAACTATTGTATTTTCTCGTTTGGCGGGACCTCAAGGTTCGGTACAAGCAGACGGTTTTAGGATTCCTCTGGACCATTATTCAGCCCTTTTTCCTCATGGTCATTTTTAGCATTTTTTTTGGTAGACTAGCCAAAATCCCTTCCGAAGGTATTCCCTACCCTATTTTTGCCTATGCGGGACTATTACCATGGACATATTTTGCTAAATCCCTCAACGCCTGCAATGAGAGTCTTGTGGGAAACAGTCATCTAATCACAAAGGTCTATTTTCCAAGACTGATAATCCCATTAAGTTCGGTCCTGTCTGGCCTCGTAGATTTTTCAATTGCCTTCACTATCTTGTTGGCAATGATGTTCTACTATCAGATTATTCCCACATTGGCAGCTCTCTTACTACCGTTTCTTATTCTCATGGCCATGGCTACGGCGCTTGGAGTGGGACTTTGGTTTTCAGCACTGAACGTCCTATATCGGGATATACGATATGCAATATCATTTTTGGTCCAATTTTGGTTTTTTGCTACACCGGTCGTATATCCAAGCAACCTTGTCCCGGGAAAATGGCGAGTCCTTTATAGCCTAAATCCGATGGCAGGCGTTGTAGAGGGTTTTCGAGAAGCCTTATTGGGGAAAGGACAGTTAGATTGCCCTATGTTCATGGTTTCCATAGCCGTAGTCGTTTTCCTCGTCATCACCGGTACCTTCTATTTTCAGCGCATGGAAAAAGGGTTTGCGGATGTGGTATGAGTGAGTATGGAGGCTAGAGACTGGAAATAGGACACTAGGGGCAGATGATGTACAATTCTACGAAGCTGGAAGTTTACCGTATGACCCTAAATGTTTAACGAGGTGTATGGATGTTCCAAAGAAGTACCAATCTCAGAGCGGCTCAATATACGAAGCCAATTTAAGGGAGCAGTGCCTTCTATTGTGCTTGGCCCTCAACTTCTTATTATACTGCAGGGTTTCAGAAAATTTTGGGGACTCCGGTCTGCGGTCTTCGGTCTTGCGTCGAGGAGAATTCATGAGTGATATAGCAATCCGAGCAGAAAATTTAAGTAAGCTTTACAAGATTGGTGAATATCAGGGGAACTACAAGACCTTGCGGGAAACAATCGTGAATATCTTCTCAGCCCCTTTTCGTCAACTCATTAGTAAACCTCAAACCTCAAACCTCAAACCTCAATCAGAATTCATCTGGGCCCTGAAGGATGTTTCCTTTGAAGTGAAGCGTGGAGAGGTCGTGGGCATTATCGGGCGCAACGGGGCTGGTAAGACTACATTGCTAAAGATTCTATCACGCATTACTGCGCCCACAGAGGGTTTGGCGGAGATACGGGGACGGGTTGGGTCGTTATTGGAGGTAGGGACTGGTTTTCACCCTGAATTGACTGGGCGGGAAAATATCTATCTCAATGGTGCCATTCTGGGCATGAAGAAGGTTGAATTAGACCGTAAGTTTGACGAGATCGTAGCCTTTGCCGAGATCGAAAAGTTCATCGATACTCCGGTGAAACGCTATTCGAGCGGAATGTACGTCCGACTCGCCTTCGCCGTGGCTGCCCACCTAGAGCCGGAGATCTTGTTGGTGGATGAAGTCTTAGCGGTGGGTGATGCCGTATTTCAGAAGAAGTGCTTGGGAAAGATGGGTGATGTGGCCAAGGAAGGGCGGACAGTATTGTTCGTAAGCCATAATATGGTTGCCGTGCAAAGCCTTTGCAGCCGGGTTATTTGGCTGCATGAAGGTAAGATTGTAGAAGAAGGCCCTGCCGGGCAGGTGGTTTCCAGCTACTTGAAGACCTCTTTCTCAAATCTGACTGAACAGGTATGGGAAGACGTAGCTACAGCGCCGGGCAACGAAATGGTGCGCTTGCACTTCGCATGTGTGCGCCCCATAGATGGGCTTCCCTCAGACATTAGTATTAGGACTCCCTTTGTACTGCAGTTTGAGTACTGGAACCTGGTGCCGGAAACTCGTCTCAACCTTAGCCTGGTATTTTACAACGAGCAGGGGGTCGCATTGTTCAATACTGGTCCGGTGCTCGAGCCGGTATGGAATGGTCGGCCTTTTCCAAGGGGACTGTTCCTTAGTATATGTTATGTTCCTGGTGATTTGCTGAATGACGGGACCCATCGCGTTGATCTCTATGTTGTAAAAGATCAAAGTAGAGTTATTTATCACCATGAAAATATCTTGTGTTTTGAAGTGCATGATGATCCCGGGCTCCGGGGTCCCTGGTATGGGAAGACAATGGGTACTGTTCGCCCTCTTTTGGAGTGGACAACTGAATACATTGATAGCGGGGTTGAAGCTTCCATGTTGACAAATACAGTAAAAACCGAGGGCACATGGTAAGTACTGTAACTAATCCTAATCAGGGGCTCGATTTTATCACACTGGGCAAGGCGGCGCTAAAAAATATAAGAATGTTAATGTCTCCGTCTGTATGGAAAGCAACGCATCGAATAAATTCATTTCAGAGACAGCGACTACAATCCATACTCGATGAAATTACAAAGCACCCAACGGACTATAGAATACACTTTATACTCGCTGAGTATTATTTTTCTATTGGTAGAATTATTCCAGCGATTGCAGAATGTCGTACAAGTATAGGTCTTGGTAACAAAAGTCCTGAAGTGTACCTCCTTCTTGCAGAAGCCTACGTTGCCGTGGGTTGCGGATCATTTGCTGAAGACTTGTTTACTCGAGGCCTTTTACCCGCTGAATATCTTAGAAACTTGCAGAGAGAATATGGTACTGATACAGATGGCTTGTTAAAGTTACCGCCCTTCATATATCAAAGGCTACAAGCAATTGGAACACGAGTTAAAAAAGCGATTCCTGATCCTCATGTGCGAATTCTCGACGTCGGGGGTGGGGAGGGCCAACTTTGCCTATTTATGCCAAACGCGAGGTATATATTGGCTGAGCCAACAATCAATGGAATAGCGGATCAATTGTCTGCTTTTCCTGAAAAGTTTTTCGACGCAGTCGTAGCCTGTCATGTGCTAGAGCATATTGAAGAGATTGAGAAAGAGAATTTCTTGGAGGCACTGTGCTCCCTTGCGAAGAATTGTGTTATCCTCCTAGAACCTGTAAATAGCGATGGGTATGCTGCGAGGGCAGACGCCCTCATTTATCGTATTACGCGAGCCCTGTGGGCAAAAGAGCATCTCGATTGTAAACTGCCAACTCTTGAGATGCTGCGAGATTTTGCAAGTAGGCATGGCCTTGAATGTAATGTAATGCCCAATGGAGACCGAGCTGCCGTGTTCTGGATGGTTTTTGCAAGCCATTATGCAAATGTTGCCGGCAAGACGAATGAACTTCAGGAAATTGTTCCATTCTCTAACAGATATTTAACCGAAAGTCTTTCCAATCCAAACCAGCCAAACGATTACCTTGTTGAGTTTTATGTTGATAAATCCAGCGCTGCCAAGCTATGAATACAACCCCAAAAAACGGTTATCTCCACCCTCAGTACCCACAATCGTTGGCAGAATTTGGCACCCTTCGCGAACTGCCTCGCAGTGAAGGATGGATTTTGGAGCGCCAGATACTGGGGTTCCCTTACCACGATGCAATGGGATGTTATCCATTATTCGTCTGTCAGGATTGGTCGCAACTCCACGCTGATTTGGAAAACATGGGCAGTGAACCGGTAACTCTTTCGCTGGTAACCGACCCGTTTGGAGATTATGAGAAAAATTATCTGCGTCGGTGCTTTAGGCATGTAGTCTTGCCTTTCAAGGAACATTTTATCGTTGACCTCCGTCGTCCTATGAAAACCTTTGTTTGCCAGCATCACCGCCGCTACGCGCGAAAGGCGTCAGGGCAACTGAAGGTAGAAATATGCGAGGAGCCAGGTCAGTTCATCAACAAATGGGTGGAGCTTTACGCTAATCTGATTAAACGACACAATATCAGGGGGATTCTAGCATTCTCTAGATCAGCCTTTGCCAAGCAATTGAAGGTTCCAGGTATAGTTGTTTTCCGGGCGGTGCATCAAGAGGAAACAGTCGGAATGCTATTGTGGTATACCCATGGCGAGGTGGCTTACTATCATTTGGGGGCATATAGTAACCTCGGCTATGACTTAGGAGCCTCCTTTCCGTTATTCTGGTTTGCTATTGAGCATTTTGCTGGAAACGGGCTGACTTGGCTCAACCTTGGCGCAGGTGCTGGTGTTAAAGGCAATGGCACAGATGGCCTAAGCCGGTTCAAACGCGGATGGTCCACTGGAACTCGAACCGCCTATTTTTGCGGGCGCATCTTTGATTATGCAAAATATTCAGAAGTTGTAAAGATAAAGGGCAACTCGTCAACAGATTATTTCCCACCCTATAGGAAAGGTGAGTTTGAGTAACATATGTCTGTGCGAGATCCTAGAATCAACAAGTTGGCAAAGCTAGTGATTAACCATTCCTGTGCGCTAAGACCGGGTGAGAGAGTTCTCATCGAGGCCATTGGTGTCCCTATTGAGATTGTCATTACGCTCATTCGGGAAGCAAAAGCAGTGGGAACCACGCCCATCGTAAGTATTAAGGATGACCAGATCATCCGTGAGCTTTGCGCTTGTTATGACGAAGATGATGTCAAGCTTATGGCCGATTGTGAGCTCTATACGCTGAGGCAGATGGACGGTTTCATCGGGATAAGAGGATTCATGAACATCCATGAGCTCTCAGACGTCCCTGGCGTCAAACTCAAGAGCGTGCTGGAACACTATATCCAGCCGGTTCATCTGGAGCAAAAGAATGAAAACACAAAGTGGGTGGTCTTGCGATGGCCAACTCCTTCTATGGCCCAAAGAATAGGCATGAGCACCGAAGCCTTCGAGGATTTTTACTTCAATGCTTGCACCGTTGACTACGGTAAGATGGAAACAGCCATGAATCCCCTCGTCAAGCTCATGCGGAAGACCGACAAGGTCAAGATAGTTGGACCTGGCGATACGGACATCATGTTCTCGATCAAGGACATGCCACAGTGCAAGTCCGCCGGCAGGCACAACATTCCGGACGGGGAGCTTTTTACCGCTCCCGTCAGGGAATCTGTGAAGGGTAGAATCCGTTATAACGTTCCATCTGTTTTTTACGGAACGACTTTCGAGGATGTCTGTTTCGATTTCAAACATGGCAGAATTGTCAAGGCCACTTGCCACGATGGGGAGAAGATTGATGAGGTCTTGGATCAGGATGAAGGCGCAAGATATATCGGTGAATTCGCCTTTGGCTTCAACCCTTACGTCTTGAAGCCTATGAAGGATGTCCTGTTTGACGAGAAGATTATGGGTTCGGTGCACCTCACCCCAGGGAATGCTTATAAGGAATGCGACAATGGAAATAAGTCTGCGATTCACTGGGACATGGTAGTGATTCAGACCCCAGAGATGGGCGGTGGGGAGGTCTACTTCGACAATACTCTTATCAGAGAGAACGGCAAGTTCGTCCTCGAGGAGCTCGAAGGGCTCAACCCTGAGAGTCTTGTGTGATTCCCTTTAGTCGAGCCTTTATCAAATGACAACTTCAATTTGAAAAGGAATCCATTGAAAATGGAAAAGGTCGTACTATTTGGTATCGGTGAACTTTCAAGGGCTACCTATGTTTGCTTCACTCACGATTCGCCTTATGAAGTCGCAGGCTTCACCGTGGACAAGGAGTACATAACACAAGACACATTGTTCGCGTTACCTGTAGTGCCATTTGAGGAAGTCGAGTCAATCTACTCACCGAGTGAATACAAGATGTTTCTTCCCATTAGCTATCGAAGGGTCAATAAACTACGAGCGGAAAAGTATTATCAAGCGAAAGATAAGGGGTACAAATTAGTCAGCTGTGTTAGTTCCAGGGCTGTTATCTATCCTGGAACAACCATTGGTGACAATTCCTTTATCTCTGATAACACCGTGCTACAGCCTAATGTGCAAATCGGAAATGATGTCATAATTTGGAGTTCCAATCTCATAGGGCACAATGCTAGGATTGAAGATCATTGTTTCATATCTTCCCACGTAGTGGTTGGAGGAAGTACTGTCGTAGAGCCATACTGTTTCTTGGGTTTAAATGCAACAATCCGTGACAATATTACGATTGCCAGAGAATGTGTGATTGGAGCTGGTGCCCTGATACTACAGGACACAGAGAAAAGAGGTGTATATATTGGTAGCACTGCCGATCTATTGCCCAAGCGTAGCAATGAACTGCAGAAAATCTAGAGAGGGATTAACATCAACATGAAATGGGTAAAGAAGGGACTGATCTTCAAACCAGATGGTAGGTATGAATGGATGGTCAGCCATGCGCAAAAGCCTATAGGTCAGAAAGTGGGGGATAACGTTTTGAGAATTTATTTTGGAACACGGGATAAGCTCAACCGAACGGTTACCACATATATCGAGGTTGAAGCCGATAACCCACGAAATATTCTCTATATTCACGATAAACCAGTGCTCGGACTAGGTAAGTTGGGGTGTTTTGATGACAGTGGGGCAATGCCTATCTGGATTGTGAACTATGGGGAAGTGAAATACCTGTACTATGCCGGCTGGAACATCGGCACAACGGTACCTTTCAGAAATTCGATAGGTTTGGCGATTAGCAGTGACGATGGCCGAACCTTTGTCAGATTATATGAAGGGCCAATTATTGACAGGACATATTCTGAACCACATTTCTGTGCAGCAACATGTGTGCTTGTGGAGGATGGATTGTGGAGAATGTGGTATCACTCGACCGTAAAGTGGGAAGTCCATGATGGCAAACCTGAACCATACTATCACCTGAAATACGCGGAATCAAAGGACGGTATTCATTGGGATAGAAAAGGAATAATTTGTATTGATTTTAAATCACAAGACGAAGGGGGTATCACTTGCCCTTGTGTGATAAAAGAGTATGGTGTCTATCGAATGTGGTATTCAACCAGAAGTGCCAAAGATTACAGAACGAACAGGACACGAAGTTATCGAATCGGATATGCAGAATCTTATGACGGCATAAAATGGACTAGAAAAGATGAAATTGTTGGTATAGATATTTCTGAAACTGGCTGGGATTCTGATATGATTGAGTATCCCTATGTATATGAGCATAAAGGAATAAAACACATACTATATAACGGCAATGGGTTTGGTAGATCTGGTTTTGGTTATGCTGTCATGAGCTAAGCAATAGGTGATGCCATAATGAAGATAAATTGGCCCCTGAAGGCTGGGGAGTGATGACGCGGCTTGAAGTGTAATGGAGTTCGAGGGATGAAGGATTCTAATGAGCAAATGTGAAAGATGCCGAGCCTAAAAAGCTCGGGACTCGAAGGTTGTTAGAAAGTAATTTGCTTATTATTTAAGCGGCCTTCAGGATTTTAAAAAGGAGGAATTGGTATGGGTAAAGAAGGTTATACTAGATTTACACTGAGCTCAGAAACACAAATCGAAGCAAAGAAGAGGTTATTGGAACTTTTTAGGAATTCCCCAATCCCCGACGATGATATCCTGGGGAATTTGGGTCTTTACACACGAAGTGTCATTTTGGCCAAGCTTCTTTACCTTAATGAACTCTACCAACAAATTCTGCCTATTCCAGGCATTATAGCAGAGTTCGGCGTTTGGTTTGGTTCTAACCTTGCACTTTTTAGCTCGTTCAGAAGCGTGTATGAACCTTATAACTTCACGAGAAAAGTCGTGGGTTTCGACACTTTTGAAGGGTATGCGTCTTTCAGTCCTGAAGATGGAGATTCCCCGTATGTGGCTGAGTGGGCAGAGACTGGTGAGGGTTATTCAGTTACGGAAAGGTATGAGGATTATCTAAAAGAAGTACTTGATGCACAGGAGCAAGACAATGTTGTGTCTCATATCAAGAAATACGAGATAGTAAAAGGCAACATCATACAGACGATCGGTCAATATCTGGAAGAGAACCGTGAGACGGTAATTGCGTTGGCCTATTTTGACTTAGCCCTGTATGAGCCGACCAAGAAATGTCTGGAAGCGATTAGACCTCATTTAGTTCATGGCAGCGTGCTGGCAATGGATGAGCTGAACTCCCATCATTTTCCTGGAGAAACAATCGCCCTGAGAGAAGTCCTCGGTTTAGACAAATATCGAATTGTCAAATCGCGGTTTTTACATGATCGTTCCTACATAATCATCGACTAAGAAGCACTTCAAAATCCTGCCGACATAACTTCTAGTTAAAATACGCTCAAATTTGTCCAACTTTGGAACCATTGCTGAGGAGCCCCCTTTTTTAGTTGGAACTGGTGTGTTAACCGAAAATGGCCAAAGTCAGCTTAAGGGAAGTATAAAGCAATTTCTGGGTTACTATTGAAATTTTGGCTATGCAGACCATTGCAATACAAGGCAAAGATTTGTGAAGCGAGATATTGAAGATCTTGCAATTTTTGGTGGTGAGCCTGCTTTTGAGGAAAAACTGTATGTTGGTCGGCCCAACATCGGGAACCGGGAGCGATTGCTAGAAAGAATAAATGACTTGCTGGATAGAAGGTGGCTAACGAATAACGGTCCTTATTTGCATGAGTTTGAGAGGTGCTTGGCCGATATGGTAGGGGTTAAACATTGCATCGCGATCTGTAATGGGACGGTAGCTCTAGAAATTGTCATCAGGGCACTGGGTCTTACCGGGGAGGTTATCGTTCCTGCCTTTACCTTTATTGCCACAGCTCATGCGCTTCGATGGCAGGAAATCACGCCAGTCTTTTGTGACATAGATCCCTGTACCCACAACATAAACCCTCACAAGATAGAAGACATGATCACACCGCTCACCAGCGGTATTATTGGTGTACACGTATGGGGACGTCCGTGCGACATTGAATCTCTTGCCGAAATTGCACGCCGCCACAAATTAAAACTGCTGTTCGATGCTGCGCATGCCTTCGGGTGTTCCTACAGAGGCCGCATGATCGGCAATTTTGGCAACGCCGAAGTCTTCAGTTTCCATGCTACAAAGTTTGTTAACACCTTCGAGGGCGGGGCTGTGGCTACTAACGATGATGATCTGGCTGCTGAAATCCGCTTGATGAAGAACTTTGGTTTTACCTGGTACGATAAAGTTGACTACATCGGTACGAATGGAAAGATGAATGAGGTCTCAGCTGCCATGGGGTTGACGTCCTTGGAAAGCATGGATGAGTTCATCGCTGTTAACTACCGCAACTACAAGCAGTATCAGTCCGAATTAGAGGGAATACCAGGTATTCAATTAATAAAATTCGATGAAACCGAGAGGTGTAACTATCAGTACATTGTCCTGAAAATCGATGAACATATAGCAGGACTCAGCCGAGATCAATTCGTCGAAATTCTTCATGCTGAAAACGTATTGGCTCGGCGATATTTCTATCCTGGCTGCCATCGGATGGAACCCTATCGTTCCTATTTCCCCCATGCGGGGCTATTGCTACCAAACACGGAGCACGTGGTAAGACAAGTGATGAGTTTGCCAACTGGGACTGCTATTGAATCTGATGACGTAAGTAAACTCTGTGAGATCATCCATTTTTCAAGCATAAACAGCCAAGCAGTGAAGAAAAGACTAATAGACTCGAGGAGAAAAGACATCCGAACATACGCATAGTGAATTAGGTTCCTATGAAATGTTCAATGCTTTCGGAGTTTCACGAGACAAGATGGTCCCATGAAAGTAAGTGTATTGATGGTGACGTACAATCACGAGAAGTATATTGTAGAGGCACTGGATAGTGTCCTAATGCAGAAGGTGGATTTTGATTATGAGATTGTAATCGGCGAGGATTGCTCCACAGATAACACCAGGGACATTTTAATTGATTATCAAAGGAAGCATCCCGATAAAATAAAATTGCTTTTACAAGAACAGAATCTTGGGTGTTACGGCAAGTACAATTTTATCCAAGCCTTCAACGCCTGTCGAGGGCAGTATATAGCCCTACTTGAAGGCGACGATTACTGGACTTCACCTGAGAAGCTCCAGAAGCAAGCAGACTTTTTGGACAGTCATACCGAGTGTGCAATATGCTTTCATAATGTGATGGTAATTTATGATGATAGTCAGCGAGTTTCCCATCCATTTTACGTTCAACACCCAAATAGCCCTTTTATGCAGGGAAAACCGAGGCCGATTTCTACCTTGGAAGACCTAATAAAAGGCAATTTCATCCAAACGCCTTCAGTTATGTTTCGCGCCCGCCTTTTTGAGAAGTTACCAAACTGGTTTCACATGGCATTTCCTGGCGACTGGGCTCTTCATATGCTTAATGCACAGAATGGAAATATTCGATACATTGATGAAGTTATGGGAACTTATAGGGTTCATAGCGGCGGTTTTTGGTCTTCCAAAGCACTCATTCAAAAATTAAGAGGAGAGATTGAAGTATGCAGATTCATTAACACTCATTTTAATTTTCGCTATAACAAACGTATAAGATCAGCAATTGCTCTACGTTACTTATTGATCGCGGAGGAGTACAAGCGAAACGGTAACCCTATCAAGGCTCTTATGAATTTGTGCAAGTATATCACCCGGTTCTCACCCGATAAACATATCTCATTAAAGCGCTTATCTTTAATGATTATCGAATTGTCATCACCAATGTTTTACAATTTCTTAAAAAATTTTAAACGGAAATTTTTTAATTAAAAAGATTCGGCAAACATATTTATATATTTGTTTAATCGTAAAAATAGATATTCAGAAATCGTTAGATTCGTTCATAAATCGATCGCATAATTTTGGAAGGATTCAGATGTGATAGATAAGCTCCTTCGAATTTGCAGAGTTACAAAGTTAATTCTAAAGGAAAGGGATGTGTATCAGTTTGTAAGGACAATGCTACGCCACATAAGTAATATAAATGAGCTGTCAGCAGAACAGTTTTTTACAGGTATCATTACTTGTAGCAGAGACCTTGCTGCGTGGCAACGGGATATATATGGACGAGCAAGAAGGAAAACGATTACGCTTCGATATCAACCGAAGATAACTATAATTACTCCGGTCTTCGGAATTGGTGGTGGAGGGATCAAAGAAACTTTGGAATCCATTGAACGGCAATACTATCGGAACTGGGAATTATATCTTTTGGTGGACGAACGACCTCAGTTGAAACTATCAAAGCTAATTAGGGAGATTTTCAAAGACAACCAAGAAATCAAAATAAAAATTAATGTAAATTTAGATCATAATCTTGCTCATATCCTTAACGAAGTACTAAATGAGTGTAATGGCGAATGCATTGGTTTCCTCTCGGGAAGTGATGAGTTGACAAAAGATGCCTTATTTGAAGTGGTTAATTTACTCAATCTGTATCCGGATGCAGATATTATTTACTCAGATGAAGCTAAAAAGGACCAGGAGGCCTTAGTTAACTTTTTTTATAAACCGAATTGGTCACCTGATTTATTTCTTTCGATGAATTATTTAGGGAATTTCCTGTGTATTAGGACTGAAATGATCCGAAATGTAGGTGGCTTTCTTGGGAAGTTTGAGGACGATATTAGATATGACTTAGTGCTCAGAATCATCGAAAAGACAGAGAAGATCCACCATATTCCTAATATTCTCTATCACGAACGGGTGCCCAAAAATTCTTATCCCGAGGGATTTACAGCTGATTACTCTTTTGAGTTGCATAAAAAGGCATTAGAAGAGCATATCAAACGGATTGGTATTCAAGGTGAAATATGTGATGGAATTTTCAAAGGATCTTTTCGTGTACATCGAAGAATTCTGGGCCAACCGAAGGTAAGTATTATTATCCCTACAAAGGATAAGGCAGATGAACTTAAACGATGCGTCGAAAGTATCGAATCCAAGACAACTTATCGAGAGTTCGAGATCATCATTGTTGATAACGCAAGCACGGAATTTGAATTGCTACAGTATTTGAAATCATCTCGGTATAAAGTCATTCAATATACTGGAAAATTTAACTTTTCAAAAATTAATAATCTTGCAGCCCAACATTCCAAAGGGGAATATTTTCTTTTTTTAAACAATGATACACAAGTGATTTCGCCGTGGTGGCTTGAAGCAATGCTGGAACACGCGCAACGAGAGGAGGTTGGCGTTGTCGGTGCCAAACTGCTTTACCCCGATGGGCTAATACAGCACGCAGGAGTGGTTTTAGAGCGAAATTCAATCAGACATCTTCACAGATTCAATGGTTTATTTGAGCATGGTTATTACGGAACCGCGGACGTAATTCGTAATTTTAATGCCGTGACAGGTGCATGTCTCATGGTGCGAAAAAAAGTCTTTAAAGAAGTCGGGGGTTTCGAAGAAAATCTTAGTACTATCTATAATGATGTTGATCTATGCTTGAGGGTACGTTCACGAGGCTATCTGGTAGTCTATACACCGTATGCGCTTCTTTATCATCATGAAGGGATGAGCAGGTGGTCAGATAACCGTAAAAAAGTTGAATCGGTTAATTTTTTCTGTTCACGTTGGAATGAATTCGTGGAGGATGATATTTATTGGAATCCAAATTTTTACTTTAACCGACTAGGTGTTTTTTAATCAATTCTTGGTGAAATCAATGTAATAATTTTGAAACAGAAAGTCTATTGTTCGAGAAATTATATCTGGGTGCTAAATCCGCTCAACTCTTAGGGTCCTTGTAGAAAGACGGGTTTTGAAGATGTAGAAACACAATTCGAATGTTGTGCTCTCATCTTGATTTCTTCCTAGCACGTCCTGGAATTCACTTTGACTTGCCTGGGATGCATGATTGGCGGCCGAAACGAGGTCTGGTATCAACCTAGTTGTATCAAGAATCTAAAGATCGAAATCTATTATTGGGCAATTAATTTTTCTATGGGTTTGGGGAATCGAATATTAAATCAAGTTGCAACAGTTGTTCTCAATTGGAATGGAAAAGATGATACACTCGCCTGCTTGTACAGTTTGCAGGAACAAGAAGATGTGGAAGTTAAAGTTATTGTAGTGGACAATGGATCAGTAGATGATTCTGTTAATGATTTGAGTGACCAATTTCCAAATGCAATAGTAATTGAAACTGGAGTCAATTTAGGGTATGCCGGGGGCAACAATGTCGGAATCAGGTATGCCCTGGATATAGGTTTTAAATATATTATGGTACTTAACAACGATACCTTATTAGCTCCACAATGCATCTCGCATCTGTTGGCGGATCTGCAACTCCATCTCGATGTTGCTGCTGTAGCACCTAAGTCCTTTTACTTGGAAGCTCCAGACGTTATTTATTTTGCAGGAGGCCGGATTAGTCGTGATGGGCGTACTCACCATATTGGGGGTGGTAGTTACAATGCCCCAAAGTACAATTTACCTTGCGATACGGAGTGGCTTGCCGGCTGTGCCATTCTGTTTCGAAGCAAATCGTTGCAAGAGTTAGGACTTTTCGAACCAAAGTACTACTTGCTCTTTGAAGACGTAGATTGGAGCTTACGGGCGAGAAGAAGGGGGTATCGGTTGAGGGTTGTTCCCGAAGCCACACTTTGGCACAAGGTGTCTCCAAGTTTTAGCAAGACGTGGTCGCCTCTTTATCGATACTATTATACTCGGAATAGTTTTCTGTGGATTGAGCGGAACTTTCCTCTTCGAGAGAAGCCTCGGCTTTACTATTCAGCTCTGAAGCGTGCATTTAATGCTGCTATGCTTCGAACAAGGGAGGTTTCATCCAATGACATGCGTCTCATACGGAGATCTGTATGGAAAGGAATTGTGGATTACATACTTCGACGTTTTGGCCCGCAAAGCCATTTGTGGTGACCAAATTTTCGGTACCCAATAATATTGATCGCCGATCCGAACCCTTTAGATGCAATTTATGAGTCGTATAATGAGGCGGATTAACAATATTTTGCTGTTGATTAAATATGAGTGTGACCCATGAATACCGTGATATTTGTCACACAGTTTGTTCCTTCATTGCATCAATTATTAATATGAAACACAAGGTTATATTTTTTTTCCCGCATAATCCCTGGCCACCTCGGACAGGCGCTCATAAGCGTTGCTTGGAGATGCTTGCAGGGTTACAAGAAATTGGCTGCGAGGTCACTCTGTTAAGTTCAACGATCTCCTCAGAAACCAAGTGGGAAAGATCGAGTATAGAAGTTCTGAACACAGACTTTGGTGTGAATGTCCACGTTTACGAAGGGACTATGTTGGATTTGAAGTTTAAAACATTGGTAAGAAACCTCTATCAAATACTGAAACGAAATCCACCCATTAACTCATTACGTCACAGCCCTCCCGGAATGCGTCACTGGTTTAAAGGAGTTTTCACCAAGATTTGGCCCGACATAGTAATCATAAGCTACGCATATTGGGATAGGCTGCTAGATCAGAGAATGCGCAAAATGGCAGTGTGTGTGATTGACTCAATTGATTTGCTCACACTGAATATGCAAATGCGTCATGCTTTAAAAAAATATCTCCCTGTTCCACCTATTACGGATGATAATATCAAAGACGAGCGGATCTTGGAAGAAGATTACTTTGAGAAACTAGGCTTGGTCACTGATGCTGAAGAATTTCGTGTTTATGATAAATATGATTATACGATTGCCATCTCTCCTTCTGAGGCTTTTATTATCCAGAAGAACGTTCAGAAGACTAGAGTTTTGTTAATTCCTATGACTCATGAAGTCCATCGTATTAGTAATAATTATTCAGGTCCCGCACTCTTTCCGACCGGCCCCAACCCATTTAACATTCAAGGGTATCTTTACTTCATAAAAAGAGTGTTACCAAAAGTTCAAAGAAGAGTACCATTCTTTTCTCTCCAAGTTACTGGATCCTGTTGCGAACATATTTCAGCTACAAGGGGTATATTAATGAGCGGGTTTATTCCTGATCTAAAGGTTGTTTATGAAACAGCTAGATTTGTTGTCTGTCCTGTTTTTGGTGGGACTGGGCAGCAAGTAAAAATTGTCGAAGCCATGGCCCACGGTGTACCTGTAATTGCCTTAAGAGCCGCAGCGAAGGGGTCTCCAATCAAACACGGCATAAATGGATTAATCGCCTATAATGCTGAGAGGTTCGCCGATTATGTCGTTCAACTCTGGAATGACAATCAACTATGTTTTAAGCTGGGTGAATCAGCAAGGGATACTATTGCTGCTGAGTTTTCGAGGCCAAATTTACTTAAAGGGTTGTCCATGATAGTAGATTGAAAATGAGATACGAGTTTTCAAGAAGTTACTGAAGATCGTTGGTGGATGTATTATATGCTGGTTAAGGTCACGGTAGGAGGGAAACCCGTACTTCATAACTTAGGTTCAGATCGGCCTGTGTATGGGCTAAATGGTGACTTGGGTTTAGAAATTGCTCAATTGCCTCTTGGCCAATAGAAATCTATCTCCAGTCGCTAACTGCTTTTGTGCTCATGGTGTCGTACTCCTACAGTAATGGTATATTTTATAACTGCTTTAGGCCAGATTATTATCAAAGCGTGATCAGGGAATGGAGGGGCTTGGTAAGGTCGATTGGCATGTTGTTTATTACAGTTCTTACAGTCAACATAAGCATCATGGGGGTAAAAATAAGAAGATTAAAAAATGTTAAGCTATTTGGAAGATCGACTATTAGCTTCAGTTTTTAAAGGTGTAAAGTGTATTAGTGATAATTGACAAAATTCAGACTGCAATGAATGAACGGATAGATCATATTTCGATATATACAACAGATTTGATTGTGATCCTTACTACATAATAGCGGCTTGATGCGTATCTGGTATTGAGATGGTAAAGGACTAAAATTAAAGGTCCACAAGTAGTGAATCTCGTAGTAGATGGTATCATTTACCAGTTGCAGCCCTACGGTGGGATCTCACGTCTCTTTAATGAGATTCTCCCTCGTATGTGCGAAATAGACGAGTCGATTAATATCACCTTGCTAACACATGAACGGTCGAAACAGGCACTTCCAAAGCATTCGGAAATCACTCAGCGAGCCCTTTCGCTAATGGAAAATTACTTCCACCTCGGGGGGAGTTGTAAACCAATTGGACTACTGGGCAGGCGGATTACTTTTCGCTTGTGTACCGGGTTCGGGAAAGGAAAAATCTGGCATTCGACTTACTACACCTTGCCAGGGAAATGGAAGGGGATGCAAGTCGTCACAGTGCATGACATGGTCCATGAGCGCTTTGTGGATTTATTCCCTGAACGGAAACATGATCAGTTCAGAGAAAAGAAGCGCCGTTGTATTATGGAAGCCGATGCGATAATTTGTGTTTCAGAGGCTACACGCCGGGACGTACAGCATTTTTACGGAATTAATTCGGACTACATTAGAGTAATACACCATGGGTATAGCAATGCCTTTAGACAGCTAGAGCAATGGGATGATAGCTTGGAGACGTTGATTAATCAGCCGTTTTTACTATACGTCGGGACGCGGGAGCATTATAAGAACTTCACCAGATTGATCCAGACCTACAGTATTTTTAGCCATCGAAATGAAGTTGCCCTTGTCGTAGTTGGTAAACCGTGGACGCCAGATGAAGAACATTACTTGGGAAAATTAGGAATTCAGGATTCCGTCCATCTGCTAACGGACGTTGATGACAGAAAACTATGCCGACTTTACAACAAGGCAACTGCATTGGTCTACCCATCTCTCTATGAGGGGTTTGGTATTCCTCTACTGGAGGCAATGGCTTGTGGGTGTCCAGTTGTTGCTTCACGCATCCCTTCAACGATTGAGGTAGCGGGAGAATGTCCCATCTATTTTGAACCTAATAACAAAGAGAGTCTTTTAACTGCGCTTGATATGGTTCTATTTGAGGGAAGGGATTCAACGCGTGTGCAGGTGGGATTTAGTCAAGTCAAGTGTTATTCTTGGGATAAGACAGCGAGGCAGACTTTGGATGTCTACCATGAACTGTATAGGAAAATGAACATCAATGATGTCGCCTAATCTATGAGATCCTTTGGTTTCTTTAGTAGTAGTACGCTATTGGTAAAAAGGAACAGATCCGACTTTGAAAATTCTAAGAGTAAAATATTGGGCAAAGATTGTTGAGTTATCATTACTTGAAGTAGCTTAGGCTCAGGGATACCAAGAAGCGACTTCGCAATTGGGCTAATTCGGCACAAATAAGTCTCATGAATGAACTTCCACTTGTCTCTATAGTCACGCCTTCGTACAATCAGGGTCAATTCATCGATGAGACCATTCGCTCAGTATTGCTACAGGGGTATCCAAACCTGGAATACATAATCATGGACGGTGGGAGTACCGATGGTAGTGTAGACATTATCCGGAAGTATGCGGACCGATTGGATTACTGGGTTAGCGAGAAGGATTCCGGTCCAGCACAAGCCATCAATAAGGGTTTCGCGAGGGCCGAGGGTAAAATCTTAGCGTGGTTAAATTCGGATGATTTCTTGCTACCAGGTGCGATTGGCCGGATTGCAGAAATACATAAGAACAATCCGAGTGCGGTGGCTTGGGTTGGAGGTTGTTACCGAATTGACACCACAGGTCGTATTTTAAGCGTTGTCATTCCTCAAGGACTTAATCGAGATTGCCTTGCCGATTGGGGGAATGGAGGATTTTTCTATCAACCGTCATGTTTTTTTACAGCACAAGCATGGTATGAAACAGGTCCGCTCGACGAAAATTTACTTTTTGCCTTCGATCTAGATTTCTGGTTACGGGTATCATCCATAGGTGCTTTTGCATCCACGGCTGAGATTATATCTGCTGCAATAATTCACAAGGATGCCAAAACCCAAGCTCATCGTTTAGAGATGCATGCAGAAACGATCGCGGTTCAAGTTAAGCATGGGTATCAAAAGGCGGCGATTAAGAGACTTGTGCGGTTGCTTGAAGGCCCATCTCTGAATAGCCGTATAAGGGAGATTCTCAGGGCAAGATTAAGAGATCTGGCTTCACATTTGGCGTTCTGGAAAAGGAATGAACACCCCCAGTATGTCCGGTTTCCGTCAGACTGGTTTACAAAGGGAAGCGATTTATAAAGATGAGCATAGGCAACGAAGCTATTCATGGAGCTTATGATCATACTCCTCTACATAACGCCAGTATATTTTTTGAGAAGGCATGGAGATTCCCATGTGATTTCTTTCGAGTTAATTCCCTCTCTTGTATCTGCTGGAAAATACTGCACTGAATCTGTCAATTCCACATGAGTCAAAATGAAGGTCCTTTTTCTTCCCGACTGGAGCCGAGGAGGTAACCCATACCAGCGCGAACTCGCGGCTGCTTTGCAGAAGCATGGGTTAACCGTAATAATGGGCAATGGTACAAATCGCCTGCCCATTCTCGGTGCCATGAAGATTCACGGAAAACCCGATGTGCTTCACCTTCATTGGACACATCCCTTTTTGCTCGGGAGGAAACGCGTAAAAAGCATCATAAGATCTATCCGCTTTTTAGCTGAACTTTTCACGGTAAAAATCCTTGGGATTAAAATCATCTGGACTGTTCATAATTTGTTGGAGCACGAAAGAAGGGATCCACAAGTAGAGATCTTCTTCAATAGGCTTCTAGTTCGACTCTATGACCACCTCATAGTTCACTGCTCGTTTGCCCGAGAAGCCGTAGTCCGGAGTTACCAATTACCTAATCGGTTTAGGAATAAAATTTTCGTAATTCCACATGGTAACTACATGAACAGCTATGAAAATCAGGTCACCCGGAACAAGGCTAGAGGTAGGCTAGTTTTAGGCAATAGCGAGATTGTTTTCTTATACTTCGGTACGATACGCCCTAATAAGGGAGTTCTTCGACTGATCGATACTTTTCGAAAGCTTCAAAGCCCACGGGTCCGACTTCTCATTGTGGGGGAACCCTCAAGTGAGGCTATTAGAAGTAAAATCATGAGATGCTGTAAATCCGACAGTCGGATTCGCGCTTTGCTCCAGTTTGTTCCGGCTAAAGATGTTCAACTATACATGAATGCCGCCGATGTAGTAGTTCTGCCGTTCCAAGATATTCTCACCTCGGGTAGTGCTCTACTGGCGATGTCCTTCGGGAAACCAGTTATTGCTCCCCGTCTGGGCTGCATTCCTGAGATCTTGGATAGTAAGGGTGTCTTTCTTTATGACCACAGCAAAGAGGAAGGGTTATTCAAAGCGATTCGCCAGGCATCTTTAGCTAATTTAGATGCAATGGGGAAATATAATTACGATAAGGCAAAGTGTTTTAATTGGGGTGTGATTGCTCAAAAAACATGTGCCTTGTACAAACTGTGACCAAGGGAGTACATCAAAACCTTTTGGTTCAGTTCCTCAATATACAATGAATATTATGCTCCAAAATCATACATTTTATCCGATCTTAGGAGGAATTGAAAATTATCTATATCATGTGTCAAAGGTCTTCCTTAAAATGGGGCACAAGCCGATGATTTTGTGCGAGAAACATGATCATGCCTTGCCGGATTTTGAAAAATATCATGGTATCGAATTGATCAGGCATCCTTACTACAACATTCCTAAGAGGATGCTCTTAATGAAACCAAAAATAGTTTCTGATCACATAAAGAGATTCGTTTTGAAACATGTCCAGAATGTAGATCTCATCATATCCCGATATCCTCATTATTGTTTTGCGACATGCTCATTAGACCTTGACATTCCTACAATGTACATTCCCGCAACAGTTCATTGGAGGTATTTAAGCAAATCCTCAGAAAATTCAGGCTTGAAGCCAAAGTTTTTCAATTTTGTATGGAAGCCCATATTAGACCATATTGAAAGTAAATGCATTATTATGTCAGATAAAGTGATAACTTTAAGTAGGCATATTTCAAGTTGCCTAGCTCAATATTATGCCTTTGCTCCGGAAACATTTGTTGTAAACCCGCCGGGTGTAGATTTGGATAGATTCGGGGAATATGACGACTCAATGGAGATAAGGCGAGAATTTAATATTCCCCCAAATAGGATCATTGTGCTATATGTGGGGAGACTGAGTGTTGAAAAAAACGTTGGAAAGTTGATCAAAGATTTTAAGATCTTCGGAAAAAATGATGTGCAACTCTTAATTGTCGGATATGGTCCAGAGAGATTGAGATTGGAGCAATTGACAAATGATTTGAACATGATCGAGAAGATAACATTTGTTGGTCCAAGAAAAGATGTAGAACGATTCTATAAAGCAGCAGATATTTTTGTTTTGCCGTCAAAGTATGAAGGCTTCGGACAGGTTATTTTAGAAGCAATGGCGGCGGGTTTACCCTGTATAGCTTATAAAAGGGTCTTGCCTGAATATGAAGTCGCATCAGAGGAAATTATTGAAGATGGCATAACTGGTTTTTGTGTGGATCCCTCCAATGAAGATGAATTTCAGGAAAAGCTACGATATCTCATTGATCACCCAGATATCCGGCAAGAAATGGGTAAAATAGGCAGGAAAGTCTGCGCAACAAAGTTCACCTGGGAGGCTCACGTTAGAGGGTTATTGAATCTGATGAATAGTTGCCATTCTCAGTCATAATTCAAATCAACCTCTCCCCAATTCTCGGCAAAGATCTAGGAGCGAATAAAATTAGGCTATGATCAAAGATCATTTGATTATCTTTTTTCCATTAGCTGACTGGGATGCACCAACGCAGCGGTATCAGCATTTGGCACTTCTTTTTTCAAGAAATAACCGTGTTATCTACATGAACTTGCCGGTTGCGGTTACCTACGTTATGAGAAATCCCCTGAATCTAATAAAAAAGTGGTTTAGGTTCATGGTGGGAAAACGGAAAGTAAATTCAAACCTCTCGATATATTATCCTTTTCCTTGCCTTCCGTTTGAACGCGTGAGCAGATGGGTGAACAAGCTCAATCAATATATATTGTACTTATTCATAAAGATCTTCGTTAGGCCTCAGGAATCTCCAATTCTATGGATAAACGATCCCTACAAATATCTCATGATAAAGCTGCTAAAACCAAAGATTTCAGTCTACGATTGTCCCGATGAAATGCTATTCAGCGGAAATGGGAAGAGAAAGAGAGTTTATGGTCAATTAAAAAAGGAAATTCTTGAACAGAGTACGATCTCCTTCTGCACTTCAAAGGTTCTCTTAGAAGAGGGTAAGATGCATGCGAAAAACTGTTTTTATGTTCCCAATGGTGTGGATATTGGCAGTTTCCTTCGGGAAAAGTGCAGAACTCCAAAAATGTTAGCAAAGTTACAGGGGACTATTCTGGGCGTTGTCGGGACCTTTGATGAAAGAATAGACGTAGAATTAATGAGTTTCGTATTGGAAAACATTCGAGATGCGACATTCGTTTTCGTTGGGCCCATAGGCATAAATATGAGAGATCTGGAAAATCACCCAAGAGTTTTTCTGGCAGGGAAAAGGCGATATGAAGAGATACCGGCATTTATTGAAGCTTTTGATGTTGCGTTGATCCCATATAGATTGAATGAAGTTACTCGGGCAGTCTATCCAGTCAAACTTCATGAATATTTAATCCTTGGCAAACCCGTGGTGGCTACAAGCTTGCCTGAATTAGAGCAGTTCTCCGATATGATTTGGGTAGCGAAAACAAAAGAAGAATTCCTTCACCATATTAGGGCTGCACTAAATGAGAGTGACGAAGGAATTCGGAATAAGAGAATTGATATAGCAAAAGCAAATTCTTGGGATGAGAGAATAAATCAAATTACAGAGATTCTTCATAATTATTTATAGTGTTCTATAAAACCTTTCGATTAAGTAATACCGCAGTATCTATTACCTGACCACTGAAAAATGAAAATACTCTCGATATCCCATTCTTGTGTTATTTCTGAATATCAGAAGAGAATGGCCGAAGTTGCCAAATATTCCGATGTAGAATTAACGTTGCTCGCACCAAAGTACTGGTGTCAATTTTACAAGAATGTTATTTTGGAAAAAAGTGCCTCCACTCTTTATCAAGTATTATCAGTTCAACCGATAACTTGGGGTTTTAGAAAAAATGGCTTACAGAATGTAACTCATATCTACCCGGGCTTTAAAAAGATATTAAAAATTGTGAGGCCTGATATTATTGAACTATGGGAAGAGCCCTTTTCCGCGGTGACCGCACACACGATTTTTTGGACAAAGAGAATTGTTCCCAAAGCCAAAATCATATTCTTCTCCGCTCAGAATGTATTCAAGAGGTATCCACCCCCCTTTTGGGCATTTGAAAAATACACATATAAAAACGCCCATTTTGCCTTTTCAATGAATGATGAGGTCACCGGTGTGTTGTGGAAGAAGGGTTATATGGGGGGATACCGTGTTTTGCCGTTGGGAGTGGATACGGAGATTTTTTGTAAGAAGGATGTCTCTTCATTAAAGGAAAAGTTAGGCCTTAGAGACTTTGTAGTTGGATTCGTGGGGAAGATCACCAGGCAAAAGGGGATCTTGCATTTAATAAAGGCAGTTTCCGATATCAAAGAAAGAATTCAACTCCTAATCATTGGAAATGGTGATCTAAAGGAAGAAGTGAGACATCTAATAAAAATATTAGGCCTTGAAAAAAGAAGCATTATCTTAGATGCCATTCTCCATTCACAAGTACCTCATTATCTGAATTGTATGGACGCTTTGGTATTTCCCTCCATTAGCTTGCCCAATGTCAAGGAGCAGTTTGGAAGGGTAATTATTGAGGGAATGGCATGCGAAGTTCCAGTGATAGGGTCTGATTCCGGTCAAATCCCTGTGACCATTGGTAAAGCAGGACTTATTTTCAAAGAGGGAAACATTGCTGATCTGAAGGATAAGATCGAGACCTTAATAAAAAATCGAAGCCTCAGGGCTACACTGGCGGGAAAGGGAAGAAAGAGGGCGCTTGATAAGTTCTCCTGGAAGGTAATTGCCGCAAAACAGCATCAGGTTTACACGGAGTTGAAGAGTCAGGGGAAATGACTTACCTTATTAGGAGTCTTTT
>Ga0209636_10000797_pt1 | contig 31479 bp, 25 predicted proteins | sample DeeMarSWOR152_54_FD_187464 | JGI IMG/M metagenome (GOLD analysis project Ga0209636, IMG submission 187464) | Marine sediment microbial communities from White Oak River estuary, North Carolina - WOR-1-52-54 (SPAdes) (version 2) | ecosystem: Environmental > Aquatic > Marine > Intertidal zone >...
GAAGATGGTCATGGTGACCAAAGAACCGGTTCTTTTCACTCGTTTCAGGAGAGACCGGGCCAAAGTCTCTAACATACCGGTTCTCTCCATTATCCCGCCAAAAGAAAGAGCGCAGATAATCAAGGCCACCGTCGCCATCATACTCTGGAGCCCTCCCCTGGTCAGCAAATCATCCACAAACTTGACTCCAGTCTGAGAGATGAATCCAGTGTTGGCTGCCTGAATCACTTCTCCTAAAGATTTGGACTGGGTGGCCATGGCGAAAATTCCTCCCAGGATGGTTCCTCCAAAAAGAGCTGGGAGAGGAGGTATTTTTTTAATAACCATAACGATGACTAGACAGGGGGGAAGCAAAAGAATGGGGTGAATGAAAAAGTTTGATTTTAAGGTCGAAAGAATCGTTTCCACGTTTCCTGTTTCCAGAGTTCCTCCAGAAAACCTCAACCCAAGGAGGATATAGGCAATTATGGAAATAATGTATCCTGGCCCCGTGGTATAGACCATATGCCTGATATGAGAAAATAAGTCAGTCCCAGCCACAGCAGGAGCTAGGTTGGTGGTATCGGAAAGGGGTGACATTTTATCGCCGAAATATGCGCCTGAGATAATGGCCCCGGCTACCATAGGAACGGGAATTCCCAGTCCTTGGCCAACCCCGATTAAAGCCACCCCAACAGTTCCCGCTGTCGACCAGGAAGACCCTGTACCCAGAGAAACGACAGAGCAAATGATAAGAGTCGCTGCCAGAAAAATCCCGGGAGAAAGGAATTTGAGACCATAATAAATCATGGAAGGAACGATCCCGCCCTGAATCCAGGTGCCGATCATGGTTCCTACTACCATCAGAATCAGAATAGCAGCCATGGCCAAGGTGATACCATAGACCATTCCTTCTTGTATTTCTTTCCAGGGATGTTTAGCAGCTACCGCAACCATAGCCGCCACTGCTGCAGCACAAATCAAGGCAATGTGGGGAGGTTGTTTGAATTCAACGATGGTAAAAAATAGCGCAATTATTAAGAAGACGACAGGAATCAGAGCTATTCCAAGGGGAATTCTTCTTTTTTTGTCTGGCAATTTCTCTTTCTTTTTTTATAAAGAGAGAAATTTTACGTAAACAAGAACCAAAATGCAAATGATTCCGATTTTTTTCTCTAAGAAGAGATGGGGACGGTTCTATTTTATAAAATAGAAAGCCTAGCGCTATGAGATATATGTAAGAATAAAAAAATAGAACCGTCCCCTATCTGAAGAAGAGTGGTGTGCTCAAGCTAATAAATTTTTTCGATTTTAACGCCGCGGTAATATTTTTTCAATATTTCTCTGTAGTTCGCTCCCGCCTGGGCCATCCCATAAGCTCCTACTTGGCACAAGCCAACTCCGTGCCCCCAGCCTTTACCAGTAAATGTAAAGTAGCTCACCCGCCCTTCTGCATCATATTCTCGGTCGATAACAAACAGGGTCTCCTTCAAGTCTAAAACGTAGCGAATCTTTAAGCCTGCTACTACAACTTCACTTTCTGAGCCCTTAATCAATAGCCTTATGACTCGCCCAGAAACTCCTCTCTTTGTGGGTTTAACATCTATCAATTTGCCGATAGGATAATATTGATTGATCTCTGTCTCCAGCTCTTCTCGTGATTTTCTCTCCTGCCAGCGGTGCAGCTTAGAATGACGGTCCAAGGTATTCGTCATCAAGGGCGCGACAATCTCCAGCAGCTGAATTTCTCCATCTTTTTCTACCCATTTTACGTCTTCTCCGCCTAATAAATAGAGTTGAGAAGGAAAAGAATGTCGACCTTCACTATTCTTTAAAAGAAACACATTTGGGGAGAGAGTCAGATGCATCTTCTTAGATTTCTTTTCTAATTCAATTTTGCCTTCATTAAATCCTTTGAATACTCCACGATGAGAAAAATCTCGATATTTGGATATGACTTTGGCCAGACAATAGGCTAATTCAGCCCGGTTGAGCCCTTTACTCGCGTTGCCAATATCTTCAGAGAACACACCTTCCGAGATCAGGTAAGCCAGTTTATTTCTCTGCTCTACTTTCAGTTCAGCAAAGTTTCTCAGAATGAAGTCAACTTCCCTCTCCAGCAATAAATTTTTCACCCTAGCCTGCCATCCAAAAGCATCAATAATGAGATTGGAGAGAGTTATGAAATTTAAAGCTGTATTATCAGAAGCTGATAAGGTCTTCTGTATTCCCACCAATGCTAATGCTTTCTGAATCCAATCTATTGCTTCTTTAAAAGATGCCTCTTCCCTGTAAAAAGCTGGATTTTGTTCAGAAGGAATAACGCTCCAGCTAATCAGATAGGCAATCTCTCGACTTATATTCCTTCCTTTGACTTCGATGGGAAAGAATGTATTCTTGCCCTTCAAGTGCCATTCTTTTTGCGATTCGTAAACACACTCGGTACTTTTTAAGTATGGCTGGGGCTTGCCTTCAAAGATATTCTCTACATTTTCAGTCATTCCGCCACAGGTGCTGGTGTAAAGGGCATTGATTAGACTTCCTCGGGAAATGATGACTTCGCCTTGTGTTTCTTCTACAGCTTGACTGCTAAAGGGATGTTCAGCGCTCATTCCTTTGTAAAATTGAGATCTCGGTGTATCGCAGAGGTCATAACCCAATTCTTCGGAGCTTCCTAAATTTTTGATAGCATAGGTTCGAGCTGCAACAGCCTGAGCCTTCTGCGCTTCTATCTCTTTGTAAGTGTAGGGAGAATATTCACTGGGGACGACTCCTTTTAAGTAATCTTCAAGGTTTAAAATATTGACCAGAACTAAACCACTGCTGCTCCCGCTGAGAACGAAGATACCTCGGTAGTCTCTCTGCTTATAGGAAAGATAACTTTGTTTATTCGAAGGGATAAAATAAAGGACAGTTTCATTGTTGAGGCTTTTGAGCTCATCATTGAAGAGAATCCAGAGAGGTTTAGATGCTCTCTCTGTTATTTCTTCGCGTAGAATCCAGGTATCCTTTATTCCAATTTGGTTCAGGGTTTTGATGAAATCTAAAGCAGCGCCCCTGGTCAAAAAATCTCCTACTTTTATTTGGAATGTTCCGTTTTCTTTATTCTCAAAAACATAAACCTCGTTTTCGATTTTTGTTCTCAGGTCCTGAGCAATCGTTTCTGCCTCTTCTCTATCTCTTGCCTGACTGACTTGAATCATGAACCTCTCAGATAATTTCTCCTTATGACCTTTAATGCGAACTTCATCGACATCATCGGCGATGAGCTTGTAGTTTGATTTAACCTCATAAATTTTCATTCCTGATGAAGAACTGATTTTTATGTTGCTCAGGTTGACTCCTAGACTAACTCTTATCACCGGCTTCTCGATCAAATATCCCTGGAAAAAAGTTTTTTCTTGACCAAACTCAACAGGAATGCTCCAAAATATGAGGAAGGCGATGATCAGTATGATAGTATATTTCTTTTGGATATGTGGGGATTCTTTCATGAGCTGACTTATTCCTATTAGAATTATATACAGAAATTCATGGCGATGTCAATAAAAAAATTCAATATATGCAACATTTTTTTTTAAATTATACAATATATAGTATTTTTCTGTAGGACTGGATTATTTTTTAGAATAGCACAAAAAGAGCAAAAAGTAAAGTATTTCTCTAGAAAATGTAGGAAAAAAATTTGAATCAAACCCTTTACTTTTATCTACAGAATTTTAAAAATTGGATTAAAGGATGCTTTAACCTTAAGAAGAAAAAGGAGGAAGAATGAGAAAGAAATGCTTCTTTATCTTCATTCTGCTCAATCTGGGTCTTTATACAGGATTTGCTGAAATCTCCAGCTTAACCGAGATATTCCTTTTGGGAAAAGGAATTCAAGACTCTGATAGAGATAACCTTGGAGATAAGGTTTCTCTCCGATTCATCATCCCCGATTCCCCCTCCGTGTATGAGCTTGCAGTTGCAGCGGATATGGCAGCCAGAGCTAACCTGGAAAGCCTGGCCTTAGATTTTTTCATCGTAAAGAAAGAATCTGAAGTTGAAAAGCTCCAGGACCTTGAGAATCCGATTTTTATAGGCAATAACCTGAAATTTATAAAAGAATTACAAAAAAAAGGAGAACAAATTCCCTCTAAGTTGAAACCAGACCAGGGCCTTGTCTCGCTTATCTCTTATGAGAACCGGAAAGGAGTGGTTCTTATTGCTGGCTCTGAAAAGGCGCTACTTCAAGCAGGACGCTCTTTTTTTCTCCGTTGGCCCTATTTATGGGAAATATGGGGTCGAGAAGAAGGAGTAACCTATTTTTCTTTGGAAGAAGATGTCTCCAAATTCTTGGCTGAACGCAGCATTCCCTTTAACAAGATTACCATCAAGTCAGTCCTCTACGAATTTCCACCGATAAACACTGCTCATGAAAGCTTAAAAAGACTGAAATTCAACTCTGGAGAGATAAATAATTTAGTCCTTGAAATTGAATTTGCAAATAGCAGAGATAAAGAAAGAGCCAGCGAAGCTCTCCAGCGTCTCTGTCTTCAGCACCACCAAGGCCAGAATACCGGAGTTCTATCCTACCCCGGGTGTGCCCAGCTTACCTTTGTACTCCGAAGAGGCCGTGAAAAAACGCAAATAACTCTCGCCCGCCTTGGCTTTCCCAAGAGAATGCTCACTCCTTCTTACAAAGCACCTCTCAAAGTTAAATCCTCAGGTAAAGATTTTGACCTTACAAATCTCTACTCCTCCAAAGGATTTTACTCAGATAGTGACAAGGACAAGATCTTAGACAGCTTAGACACTTCTGTAATCATACCCCAAGACCTGAGCATAGAAGGAATACTCCCTTTGCCATCAAGGTTGGTTCTTCATTCAGCCGGAGCTTCCTTCCCTCTTGTCTATTTAGATGATGAGGTCGAAAACAGGAAGGCCTTACTAGCTCCCATCCTTATTGGAGAAAGCAATAAGCTCAATCAAGAGCTTCTTAAAACTGGAAAATTAAAACTTCCTTCTCTTGAAAAGGGATTCGGATTGGTCAGAGTTATCCCAAAGGCTTTTAACAAATCAAGTGCCTTAACAATTACGGGAACAGACCGATTTGCTCTGGAGAGGACCCTTCGATATTTCAGCGAGACTTTTCCTTATTTCGATGATTATAAAGAAGGAGAGCTTCAAATAAAAGATGTATTCAATGACATAGAAGAATTCCTGAAAGGACATAGAGGAAGTGCTGAGGCTTATTTTCATCAAAATTTGAAAAAGTTCACCGAGACGATCAAAGGGAAAAAACTAGAGTATTTTAAAGCCGATTTCTGTCTCCCTCAAAAAATTCAAAAATTTAAAGACAGCACAGAAAAATTCCTTGAAGAAACCCTTAAGATGAAAAATCTAAAGGTAAAGATTTCTACCCTTCAAGAGAGCAAAACAATTTTTGAAAAGGAAAAAGAATTTTCCTGGGAGGGAGATGAAGCTTTAGGCATGCTCAAGCAAGAGATAAAAGAACTAAAGGGAATAAAATCGCCCCTTAAGATAGAACTGGGATTGAGCGAGTCAGCAGAAGTCAGGCAAAAAATAAAAGGCCAGATAAGGGAGATTCTCCTTCAAAACAATATCCCAAGTTCTGAAGTCATGGTTCTATCTGCTTACAAGCAGGGTTTTTTCTGGTTGATTGAAAAAGTCCTTCCTTCTCTGAAGGGAAAAAAATTAAGCCGATTAGTGATCCGATTTGCCTTGGAGAAAGATGACTTCTCTCAGCCCAAAAGGTTCTACTCGGAACCTTTCCGCTGGCTACAAGAACTCTATCCTGTGGACGAAATCTTTTCCAGCGAATTACAGCTTCCCCTCGAAAAAATTGAATTCCAGCTGAAAGAAAATAAAGAACCTATCTATGAAGTTCTCGCCTATAACGAAGAGGACAACCTTTTCTTCCAAGAGGCCTTTTCTTCCAGAAGAAGAGAAATTCCATTCTTAAAGGTCGTGCCAGAATGGGGAAAAGTGATATTAACCACAGGCTGGTTAAAGATCGAGAGTGAAGGCGAACTCATGGTGGATAAATCCTTCAAAGTCGACTTGGAGAAGTTCTGGGATTTTTATCAAGATGAGGTTCTTACTCCCGTCTATTCTTACATCATGAAGAAAACAGAATACGAGCCATCCTTCTCAAAACAACCTTATTTTAAAAAGCTCCTGGTTGAGATATGGTTCAGCGAGCCCGATTATAAACTTGGATTGAACGAAGAGATTGTCAGCAGCCTAGAATCGATGCATGATGAAATTTACTTTGATACTCTTGATTTCTTAAGAGGAATCACCGAAATAAAGGAAGTCGAAGAAGAGGTTTTGCCTGAAGATACTTCCCGCTACTCAGCTCCAGGAAACGTTCTCCCTCTCGTCCATCCTTCACTTGAAGGAGGAAAGGGAAAGGCAAAAGTTATCTTCGAAGACTGGCTCGCCCGCTCGCCTCACCTAGAGCTGAAATGGAAAGAAAAGGGAAAAGAGGAATACAGTAAAAAAATTGTCTTCCCTTCCCTCAAAGCCAAATCTCTACGGATTCCCGCCTTTATCTTCAATGGTCAAGAAGAACTGGTTGAGAATTTATTCATCGAGCTTGAACTTGAAAAAGAAGAGGAATACCTGGAGTTGATTGAAATCATACATTCTTGGCGCGAACTTCAGGAAAGAGACTTCCTTCTCCCTTCTTTTCAATACCCGAACTTAAATTCGTTGACCTTAAAAATCAAACATAAAGAACTGGATAAAGAAGAACTGCTCCCTGTCTCTTGTCCAGAGCACAGAGCTTTCCCCATCCAAAAAATGAAAAAAGAAATGATTATTCCCACTGATAAGATTATATCACCTCAGATGTGCTTGGAGCTTGTTCATCATCTCGGTCAAAAGTCCATTCGCACCTATATCGGTGGCAGGTCCTACGAGAACAGAAAGATTCCTGTTTTAGAGATCTTCCTGCCTTTAGATAAACACGTCTCACTTCCTCGTCTTGTCACTTTCAAGCCTGCACTTTACCTCAGCGGACGGCAGCACGCCAACGAAGTCTCTTCCACCAACTACATCCTAAAACTGGCTGAGCTCATGACACTAGATAAAACTTACCAGGAATATTTGAAAAAGATGAATCTCGTTCTCCATCCTCTGGAAAACCCCGATGGAGCAGAACTCGCCTACCAGCTTCAAAAAATAACCCCTTTTCACAGCCTTCATGCTGGCAGGTATAGTTCATTAGGTATGGATATAGGCTATCAGATCGACGTTTCCAAACCCATCTTGCCTGAGGCAAAGGTAAGGAGGAATCTCTATAACAAATGGCAACCTGATATATACCTTAATCTTCATGGTTATCCCTCTCATGAATGGGTTCAACAATTTTCTAACTATTCTCCTTATCTCTTCCGGGACTACTGGATTCCAAGGGGCTGGTTTGCCTATTTTCAAGCTCTTCGACTTCCTCTCTACCAGAAATGGAAGGAAGCGGGTGAGAGCCTCCAAGAATTTATAATCCAGGAAATGAAGTCCGATGCGAAAATAAATGAATCAAATAAAAAATTTTATGACCGTTATTTCCGATGGGCAGTCCGATGGCAGCCTCACTTGAATTACCTTGAGATTTACGACAACTTGAATCTCTATTCTAAGAGGCGTTCTTCTCAAGAAACCAAGTTGACAGCAAGACGCCGAACGACTTTTGCCGAACAAGTACCAGAACTCATGGATGAAACGGCCCATGGAGAATGGCTTGAATTTCTCTGCCAGCAAGGATTAACTTACTTAAGGGCCCACCTGAAATATCTTTCCCAAGTCAATTATGAAATTGCTCGTATAGAAGAAGAAATCAATGATCGAATCCGCATTCAGTTCAGCCGGAGCCGACCCGGATCGATGAAGACGTCATATAAAAAATAATATGTATTTGTAAATCATTGAAGAAATTGGTAATATAAAAGAAAATTTTCAAAGCAGGTAAGAGTGCCAACTCAATCAGCAAAAAGAACCAAGCTGCCTCAACAAGGGAAATTGAGCTTACACATGAATCTCTTGATAATCGATGAAGATTTAGCTCTTTATGACTTGATAAAAAGCTCCTCTCTTCCAAAGAATTATATCATCTACTTTAGCCGAGTTTATAAGGATATATACTCTTTTATCGAATACAACAATATCCAGGTCATCATTACCGATTTAGATGGTAATAGGAAACAAGGGTTGAGCTTACTGAAAAAATTGAAACTCTTTGATCCTTTAGTCGAAGTGATCTTAATAGGAAAATCTCTCCCATCGGAGGAAGTGATGGGATTGATCAACCAAGGGGCCACAGATTATCTGACCAAGCCTCTCCGGATGAATGTATTACATCAAACTTTAAAAAAAATCTTCGAGAAAAGAGTTTTAAGAAGAGAAACTTTTCTTTTAGAAAAAAGACTCGAGAAAAAATATTTTTTCCAATCAATGATAGGCAAGAGTCCGTATATGCTCGAGATATTCTCTTTGGTTGAAAACATATCAAAATATTTCTCTAGCGTTCTGATTACTGGCGAGACCGGCACGGGCAAAGAAATGGTAGCCAGAGCTATTCATGACCTCAGTCCCATAACTGACAAAGACCTCGTGGTTTGTGATTGTGTATCAATTCCAGAGAATTTATTCGAATCCGAACTTTTTGGATATGTCAAGGGAGCCTTTACCGGAGCAGACAGAAATAAATTGGGCCTGTTTGATAAGGCTCATGGAGGAACGATTTTCCTTGATGAAATAGGAGAAATTCCGCTTTCTATTCAGGCAAAACTTTTAAGAGTCCTCGAAAATCATCAATTTAAACCTTTGGGTTCAAACGAGAACAGAACTGTAGATGTTCAAGTGATCGCAGCGACAAGCCGCAACTTAAGAGAAGGCATAAAAAATGGAATATTTCGTGAAGACTTGTTCCACCGTTTAAACAAAGTCGAAATCTATATACCTCCTCTAAGAAAGAGACCAGAAGATATTCCTTTATTGGTAAGACATTTTCTCAATCGCTATAACAAACAATTTTCCAAAAAAATCAAAGGAGTTTCCCGCCAAGTTCAAAAACTATTCCTCAAATATGAATGGGCTGGTAATGTCAGAGAACTAGAAAATGTGATGGAAAGTGCCACCATGCTTTGTAAGAAAGAATTTATTGATATAACAGATTTGCCAAAATATCTCCAAGAATCCTTTCTTTCTTCAGATAAAATTCCTTTTATCAAAAGAGAGCATCTCACGACTTTAAAAGATTTGGAAAAAGAATATATTTCTTATATTCTCAAGGTAACCAATAGCAATTTGAGAAAATCCGCCAAAATAATGAATATTTCCCGAACAACCCTCTACAACAAATTAAAAAAATACAAAATCAACCATTAACTCGAATTATCTCCCCTTAAAATTTTCCTTCACATCCACCTAAACATTCCTCTTTAAATTCATTCCATATTTAAATTTTCGATTTTTACACAATTATATGTTCACTTATTGAACATATAAAAAGAAAAAGAAATTTGCTAAATTATTAATTATAAATAAATTAAGTTTATTTTTAAATTACATGTTCATTTTATTGACACAGCAATTCTAGTCTTTTTCTAAATCTTTGCCTTTCTAAGTTATTCTATTTAAATTATTTATAAAATTTCAGAATATTGGCATCTATTTTGCATATAAAGATGCTCTATTTGGAAAACGGAGCAAAATAATGTATAAAAAATGTAACAGAAACTGGCAAAAAGTAATATTTATCTCCTTATTTTTATTAATTTTTTACCTTCCCTTAAAAGCTGAAGAAAATGAATCCAAAACAAATTCAGTTATGAAGGAAGATTCACTCCCAAAAACTGAAGCAATTGTTCTTTCTCCAACCCCATTAGAAAAACGATCTACCATAAATTTGGATTCATTCCAGTTGACAGAAAAAGGAGCAAGGCCTTATAAAATCAGAATTGATTTTTCTTCAAAGCAAATCATTATCAATCCCAAGCCTCACGAATCTTTGAAGAAGCCAAAACCTCCAGAATCTTCCTCAAGCTTTCTCTATACAACATCTTTGATTACTCTAACCTGTTTGAACATTGCTGACTATTATACGACAGTTAAAGCCTTAAAGTATGAAAACTTAAGCGAAGCCAATCCTTTAATGAGTCCTTTCACCAAGAATACGATTCTCTATACGACTGTTAAGCTGGGTTTGACAGCCTATAATTATTATTTCCTGAAAAGCCTTTACAAGAGAAACAAAACAGTTGCCTGGGCAGTTAGTGTTGTGGCTAACTTTGTCATCTCTTATGCTGTTGCCAACAATATCAAGAAAATTAAAGAAGCCCAGATTAATTAGGCACCATGAAAGGGGAACCCTGATGATAACTTACTTAAAATATTACTTGAATCATAACAGAAAGACTTCTTCCTTAGATAATCTCCCCTCTCTGGAGAATATAAAAAAGGAATATATTGATTATCTGTTTAAATTAACGGATAAAAATATTCATCAGACTGCCGAAATATTGGATATATCTCGAACAGCTCTCTTGGATAAATTAGAGAAATATAAAATCCGGCGCTGACTCTGCCTCAACAGAAATCATCCGTTTTCAAATAACTAACTCCACCACTCAAATTTTTTTTGCGGTTTAACCTTATCTTAAATTATAATAACCTAGATTCTAGTTATCATAAGTCATCACAAGAAGTAATAGAAAATGAAGAGGAGGAATAATCAATGAAAAAAACCTTTTCTCTCTTTCTCTTGAGCTTCTTTCTCATAGGATTAACGAGCTCTCCTGGGCTTTCTCAAACAGCCAAGGAAATCCTGGAAAGAATAATTGAGGCCCAGGGGGGAAGAGACGTTCTTGGGAACATCAAAGACTCAACACTTACTGGTTCTATGGAAATAGTGAATATGGGCATCAGCGGCTCGATAACTATTTACCAGAAAGAGCCCAACAAAATGCGGTTGGATATTGAAGTTATGGGAGCAACAGTGATTCAAGCCTTTGACGGGAATACAGCCTGGGGAGTTAGTACTCGGACAGGAAGTGTGCAGGAAATGCCTGAAAAGACCGCGAAATATTTCAGGCGCCAAGCCTTAGGAAACGATGCCCTCCTTCATCCCGAAAAATACGGAATTGCTTATGTCTACAAGGGCAAGAAAAAGATAGAAGACAAGGACTATTTAGAACTGGAGCAGACTTATTCTGACGGTCATACAGTGACTATCTATATTGACCCAAAAACTTATCTCACTTTCAAGACTAAAAGTATTTCTTTGAATCAAATGGGAGTTGAGGTTGAATCTGAAACATTTGTCTCAGACTACAGGAAGGTCGACGGATTGATGATCGCTCATTCCATGGTGGCTCACCAGGAGGGTGAGGAATACATGAGAATGACTATTGAAGAGGTGAGCTTCAACTCTAACCTGGAAGATTCTCTTTTTTCCATGAATGAATAGCCCTTATATTCTCCGTTTACGAGGTATTTTTAAATGCCCCAATGTTGGAGTTAAAAATGAGAAAAATTCTAGCATCATTTTGCTTTTATTTCCTTCTCCTAACAGTAGCCTGCGCGATCAATCCTGTTACTGGAAAATATGAGCTCAGCTTGATTTCTGAGCAACAGGAAATCGCCCTTGGTAAAGAAGCAGATGGTGAAATTCGCCATCAATACGGAGTTTATGATGCCCCAGTCCTCAATGAGTATGTTAAAAAAATCGGGATGACTCTGACTCCCCACACGCACCGCCCTCACCTCACTTACAACTTTGCCGTCCTCGATACTCCAGTGGTGAACGCTTTCGCCTTGCCCGGGGGTTACATATATGTCACCCGCGGCATCCTCGCCATGATGAACTCAGAAGCTGAGCTGGCTGCGGTTTTGGCTCATGAACTCGGGCATGTCAGTGCCCGTCATAGTGTGCAGAGGTTAAGCAAGCTTCTCCTTGTTCAAGCCGGGCTGACAGTAGGGAGTGCGTTGAGCGATGCCTTCTCCGAGATTTCAGGAGTGGCAAGTATCGGCATTCAACTTCTCTTCCTCAAATACAGCCGAGATGATGAGAGAGAAGCTGACGCTTTGGGAGTCGAGTACTCTCGAAAAAGCGGTTATAATCCTGGCGAAATGATCAGCTTTTTCTCTTCACTTCAAAAATTAGGAGACCTATCTGGAGGACAAAGTCTTCCTGGATTCCTCTCCACCCATCCCTTGACCAGCGAGCGCATCCAGAATGTGCAAGCTAGCCTAAGAGAGAGTGATCGACAACTCACGATCAAGCAGGCAGCCTATTTGAAATCCATAGAAAATATCGTGTTCGGTGATGACCCTCGTCAGGGATATGTTGAAGGGAATGCTTTTTACCATCCGAATATGCGCTTTTCCTTCTCTTTTCCCAGAGACTGGAAGCTTCAGAACGAACCCTCTCAGGTCGTTCTCGCTTCAAAAGATGGGCAGGCGGCAGTTGTTCTCCAAGCTGAGCGCAGTTCAGAAAACCTCAATGATTATGCTCTTAAGAAAGCCGCGGAGTTGGAGGAAGCATTCTTTATCAGTGAACAAAGCTTGAATATTAACGGCTTGAGTTCCTTACAACAGCTTTATGATCTTTCCCGTCCAGAAAAGGAAGTCTTAAGGGTACTTATCACTCATATCAAGAAAGGTCCCATAATTTTTTCATTCTATGCTCTCAGCACAACGAATGATTTTCCTAAATACGATTTTCAATTCAGCACCCTTGTCAGTTCATTCAAGGAGCTAAGAGATAGAACTCATCTCAGACGACAGCCCAATAGGCTGAAGCTGGTTCGAGCGGACGGAAAACAGACCCTTAAACAGATGTTCATGAGGGCTGGCCTGGAAAAAGATATCTGGTCCAATTTGGCCATCATGAATGGAATGAAACTTGACCAAATTCCCAAGCAGAATCAACTTGTGAAACTAGTCATATAGAAGGCTTGAAGAATTTAGTTTAAAGATAGAGGAGGGTTCTATTTTTTCTAAACAAAAAAATAGAACCGTCCCCCTTTTCTCCTTACACTTAAGCTTCAGTTTGATCCAGAACGCTGTAGGCAAGCTTCAAGGCTCTAAGACCTTCCTCACCACTGACTTTTCTCGTCTTGCCTTCTCTCGCAGACTTTAGAAATCCAATGAGCTCCCTCTTGAGCGGCTCTTCTTTCTTTATCTTCAAGTCTTTTATATCAGTCTGGCTGCCGTTCAAGGGAAAAATCTTCACTTCTTGGTCAATATAATCGACAGAATAATAGGAAGTGGGTTCGAATATTCTCAACTTCCTCACTTTGCCCTGATGAACACGACTGGCGGTGAGATTGGCCACACAGCCTGATTTGAATTCAAGGCGGGCAGTGGCTATGTCCATCTTATCTGAAAGAACATGGATCCCTGAAGATCTAATGACTTCTACATCATCCTTGATTAAAGCCAAAATAATGTCTAAATCATGAATCATTAAGTCAAGAACCACATCAATATCCAGTGAACGGGCTGAAAATGAACCCAGTCTCTGAACCTCGATGAACTTGGGCTCAGAAATCATATTTTCTAAAACTTCCACAGCAGGATTAAATCTTTCTGTATGTCCGACCTGGAGGATAACTCCGTTTTTCTTGGCCAAATCAACAAGCTCCTCTCCTTGTTCTATGGTCTCAGTAATCGGCTTTTCAACCAAGACAGATTTTCCTTGGCGCAGTAAATTCATGGAAATGGAATGATGTTCAGAGGTTGGAGCAGCAACAATAGCAGCATCTATTTCATCCAACATCTCTTCAAAATCTTGATAATATTTCACGCCATGACGATTGCCTATCTCAACAGCCTTTTTGAAATTGACATCCGCCACGCATTTCAGCTCAGCTTCTTCCAAATAAGATAAAATCCTGGCATGTTGCATCCCCAGATAACCGACTCCGATTATCCCAACTTTCACTTTCTCCATTTCACTCTCCAGACGAGGGATTGCGTCCGTTAATTACCTTCGTATTCCTTAGCCATTATCAAAATCTTATGGTTATTGGCCAGAGAAACTGTCTCTTCTCTCTGAAAGAATAGCACTTTTCGAGCTTCAATACAAAGGGCTTTTCCTCTAGCTTTGACGAGGGCTTCAACAGTTCTGAGACCAACGCCGGGCAAATCAATCCTCATATCCTGAGAAGAACGACCGGCTTTGGCCACCACAATCCCCTCTCCTGCTAATTGCCCACCTCTTTTAATGGTTTCATCAGTCCCTTCTAATCCTTCCACGGCAACAACAGCTTTATCTTTGACCACAACTGTCTGCCCCAAGTCTAAATCAGCGATTTTCTTGGCCATCCTCAAGCCAAGCTGAATGTCCTCCTCTATCTGAGGAGAAGGTTTGGTTTCTGTCATCACTCCTTCCTGACAAAAATAAGAAGAAATAAAAGGAGAAGGGTCCATGATTTGAATTCCTTCCTGGCTCAAAAAATTAATGATTGCATTCATTATACTGGTGGGAGTTTTATCCTTCATTCGATGCAGAAGATGAAGAAGACTCTGATCCAAATTCTCAAAAATTCGACGAGGATCAACCTTGCCGGCCATCAAAGCTTCTCGAATCCTGTTTTTCTTGAAAAAAGAAATAATCCTTAAAATATCCCCACTTTCAATCCAATCGAAACCATCAGCTTTGTCCTCGAGACTAGGATCTGTCTCCTCTTTCAGACCGACAACGGTACATTGAAAACCTTGATTCTTAGCTTTTTCTAGAATCAGGAAGGGCAACATCCCAGAGCCAGCGATTATTCCGATTCGATGTCCCATTTTTCTGCCGTCTTCTTTATGAATCCCCTTTGGGAAGATTGTATGAACTTGAGGATTTCATCTTTATCTTCGGATGGCTGGAACTTTTTCTCTATTTCTTCGATGGCCTGAGTGGTGTTAAAATCAGAGTAAAATATAATTTTGAACATGTCCTTCAGGACTTTGATTCTCTTATTAGAAAATTTCTTTCGTCTCAATCCGATAATGTTCACCCCATAAACTAAGGCCGGTCTGCTGCCAACGACTCGACAAAAGGGAAGAATATCTTGAGTGATGACCGAGTAACCGCCAATAAAAGCATACTTCCCGACTTTGCAGAATTGATGAATTCCACTGAAAGCTCCAACCGTCGCATAATCATCTACAGTCACATGACCAGCCAGAGTGGCGCCATGGAGAAATATAGTCTCATTCCCGACTGAGCAATCATGAGCTATATGAGAATAAGCCATGAAATAATTGTCATTACCGATAAGGGTTTTTCCTCCTCCTTTTACTGTTCCTCGATTTATCATCATGAACTCTCGAAAAATGTTCCGGTCTCCAATCTTAACGCAGGTCTTTTCCCCCAGATAAGTCACATCTTGGGGCTCGGTTCCGATGGAAGAGAAAGGGGAAAAATGACAAGAGGCTCCTATTTCAGTCTTGCCGGTAATAAAGACATTGGCCTCGATTTTTGTATTCTTGCCAATAAAAACATCTTCACTAATAGAAGAAAAGGGACCTACTGAGACGCCCCCATCTAATTTGGCTTGGGAATGAACGGAAGCTGAGGGATGAATGAAGACTTCATCTCTCTTCATTCATATCCTCTTTATTGAACAAAGCAGCCATGATGTCCCCTTCGACCACGACTTCATCATCGACCGTCGCTTTTCCCCTGACATGGCAGAATTTGCTCTTCAGCTTGACAATTTCAACGCTCAGCCTTAGCTGATCACCTGGAACCACTGGCTTTCTGAACTTGGTGTTATCAATCTTGCTCAATAAAACAAATCTAGTTTCAGGTTCTGGGACAGAATGATAAAGGAGGATTCCCCCAGCTTGGGCTAGAGCCTCCACCACTAAAACCCCAGGCATTATCTTTCTTTCTGGAAAATGCCCCTGGAAGAAAGGCTCGTTATAGGTGACATTCTTGATGCAGATAATGGATTTCCCCTTTGTGATCTTCAGAATCCTATCAACCAAGAGGAAGGGATAGCGATGAGGAAGAGACTTAAGAATTTCTTCGATATCAGTCAATTCTTTATTATTTGGATTATTTGGCTGCTTTAGAAGCGTTGTATCTTTTGATGACTTCATCCGTTATGTCAATCACAGGACTGAAGTAGAGGGCTCCGCTATTCGCCAGATCAAAAATGATATCAAAGCCTTTCTCTTTCCCGAGCTGTTCAATAATAGGCAACAATTCACCTTTGACTTTATTGAAGAGCCTCAACTGGAGTTCCTGTAATTCTCGAAGCGAATCTTCGGCACGACGCTTCCGCTCTGTTCTTTTTCTTTCTATATCAGATCTTAAATCAAGGAGCGATTGTTCACTCAGGGTCAGCCTTTGGGTATTCATTTTCGATTCGAGCTTACGGATATCTTCATCAAACTTGGCTAATTCACCCTGCACTTTATTGTCTTTTTCTTGAAGCTGACCGATAACTCTCTTTCCTTCCACTGAAGTTTCTAGAACTCTCTGAGAATTGATGACGCCTATTTTAGGGAGCTGCTGGGCATGACTTGTCACGACCAGAAGTGCGGCGAATAGAATGAGGAAGAGTAGGCAGCTTGAGCTTCTCCATCTCATCTTAAAGCCTCCTTTAATTGATTTCAAATGTCTTCTAAAAAGTGGTTCCAACCGCAAAACGGAACTGAAAGTTGGAATCATCAGCATATATCTTAGGATTATTATAGGCAAAAATCAATCTGAATGGAATTCGCAATGCTGGAACAAATATCCTCATCTCTAACCCAGCAGAAGTGTATAGATTCCTCAAGCTCACTTTCTGCTCAGGGCCGTAGGCATTACCGCCATCATAGAAAAAAATGGCATACAGAGGTCCACCGACTGGAATAATGTATTCTACATTGAATACCAGAGATTTATCCCCACCTATATTCCTGAATTGCTCATTTCGAGGACCTATGGAGTAAATCTCATATCCTCTTATAGATCTTTCTCCCCCTAGATAAAATCTTTCCCAGAAGGGAAGATCAGATCCCTTACGAGGCTTGACAAACTGGTATTCCACATGAAAGCCAAACACATGACCGCTCCATAATGGCTGGAAGCGGGTGAACTCGAAACGAGGTTTGACAAGGTCGATTTCTCCCCCTAGAATTCCACCCGAGAACTTGCAGGAAGCCAAGTACATAGTACCTCTTGTTGGTGTTAAGGGACTGTCAACGGTAGAACGGTAGATTGTCGGAATTATACTACTGGTTACATAATTGCCGGCACCAAAATAGGTTCCATAATAAAAGGGATTATAAAAGGGAGAGGGCTCTCCATCCTCTGAGGGAATCTCTATATTCACCAGCTCATATCGGTAGGTCAAATTGGTTCTCCAGTATCCTTTTATCCGGCCCCCTACCATGAAATCAGCTCCCTTTCCTCTTCGATTATATAGATAAGGGAGGATAATCTTTCGATCATAAATATTAAAGCCTAAAGTAACGGGCAAATCGAGGAAGTAGGGCTCAGTGAAACCAAACATGTAGTTCTTGATTCTTTTTCCGTGCTGAATCATGAACTCTAGGTTTTCGCCAGCACCCAAAAAATTGACGGTGGAATAGCTCAAGGCAATAAATGTCCCTTCATAGCCACTGTAGCCAGCTGTGAATTGAATGTTGTTCCTTTGAAGCTCTTTCACATTTAAAATTACGTCCATCTGATTCGGGTCTTCTGGACTGGGCCTAATGTCCGGATCTTGTTCGAGTTCAACTAAGCCTAACTGTTTAATTCTCAAGAGGCTATTTTTGAAATAAGCAAGGCTGAACCTATCTCCCTCTCTCAAGAGAAATTCTCTCCTGATGACCTTATCCTTGGTGTAGGTATTGCCTCTAAATTCAAGACGGTGCAAATAGGCCACTTCTCCTTCATAGACGTTAAAGGTTACGTTCACTAATTTCCTTTTTGGATCAAGACTCTCTACAGGAAATACCTGAGTCCGAAGATAACCTGCATCTCTGTAGACTTCACCAATGTCCTCAATACTTTTTTCTCGAATTTTTGTGCTGTAGACATCGCCTTTTTTGTATGGAATGAGCCGGCGGAGAAACTTTGTTGCGATGGCCTTATTTCCCTCAATCTTCACCTCGCCTACTCTATAACGATAGCCTGCATCCACCGGAATAATGATTTTCATCATTTTCTGTTTTTTCAAGAAGATTGTTCTCTTGGTGATTTCTTCGATCCGCGGCTCTCCAATAGTGGCCTCCATGAAGCCATACTCCTGAAACTTCTTCTTTATATTGGCTAAATCTTCTTCTAATTTATTCTGTTTATAGACATCTTTTCCAGTTATCCAGGAGATAAGATCGTGCTTCCTGTTCTGTTTCATGGCCTCCCTGACTAAGCTCTCTGGGATTTTTGTCTTTCCCTCAAAGACAACCCGCCCAACTCGAATTTTTGGGCCCTCATCAATGTCAAATATGACTTCGATTTCATTTTTCCCTTGCTTCTCTGTCTTGACTTTAACTTGTCCGGACTGTAATCCTTTCTCCAAAAGGAGATCTTCGATTGTCCTTTTGATCCTCTGGATTCTGTAAGGGCTGTAATAAGAATACGGAAGTACGTACTCATCCTTCTCCTTCAATTTATCGATAATATCATCTTCCTTCAGTTTCTTGCCGGTTTTGTAAACAATATCCCTTATGACTGGATTTTCCACAACAGTGATTTTTACAACTTTGCCCTGTGTTCCCTGTTCCTGTTCTATTCTTATATCGGAGAAAAAGCCCGTTTTCCATAAAATTTGGAAATCTTTTTTTAACAGATTGCTGTTGAAATAATCACCTTCTTTTGAGGAAAGATAATAAAGGATAGTATCACGTGTTACCCGCTCATTCCCGATCACTTCAATCTTTTCGACTATTTCCTGTGCAGACAGAAATAAGGGTAGGGAGACGAAAATCAAGCCTAAAACAAATTTTTTCATCTTATTTTCCTTATAACATAATATTTGTTTTATTTCAAAGACTTAAGGGAAAAATGGGGGACGGTTCTATTTTTTCGCAGTTTTCTCAATTCCCTCTGCGGGCTGTTGAGAAAAAATAGAACCGTCCCCATTTTTTTTCATTTTCAAAACCACTTCTAAAAACCTTTTCTATTACGGATTTTGAGAGGCTTCTAAAGGAGCCCCACCTCTTATAACTTCATTGAGAAGCTAAAAGTTTCAGGCTCCCTTTTTCCATCAAGTAGACTTTATCGCAGAACTGGGCGACTTTCTCATTGTGAGTAACCACGACAGAAGAGAGTTCTTTTTTTTGGTGAAGCTCTTTTATCAACTGCAGGATCTGTTCTCCTGTTTTCCAATCTAAATTACCCGTAGGTTCATCAGCCAAAAGCAATTTGGGTTCGTTGATTAAAGCCCGGGCTATGGCCACCCTTTGCTGCTCACCCCCAGACAGCTGAGCAGGCCTGATATGTATCTTTTCTTCAAGGAAGACTTCGCGGAGAAGGTCAAGAGATCTTTTCTGAGCCTCTTGCATCCCTATTCCTTTTATCAAAAGGGGAAAGCTGACATTCTCGAGACTCGTAAATTCGGGCAAAAGATGGTAGAACTGGAAGACAAAACCAATTTTCCTGTTCCTTAATTCCGCAAGTTCTTTCTCGCTCTTCATGGAAACATCTTCTCCTTCAAGGAATATCTTTCCTCTCGTCGGCTTGTCCAAGATACCCAACAGATTAAGGAGGGTCGTTTTTCCTACACCAGACACACCCATTATAGCTACGAAATCACCTTGCTTGACTTCAAAGTCTATTCCCTCAAAAACACGCAGAATGCCCTCGGGCAAAGGATAGTCTTTGGTCAAGTCTTTAACTTTGAGAAAATTATTCATATTTTAAAGCAATAACCGGATCAACCTTTGCGGCCCGATGGGAGGGAAAAATAGTCGAGAGAAAACTGATTAAAAAGGTAATGCCGATTATCAAAACTAAATCAAAAATTTTAGGATGAAAAGGCACATGAGACATTTGATAAATATCTAACGGAACCTTTATAAGCTTGAAAGTGTTGGCTAACCAGCACGAAATCAAGCCAAGAGTAATTCCCACAAATGTCCCTATGATTCCGATCGTGGCTCCCTGGAGGAAAAATATTCTCTTAATATCTCGCGATGTAGCTCCCATGGCTTTGAGAATCCCAATATCTCTAGTTTTTTCCATGACCATCAAAATCAAAGAGGCAATAATATTCAGGGCTGCTACCAGGACGATTAAAGCAATAGTGAGAAATAAGACTTGCTTTTCTAATTTCAGGGCAGAAAAAAGGGACTTGTTGAGCTCCATCCAAGTTGTGGTGTAGGTAAAAAGAGGCAAAAGCTCTTTAATCTGAACAGCAATTTTGGGAGCCTGGAAAATATTTTCTAATTTAATCTGCAGATGACTGATTCGGTCCTCCATGTCGAAAAATTTCTGAGCGACTCCTAAGGAAACTATAGCTGTTGAGACATCAAAATCATAAAGCCCGGTACTGAAAATACCACTTACGACCAATTTTTTCACTTTGGGCATAATACCGATAGGAGACAAGCGAGAAGATGAGGTTAAAACTGTTACGACATCTCCCACTCCAGCCCCAATTTGGAAAGCCATCTCTCGACCTAAAAGAATGCCAAGCCTTTTTGCATCAGGAGGAGGCAGTCTTCCCTCTTCCAGATTTTGAAGCCAAGGGGAATCTTTCTTTTCTAAATCGAAATCAATCCCTTTAAGTAAAGCCCCTGAATTCTTTGAAGGACCACTTATCAGCACTGTCTTGTATACAACTGGGGAAAGAAATTTAATTCCTTTCACTACTTCGATCTTCGAGATGAGTTGAGGATAATCCCTCAACCCCTCCCCTGAAAGATCAGAGATAATAATATGAGAGCTAGCACCAAGGATTTTATCTTGAACATCCTCTTGAAAACCCGTTATCAGCGCCAAGGCGATGACCAAAGCCATCACTCCTATCGTAATGCCAAGGACAGAAATGAAAGTGATAACAGATATGAAGGCTTGTTTTCTTTTGGCTGTCAGGTAACGCTTGGCGATGAAAAATTCATAATTCATAATGTGACTTTTTTCTCCAGTCCCACCTTGCTCCTCTTTGTTTACTTTTCCTAATCTTTTGGCCTGAGGAGAGGAAATAGTATGACTTCCCTTATAGATTTTTTGTTGGCAAAAATCATCACTAAACGGTCAATCCCGATGCCCTCTCCTGCTGTGGGAGGAAGTCCGTATTCCAGGGCATTGATATAATCTTTGTCAATCCAATGAGCTTCTTCAACTCCTTTTTTCCTTTCTGCAGCCTGCTGCTCGAATCGTTTCTGCTGTTCTTCTGGGTCGGCCAGCTCGCTGAAGGCATTGGCTATCTCCATTCCTGCAATCACGAGTTCAAAGCGCTCAGCCTCGTCAGGGTCTTCTCTAGAAGACTTGGCCAAAGGCGACACGATCTTAGGAGGATTCATAACAAAAGTCGGCTGAATAAGATTCGGCTTAACATTTCTATCAAAAATAATATCTAACGCCTTTCCATAAGACATAACTTTTTTCTCTGGAGTTAAGTTGGAGGCGATTTCCATAATTCCCTTTTGGTCATCGAATCGGCTAGGGGCAAGCCCACTGTGCTGGGCTAATGCATCCTGAAACTTAATCCTCTTCCAAGGTCTTTTAAAAGATATTGTCTCTTCTCCAAAAATGGCCTCCTCTTTTCCTAACAGAATCTGGCAGAGAGAGTTGATAAGCTCTTCAGTCAATTCCATGAGGTCATGATAGTCGCTATAAGCTTCATAAAACTCAAGCATGGTGAACTCAGGATTGTGCTCTGATGAAATCCCTTCGTTCCGGAAATTGCGATTTATTTCATAGACTTTCTCGAGGCCTCCGACAGTTAACCTTTTCAAGTATAATTCAGGAGCAATCCTCAAATACAAGTCAATCCCCAAAGCATTGTGAAAAGTTTTAAAAGGACGAGCCAGAGCTCCTCCGGGAATGGGTTGCATCATCGGTGTTTCTACTTCTAAGTATCCTCTCTCGTCAAAGAATTTTCTTATTTCTGAGATCATAGTGCAGCGGAGTTGGAAAATCTTCCTCACTTCAGGATTCATGATTAAATCCAGATGCCTTTTACGGTAACGGAGTTCAATATCTTGTAATCCGTGCCATTTCTCAGGCAGAGGGTGAAGAGACTTGGATAGAAAATTGAATTTTTTAGCTTGAATGGTGAGTTCTCCAGTTTTTGTCTTGAACAACAGACCTTCTACAGAAATGATGTCCCCGATGTCGAAAAGAGAAAAGAATTCATAATTCTTCTCCCCGACTACATCCTCTCGCAGGTAAGCTTGGAGCTTATCCTGACCATCGGAAATATGAAAAAATGTCGCCCGCCCCATGCGCCGGATAGAAAGGATTCTACCCGGAACTGCCACGTTAACTTTCTGCTCTTCTAGAGCTTCTTTAGTCAAGGAAGCAAAATTGGAGACCACTTCGAAAACAGAATGAGTTTTTTCAGCTTTATGGGGAAAAATGTCTATTCCTTCTGAGGCAAGCTTTCTCAGCTTTTCCTTCCTGACGAGTTCCTGGTCGATCAGTTTCTGTTCTTCTGGCTTGCTCTGCTGGTCCTTTTCGGGTGATTTCTTTTTTTCAGTCATCTTTTCCTTCCTTTGAGGAGCCTTCCCCTATCTCTAATCTTTTCCGGATGGCATCTAAAATACCATTAATAAAAGCTGCCGCCTCGTCGCTGCTATATTTTTTAGCAATCTCAATAGCTTCATTGATAATTATAGCTGCAGCAATATTCTTCTCATACAAGAATTCAAAAACAGCTATACGAAGAATATTGCGGTCAACATGAGCCATCCGAGAGAGGCGCCAATGGTCTGAGAGGGATTGAATAAGATTATCTATCTCAGGTTGATGAGAAACGATTCCCTTAACTAACCAATTGGAATAATCTCTTATCTCCTCAGAGGCTTTTTTCTCTTTCCAGAATTGGTCTATTGCCTGTTCAATTTGAGGCTTATTGAACTCTAACTGAAAAAGTATCTGCAGAGCATTTTCTCGGGCTTTCCTTCTCCTTCCCATTAAGAGATTTTCTCACAATCCAGATTTTTTAACCAAATTTAGGGTCTCTACCAGCGAGACAACGGCATCCCATCCTTTATTCCCAGCTTTCGTACCTGCTCGCTCAATCCCTTGTTCAATAGTATCCACAGTTAAAATACCGAAGGCGACAGGCAACTCTTCTTCCATGGAAATTTGAGCCAAGCCTTTCGTGACTTCAGCACTTAAAAAGTCAAAATGAGGAGTATCGCCTCTAATCAATGCTCCCAAGCAGATAATACCGTCAGCCTTCTTCGCTTTAGCTAGCTTTTTAACGAGGAATGGAATCTCAAAGGAACCAGGCACTTTATAGATAGAAATATTCTCTTGCTCTGCTCCGAGTTTATCCAGAGCATCGAGTGCCCCCTCTAAGAGTCTTTCTGAGAGGAACTGGTTAAAGCGACTGACAACGATACCAATTTTTAATCCCTTTGCCTGGAGCTTTCCTTGATATGTTTTCATCATTTTCTCCTTTACTTACTCTGAAAATTTGCCTTCTTCTTTTCCCTGAAGGCCTTTGCTTCCTCATAACCATCTTCAGTCAAGCAAGTTTTTCCATCTTCTTTCTTAGTTATTATGTTTTCGAATTCCACTTTTTTCCTGATTAATCTTAAAAATCTTACTTCATTTATCCTATGAAACAGAATCTCTAAGCAATACTTTTTTCGTATATTCTGTATTTCTTATAGACTTCTCCTCCAACAGAAGCGATGAATTTGTTAATAGCCTCATTATCCTCGAGTTGCCAGGATGTCTCAGCCCACTCGTATCCTTTAGCCTGGGCATTCTTTTCTAACTCGGAATAAAGAAGGTAGCTTAGCCCTGTCATTCTGTATTCCTTCAAGACACCAAAAACAATCCCTCTCATTCCTTTAATTTTTTTTCGATAAAAAAAGAACTTAAAGATTCCAAAAGGAGTAATCCTTCCGTTCATTCTTTTAAAAACCTCATTGTAGTTAGGTAAACCAAAAATGAAACCGACTGGCTTGCCTTTTTCTTCGGCTAGAATAACTAGGCTGAAGTCAGCAATCATTTTGAGTTTCCTGACTATGTAGCTCATTTCTTCTGTCCAGGGGACGAATCCCCAATTCTTCTCCCAAGCATTGTTGTAGATAAACTTTATCTTCTCCGCCTCTTTATCGACTGTTTTTCTTTCTAGAGTTCTCAAGGTGATATCTGTTACTTCTCTAATTTTCTTCGCAATTTCCTGGACTTTTTCGGCTGTTTTATGATCTTTTGTCATATAAAATGCAAACAGGTCTTTGGCTTTTCGCAATCCACACTTCTCCATAAGTTCCAGATAATATGGAGGATTAAAAGGCATCATGATCACAGGGGGAGAGTCAAAGCCTTCGATAAGAAAAGCACATTCATCATTCATGGAAAGATTCACTGGACCTCTCAAGGCATTCATTTCTCTCTCTTTTCCCCATGCTGCAACACTGTCCAACAGACTCTTGGCTGTATCCAAATCATTAAGGCTTTCATAAAGTCCGAAAAAGACAATTTTCTCATCATGAAATTGGTTATGATTTTCGTCTACAATGGCTGCAATTCTTCCTGTTATCTCATCATTTTTAAGGGCCAAAAAGAGTTCCATCTCTGCATGCTCAAAAAAAGGATTCTTTTTCCTGTTCAGTTTTTCTTTAAGATCATAAATTAAGGGAGGAACCCAATTGGGTTCATCCTTATAAATTTCCCAAGGGAATTTAATGAATTTTTTTAAATCCTTCCTTGATCCCACCTTTACTATTTTCACCTTATCCATTTTCTTTTCCTCTTAATTTTTGTTATTTTAACAAATTAAGTCCTGTTTTGCACTCACTCTTTTAAATAGTCATTAGGGGTCAGGTCTCCAGATTCAAGAAAAAAAATAGGGGACGGTTCTATTTTTTCCCGTTCTTCTCAGCCTGTCTTCTCAGCCTGCTTTCTCTTTTTATCGTTCCAAAAAATAGAACCGTCCCCCTTCTATCCCCCTTTTATTGAATCTGGAGACCTGACCCCTCTTTTTTATTGTATTGAAGAAAAATTTATGATAAAAAGTTAAATCATAAATTAATCCACGAATCTTCCAAGGGGAAAGGAGATAGAGATGAAAAAAGTTACGAACTTTAAAGAGCTGCCTGCTGACAAGCTGAGTTGGAAGCTTGAACCTGAACAAATCCCTTTTAAAACGACTGATGAATGCAAGCTCTGCGAAGGAATTATCGGGCAAGAAAGAGCTATTAATGCTATCCAAACAGGGCTAGATATCAAAAGCCTTGGTTACAATATATTTATCTCTGGAATGGTAGGAACAGGCCGAACCACGACTATTAAACAACTCTTGGAGAAATTAGAAAAGGAAGAAAAAACTCCTGATGACATTCTTTATGTCAATAACTTCAAATCTCCGGATGAGCCCATGTTGATTACTTTGCCAGCAGGAAAAGGAAAACTTTTCAAAGACTCCATGGAACATTTGATCGAGATGCTTAAAACCAGCGTCCCTGAACTGCTCAAGAGCAAGTATTACACAGAAAAAAGAGACAGCATCATTGAAAGCCAGCAAAGGAAGCAGAAAGAACTTCTCAAGAATTTCGAAGAAGAAGTGGCCAAGGAAGGATTCTCAGTCGTCCAGGTCCAAATGGGAGTCTTCGTAAAGCCTGATCTTATTCCTTTGATCGAAGGCGAACCTACTCCTTTTAACAAGATAGAGGCTTTAGTCAGAGAGAAAAAACTGCCCAAAGAGATTTTGGAGGAATTAAAAGCAAAATATGAAAAATTAACTGGTAAGCTTGAAGAAGTTTTTACCAAGATGAAAGAAATAGAGGAGGAAACACGTCAGTTGCTCAAGAATTGGGATTCCGACTCTATAACTCCTATCATTAAAGGAGCTGTCTCCGAAATAAGAGCAAAATTCTCTCACCCAAAAATAACCGATTACTTAGACAATTTAGAACAAAATCTGATCAAAAATATTAACCTTTTTAAGGCTCAGCAGAAAGAAGAGGAAAAATTACCTTTAGATCCTTTTCTAGAATATAGAGTTAACCTTTTGGTCAATAATGCCGATTCAAAAGGCACTCCAGTGATAATGGAAACCAATCCTAATTATGTCAATCTCTTCGGCTCTATCGAATCAACCCCGACTCGGTTGGGAATGTGGCAGACAGATTTCACCAAAATTAAAGCCGGCTCTTTCCTCAAAGCCAACAAGGGATTCCTAGTGATGAACGCCCTGGATGCACTTGTCGAGCCAGGGGTATGGCCAACGCTCAAGAGAACTTTGAGGAACCAAATCTTTGAAATTCAAAACTATACACCGCTGTATCTGATATCGACTTCCCGGCTTAAGCCCGAACCTATTGAAATCGACGTCAAGGTGGTCATGATCGGTGATGCCTATGTTTACAACCTCCTTTATTTCTTGGATAAGGACTTCAAGAAAATATTCAAGGTGAAAGCAGAATTTGACATAGAAATGGATAAAAACGCCGAGACCATTAAAGAATACACCAGTTTCATAAAGAAAATATGTGTTGAGGATAAATTGAATCCCTTCGATCAAGAAGGAATTGCTGCTGTCATCGAGTACGGAACAAGGCTGGCTGGAAGGCAGAGAAAAGTATCGACTCGCTTTCATATCATTACCGATGTGATACGAGAAGCAAACTATTGGGCCAAGAAAGAAAAAAAGAAACTGGTCAGCCGCAAACACGTGGAAAAAGCTATCGAGGAACGATTCGAGCGCGTGAGCCTAGTAGAGGATAAAATTCAGGAACTCATCGAAGAGGGAACCCTCATGATCGACACTCAAGGGAGTGTTGTCGGGCAAGTGAATGGGCTTTCCGTCTATGATATGGGGGAATTTGCCTTTGGAAAACCAACCCGAATCACAGCCAAGACGGCTGTGGGGAGAGCAGGAGTCATTAATATAGAGCGAGAAGCGGATTTGAGCGGCCGAACTCATAACAAAGGAGTTCTCATTCTTGGAGGCTATTTGAGAGGAAAATATGCTCAGAACAAGCCTTTTTCCCTCTCTGCCAGTCTTGCCTTTGAGCAGTCATATTCTGGGGTCGATGGCGACAGTGCTTCTTCTACTGAAGTCTATGCCATCCTGTCCAGTCTTTCTGATTTGCCCTTAAGGCAAGACATTGCAGTAACTGGTTCCCTTAACCAGAAGGGAGAAATCCAGCCTATAGGGGGAGTGAACGAAAAAATAGAAGGATTCTTCGATGTCTGTAAAGCTAAAGGCTTGACAGGAAATCAAGGTGTGATCATCCCTCATCAAAATATCCAAAATCTCATGCTGAGAAAAGATGTGATAGAGGCTGTTGAAAAAGGCAAATTCCATATCTATCCAGTAGAAACAATCGACCAAGGAATCGAAATTCTTACTGGTGTTGAACCCGGCGAGATAAAAAAGGACGGAGCTTTTGAAGAAGGAACTGTAAATTACATCGTTGATCAAGAATTACAGAGACTGGCGAAAAGCTGGAAAGAGTTTGCTGTCCCTTCAGAAAAAGAATAGGGGTCAGGTCTCAACTTTCGACATTTTTCAGACCCAGACGGCAAACGGTAAATAAATTTATAGTAAGTCCGTACGTGAATACTTATGAATATTAAATAGTAAGGTAAGAAATGTTGAAAGTTGAGACCTGACCCCTAAAGGTTGACTTGTTCTTTGAGTTTCTTTATTTCCTGCTGCCTGAGAAAGCGCCATGTTCCTGACTTAAGCTTACCCATTTTTAATCCAGCAAAATCCACCCTTACCAGCTTAAGAACTCTATACCCAATAAATTCAAACATCCTCCGCACTTCCCTTTTTCTTCCCTCATGAATTTCGACCCGCAGAAGACTTCTCTTAGGATTGCTCTCCAAGAGAGTCACTTTGGCTGGAGCTGTCTTTTTTCCATCAAGAACTATGCCTTTCTCAAGCTTGGAAAGCTTGGCTGAGTCAGGCTCTCCTTTGACCTTGACCAGGTAGGTTTTCTTGATGCTATAACTGGGGTGGGTCAAGCGGTGAGTTAATTCTCCGTCATTGGTCAAAAGCAAAAGACCTTCACTTTCATAATCCAATCGACCCACCGGAAAAACTCTTCTCTTCAGATTGGAAAGAAGATTTATGACCGTTGGCCTGCCAAAGGCGTCCTTTAGAGTGACTAAATATCCCTTTGGCTTATTGAGCATCAGATAAATAAAGGTTTGTTCTTTATTCACTTTACTTCCGTCAATTTCAATGCTGTCTTTTTGGTCATCGATCTTATACCCTAATTCTTGAACCACTCGATTGTTAACTTTGACCCTGCCTTCAGTAATCAGTCGGTCAGCTTCGCGCCTTGAAGATATCCCCGCCTGAGAAAGAAATTTATTCAATCTAATAAGCATTTTCAGTAATCATTTCCTAAAAGATGTAGATTTCCTATTCTTACTCTCCTCACCCCTGCCTCAAGGGCAGCTTCTTGACATTCCTTTGCCTGGCGACGAGACGTGACTGGTAAATCTCTGAAATAAAAATGAGGATAAAAACCAAGGAGTGCGTAGGGAATATCAGGATTAAGAGAAGCAATGAATTTTGCGATTTGATAAACTTCATTCCTATCAACATAGCCAGGAACAAGGAGAGTGCTGGCAACAACTAAAGGAATCTCTTTTCTCCTTTTTATCCAAGTGGAGGCAAGCTCAAAATTTGCTTTTGTCTGCTCGTTACTCCGTCCGCAAAGGGCAATATTCAGGTTGGGGTGAAAAGTCTTCAAGTCAAACTTGACACAGCCCCCGCTTCCTAGAGCAATATCTAGAATCTCTTCCAAGAACCGGCTGTTCATGGTTCCGTTTGTTTCCCAGCAAAACCTCAATATCTCTTTCTCTTTTTGAGCAAGAGCCAACCGCGAAGCATGGATGGAATGAAGAAGATGGGGAGAAGGATCTCCCCCAAAATAGCAAACACAGGAAGTCCTTTTATCTACAGCTTGAGCCAAATCAGAGGATGACCGAGGTCTTCCTCGCTCGAGTCTTTCCTTATGATTCCAATTCTGACAAAAAAGGCAGTTGAAGGTGCAGCCATAATAGAAGACAGCTAAATTTTTATAGCCGTATTCTGCTCCCTCGGAATAGGCATAATGAGGATAACCGGCCCCTGTGCTGCCAGGACAAACCCAATCAGCCACGCAATTGGTAGGCAGAGGATCGTAATACGAGGAGTAAAAACCCTCTTTGGGCAAGGGCCTGATTCTATCTTCCACATTTCCTCTTATCCCACAATAGCCCTTGCGCCCGTTACTTATAAGGCATTGATTGAAACAAAAATGACATTGCATTCCCCCTTCATCACGAGGTGGATGCACAGGAAGTCCGAAAGCCTCTCTCGAAATCTGATGAGCCTTTTGAATTTGAGATTCACAATTCTTGAAATCACGAAGAATGCAGTCCTGGCAGAGGCCTAAAAAGCTCCCGATGAGCTTATTTTCTTTCCCACAATTCATACACTTACTCATGATGAAGAGCCCTGAACTCCCAGTAAAAGTCGAAGTTGCAGATATCTAACTTTAATCAAGTCGGGGCTTGGCTAATATTTCCATTATTCTGAGGTCAAAAAAATCCTGGGCATGGGAAGGTCGTAAGACTATGGCTGTGTCAGCTCCCCGTTCAGTTCCCCCCACAGCAATACAGGGTTCTTTCATGGAAATCAGCCCTGCATCTGCCGCCATTAGGGCAATCTCTATGGCGACTTTTGTGCCTTCGCCAAAGATTCTCAGGGTGTAAGCGATAACCTCCTCGAGCTCATAAGTCCCGAGTTTCTTGCGAACTGCGCGTCCTACGCCTCCCAGAGCATGCTGACAGGTTAAAATTTTCGCTCCAGACTCCTCGATCTTCGTGCGTAGTTCAGGATTGAGCTCTTGGAAATCTGGTTCGACAAATCCTGTGGAATGGGTCACGACGACTAAATTCTTTTTAGAGAAGATTCGTGCAGCCAACAAACCCGTCTCGCCCGAAGTGCTGGCGACAATGATATTCTGAATTCCCAGTTCATCAGCTCGCTCGGCTGCTTTCTCTAGAGTTCGTACTGTATTCTTCCAGCCTGGCTTTTTGAAAAAAAGGCAAGAAACAGCCACTTCCAATGAATCATTCGTCTTCTCAGCAGACATGGAATTGGTCCTCCTTTTTCAAGTTTATCTGTCGAGTTCCTCCATTTCATTATAAGCTAGACTCAACGGACTGGCTAGTATAGCTCTATTGCTTTTACGGCGTAATAAGGATTTTAATCGTTCCCGGCTTCTGGGCAAAGGCAAAGGCTTCTTGGGCTCTATCCAGAGGAAAATCTCCGTTTACCATCTTCTCAACCTCAACTTGTTTTTTCCTCAACACCTCGATGGCTCTTAGAAAAGGCCCACAACGAGAACCTATGAGATGAATTTCATCGACGACAATCTTTGAAATGTCTACCTTGGCCTCTCCCTGGAACGTACTCTTCAAGATAATTTTTCCTTTTGGCTTAATCAAGGACAGAGCTTCGCCCAGTCCCTTTTTATTTCCAGTCGCTTCAACAATGATGTCAAATTTCTCCCCTATTTTAGTACCAAAAAGATGAGTTTCAATTTCTTTTTCCTTCAGGATTTCCAATTTCCTCTTGTATCTTCCCATACAGAAGACCTTTGGAGTTCTCAATTTAATAACCTGAGCAATCAACAAACCCAGTTTTCCGTCGCCCAGGACGAGGACAGAATCTTTTCTCTTTATCTTGATCTGCTCAAGAATCTCTAATGAAGCCGCTAAAGGTTCGATAAAGACTGCCTCGATATCAGAAATACTCGATGGCACAACATGAAGATTATCCAAAGGAAGAGTCAAATACTCGGCCAAGGCCCCATTCTTGTTAGAGATACCTAAAACTTGCCTCGAAGCACAATGCTTTTTCATTCCTCTAAGACAGTACTCGCATTTCCCGCAGCTTAGATTTATCTCTCCAACGACTCTCTTCCCCACCACTTTTGAATCTGTTGCCTCGATCCCCAGACCTACAAATTCATGTCCTGGGATTCCTTTAAATCTCATGTAACCTTTTTTCAATTCCAAGTCAGTGTTGCATATTCCTGCTTTGAGCACTTTTATTAAAGCCTCATTCCTTAGAGGAGAAGGCTTTGGGAGAGTCTTGATGATGAGTTGGCTTTTCTCTAAGTAAAGAGCTTTCATTCTCATTCATTTTGTTTTTTAACCAACGAGATGTCAAGAGAACAAAAAATAGAACCGTTCCCAATATTGAGCAAAGCCATCCCCAATATTTCATCTCATTTATTTTTATCGCCCAAGGTTTTTGGGGATGGCTGAAGTGACCTTAAAAGATTTAGCCTTCAAATTTCGCTCTTCAAGGGAAGTCGAAGACCGGGGAGTATGTCTGAGCCCATTCAGGGGCGAGTTACGGACCC
>Ga0209636_10000798_pt1 | contig 31449 bp, 30 predicted proteins | sample DeeMarSWOR152_54_FD_187464 | JGI IMG/M metagenome (GOLD analysis project Ga0209636, IMG submission 187464) | Marine sediment microbial communities from White Oak River estuary, North Carolina - WOR-1-52-54 (SPAdes) (version 2) | ecosystem: Environmental > Aquatic > Marine > Intertidal zone >...
CTCTCATACTCCTTTAAAATCGGAATCCAACGATTTATGATAACTTGCTGGCTGTGCTTCATTAGGCACTCCTCTGGCTTTCTTTATTCTACCAAAAGTGTTACCTAATTATTGAGCATAAACAACGGTTCTATTTTTTAAATTTAAAATCCAAGTAGCATGAGAATATACGCTATGCGTGAGACTAAAAAAATAGAACCGTCCCCATTTCAGAACCGTCCCCTAAATTTCTTCCCCCTTCCTAAAAAAATTGTTAAAATAGACAGGATACACGAAATGGAAAGACATGAGGATGAAGACTAAGCTTATTTTGGAAAAATCCTACAATCCCAAGCCTGTAGAGAAGAAGTGGAATAAGTTTTGGGAAGATGAAGGAGTCTTTGTAGCCCAGATTGCTTCCGCAAAGGAGAAGTTTTCAATGGTTCTCCCTCCGCCCAATGTGACTGGCAGACTTCACATTGGCCATGCCCTCTGTTTTACCCTCCCTGATATCGTTGTGCGCTGGAGGAGGATGCAGGGGTATAACACCCTCTGGCTTCCTGGGACAGATCATGCTAGTATAGCTGTTCATAATGTGGTGGAACAGAGTTTAGCTGAGAAGGGTCTGAGCCGGGAACAGATTGGTCGAGAGAAGTTCCTTGAGGTCGCTTGGGAATGGAAGGAAAAACACGGCAATATCATCATTAATCAGCTCAAAAAACTCGGGGCTTCCTTAGACTGGACCAGAGAGAGATTTACCCTGGATGAGGGTTACCGCCAAGCTGTTAGGCGAGTTTTTGTGGACCTTTATGATGAAGGTCTTATCTATAGAGATTATTATTTGGTTAACCGCTGCCCTCATTGTAGAACAGTGCTCTCAGATATTGAAGTGGAACACCAAGAGTTAAAAGGAAAACTCTATTACATCAAGTATCCCCTGGAAGGTTCAGAAGATTTTGTTGTGGTTGCCACCACCAGACCAGAGACGATGCTGGGCGATACAGGAGTTGCTGTTCATCCTGAGGATGAGCGTTATTCCAAGATTCAGGGGAAAAAAGTCAACCTCCCTCTTACTACCAGAGTCATCCCGGTCATTCTTGATGATATGGTCGATATGGAATTCGGCACAGGAGCGGTTAAGGTCACACCTGCCCATGATTCTGTTGATTATAAGTTGGGGAAGAAGCACAACCTGGAACAAATCATCGTTATCGATGGTTCAGGGAAAATGACCGTGGATGCCGGTGAGGAATTCAAGGGCTTGGACAGGTTTGAATGTCGGGACAAGGTCCTCCAAAAGCTGAAAGAGGCGGGATTACTCGATAAAGTCGAAGACTATCAGCACGCGGTTGGACATTGTTACCGATGCAAAACCATCATCGAGCCGAATCTCTCCTGGCAGTGGTTCGTTAAGGTCAAGCCTCTAGCCAAGGAAGCTATTAGGGTTGTAGAAGAAGGAGATATTCAGTTCATTCCCCCCAACTGGGCGAAGACCTATTTCGAGTGGATGTATAACATTCATGACTGGTGCATTTCCCGTCAGCTCTGGTGGGGTCACCGGATTCCTGCCTGGTATTGTCAAGATTGCGAAGAGATGATTGTCGCCATGGAGGATCCGCAAAAGTGCGGAAAATGTCAGAGTACTCGCCTGGCACAGGAAGAAGATGTTCTGGACACCTGGTTCAGCTCTGCTCTTTGGCCTTTTGCCACCCTGGGTTGGCCAGGGGAAACTGAAGATCTGAAGATCTTCTATCCCACTGATCTTATGTCAACCGGGTTCGACATCATCTTTTTCTGGGTTGCCCGGATGATCATGATGGGACTCAAGTTTGCCAGGGATATTCCTTTTAAACATGTCTTCATCAATGGCTTAGTCCGAGATTTCCGAAGGCGGAAGATGAGCAAGTCCGAGGGAAATGTTATCGATCCCTTAGACATGAGTGAGAAATACGGGACCGACGCCTTGAGATTCACCCTGGCTGCTTTGGCGATACCAGGGATGGATCTTTCTCTTTCTGAAGAGCGGATGGCTGGCTACCGCGCCTTTGCTAACAAGATCTGGAATGCGTCCCGTTTTGTCTTGATGAATGTTGGAGAGGAAGATTTCGAAGTTAAAGAGCAAGAATTGACACTGGCCGATAGATGGATTCGGAGCCGCACAGATAGAATGATCGAAGAGTTGAATGAGGCATTGGAAGAGTATAAGTTTTATGAAGCAGCCGATAAGATTTACCATTTTATCTGGCATGAATTCTGTGATTGGTACATCGAATTTGTCAAACCAGCCCTGAAGGAGAAGAATAAAACATCCCAAGCCATTCTCGTCGAATCCTTGGACTTGATCCTGAAGCTTCTCCACCCCTTCATGCCTTTTATAACCGAGGAAATCTGGCAGCATCTTTCTTCAGTCCAGAAATCACTGGCCGTGGCTCCTTTTCCTGAATCAGACAGGTCTGTGAGGGATGAAAAAGCAGAGGGGGAAATGGAAATGCTCCAGAAAACCATTGTCGAAACCCGGACTATTAGAGCCGAGAACAGAATACCTCCCCGGGCTAAGGTTGAGCTCTTGATGAAGGTGAAGAATGAAGAAGAGAAGTCGATGATTGAGACTCATAAAATTTATTTCCAGACATTAGCGAATATCCAGAAAATAGAATTTGTTGACCAATTTCCTCCAGAGAAGAAACTCCTGAAGGGAGTTGTTGGTTCTTGGGAGATGGCCATTTCCCAGGAAGGTGTTTTGAATTTAGAGCAAGAGAAAAAAAGGCTGGAGAGAGAAATCTCGAAGCTGTCGTTAGATACGGAAAAACTCGAGAAGCGGCTGAAGAATAAAAATTTTATTGACCGTGCTCCCGAGAATGTCGTCAAGAAAACAAAAGAGAAACTCAAGTCTCTCCAGAATCGAAAAACAAAACTTGAAGAGAGTTTCAAGGACATCTCCTGAGCATAAATGCGGGGAAATTTCCCCTTCTTCTTTCGCTGTCATGAAGATTGGGACAATAATTCATCGAGTCGTGAGTTGTTCGTCTACTAATGATCTGGCGAAAAAAAAGGCTGAGGAAGGCGCAGAAGAAGGCGCAGTCATCATTGCTGAAGAACAGACAAAAGGGCGAGGGACCAAGGGACGAAACTGGTACTCAGCCAAAAATATGGGACTCTATGCCTCAGCAATCCTCTATCCCATGAATCCTGATATATCTCTTCTGCCTCTAATGGCGGGCCTCGCCGTCAAAGAAGCCATATACGAATCTTTGGGCGTTTCTGTTGGCTTGCGGTGGCCTAATGATCTCGTTTGGGAAGAGAAAAAATTGGGCGGGATTCTGTGTGAGAGTGATTTTGTCGGGAATCGGCTGAATTATGTCATCCTGGGAATCGGTCTCAATCTCCATCATGACTCAGAGGATTTTCCCGAGGAAATTCGGCCCCTGGCAACTTCGCTAAAGATGGTTACGAGTCTAGAGATCGATGAAGGAGGGCTCCTTCGAAGCCTTTGGAACGCTTTAAGTCAATGGTATCGGCTTTTTTCTCAGGGCCAAGGTACAAAAATAGCTCAGTCTTATGAGAGAAATTCACTTCTCAGACCAGGACAAAGGCTCAGGTTGGAGAATGAAAAAGAAGAATTTACAGGCGTTTACAGGGGAATCGATCAGCGAGGAGGTTTGATCCTGGAGGAAAAAGGAATCAGGGCTTCTCATTTCTCGGCTCAGATTAAAGCCATAATCCATGAATAAAGGAGAAGGAAAATGCTTCTGGCAGTGGACATAGGCAACACAAATACAGCTCTTGGTATTTTTCTGGAAAAGAAATTAATCGAGGATTGGAAAATTAGGACAGAAAGGGAGAGAACAAGCGATGAGTATGCCTTAACGCTCTTGAGTTTGCTGAATTTATCGGGAATAAAAGCACAAGAAGTCAAGTCAGCCATCATATCGAGTGTTGTTCCTCCTTTGACTCCTGTTTTCCAGAATTTATGCCAGAAACTTTTTCAGCTAAAGCCCCTGGTCGTAGGTCCAGGATTAAAGACGGGAATGTCCATCCTCTATGAAAACCCCCTAGAGGTTGGAGCGGATAGAGTTGTGGTTGCAGTGGCTGCCTTTGAGAAGTATGGAGGGCCTTGTGTTGTAGTCGATTTTGGAACAGCCACCACTTTTGATGCCATTTCTTCCCAAGGAGAATATTTGGGAGGTGCCATTGCCCCTGGAATTCAGATTTCTGCTGATGCGCTTTTCCTTAAGACAGCTAAGTTGCCCCGGATAGAAATAAGGAAACCCAAGAAAGCCATAGGCCGTTCAACTGTGGCTAGCATGCAGTCTGGGCTCTTTTTTGGCTATGTTGGTCTGATTTCGAATATCATTAAGAAAATCAAAGCGGAACTGGGAGGAGAAGCGAAAGTCATTTCGACCGGAGGATTTGCTGCCCAAATTTCACCTGAAATAAAATCTATTGATGTTAATGAGCCCCATCTTACTCTTGAAGGGCTGAGAATCATTCAGGAGAGGAATCAATAGAGTTGTTCTATGGAAAAGAAACAGAGAGTGAGGAATAGATATTTTCAGGAAATTGCCCATGAATTCTTGAAAAGCCGGGGGGCACCTTTTTTTCTTTCCTCCAAAGATCTTGACCTCATTGCTGCTTGGGAAAAGATGGGGATCCCCCTTCGAGTGGCTTTGGAAGGTGTGGATAGGGCTTTCGAAAATTACAGAGCAATACCTGCCGCAAGGCGAAAAATCCTCTCGCTCGCTTTCTGCAAGAATCAAGTCCTCAAAGCTTTTGAGCAGTATAAAGAAAGAAAAGTAGGCGCTTCAAAGAAAAGAAACCAAAGAGGCAAAAAGAAGAACAGGATTAAAGACGAAGTCCAGAAATTTTTAAATGATCTTCCCCCGGCTCTGAGCTATTTAGATAATCTCTTTGCTCAAGCGCTGTTAATCCTTTCTAGAAAAAGGGTCGCTGAAGAGGAATTGGAGCGACTAGAGGAGGAGATTGAGGAGCTCCTCTTTAAGAATTGTCCTCAGGAAGAAAAAGAAAGTCTTAAGAATGAAATTTTAGAGAAGCCTTCTCCGGGAGAAGAAGAGCTTTTCTCCATCTACCAGACAAGATTAGTCAAATTCTTAAGGGAGAAGTATAAAATCCCTTATATCTCTTTTTTTTATTATTAACTGCGGTGAAGGAATGGATGAACGAATCATTTCTCTTTTGAAGAAAAAAAGAGAAGGGCTCTCATTCCAAAAACTCATAAAGGAGCTTGGTCTGTCTTCGAAAGATAGACAGCAGCTGCGCAAGAGGCTGAGGGTCCTGGAAGGCAAGGGGATCCTTCGAAGGTATAAAAGTCGGTATTTTATCCCAGCCAAATCGAACCTTGTGGTAGGAAGATTCATTTCCTCTTTCGGAGGGTATGGGTTTGTGAGTCCTGAAGGAAAACTGGAGGAAGATATTTTCATTCCCGCCCGCTTCTCCGGGGGTGCCCTTCAAGGCGACTTGGTGGAGGTTTTTTACAGAGAGAGAGGGAAAAAAGGAAAGCCCGAGGGCCGAGTGCTGAGGATAATCAAAAAGAGCAAAAACAAGATCATTGGGATTTATGACGAGCGCTTCAACCAGCCATTCTTCCTTCCCTTAGACTCTCTCCAGACCCAGGAAGTTCCTTTGACCTCTAAGGAATCTTTTTCTCCTCTTCCAGGCATGATCGTGGAAGTGGATAGAGAGACTCGGCGATTGACTGGAATTTACGGGATGCCTGAAGAGCCAGGAGTGGACACCCGAGTTGTTATCGAGAGACACGACCTTCGCTCTTCTTTTTCGGAAGGAGCATCAGAGGAAGCTCAAGATGTTCCTGTTAAAGTCAGTCCTGAAGAGATTGAGGGAAGAGCCGATTACCGCAACTGGAAGGCGGTGACCATAGATGGAGAGAAGGCTCAAGATTTTGATGATGCTGTGAGTATCAGAAAACTGGAGGGAGGGCATTTTCTGTTGGGAGTTCATATTGCTGATGTTTCCCATTACATAAAACCCGGCACCAGCCTCGACAAGGAGGCCTTTGAGAGGGGAACAAGTGTCTATTTCCCTGATCTGACTCTACCCATGCTTCCTGAAGTCCTTTCCAACAATATTTGCAGTCTTCGACCCAAGCAGGTGAGGCTCACCTGCTCTGTTTTGCTGCAAATCAATAAAAAGGGAGAGATTCTCAAGAGAGAATTTCATCCTTCAGTGATTAAAACTACAGAGAGAATGACCTATGATTCTGTTTATAAGATATTTGAAGGAGATGAGGAAGAAAGAAAAAGATATGCTCATCTGGTTCCAGATTTATTGCTGATGAAGGAGCTGGCTCGTATTTTGAGGAGAAAAAGGGAAGCTGCAGGAAGTTTGGATTTTGATCTTATTGAACCCGAACTTGTTTATATAGAAGAACAGCTCTATTCTGTGGAGCCTTTTAAGCCTAATGAAGCTCATCAAGTCATCGAGGAATTCATGGTCATAGCTAATGAAGCTGTGGCTTCCTATCTCAGTCAAAAGAAAGTGCCGCTGATTTACCGGGTTCATCCCCGACCTGCTCTTCAAGATCTGGATAGACTAAGAACCTTGCTCCTGCATTTTGGGATGCCTTTTCCTCGGTCCAAGGAAGTAGAGTCCTATGATTTACAGCGGGCTATAAAGCTAGCCGAAGGGAAACCTGAGGAGAAATTTATTAACCTGCTGGTTTTGAGATCCTTAAAACTGGCCGTTTACTCTGATGAAAACCATGGACATTATGGTTTGGCCAAGAAGGAATATACCCATTTCACCTCTCCTATCCGGCGCTATCCGGATTTGGTTGTTCATCGTATCTTGAAGAATGCCCTAAACGGAGACAAGGCTGAGATGCCTGAGCTTTCTTCCGTAGCTCTTCATGCTAGTCATCAAGAGCGAGAAGCAGAGTCCGCCGAAAAGGAGTTGATAGAATGGCGTATTCTACGATTATTGCAGGGAAAACTGGGCGAGGAACTGGAAGGGATAATCGTCGGTATTTCCAAGGCTGGATTGGTAGTTGAGTTGGATAATTATTTCGTTGAGGGCACCATCCTGTATACAGACTTAAAGAGCGATTTTTATTCAAGAAAATCAGAAAAAACTTTGATCGGAAAGAGAACAGGAGAAAAATTTGAATTGGGAGATAGGATTAAAGTGGTTCTCGCTTCAGTGAATCCTCTCTTGAGAAGAGTGAATTTGACCTTAAGCCTAGGAAATTGAAGAAAAGAAAGCTGATGAAAACAAGATGTTTTGATGCTCTGGTCGACTTTGCTCCTGTCGATAAATTAAAGAACCCTAATGTTTTTCTGCGGGTGAAAACTGGAGGAACCTCTGCCTCTCTTCAATTTTATGGAAAGGCTGAGGAGGGCGGTCTATTTTTTGTCCGGGTGTGTCCTGGCCGGACTCTTCATCTCAAATGGAAGGATAAATTCGAAATTAGGAAAAAGAGAGAGGGAACGCTTTGGGGAGAAGGGGTTGTTCTCGATCCTGCCTCAGCTGAAGTTAGAGGAAGAAAAGTAGGGAAGAGAATGAGCTTTCTTGAGCTTTTGCGCGGGAATAAGAAAGAGATGCTGGCGGCTCTTGTTCAAGAAAAAAGTGTCCAGGGCTTAGGGGAGAGAGAGGTTTTCAATTTTGGCCGTATTACCAAGAGTTCTCTCAGACGCATTTGCCAAGAATTAGAACAAGAAGGGAAGATAAGAATCCTATCTTTCGCTCCTCTCTTCCTTCTCTACCAGCCAAGCCTTGTTTTCCTTTCCGAAAAGATTGTTTCCTTTCTTGAGCAGTATCACCAGAAGCATCCTGAAGATAGCGGTGTATCTAAAGAGAAAATCAAAAAAAAGTACGATCTTCACCCCAGAATTCTCTCCTTATCCTTAAAAATCCTTGAGAAAAAAGGTCTGATTGAGCAAAGAGGAGATCACCTCGCTCTTTCGAAATTTCAAATGGCTCCCACTCCCGCAGAAGAGGATATTCTCCGGGAGCTTGAAGAGATGTGCTTAAGAGGAGAATTCCGCTCGGTTTCTATGAAAGATCTCCAGCAGAAGTTCCGTCTTTCTCCTAAAAAACTCAACAAGTTGGTTTCCCTTCTTATCGAGAGGAAAAAAATTGTCCAGGGCAAAGATGGCTTTTTTCTCCATTCTTGCTGGCTGGAAGAAATCATATCCAAACTCAAGGAGCACAGCGTGAAGGAGTTGACTGTTTCTGATTTTAAAAATCTAACCGGGCTGAGCCGCAAATACGCCATTCCCTTGCTTGAATTGCTTGATCAAATGGGTGTAACCCGAAGAATAGGTTCTTCCAGGCGGGAGATATTGTAAGGATTTTATTTTTTCTTTTTGTCTTTCTCTTGCTTGTCTAAGGCTGATTTCAGTTTTTCGGCAAAGAGGCCGAAAGCGGGCTCTTCTGAGACAATGGGCTTCTTAGGGGCTACTTTCGCTTCTTTTTTCTCCTTTGGGGAAAGTTCTACTCTTTCTTCTTCCCTTTTTTCTTTGATAGCAGTTAATGCTTCTTGTTCCGATTCTTCAATTTCTATTTTTTCTTCAATAAACCTCTTCTCTCTTGTTCTTAAACGAGGGCCTCTTTCTCTCTCCATTTTCATTCTTTTCTTTTTTGTAACTTTGACTTTCTCTTTCTCAGGAAGTCTTTCGACCGGAATTTTCTCTTCAACTTCGGGTTCTCTGACTTCAGGGACAATCTCTGCTTCCATGACTTCCATGGCAGCTGGAGGCATCTCCTCTCCAGGGGCTTCCCAAGGAGGAGCTTCCACAGGAATTTCTTTCTCAGGGGGAACTTTTTCGACTTCTATTTCAGGAGGCGCTTCAGGTATTTCTTCTTCTTCGATTTCAATTTTTTCTTGATAGAAGAAAACCCCCTTCTTTTTGCTTGATTTTCTAAATTCGGGTGAATTGAGGAGAGTTAACTCTACATCTTCCTGCGTAGTCCGTTTTAAAATGTCGACGAGATGGTATGCTCTGAGAGAATGAAGGGCATAATTATCGCCTTCTAGACCAAAATTCTTAAAGATGAGAATAAGGAGCTCTCTTAAATCCGATTTGTCTCTTTGTGAATAAAGGGAAGAAAGCTGGGAGAAGGTTTCTTTTTCGATATGAATAATCTTATTGGGTAGCGAGAAAGAAAAAAGCTCTTCCCCAGCGTCTAGGAACTTGTCTTCTTTAGGGTCATAAGCAATTTTGAACACTGACAGTTTCTTTTTTGATTTTTTGAGCCAAAAATTGAATCGATTTCCCTCTTTCTTTTCAAGAGTTAGACTTGCTCCCTGAGGAATATTATTTTGCTCGTAGAAGTCTTTCAAGCCCAGAAAAAATCCCTGAGATGGGTAGAGATAAAGGGTGTAAACTTCTCCACCCTCAACGTCAGTAAAGATGAATTCTCTGTAAGAGGATAGTTCTCTGGTAATGGCTTTGGGTATTTTTATGCCACCAGAGAAAATTTCCCTCCAGGTGAGATAGATCTTTAAAGAATCCATTTTCAGGCGGACTTTTTCAAGCTTTTCTTCTTCTTCAAAGGCAGGAAGTTTTGCGGCAGGAGCTGAGAGAGGAAGTTCAGAGAGCAGAGAGTCAAGATATTTCTTCAAATGCCATTTTCCCCAGTTGTCTGGCGTAACAAAAACAAAGTCTCTTTTATATTTTTTTTCTAGGAGATTGTTCAGGCTGAGGCAATGGATTTCAAAGTTGTTATCTGATGGACTCAAGCCAAAATATTTTTTTACTAAAGCTGTTACTTCAGCCGATTCTTTTATTTCCCGAAGATATTTTTCAATTTCTTTTATTTTTTTATCCTTTATTTCAACCTGATTTTCTATCAGCTGCCAGTAATTATTCCAATTTATGAATTTAGGAGATTTGGAAAGAGTGAGTTTGAGGTTTTTTTCCAAAGCCTTTATATCCCTGTCTGTCATAGGAAGCTCATCGAGCCTTGGATCTTCCTCTTTTTTCATTTTTTCAGGGACTTTTGCTTTTCCTTCAAGGTTGCTGGGGAGTAAGACCTGAGTTTTGGTTTTCTTCATGTAATCGATGTATTTTCTGAAAAGTCCTCCCCCTAAATAGTCCACTTCTAGCATCTCGCAGTTGAAATTTTCATAAGCCACTTTATTCATGACCTTTAAGACTACAGCTCCTTGAAAGTGCTTGGCTCCTTTACTGCTTACCAGTAGAGGCTCATTGTATTCTTTATAAATAGAATCTCCGATTTCGTAGTAACATTCAGGATCGTATTGCTTAACTTCTTCGGTCAGCTGGTCTGCGCTTTTATAGTAAGCAAGCTTTTTTGTCAGCTCATCAAGGAGAAGAGGACGAGGTTTCTTGCGTAGCTCTTTTTCTAAAAAGGCAACTTCTTCTTTAGTAACCGTTGTATTAGTTTGTTTGGTATCCATTTCTATCTTTTGTTACCCATTAATAATAGCATAATTGCTTTTTGGACATGAAGTCTATTTTCTGCCTGATCAAATACAATGGATTGGGAGGAATCGATGACTTGGTCTGTGACTTCTGCTCCTCGGTGAGCAGGAAGACAGTGCATAAAAAATGCGTCGGGTTTGGCTTTTGCCATTAAAGCCTCGTTAACTTGGAAGGGAGAGAAGATTCTCTCTCTTTCCTCTCTCTCCTCCTCTTGCCCCATGGAAGCCCAAACGTCTGTGTAAACCGCATCAGCTTCTTGAACAGCTTCCTCGGGGGTATGAGTCAGAGCGAAAGTGCTTCCTGTTTCTTTCCCATCTTCTTCGGCGATTTTCAAAATTTCTTCTTTTGGTTCGTAACCCGGAGGAGTAGCCACAGTCATCTGAGTTCCTGCTTTGGCAGCCGCAAGAAGAAGGCTTTGGCAGACGTTATTCCCATCTCCCAAGTAAGCTAACTTGAAGTTGGTCAAGTCTTTTCGCTTCTCCTTGAGAGTGAAGAAATCGGCCATGGCCTGGCAGGGATGCAAGAGATCAGTTAGGCCATTGATGACTGGGATACTGCTATTCTCGGCTAAGTCAATGACATCCTGGTGAGCAAAGGCCCTGATCATAATCCCGTTTACCCAGCGCTCTAGGTTTTTGCCCACATCATGGAGGCTTTCTCTTGTGTTTATTTGAATATCTGAAGGGTTTAGGCATACAGCCTTTCCTCCTAGCTGGAGCATTCCTACTTCAAAAGTCATCCGGGTTCGCAAAGAGGGCTTCTGGAATATCATTGCCAGGATCTTCCTCTTAAGTTTATTGCGGAAACGCTGAGGATGATGCTTCATATCCTGAGTCAGGTCTAAGAATTGGCTGAATTCGTAAAGAGTGAGGTTGTGAATGGAGATAAAATCTTCGAGCATCCTTTTCTCCTGTTAAAGACTTGGCCTGATTTTTGTCCCTGCCCGATTTATTAAGGCCGCTCTAAGGAAATTGGCTGAGGTGATCAGAACTTCTTTTCCTCCATTCTGAATGTACTCAATGGCGGCTTGAATTTTGGGTCCCATAGAGCCGGGAGGAAACTGTCCTTGAGCCATGTATTCTTGAGCTTGATCAACAGTCATGACAGCAATTCCTTCTTGCTTGGGTTTACCGTAATTCAAATAAACCCGATCAATGTTAGTGAGGATAATGAAGAGATCGACCTTCGCCTCTTGGGCAATGAGACTAGCGGCATAATCTTTGTCAATAACAGCCTCCACTCCTTGGAAAAGACCGTTGCCGTTGATGATCACGGGAATTCCTCCACCTCCTGCAGTAATGACAATTTTTCCAGATTTGACTAAATCTCTGATAACGTATTTGGTAACAATATCTATGGGTTTAGGAGAAGGAACGACTCTGCGATAACCTCGACCTGCATCTTCTACAATTTTGCATTTTTTCTCCCGGACGATCATCTGGGCTTTGGATTTCGAGTAAAAGGGGCCCACAGGCTTAGTCGGGTTCTCAAAGGCCGAGTCTTCCCTGTCCACAACAACCTGAGTGACGAGGGTAGCCACTTCTTTGTCTACCGAATTTTTACGAAGTTCATTGATAATCGCTTTCTCTAACATATAACCCATGCTCCCTTCTGTCATGGCGTCGCAGACTTCAAGAGAAAAGGGGGGTATCTTGGTCGCCGACTCCTCCATTTGGATGAGGAGGTTGCCGACCTGAGGGCCGTTGCCGTGGACAATGATTAACTCGTATCCCTTTCTCACCACATGAACCATGAGAGTGGCCGCTCTTTGGGCATTTTTCATCTGCTCTGATTGGAGTCCTTTCTGGTATTTGGGAAGTATGGCATTCCCGCCAAAAGCAATAAGAGCAATTTTTCTTTTAATCAGAAGCCTCCGATCACTTCTCCGAGATTTGGCGACCAACTTCCTCAAGCTTAAATTGAACATGGAGGATTTTTTTATCTGTTTTGATCAATCGACTGAGGGAGCCTTCATTTATATTATTTCCAGAAGCTTAAGTATAATACAGGGTTGTCAAATATGCAAACAAGGTGAAAAAGAAAGAGGTCAGGTCTCCAGATTCAAGATTTAAATTTAAATAAAACTTACCCTGCAATAATCTTGAATCTGGAAACCTGACCCCTATTCGAAAAAATCGAACCGTCCCCAATTTTATTCACTCTTCTGGTTGCTTCTTCCAGCTTTTATCTTTCCTGTCATACCCCTTTTTCCCCTTTTTGGTTGAATGAGGCCTAGTGGGAGGAGGCAGGGGCTTTCGCAGTTTCTGCCAGGCTGGCTTTTGGCGTCTGTCTATACTCCTGGGCATTCTTCCCGCCTTTCTTGTTTATTTTGTCGTTTCACCAGACAGCTTTTTGACTTATAAGGTTTTTATTTGGGCAAACAAAGCCTTAGGATCCAACAGAGCTACTGTGCTTTTTCCTGAAAGCCATCCTCCCGTTTCTCCAGGATTGATCAGGAGAGTTTTTTCTTCCTTCCTGATCTCCGACTTATGATTATGAGCAAAGACAAGAACATCGTATTCACCCGAAGATAGATAGGGTTCAAGGGGAAAATCGAGGTGCACGACCAGGAAATATAAATCTTTGTGCTTAAAGGTTAAAGGGGCTTCTCTTATTTCTCCTAAAGATTGGAAGGCTTTCTCAAGGCCTTGCTTTTCCCCGTCGCAGTTTCCAAAAACTGCTCTTACTGGACATTTCAAGCTTTGTAGTTCTCTGGCTGCAAAGGGGGCGATGAAGTCTCCAGCGTGAACTACCAAACTGCATCTCTCCTCATTAAAAAGTCCGACAGCCTTTTTGATTGCCCGAAGGTTATCGTGGGAATCGGCCATTATGCCAATCATGTTTACCTCTCTTATTCTAAGAAAATAAGACGTAATTGTCTAATCATATGGGGTCAGGTCTTAATTTTCAATTCAATGGGGACGGTTCTACTTTTTAAAATAGGAAGCCTAGCACTATGAGATATAGGTAAGAATAAAAAATAGAACCGTCCCCTATCTGAACGGGAGCGAAGCCATTCCCAAAAACCTGCTACTATTGACACTGACCTTGTAAATTATTTATTATATAGAAGCTCAAAAGGATAGGCGCGTAGCTCAGTGGGAGAGTGCTTCCTTGACGCGGAAGAGGTCGAGGGTTCGATACCCTCCGCGCCTACCAGTTTTTAAGGAGTGAGTATTCAAAAGGAAGCATACAAGATAAGAGTTTGTTTTGCCTGCCCTGCTGAATACATATAGATTTTAATGGCGGAATTAGTCAAAGTTACGGTTGAGGACTCTACTCTTTCAATTGAAAAGGGGACTCCCCTTTCTAAACTCATCCCTCAGCTCAAACTATCCCAGAAACCTATCTTAGCCAAGATGAACGGAAAGATAGTGGATTTAGAGAGTCCTCTGGAAGAAGCTATGAAAGTGGAACTGATCTATCCGGACTCTGAGGAGGGGCTTGATGTCTTGAGGCACAGCGCTTCTCATCTCCTGGCTCACGCTGTCCTCGAGCTTTTTCCTGGGACAAAGACCGGCATCGGACCCCCGATAGAGAATGGGTTTTATTACGATTTTTTGAGGGATAAACCTTTTACTCCCGAAGACCTTTTAACCATCGAGAAGAAAATGCTTGAACTTGCCCAGGAAGACATCCCGATAAAAAAAGTTGTATTCTCCAAGAAGGAAGCGATCCGTTTGTTCAAAGAAATGGGGCAAGATTTGAAGGTAGAGCTCATCGAGGAAAAAGGGGAAAAAGAAGTCACCTGTTATCAGCAGGGAGATTTTATTGATTTTTGCCTGGGCCCTCATCTTCCTTCATCAGGATGGATTAGACACTTTAAAATCCTTTCTGTATCAGGTGCCTATTGGCGCGGAGACGAGAAGGGAAAGCAACTGCAGAGGATTTATGGAACTGCATTTTTTCAAAAAAAGCAGATGGAAGATTATTTAGTGCTGTTGGAAGAAGCTAAGAAGAGAGATCACAGGAGGCTAGGTCCAGAACTCGACCTCTTTAGTTTCAATGAAGATTTAGGAGGCGGATTGGTTCTCTGGCATCCCAAAGGATCTATGGTCAGGCAGCTTATCGAGGATTACTGGCGTGAAGAACACATTAAAGATGACTATGAATTTGTGTTCGCCCCTCATATAGCCAAACTCGACGTCTGGAGGCGGAGCGGTCATACAGAGTTTTATGAGGCCATGTACCCTCCGATCTTGAGTGAAGGGATAGAGTATGAACTGAAGCCCATGAACTGTCCCTTTCACATCATGGTTTACAATTCCCGGCGGCGAAGCTATCGGGATCTTCCTCTACGCTGGGCTGAGTTAGGAACAGTCTATCGTTTTGAGAGAAGCGGAGTTCTCCACGGATTATTGAGAGTGAGAGGCTTTACAGTAGATGATGCTCATATCTTCTGCCGGGCTGACCAGCTGGAAAGCGAGATCAAAAGGGTAATCAGTCTTGCTTTGAGGCTTTTAGCGACCTTCGGATTTAAGGACTATGATATTTTTCTCTCCACTCGACCGGAAAAATACGTAGGCCGGGTCAAAGATTGGGATAAGGCCACCAAAGCCCTGCAGCATGCCCTGGAAGCGTCAGAGTTGAATTATCAGGTTGACGAGGGTGAAGGTGTTTTTTATGGACCCAAAATTGATATTAAAGTGAAGGATGTTTTAAGGAGATCCTGGCAATGCACAACCATCCAGCTCGATTTCAACCTGGCAGAGAGGTTTAATCTGAACTATGTCGGTGAAGACGGAAAACTTCACCGTCCCTTCATGATTCATAGGGCCTTATTAGGCTCCCTGGAAAGATTTTTTGGGATACTGATCGAGCATTATAACGGAAATTTTCCCATCTGGCTTGCTCCTGTTCAGATTATTATCCTTCCGATCAGCGAGAGGCATAATGATTATGCTATCTCTTTGGAGAAAAAGTTTAAAGAAAAGAAGCTGAGATCTCGAGCGGACCTCCGTCGGGAAAAGATTGGGTATAAAATTAGAGATGCAGAGACCCACAAGATTCCTTTGATTCTGGTCGTGGGAGATAAAGAAGTCGACCAAGGCACTGCTTCTTTGAGAATTCATGGAATCGGGGACAAAGGAGAAATCAAGGTCAATGAATTCCTTGAAAAAGTAAGGGAATTGGATAAAAATAAATCATTGGATGTGAATATTTGAAGGAGGTAAGTCATTCGAAGAAGAATTTATAAATCCGGGCCAAGAAGAACAAAACCGCATAGAGTCAATGAAATGATACGCTTAAAAGAAGTCAGGGTTATCGATGAGGATAAGAATCAAGTAGGAATCCTTCCTTTAGCCGAGGCCTTATCCTTAGCCAAAGACAAGGACCTGGATCTCGTGGAGATCGCTCCCCAGGCTTCTCCGCCAGTCTGTCGAATCATGGATTATGGCAAGTTCCTTTATGAATTGCATAAGAAAGCTCAGGAAGCCAAAAAACATCAAAAGCAGATTCATGTTAAAGAGATAAAATTCAGACCCAAAATCAGTATTCATGATTACAATTTTAAAGTGCGTCATGTTCAAAGATTTCTTGAAGATGGCAACAAGGTGAAGATTACAGTTATGCTAAGAGGAAGGGAAAAGTCAAAACCGGAATTGGCTGATCAGATTTTGAACAGAGTTCTGGAAGATGTTAAGGATTTAGGCCAGCAAGATGGGGATGTCCACATCCAGCCCTGGGCAGTTTCTACTTACTTGAGTGCCCTTAAGATAGGAGGAAAAGATGCCAAAGCTAAAAACGCACCAAGGAGCCAAAAAGAGGTTCAAAGTAACAAAAAAGAAGAAAATCCTCCACAATAAAGCTTATAAAAGTCATATTTTAACGAAGAAGTCAGCCCAGAGGAAAAGAAAGCTTCGCAAACAGAAAGCTGTGAACCAGACTGATAGGAAAAGAATAAAGAAAATGCTTCCTTATGAATTTTAGTTATCACCTTTTTTACACCCTTGCTTGATTTTAAAATGTATGTCAACCACAGAGAAGCTAGAGAAAATCATTGTTGGCAGCCTTCATGGTTAATTAAGATGACAATGAAGAAAATTTAAGGAGACGAAAATGCCTAGAGTAAAGAGAGGACCAAGGAAAAAAGTAAGAAGGGCAAAAATATTGAAACAGGCCAAAGGTTATTGGGGTGCGAGAAGCCATAACTACCGCACAGCAAAAGAAGCAGTGGAAAAAGCCCTCCTTTATGCCTACCGGGACAGAAGGACTCGGAAGCGTGATTTCCGAAGGCTGTGGATCATCAGGATTAAAGCTGCAGCTGAAGACAGTGGTCTTTCCTACAATCGTTTTATCCATGGTCTTCGAAAACTCAATATCGACCTTGACCGGAAGATTTTGGCAGATTTGGCGGTAAACTCACCCCAAACTTTTTTGCGCTTAACTCAGAAAGTCAAGGACCTGAATGTCTGACATGAAAGCCTTCAAGAATAAAGTCACTAAGTGCAGGAGAGATTTTGATAAGTCTTTTCTTCCTATAAAGAGTGAGAAATCTCTACAGGAAGTGAAGAACCTCTATCTGAGCCGAAAAAGAGGCCGCGTGACTCTTCTTTTAAAAGATTTAAAGGCTTTGAAGCCTGAGGAAAAGCCGGCAGCTGGCCAGATGATTAATGAGCTTAAAAATTACATCCAGGAGAAGCTTCAAAGCCTCAAAGAAACTTTGAAGCCTGAAGAGAAGCCTGTAGAGAGGACAGATTTTACTCTTCCAGGAAAGGTGAGATATTGGGGAGCTGCCCATCCCATTCATCTTTTTCAGGATGAAATTGAAAACATTTTTATTTCTATGGGTTACTCGATCGAAGAAGGCCCAGAGATAGAGACGGATTATTATAATTTTGGAGCTCTAAATTTCCCCCCTCATCATCCGGCTCGAGATGACTGGGATACCCTCTATCTTAAGGATGAACTTCTTCTTCGTACCCATACCTCTCCAGTCCAGATTCGAGTTATGGAAAAGCAAAAGCCCCCGATAAAGATAGTCATCCCTGGTAAGGTATATCGGAAAGAAACACCCGATCCAACGCACCTCCCCATGTTCTATCAGCTTGAAGGATTGGTCGTGGACAAAGGCATCACTTTTGCCCACTTGAAGGGGACCTTGGAATACTTCCTCAAAACTCTATTCAGCGAAAAAATTAAGATGAGATTTCGGCCTGGCTTCTTTCCTTTCACTGAACCTTCTGCGGAAGTCGACATCGGATGCACTGTGTGTAATGGAAAGGATGAAGGCTGCCGAGTCTGCAGCGGGAGCGGCTGGATAGAGATTCTGGGATCGGGCATGGTGGATCCCCAAGTCTTCAAGAATGTCAATATCGATCCTGAAGAATACACCGGGTTTGCTTTTGGGCTGGGCATAGATCGGACAGCTATGTTTGCCTATCAAATTTCTGACATGAGATATTTTTATGAGAACGATTTAAGATTCATACGACAGTTTTTACTAAAATGAAAGTCAGTTTGCAATGGATCAAGGAATACGTGGGAGTTAGACTTTCTCTCGCTTCTCTGATCGACAAGTTGGATATGATTGGATTGGTGGTTGAAGACTGGCAGGAGAAGGAGGGAGATATAATCCTGGATATCGAGACCCATGCTAATCGTCCTGATACGCTGGGTCATTTGGGAATAGCTCGAGAATTGGGTGCAGGCCTTGGACTTCCTCTTAAGGAAAGAGAGTGGCCTTTAGTCGAGCTTGAACAGGAAACTTCTGATTTCATTGATATTCAAATCTTGGATAAAGATCTCTGTCATCGCTACAGCGGAATAGTTGTTAGAGACATTCAGGTCAAACCCTCACCAAGCTGGCTGCGGAAGAAAATCGAAGCTGTGGGTCTTAATCCAATCAACAATGTCGTTGATGTGACCAATTATGTTCTTTTTTCCACTGCTCATCCGATTCATGCTTTTGATTTAACCAAAATTTCGGGACAGAAAATTATCGTCCGCAGAGCTCACAAGGGTGAAGTCCTAAAAACTCTGGAAGAAGAAGTTGTTCCTCTTTCTCCGGAAATGCTGGTCATCGCGGATGCAGAAAAACCTGTCGCTTTAGCAGGAGTCATGGGGGGGTCAGACACTGCTGTTTCTGAGACGACAAGGGATGTATTCATAGAAAGCGCCTGGTTTGACCCTGTCTCTGTCCGGAAAACAAGCAAGGAGACAGGAATTCAGACCGATGCCTCCTACCGTTTTGAACGAGGAGCTGATCTGTCTGTTTGTCCTCAGGCCGCTTTGATGACTGCCTCTTTGCTTACTCAATTCGGTGGAAAGGCAACTAAAGAGATTTACGATGTCTTTCCCAAGCCCCCCAAAAATAAGACGATAATCCTTCGCAGTCATCGAATAGCTGAACTTCTCGGGATCGAAGTTGAGAAAGGTTTTGTTCAAGATATCCTTCCGAATTTGGGTTTTCAGCTCGAATCGCGTCAAGGAGGAAGCTGGCAGGTTACAGTTCCTTTTTTCAGGGTTGATATCGAGAGGGAGGCTGATCTCATCGAAGAAATAGCTCGTTTTTATGGATACGACAAGATTCCTTCTCATATTCCTCCTTTAAGTGTTCCCGAGGCCCCCTGGAAGGACAAACGAGAGAAGATAAATAAAATGCGACAACTTCTTTTTCATCAGAGTTTTGACGAAGTGATCAATTTTAGTTTTTCTGATCCAGAAAAAGAAGCTGTATTCCTGAAACAGCGTCCAGAAATTGCCATCAAAAATCCGATTTCGCAGAAGGCTTCCTACCTCCGCACCTCTCTCCTGGGGGGATTGCTGGAAAACCTTGCTTGGAATAAGAACAGAGGTGCTGAAGGGATCAATATTTTTGAGATAGGAAATGTCTATTTTTGGAATGATTCTGAGGCCGTTGAGGAGCTTTTCCTTGGACTGGCAACAACCGGTTTGGTGGGCCAAAGCTATTGGGACGGGAAAAATGAAGAGTCTGGCTATTTCTATCTGAAAGGAACGTGTGAATCGGTAATGGCTCATTTGAGATATGAACCTTTTTCTTTTCAAGAAGCGAAGCACGATTATTTCGAAGAAGGCTTCTCACTTGGCCTTATTTATAAAGGTGAGAAAATCGGGATTTTAGGTTTACTTAAATCTAGCATTCTTGATTCCTTTTCTTTGAAAGAAGCTGTTTGGGCAGCAGAATTGAACCTGGCGAGTCTGTTCAGGAAACAGCCTAATCCTTTTGAGTACAAACCCGTGATCAAATTCCCGAGTGTCAGTCGCGATGTTTCCATCCTTGTCAGAGGAAGTGTTTCTTATCAAGATATTAAAGAAGCAGTTGAGAAACTTTCGGTGGCTCACTTAGAGAGGTTTTACCTTTATGACCGTTATTCAGGTCCTACGATCTCTAAGGATAAAATTAGCTTATCTCTTCGATTTGTCTTCCGCCATCCAAGAAAGACATTGTTAGCCAAGGAAGTCGATGACCTCCAGCAAAGAATTATTAAACATTTAAAATCGAGATTTAACATTCAGTTAAGAAAAGGAGGGCAAATTGACAAGTGAGTTAGAAAGAATTAAAATACTGGAAGGCAAAATCTCCCATGTTGTGGATTATGTAAATAAGCTAACTAGTGAAAATCAAAAGCTGAAGCAGCAGATAAAAGATCTGAGATCGGAAAAGAGAGATGCAGAAGAGCAAATCAAGAAGGCAGAGAAAATCGATCAGGAGATGAAAAAATACGAGGATGAAAGGGAGGTTTTAAAAGACAAAATTGAAGCCATTATTAATCAAATTGATAATATTGGGACATGAGTGACAACATAATCGAAATCGAAATTTACGGACAGAAATATAAGATAAGGGTCAAAGGAGAAGAGGATGAAAAATACATAAGCCATCTGACTTCCTATGTTGATCAGAAGATGCATGAAGTGGCTGTAAAATCCAAATCAGCAGATGGATTAAAAATTGCAGTCTTGGCTGCCTTAAACATTGCCGATGATTTTTTTACAGTGCAGGACAGGTTGGATCAACTTAATGAAGTCATTGGCCATATGGAGAGTGAAATAGAGAGTTTGGAGGACTATTTATTTAAAAATGGAAATACATTCAAAAAAATGGAAGACGCTTCTTAAAAAAACGAGAATAACTGTGGAAATGTTCATAGATGCGATAAGAGGAAACCTCAAGCTGGAAACAGATTCGTTCAGGTTTGCCTTTTGTCCTGGAGAATTCCCTTGGGATAAGAACAAAGTCTATTGTAGAGCTTTTCTTGAGTTTTTTCGCGGAAATGTTGCCTCTTCTTGTGGTGAGAATGTAATCTTCTATTAACCCTCCTTACCTTCCTCTCCTTTGATTCACCCGATGAGGAGGTGATCAAAGTGAATTTAGCTTTGTTAATCAGCATTATCATTATATTTATTCTTGCCTCTTTTCTTGTTTTTATTCTGGTAAGGAAAAAAACTGCAGTCAGAGCAGTTTTTAAGGCCAAACAAGAGGCCAAAGATATTCTGGATGAAGCAAAGCAAGAAGCAGAAAAAGCAAGAAAAGAAGCTTCTTTGGAGGTGAAGGAGAAATATCTGAACCTCAAGGCCGACTTTGAGAGACAGACGCGAGATAGGCGAAGAAAAATTAATGAGACTGAAAGGAGACTCGTCCACAAAGAGGAGAACTTAGAGCGGAGGTTTCAGGCTCTAGAGAGAAAAGAAAGAGATTTCTCTGATAAAGAACGAAGGCTTTCTCAACAAGAAAAGGAGATTGAGGAAAGCAAGGAGAAATACAACGAGTTAATGAGAAAAGAGACAGAAGAGCTGGAAAGAATTTCTAATCTGACTAGAGAAGAGGCGAAAAACATTTTGGTCAAGAAGATGGAAGAAGAGGCCAAGGTTGAAGCCGCTCAAGCCATACGAAAGATAGAAGAGGAAACGAGGGAAAAGAGCTCAGGTGTTGCTCGGGAGATTATCAGCCAGGCCATTCAGCGCTCGGCGGCTGAACATGTGGTGGAAACTACCGTTTCAGTAGTGGACCTTCCTTCTGATGACATGAAGGGTCGCATAATCGGTAGAGAAGGGAGAAACATCCGTGCCTTGGAACTTGCCACTGGAGTAGACATTATTGTCGATGATACCCCTGAAGCTGTCATCCTATCCAGCTTTGATCCCTTGCGGCGAGAAATGGCACGTTTGGCTATTGAAAAGCTGGTCATTGATGGAAGAATCCATCCAGCCCGCATCGAAGAAATCGTAGAGAAAGTTAAGGAAGAATTAGAGGAGAAAATAAGGCAGGAGGGAGAATCAGTCGCCCTGGAGTTAAGACTCCAAGATATTCATCCTGAATTGGTAAAAATCTTAGGTAAGCTCCATTTCCGAACGAGCTATGGGCAAAACGTCCTCCAACATTCCAAGGAGGTAGCCTATCTGGCCAGTTTGATGGCTAAAGAACTTGGAGTTGATTCTCGAGTTGCTCTGAGAGCAGGCCTTTTGCACGATATCGGTAAAGCCGTGGACAAGGAGATTGAGGGAACACATACAGAATTGAGTGTTGAGCTGGCCAAGAAATATGGAGAATCAGAAGCTGTTATTAAAGCCATAGCTTCCCATCACCGGGATGTTGATTTTCCTTCGATTGAGGCTGTTTTAGTCCAAGCAGCCGATACTCTCTCTGCTGCTAGGCCAGGAGCACGACGCGAGCTTTTAGAGACCTATATCAAGCGGTTAGAGAAATTGGAAGAGATAGCCAATTCCTATGAGGGAGTTTATAAGTCTTTTGCCTTGCAAGCAGGGAGAGAAATTAGAATAATCGTCGAAAGCCAAAAGATTTCTGATGAGGAAGCCGCCATGGCTGCCAAAGAAATAGCCGAAAAAATTAAAGAGGAGCTTAAGTATCCAGGGCAAATAAAGGTGACCGTGATTCGTGAAATGAGAGCTGTGGAGTATGCCAGATAAGATTAGAGTTCTTTTTTTGGGGGATATCATTGGCCGTCCCGGCAGGAAGGCTTTGAAAAGATACCTTCCTTCTTTTATCAAGAAATATTCTCCAGCTCTCCTTGTCGCGAATGCTGAGAATGCTGCCGGAGGCATAGGCATTACAGAAAATGTTGGCCAAGAACTCTTAAGCCATATCCATGTTCTAACTTCTGGAAATCATATCTGGGATAAGAGAGAGGGTCTCCCCTATGTAGATAAAGAAGAACGTTTGCTTCGCCCGGCGAATTACCCTCCGAATAATCCCGGAAGGGGAAGTTATCTCTTTGAGACAGCTAATGGAACGAAAATAGGCATTCTCAATCTCCAAGGGAGAGTCTTTATGGAACCTATTGACTGTCCATTCAGGGTTGCCGACAAAGAACTCAAGAAATTAGGCACATCGACCATAGTTGTTGATTTCCATGCTGAAGCGACTTCTGAAAAACAGGCTCTCGGCTGGTATTTAGACGGAAGAGTCTCGGCTGTGATCGGGACCCATACTCATGTTCCTACAGCTGATGACCGCATTCTGCCCCAAGGGACAGCCTACATCACTGATGTGGGTATGGTGGGCGGCTATAACTCTGTCATTGGTATCCGCAAAGAGCAGGCCTTAAAAAGATTTTTAACTTCTCGGCCCCATCGCTTTGAACCGGGAAAGGACGGTCTTGTCTTTTCTGCTGTCTTGGTGGAAATAGAAAGCCAGAGCGGAAAAGCCTTGAAAATTCATAGAGAATTCATTGCAGAGGAAAAAATTGAGGATTGAAGATACTATCTCCTCTGAGAAAGTCTATACTGTTTCAGAGATCACCCGCCTGATTAAGCAAGAGCTGGAGAGAGCATTTCCTCAATTATGGGTGGAGGGAGAAATCTCTAATTTTCACCGCCACCGCTCGGGTCATCTTTATTTTACCTTGAAAGATGAGGTATGCCAGTTAAGGACAGTCATGTTCCGCTCCGAGGCCCAGCAAGTCCCTTTTGAAATGAAGGATGGGCTGCAGGTCGTTTGCAGAGGACACGTTAATGTTTATGAACCAAGAGGGGAGTACCAACTTATTGTTGAGATGGTGGAGCCCAAGGGAAAAGGCGCACTCCAGTTAGCCTTCGAACAACTGAAGGAAAAGTTAAAGAAGGAAGGCCTCTTTGATCCGAAATTCAAAAAGAAGCTTCCTCTTCTCCCAAAAAAAGTAGGGATTGTCACTTCTCCTCGCGGGGCGGCCATCATCGATATTATCAGAACTCTGGAGAGAAGGTTTGCCCGTCTCCACATCCTCATCTATCCTGCCCAAGTCCAGGGTGAGGGAGCTGCTGAGGAGATCGTGGAAGGGATAGATTATTTAGGTAGTCTTGCTGATATAGATGTTATCATTGTCGGGCGAGGAGGCGGTTCAATTGAAGATTTATGGGCTTTCAACGAAGAGGCTGTAGCCCGGACGATTTTTCGCTGTCCAGTGCCAGTCATATCTGCTGTAGGCCATGAAATAGATTTCACTATCTCTGACTTTGTGGCAGATATTCGGGCTTCGACGCCTTCAGCAGCCGCTGAGATGGTGGTCGAAAAGGAAGAATCCTTTAAAGAAATAATCGAGAATTTAGGCCAAAGATTGACCCACCACCAGAAATATTTCTTACAAGATCAGCGGCAGATGGTTTTCAGCCTTACTCATCATCGAGTATTCCAGAATATGAAAGTCAAACTCTTGAACCTTGAACAAAAGGTTGACGAGCTAGAGATAAGAGGCTGGAATGTCATCAAAAACAGGCAGCAGCAAATTGCTGAAGGAAAATCTCGGGCTGTGTTTTTGGAAGAGAAGATGAGGAATATCCTGCGAAGAATGCTCCAGCATTTTCAGGCGAAGTGGGAAAGGCTTTCGGCAGAATTGCATAACTTGAGCCCCCTGAATATACTAAAAAAAGGCTATACTCTCTGCTGGAAAGGACCCTCTCAGCATCTAATCCGTAAGATTGAAGAGGTCGAGAAAGACAAAGAAGTCACAGTTTCCTTCTATAAAGGGGAGTTCACCTGTCAGGTTAAAACCATCGATCGAGCCAAACTCATAGCGTCCCGAGTGTTAAAGGAGAAAAGATGACTAGCATGAGCTTTGAAAAGGCTTTAGAAGACTTGGAGAATATTGTCGAGAAATTAGAGAAAGGAGGGCTATCTCTGAATGAGTCGCTGGCTCTTTTTGAAAAAGGAGTCAAGTTAGCCAGGTATCTAAGGGACGAACTTGAGAAAGCAGAAAAGAAAGTTGAAATTCTGCTCAAGGATGAGAAAGGAGAAATCAAGGAAAAACCTTTTGACCTTGCTCAGGAAGAAGAAGCCGCAGATAAAAAAGAACCTCCTGACCCAGAAAAAGACGAAGACCTTCCTTTTTAGATCATGAAAGTCCAAGATAGACTCACCCAGAAAAAAAAGGTCATCGATGATGGGTTGAGGCACATCCTATCTCAGGAGGATTCTCTGCTTTACCGCGCCATGAGACATACTGTACTCGCTGGAGGGAAGAGATTCAGACCTTTGCTCGCACTCTCTTCAGGAGAGTGTTTTGGAGTCAAACAAGATGTCATGCTTCCCTTTGCCTGTGGTCTGGAGTTGATTCATAATTATTCGCTTATCCATGATGATTTGCCCTTTATGGATGACGATGATTTTCGAAGAGGACAGCCTTCTTGTCACAAAGCCTACGGTGAGGATATTGCTCTTTTAGCCGGCGATAGTCTTCTGACTCTTGCCTTTGAGGTCATTGCTCAGGCGCCTGTTCGTAAGAGGCTTGCTCCCAAAAAGGAACAAATCATCAAGGAAATCAGTCATTTTGCTGGCGCCAGAGGGATGGTCGGCGGCCAGCTCATGGATATAACCCTTTCTCCGGAAGAGATTACTGAGGAAGACCTCCATGAGCTCATTTTAAGAAAAACCGGAGCCTTGATCATTGCATCAGTCAAAACAGGGGCCATTCTGGGTGAGGCTTCCACTTTCCAGCTCGACGCCATGGTCGAATACGGGCGAAACATAGGAATTGCTTTTCAAATCAGGGATGATATTCTTGATTCCATCGAGGAGGAAAAAGAGAATCAATCCCGACCGAGCTATATCTCCTTCTATGGGAGGGAAGAGGCAGAAAATCGATTGAAAAGATATATTGCGGATGGGATAAGCGCCTTTGATAAGACTTCTCTACAGTCAGAAGAGCTTCGCTACCTTGCGCACAGACTTCTAAGCCTTAACAGGAATAAAAAATGAAAAAAATTCTTAACGAGATTGAAAGTCCTGCAGACTTAAAGAGTCTTAAAAAAAAGGAACTTTCTCAATTAGCTCGAGAGATAAGAGCCTTAATCATCGAGGTTGTCTCTGAAAGCGGAGGCCACCTCTCATCGAATTTGGGTGTTGTGGACCTGAGTATTGCCCTCCATTATGTCTTTGATGCTCCCCGAGATAAGATCATCTGGGATGTGGGCCACCAATGCTACCCCCATAAGATTCTAACGGGAAGAAAGGAGAGATTTAGGACTCTCCGCCAGTATCAGGGTCTATGTGGGTTCCCGTCTCGGGAGGAAAGCGAGTATGATGTTTATAACACCGGCCATGCCTCGACAGCCTTGTCAGCCGCCTTAGGAATGGCTGTAGCCCGGGATAAGAAGAAAGAAGATTATCACGTGTTGGCCGTTATCGGAGATGGAAGTTTGACCGGAGGTGTAGCCTGGGAGGCTTTAAACCAGATCGGTCATCATCGGGCAAAAGTGATTATTGTGCTCAATTACAATGAAATGTCCATTTCTCATAATGTTGGAGCCATGTCTAAATATCTCTCCTACATTGTTACTGGGCAGCATTATTTAAGGATAAAGGACCATGTCAAGTCTATCCTGAAATCCATTCCTGCCGTGGGCTGGCCGATGATTAAAGTGGCTCGCGCCATGGAGGAAGCCATCAAGAAAATCTTTTTCCCTGGGCTGGTGTTTGAAGAACTCGGTGTCCGATACATCGGCCCTGTCCAGGGGCATAGCCTCGGCTCCCTGATTGAAGTCTTTGAGGATGCCAAGGATTATAGTGGTCCTGTCCTGATTCATTGTGTCACTCAGAAGGGAAAGGGATATCTCCCAGCGAAAAAAAGTCCCGAGAAGTTTCACAGCGCTTCCCCCTTTGATATTCAGACAGGAAAGCCGGTTAGCAAGGATGAAAGACCAACCTATTCTTCCATTTTTGGGCGCACTGTGGTCAACATAGCCAAAGAAGATGATAAAGTGGTGGCTATCACGGCTGCTATGCCTGATGGAACTGGCTTGAGAGCCTTTGCCCAACAGTTTCCTGAGAGATTTTTTGATGTGGGTATTGCCGAACAGCATGCGGTTGATTTTGCCACTGGTCTAGCTCTTAGCGGTTATAAGCCGGTAGTGGCTGTTTACTCGACCTTTCTTCAGAGAGCCTATGACCAGATTTACCATGATGTTTGCTTGATGGATATTCCCGTAGTGTTCGCTCTTGACCGGGCAGGCTTGGTGCCGGATGATGGTCCAACCCACCAGGGAATCAATGACATCATTTACCTGAGACATATGCCCAACATGGTCGTCATGGCTCCCAAGGATGAGAATGAGTTGCAGCATATGATAAAATCCGCGTTTTCCTACTCTCACCCTTCAGCTGTACGCTTCCCCAAGGGGAAAGCTCTGGGTTTAACCCTGGACAAGGTATTAAAGGAGATTCCTCTTGGCAAGAGCGAGCTTCTCCAGGAAGGTAAGGATTTGCTCGTAGCCTTTGGGAGTATGGTTTATCCATCCTTAGAGGCGGCCAGAAAGCTGGAAAAGGAAGGTATCAGCCTGGCAGTGCTGAATGCGAGATTTGCCAAGCCCTTGGATGAGAAAATGATTTTGCGTTATGCCCAACCAGGAAGAACGATAATCACCACTGAAGAGGGTGTTACTGTAGGTGGTTTTGGGAGTGGAGTTCGAGAGCTTTTAGATAGAGAAAAACGCTTTTCGCTTAAATACAAGAGTATCGGTCTTCCTTTAGAAATCTATCCCATGGGAAAAGTTGATCAGATAAAGAAGAAATACCTTATGGATGCGGATGGCCTTGTTCAGCAGATAAAAGAATTTTATGAAAAGGGTAGCTAAAGAACAAGAAGAATTTTAATTCTTGGGAAAGCACCTGAGGAAAGTTATCATCCTTAAGCGAGCGATTGAAGAAAGCGAGGCCAATCATTGTGAAAAAAGAGCGGGCGGATAAAGTGATTGTCAATCGTGGCCTGGCTGAAAGCCGTCAACAGGCTCAAGCTCTTATCATGGCCGGATTAGTTTTTGCGGAGGGACAAAGAGTCGAGAAGCCTGGTCAGAGAGTCGATAATGATCAGGAGATCATTGTCAAAGAGAGAACGCCTTATGTTAGCCGTGGAGGCTTAAAGCTTGCTGAAGCTTTGGATGTCTTCAATGTTTCGGTCAAAGGGAAGACAGCAGCAGATTTAGGAGCTTCAACTGGAGGTTTTACCGACTGCCTCCTTCAGCAGGGAGCAAGTAGAGTTTATGCTGTTGACGTCGACATCCGACAGATTGATTGGCGTTTAAGAGAAGACAACAGGGTTATCCTTATCGAAAAGAATGCCCGATATTTGAATAAGGATGATATTGGAGAAGAGCTGGATATCGTCACGACTGATTTGTCTTTTATTTCAGTGCTGAAAGTCCTCCCTGCCATTAAGGAATTCCTGGGTCAGGGAATGCTTCTTTCCCTCCTGAAACCTCAATTTGAGGTCGGAAAAGGCCAGGTAGGAAGGAAAGGGATTGTCAGAGACTCCTGCCTGCACGAAAAGGTCTTGGAAAAGATTATTCGAGAAGCCCGTCAAATGGGATTCAAAGTGCAGGATTTAGTGAGGAGTTCGATTCGAGGATCGAAAGGGAATAGAGAATTTTTTGTCCTCTGGTCTTTGGAAGGAAAATCCCTAAGCCAAAGAGAATTGCGGAAATTAATCAAGGAGGCTGTCTGGAATGAAAAAAGTTAAGCGAGCAGGCCTGGTCATCAAACCTCATGCTCCTGATATCAAAAACATTCTCCAAGAACTCATCCGTTATTTGGAGAAAAGGGGGATAGTATGTGTGTTAGAGGAGCTGGCTTCTGAAAAGCTCAAGAGAGGAAAGGGGATTCGCAGAGAGGATCTCCCGGGAAAAGTTGATCTTGTCGTCGTCCTGGGGGGGGATGGAACACTTCTCAGCATAGCTCATCAGGCCGCTCAGAAGGATGTGCCGGTCTTAGGAGTGAATTTGGGAAGTCTGGGCTTTTTAACTGAAGTGCCCTTGAATGAGATGTTTTTTACTCTGGATTCTTTCTTTGAAGGAAACAAGGAAATCATAAGTCCCAGGCGCTTATTGAAAGTCATATCCAAAGGAAAAATCTATTATTGTTTGAATGATGTGGTCATCAATAAAGGAGCTCTGGCTCGAATGATTCAATTCATTATCTGGATTGATGATAAAGAAATTGCAGCCTTAAGGGCGGATGGATTGATTATCTCTACTCCTACCGGTTCAACAGCCTATTCTCTAGCCGCAGGAGGCCCTATTATCAAGCCTTATATACCTGCCATTATTCTGGCTCCAATCTGTCCTCATACCCTTTCTTTCCGACCCATGGTTATCTCTTCAAAATCTAAGATTAAAGTCAAACTTCTTACAGCTGGAGAGGAGGTCTACTTAACCCTAGATGGCCAAAGAGGGGATTTACTGGAGAAGAATGATATCGTGAATATTGAGCAGGCTCATTTTGAGCTTCAATTGATTTCTTCTCCGAAGAGGAACTATTTTGATCTTTTAAAGGAAAAGTTGGGCTGGGGACAAAAGTAGGTTTTTGGGAGTGGCTTCGCTCCCGTTCAGATTTTTAACGCCATTCAAATTCCGCTCTTCTCGGCGGGTCCGTAACTCGCCCCTGATGGGCTCAAACATACTCCCCGGTCTTCGACTTCCCTCGAAGTCTGAAATCCGAAGGCTAAACCTGAAATGGTCGCTTCTTCCACTCCCAAAAACCTTGTCCATCACGGATTTAGTAAAGCTTACGTTTTTGGGTGTTATTTGACATTTTCAACACCCGATATTATCATAATTTCCTGCCATGAGTCAGAACCTAAGGGTGATATACGTTTCGGCCGAAGTCTCTCCCTTTGCCAAATCCGGCGAATTGGCAGATGTGGCCTCATCTCTACCAAAGTATCTTTCTTCTCTGGGAGTAGAAGTTTCCATAATCATGCCTAAGTATAGATTCCCAGAGATCGATTCTCTTACAAAGGAAATCGTGTTGAGCGATCTCCCAGTTCCCTTGGGCGAAAAGAAGGTTAAGACAAGCATCTATAAGAGTGAGCTGGGAAAGTATGATATTTATTTTATTGAAAATCCCCAATATTTCTGGAGAGAGAATATCTATGGAACTGAAAAGGGGGATTATCTTGATAATGATGAGCGATTTATTTTTTTCAGCCGAGCTGTCTTGGAATTTTTACTCAAGAGTAAAAGGCACGTTGACCTCATCCACTGCAACAATTGGCCTACTGCCCTAATTCCCCTTTTTTTGAGAACCCATTACTCCCATAGAGCTCTTTTCAAGGATGTGGCGACAGTTTTGACTCTGCATAATGCTGCCTACCAGGGAGAATTCCCGCCGGAAACTCTATCTCTGACAGGTTTGAATTGGAACTATTTTAATCCCCAACAGCTTTCCTTTGGGAGAAAGTTCAATTTCCTCAAAGCGGGAATCATTTTTTCAGATATCTTCAACACTGTCAGTTCGACTTACAAAAGGGAAATTCAGACCAAGAAGCATGGCTTTGGGCTGGAAGGATTACTGGAAAGACGGAGAGATGACTTTTTCAGCATTCGCAATGGCGTTGATTGCGAAACATGGAATCCGGAGACAGATCCTTATATTGTTGCCAATTACACCTCTGCCAATCTGAAGCCAAAGAAAAAGTGTAAACTAGACCTCCTCAAAGAATTCGGTCTCCCCCTGACACCCAGAACTCCCCTGGTGGGGATCGCCTCATACCTTTCTTTGCATAAAGGCTTTGATTTGTTGATAGATGTGATAGATGATTTGTTGAAAAAGAATGTTAGCCTTGTTGTCCTGGGCAAGGGGAACGAGAAATATGAGAAAAAATTTGTGGAAATCATGAAGCGCTATCCTCAAAAGGTAGGGGTAAAATTGGAAATGAGCCCCGCCTTAGCTCATAAAATAGTAGCAGGAGCGGATATCCTCCTTGTTCCTTCTCTCTATGAACCCTGCGGTCTACAGCAGATGTATAGCTTTCGCTATGGGACTGTGCCTGTGGTCAGAGCGACCGGCGGTTTAGCGGAGACGGTGAGGCCTTTCAGTTTAAAAACAAGGAAAGGAAATGGGTTTGTTTTCAAGGAATATACATCTCAAGCTTTGCTTGAAACATTGAAGGCTGCGTTGAGCTGCTACAGGCGTCCTGATCTTTGGAAAAAAGTTATGGAGAGCGGTCTTAGCGAGAATTTTTCTTGGGAAAAAGCAGCTCGTAAATATGTAAGGCTTTACCATAGAGCTTTGGAAGTCAAAAGAGGAGGTCAAATTGGTTGAAGAAATATCTTCTGTTGCGGATGATACTTTTGAAGAGGAAGTCCTCAAGGCTGAGCTCCCGGTTTTGGTGGATTTTTGGGCAGATTGGTGTGCTCCCTGCCATGCGGTAGTTCCTGTCCTGGAAAATTTAATCCAAAAGTACCAGGAGAGGATGAAAATTATGAAGCTGAATGTCGATGAAAACATGAAGACGCCCTCCAAATATGGAATCACCAGCATCCCGACGCTCCTTTTCTTCAAGGAGGGGGAATTGAAAGAGACTTTTATTGGTGTCCATCCTCAGAACAAAATTGAGGAGGTTATAGATAAACATCTATGAGTGAAGCATATGATGTCATCATCATCGGAGCCGGTCCGGCTGGACTGTCAGCTGCAGTCTATACTGGAAGGGCAAGACTCAACACCCTTGTGCTGGAGAAGGGAATGCCAGGCGGACAAATTCTTTTGGCCGATTTTGTCGAGAATTATCCCGGCTTTCCCGAGGGAGCAGTTCCCTTCGAGCTCATGGGTAATTTCCGGAAGCATGCTGAAAAATTTGGAGCCAAGATAGCGACAGAT
>Ga0209636_10000799_pt1 | contig 31432 bp, 24 predicted proteins | sample DeeMarSWOR152_54_FD_187464 | JGI IMG/M metagenome (GOLD analysis project Ga0209636, IMG submission 187464) | Marine sediment microbial communities from White Oak River estuary, North Carolina - WOR-1-52-54 (SPAdes) (version 2) | ecosystem: Environmental > Aquatic > Marine > Intertidal zone >...
CATAATCCGAACCCAAGGAGGAATCATCCTCTTTACTCTTAGAATGAGCTGAGCTGCTTCCTCTGTCGTATACGGTTGATACTCTCCCTTCTTCCACCATTCGTAAGCTTTCGTACCTTTGAGGACGAGGCATGGGTATATTTTGATCATATCTGGCTTGAAGCATGGGTCCGTGAAGATTTCCTCGAAGGCTTCTAAGTCTCTTTCGAAGTTAGAGCCTGGCAAACCCGGCATAAGATGATAGGCAACTTTCAATCCTGAATCTTTGAGTATCCGCGTCGCTTCTATGACATCTTGAACAGTATGCTCTCGTTCAACAAGTTCATAGATATCATCGTATATGTTTTGGACGCCTAGTTCAACGCGAGTCACGCCCATGGACAATATCCGGTCAACATGCTCTTCATTGGACCAGTCTGGACGCGTTTCCACGGTTATTCCAACATTATGGATTTGGTTCTTCTCTGCGAGTTTTTTTGCTTCTTCTAAAGACTGAGATTCCTTTTGAGTAATCCCGTCCAGACACTGTCTAACGAAATACTCTTGGTAGTCAAGGGGCATAGCGGGAAAGGTTCCGCCCATTATGATTATTTCTACCTTGTCAACAAGGTGTCCAATAGCTTCCAGCTGCTCGATACGATGTCTAACCTGCCTATGGGGATCGAAATCGTTCTGTATCCCTCTTAGTGCCGCTGGTTCGTGACCAGTATAACTCTGAGGGACTCCGTAGGGAGGACCGCCTGGGCAGTATGCACAGGGCTTCTTTTTCGGACACGGCCATGGCTTGGTCATGACTGCGACAACTGTGACCCCAGAAATTGTGCGGACGGCTTTTCTGCGTAGAAGGGGAAGTAGCTTGCTCTTTTCGTCAGGCTTTAGATATCGTATCAGCTCCGAGTTGGAGGGAACTCTATCTAAATCTGTCTTACCTGCAACTCTGATCTTAGTTAGATTAACATCTTCCTTGGTAAGAGTAGCAATCCTGATCAAGTGCTCGATGATTTCCCTGCAAGCTCGCTGACTCATTAGCTCATCAACGAATATGCGCCAGACCTTTCAAATAAATACTCCATTGTTATGTGACTTCATTTCCTACAAAGAAGCCTGTTCTAAAACATAGACTTAATAAATCTTCCACCAGACTAAAATTGGAAAAAAGGGGCTTGAGTGGTTAGGGCTTGCCGCTTTTCTACACCTTTAAGCGGGTTATTCGCTCATGGAAGTTGTTCGTGGCGTTAATGCTAGGGGTCGTGTTAGCGTCAACGTTTTTCGCTGGCGTAAATGTAGGTGCTGATACCGCGGCAAAGCAAGCACTCGACCAACAACTCAGCCAAGTCCCTGTCGATATTGTTGTAGGGTCTGGCTGGTTTGAAGTAGATCCTTCGCCAGTGAAGACATCAGGGTGGTCCTCCGCTAACGCCACAGAAATTGCTGACCTAATTTCTAACTCCGGAATTGAGAGCATTACTAGCACCGAAGTGATCTCGAGGGGAAGGTCGATGATTCAAATTCCTAGAGTCAACAAGACAACCGATTTCACGGTTGTTGGAATCTCGGAGGATTCCTGCATCTATGAGGAATTGACTGTTGCGGATGGCTCGTTTCCACTTGGAGCAAATGAAACCTATGTGTGGGCCGATTCTCCAAGCGCCGGTGACCTGAAACGGGGAGATGTTATCGCGGCTAATTTCTCTGTGTTGGTCTTCGACGGGTCGAGGAAACCGCCTGAGGTGGGTGGGGTAAGCGTGAACCTTACGGTAGCTGGTTTTGTGGAGCTCAGTAACAAGGCGTCATTGATCGCTTTAGGCCAGTACTACTACTACTATCCCAGTCCATTTGGCTCTCAAGAATACGTCTTCTTCGATAATCTCTTGATTACAGACTGGGACAAAACCTTCGCCAGTCTTCTCGACTCCATCTACGCCAAGGCTATTCCCTACAGCCCTGTTGATACACAGATTCTAGTTTTCCTTGATAGGGGAGCAATCATTGGTCCTTGGGACATCGCCACATCCGTAAGCAAGGTTAGGACCATAACCTCCCAGATCAACAATGAGATCTTAGGTTACGGCGCATACGCGCAGAACCATCTGGAAAACGTCTTGAACAGCCTCCAATATTATTCCCAGACAATGAGACTCCAATTCCTCATCTTCGGTCTTCCCGTGTTCTTCATGGCATGGTATATGGCAACTACTGTCTCAGATATGTCCTTCAATCTAAGGCGCAGAGAAATCGGCCTCCTTTTGACTAAGGGATTCTCAAGGGGCCAACTCCTAAGGATGTTTCTGAGCGAAGCTGCCTTAATCGGGTTGGTAGGAGGGCTCATTGGAGTAGGGCTCAGCCTTCTCTTAAGTCCCTTCTTTATTAGCGTCGGCGGAGGACAATGGTTCAGCGGCGCACCAGTCGTTGGACTAGACACTGTCGTCTTGGCGATGGTCTTCAGCGTTGTTGTGACCTTTCTCTCAGTGTATAGACCTGCAAGGAGAGCTTCACAACTGCACGCAGTTGACGCCTTAAAGGAGCACAGGTATGTGGAGGAGGTTAAGCCCCACAAGCAGCGGTGGCCATGGGTAGCCTTCATCCTTGGTGCCTATAAAATAGCTATGTGGCTCTTGGGGATAAACCTAGCCACCCTGATGATGGGCCGCCCGCCTTTAGCAAACATCATCGTCACGATTCTGTTGGGGATATGGATATTCATTGACGTATATATACTAAATTATATCGGTCCGATACTTTTCTTCTGGGGGCTCACGAAGCTTCTTATCCGTGGTTCCTTGAAGTTTCAGGAGCTAACTGTGAGAGTAGCGAAGTTTCTGGGCGACTTGGGATCTCTAGCCACGAGGAATGTTCAGAGAAACCCTGCTCGAGCGGCTTCCATTGCTTTTCTCATCGCCTTGATCATAGGTTATAGTTTTGGGACAACTGGAATCTACGCAAGCGAACGAGATTTCACTATCCGCCAGATAAAATTCAACGTAGGCGCGGACATCAGCGTCTCATTAACAACTTTGGTGAACTCCTCTCAGACAATTGACCAGATAGAAAACCTTACCGGCGTATCGTCCACAGCCTTGGAGTACTCCTTCGAGGGGGAATCGACGCTTAGAAGGATGGGACTGATAGCAGTGGACCCAGAGAAGTGGCTTGAGATCGCCTACTATGAGCGTGAACTGTTCACTGGCGATAGCGTTGAAACGGCTTTCCATAAGATGACGACTGACAATAACACCATAATTTTAGAACGGGAAATAGCAGTACCACTGGAATTGCAGGTGGGTGACACAATCTTTGTGACCATAGGCTCTCTGAGCCGTGCTTTAAAGGTTGTGGGGTTCTTTGGTCTCGAACCTGGTGAAGGTGCCCGTATCCTTGACGGACCCTCCTACACCTCGTCTGTAATCTATAGCTCACATTCCTACGTACCAGAAGGGCTCTATTATGAGGCGAACGATAGCATCTCTGCAACTGGAAGGATTCTGGTCAAGTTGATGCCAGGAGCTGACGACACAGCTGTGGCAGATCAGATTCGAGAACTTGAAATCGACAACATAAGTGCAGTCTACTCGGTCGCAGAAGAACTTCAAGAGTGGCAAAGTAATGTGTTACTTAGTGGACCTGTAAATGTTCAGTTCCTTGGTGTTGTATTCGCCGTTGTAGCGGCATCTATAGGAACCACACTCGTCACATTAGTGAGCTTGAAGGAAAGGAGTAGAGAGGTATCCATCATGAGCGTTCGCGGTCTATCCTTCAAGCAGTTGGTTACGATGCTTCTAACCGAGAATCTAGCTATTGTGGTGTTCTCCATGCTGCTAGGTACCGTAGTGGGTTTGATAATTGTGCACGGGAACGTGGCTGCTATGAACGCAACGCCGTACTCTGTTTCTATTCTGAGCCATCGCATGGTGTTCCCAATCGATACAGTGTTAACGCTTTTTGCGTGTTTCGTTCTCGTATTCGCATCTACTATAATCCCCGTCATTTCAATGTCAAGAAGATACGTGTCAAGACTTGAAAGGATAGTGAGAGAGGCTTGAAGGGAATAGGTATAACCGTTAAGGATTTGGTAAAGGTCTATCGCATCGGAAACATGGAGGTCCAGGCCCTTAGAGGCCTAAGCATGAACATTAAGGAAAGCGAGATGGTCTCGGTTATCGGCCCAAGCGGAAGTGGAAAGACTACACTCCTTAACATTGTGGGTGGACTGGATAATGCTACGGCAGGCTATGTCAGTGTCGGTAACGCTGAAGTCACTGCCCTTGACACCTCCCAATTGGTAGAATTCCGAAGGAACACAGTAGGACACATCTTTCAAACATTAAACCTAATTCCAACTCTAACTGGTGCTGAAAACATTGAGCTTCCAATGATCGCACGCGGTGTGTCTCGCGGCAAAAGAGTCAACCGAGTCAAGGAGCTTCTTGAAGTAGTAGGCTTAACAGAACGGGCAAACCATAAGCCAGATGAGCTGAGTGGCGGAGAACAGCAACGTGTAGCCATAGGAGCAGCATTGGCAAATGACGCTCCTCTTGTCTTAGCAGATGAACCCACAGGCGAACTGGACACAATGAACGCCAAAATCGTAGTCGACTATCTAGTGAAGGTAAATGAGGAACTGGGTAAAACAATCGTGATGGTTACGCATGACCCAAGCATGGCAAGAGTCGCTGACAGAATACTGAGGATCGAAGACGGAATGATTTCAGCCTCCCTCACTCCAACACAGCTTTTGGAGCCAACAATAGCAATGTCTTACATAGACCAGCTCAGAACCAGACTAGCAGACATTAACACTGAAATAGAGAAACTCGACGAAGCCTTCAAGGCAGGCAAGATAAGTGGCGACGAATACGTGGAACAGAGACAAAGATTAAGACAAACAAAAAATGGTCTTCAAGACGAACTGCACCGCCTAGGCGTGGTCACTTAGTATAAACTATCCTTCCGCCTACGATCGTCATCTCCACTTCGATGTCTTTAATGTTCTCAGGCGAAACTTCATGCGGATCTTGAGATAAAACTACAAGATCAGCGAGTTTGCCCGTTTCAATCGAACCTTTAGTCTCCTCCTCAAACGACGCAAACGCAGCGTTAATTGTGTAGAGGCTCAGCGCCTCATCCACTGTAAGTCGCTCTTCCGGAAAAGACTCTCTAGCCACTGCAGCCCAAATGCCCAGTAACGGATTGATAGGTTCCACCGGACAGTCTGATCCTCCGGCTACCTTTATGTTCTGTCTGAATAGGGACTTGAGAGGGTAAACCCATCTGGCTCTTTTCGATCCAACACGGTTAACAACCCAAAAATCGGAAATGATGAAGTGAGGTTGCACGGAAGCTATTACCTCAAGTCTCTCCATACGACTTATCAATTCCATATCTAGAACAGAAGCGTGTTCTATACGGTGGCGATGATCCTTTCTTGGTGCTTCGGTTAAGGCGTTTTCGAGGGCGGCCAATACCACTTCCATAGCCTGATCTCCGATAGCGTGTATCGCAAGCTGTAAACCAGCCTCATGAGCCTTCATGACCAGAGCATTCAGCTCGTCTTGATCGTAAAGCAGCATTCCTTTCGTTGAAGGCTCGTCGCTGTATGGCTTCCGCAGAGCTGCTGTCCGCGCGCCCAGAGAGCCATCCCCAAGGATTTTCAGGCTCCCTACTCTTACAACCTCATCGCCGAAGCCCGTATACAAACCTAAGCCTGTCAGCTGATCTAGAAGCCCCACTGGAACCAGAATATACACTCGAAGGAGAAGCCCGTCTCTCTTGCGGAGCTTCTGGATGGCGCGAATTTCGTCTTGGGAGTTGACGATCCAGTGGGCACTCGTCAGGCCTGCACTCACAGCCTTTTGGCACGCTTGGCTGCAAGCTTTAATGATTTCTTCTTCGTTGGGGGGCGGCATCACCTTCCATAGCAAATCCATGGCGCTTTCACGCAGAATCCCGGTGGGTTCATCGTTCTCAACATCTTTGTCGATCTTCCCCCAAGGGGGAGAAGCGCTTCTTGCAGTTATGTTGGCTAGCTCCAAGGCCTTACTATTTGCGACGCATATGTGACCGCACACGCGAGTGAGAACGACGGGGTTGTCTGATGAAAACTTGTCCAAGTCCCATCGCGTTGGATATCGTTTCTCCTTGAAGCAGTCTTGGTCCCATCCATGGCCTACTATCCACCTTCCTTTTGGTGCCTTTTGGATGTATTCTTTCAGTCTTCTTTGTAAGTCATTGATGGAGTCGGCATCTCTCAAGTTGACACTTGCTAAAGACCTTCCAAGTCCCGCCACATGTACGTGGGTATCGATGAATCCTGGCAGAACGGTTCTTCCCAGGAGATCAATTAATCTTGTATTTTTTCCTATGCAAGGTTTGATTTCGGCGTTTGTTCCGACTGCGGTGATCCTTTTGTTTCTTACCGCTATGGCTTGAACCTTAGGTCGAGTCGGGTTCATTGTCAGAACGTTTCCATTTATCAGGGCCAGTTCAGCCGGCACCAACTCACTTCCTTCCTGGTCAAGAGTTCAAGAGGCTGATTGAAGCATATTGGTTGCTCATATTAAAGACAGTTTTTCCACAACTTAGAGTATCATGTAGATCCATTGTCAAGATTAGAACTGGGATATAAGAATGAGTGATTCTGACGAGCAATCGTAAAAGCTAGCGGCGGCGGTAGCGTCCGCTTTTGCTCCAGTTCTGCCCAGGTTTTCTTTGGAGAATTATTCTCTTATCATAGTTACTTCTGTTTCTTAGTCGGGGAGTCTTGGCCTTTCTCTCTGTAGCAGTAATCTTGGGAGTCTGTGATCTGACCTTTCCCGCTTTTGCTAGAGAGCCATGTGTTGGCATTTCTGTTCATGTATTTGGGTAGGATTGATGTTCTTGAATGTTACGTGTACCTACGTGGGCCCATTTTCTGAGGGAGCGCTTTTTCGGGGTTTAGGTGAGGTTTTTGCATGTAGCGATATGGTCTTTCAAGTTGTTGTCAGTCTTCATAGTTCTGATGCTGAGTTCAGTGTTTTTGAGGAGTTGCTTTAAGGTCTTCAATGTGAATTCCTTTTTTAGGGCTGTTACGACGATTACCGCATCTTGTTTTGAGATTCTTCTAGTTTCTCTTAGCGTTGTTGCGGGGTTCGGTGTGTTTTGTATGAGGGTTATGACAAAGACTGTGTCAAAGATCTGGCTTTTGAACGGGGCGTGGTCGGCTTCCGCGCGTAGAAGTGCTACGTTCTTGAACTTTCTCGCTTGTCCTTTTGCTTCTCTGAGGATGCGTGGAGAGATGTCTATTCCCACTAGTAGTTTTACTGAGTTTCCGACGTATCTGAAGAGAAGCCCCGTTCCGCATCCCACATCCAGCACGTTGCTATTGGGTTTCAAGTGTACGTCGCCCATGGCGGCTTCGATTTTTGCTTCTTGTTCGTCCGCGTACTGCGCATCATATATCTTAGCTAGCCTATCATAGTGGCGCATGACTCTGTGCCTTTTTTTCCACTCTGCCATCTTTGTTCAGAAGTTTTATCTGTAGTCGTCCTCTTGTAAAAGTTGTTGGCGAGCTAGGATGGCCAGTCGAAGGGCAGTTGTCACCTTAGAAAATCCAACTCTTGAAGAGGCATTGAAGCTGGTCAAGGAAGCACTTTCTGAACGCAAAGCCTTATTGATTGTTGGGAATTGCTGGGTCGGTTATCGCGGGCGGGCAAGTTCTAAGTTGGAGGCCGGTGAGCGTATTGTTGTGGTTAAGGAGGATGGCTCTGTTTTGGTTCATCGGCCATCTGGTTATGAACCTGTAAACTGGCAGCCTCCCGGGTGCTTGTTTCAGAGTCGTTTGGCTGAGGGAGTCTTGGAGATTCGTGCGATTCGCCAGAAACCTTCTGAATCTGTCAAATTGTTCTTCGACCGTTTGTATCTGGTTTCTGCTTTGAGTTTGGTGGATGCTGGCGAGTTTTCTTTGTATGCTAGTGAAGAAGACATGCAGAGAGCTATCTTGTTGGAGCCTTCTCTCATTGAGCCCAACTTTAAGCCCATTTCATATGAGAAGAAAGTAGAGCCTGGCTTTATCGATGTATATGGAATCGATGAGGATGGGAGATTTGTCGTTGTCGAGATTAAGAGGAAGACAGCTGGGCGGAAGGCGGCTTTGCAGTTGGAGAAGTATGTAGAGGCGATTAAGGGAATGGTGAATCGGGAGGTCAGGGGTGTTTTGGTTGCTCCTCGTTTAGGTAAGGGTGTGCAGAGGCTCTTGATGTCTTTGGGGCTAGATTTCAAGGCTTTAGATCCCAAAGCGTGTGGCGCGGTTTTGACTCGTTCTAAGACAAGAAAGCTTGCAGAGTTTCTTTAGGGCTTACGTGGTTTGCCGACGGCCCAATCTCTAGCGGCCTGCTTCTCTAAGCTCCTTCAAAAGCTTTTCATATTCCCCTTTTGAAATCAGTCCTCCAGCATACCCCACTCTCAAAATCGCTAAAGCTTCCTTTCTCTCTACCTCCTTATGCTTCCTTCCAACTTGGCTTATCTCTATGTATTGGGAGTTGTGCTTGGGGTGGACAAAACCAACCTTCTCCAAATCGTGTCTTGCCTCAGGATGAATGTATCCCCTCCAGTTTCCCCCAACAAAGAACCATTCAAGCTTCCCTTTCAAATCTTCCAAAAGTTCCGTTGTGCACTGGATACAGAAGACACCAAATCTATGCTTTCCGTCCCGCTTGTCCACTTCATGAAACATGAAATACGCTTCTCGAGTCTTCTGACCACAACGGTCGCAATTACTCCCCACCAAGATCAACGCTCCACTGCAAATTGTACAGTCTACGGGTGTGCAACAAATTTTAAGTAGTGTCTTCGTGCTAGTTATTAGTGTGGATTAATGTTTTTCTGGCATCTCTTCTGTGGAGAGGAGGCTCGAAGAACCTTGAGTCACACGGCGCATGTGCGCAAACACATACTGTGTTAGGTGCCAACTCGGTTCTGATCTGACGGCCTCCTCTTTCGCAGACTTGGAGTCAAGACAACACAGTTTCTACTTCTAAAGCTCGATGCCGCAGAAGTGAAATTTATATTTAGTCAAACTTGATTTCACTTTGCGAGGATAGTTTATATTCCGCTCCCATCCAGTCGTTGATGCCCGGGGAAAACAATCGTCTAGAGTGGAATTCATATCACTATCCCCTTTTCTCATGCTTTTGATGCGCGCGCACGCAAAGGCTTTAAATTCGGAATCTGTTTGAAGTTAATTTTAGACTCTCGGTAAGCGCTGGGAAATTATGGTTTTCTATGTTGCATATAGAGCTCCTCAGGAGTGTAAAGGTCGCAGCATTATTCCCCATCGTTTGAAAGCATTAGGCTGTGAGCGGGTGCATAGGTCTTTTTGGGAGGTTGAGGAAGAGAGCGTTAATAGAGTTCTGAAGGGGCTTGAGAAGAATCACCCGATACTTCTAAGGAGGGTAAGGGAGATTAAGAAACCTCGATTTGCGAAAAATAACGGAATCCCAGATCTTGGAAGCTTGATTATCATCGCGTACGCAACTCCAAGAGAAGTTAAAAGGGAAAAAACAAAGAACTTTCTTAGGAAGGCACCCTGCATTCGCCTCTGTCGCTCAGTTTATGCTTTTTCTCAGAATCATACGCTTTTTGACAAGAAAGACGAGCTGGTTGACGCTCTGAAGTTTGAAGATTTCATTAAAGTAATCGAAGAAGACGTAAAGGTGATTCCGCGAGTAGTTGTTGCAGATAGAAATTCTGTTGAAATGCTTCTAGAAGAAATACGACAGCAGATTGAAAGTGATGTCTCTGATATTATTATGTGCTGTAGGGAACTCTATGACCGAGCTTTAGAGGGAGAACATGATATACAGCGAATACAAGACTTGCTTTCAAAGAACAGAAGAAGATTCGTAACATTGAAGAAGGTTGCTGTTTTTTATGAAAAATGGTTGAGGATGGACTTTTCAAGAAGCTTAATGAGGGCATATAGGGCCGTTGAAAAGGTTAATGCCATAGTTAGTGGAAACTAGAAGGCAGAATATGGTAACGCAGGCTCCTTATATACTTCATAAGTAATTCCTCTCGTCACCGAATTTTACCTCTCTTTTAACACATGGAGAAAGAAATGCTACCTCTCCTGATCTAGGGCAGCGAATTTTCCCCTATCTGTCAAAAGATGTCCCCTTATCGATTTTCAAGCGAAAAGGTTCAATTTTCTGTCGGTTTTCTCTCTGGTGCAATCCTTATCTGGATATCGCGAAGCTACAGTATCAGGGGATCAGGATGATATCTTGGACATACGAAGCGGAAGACGAGGAATGGGAGGAAGAAGACGAGGAAGAGGAAGACGACGAAGACGAGTGGTAAGTGACACAGACGAATAGAACTCTGTGGAGGAGGTGATATGAATGTCTGAGAAGAAGCCGAAGAAGAAACCAGAGAAGAAGAAAGAAGAGAAAAAGGAGTGGTAGCATGATATCGCACACTATTCGGAGCTAGGAATGGCTTTTTTTCCATTTTTTTGGCTTAATCTGTATTTTAGCAAAGTCAAATCCGAGTCCAGATAATTTATATTTCAGTTTTCTCTTCTTAAATGCGATTTTGCATCCTCTCAGGTGAGATTAATGGCGTCCATTAAAGAACTGCCGAGCCGCCCTACAGCCAGATTTGAGAGAATTGGTGCCCATACCCACATTAAGGGTCTAGGATTGGGTAAAAACCTGAAAGCTTCCAGAATAGGGGATGGAATGGTTGGTCAAGAAAGAGCTAGGGAAGCTGCTGGTCTTGTTGTTCAGATGATAAAGGAGGGAAAGCTGAGTGGAAAAACCGCGATTCTTGCAGGTCCCCCTGGAACAGGAAAGACCGCGATTGCAGTGGCAATATCCAAAGAATTGGGTGAGAACGTTCCTTTTATCCAGATGAGCGGAAGTGAAATCTACAGCAGCGAACGCAAGAAGACAGAGATTCTGATCGAGGCTATAAGAAAGTGCATTGGGGTGGAGATTCATGAGATGCGCAAAGTCTACGAAGGAGAGCTCACGAGCATGGACATAAAAACCACCTCCCATCCCTACAATCCTTACCAGAAGGTTCCTGAAAGCATTAGGCTCACACTCAAAACCAATGATGAGGAGAAAACCATCGAAGCCGGCTCCCCGATAGCCCAACAAGTCATTCAGCAGAACATATCAGACGGTTACGTAATACAGATCGATGCTGAAACCGGAAGAGTTGCCAATCTCGGCATAAGTATGGAAAGCACTAAAGGAAAAACCCTTGACATAGACACCAGGAGAAAAATCCCCCGACCTCAAGGAAAAGTGCTCAAAGAGAAAGAGTTTGTCTACACGCTGACCTTGGCAAACATGGACGAAATCAACGCCCGCCAAAGACTCGGCGGAGGAATTTTCTCAATGTTTATGGGAGGTGCAGAAACCAAAGAGATCGACACTGAAATCCGCACAGCCGTGGATGAGGCTGTCAAGAAGATGGTCGATGAGAAAAAAGCCTTCATCCATCCGGGCGTACTATTCATCGATGACTCGCATCTTCTAGATTTGGAAGCCTTCAGCTTCTTGGGCAGAGCTATCGAAAGCGAGCTTGTCCCCATCATCATCCTAGCCACGAATCGAGGTGTCACCACCATCCGGGGCACCGACGTCAAGAGCCCTATGGGCTTTCCTCTCGACCTTGTTGACCGCTCAGTAATCATCGGGACTGAAGACTACGATGCTGACAGCATTCGCGAAATCCTGAAAATCCGATCCAAAGAAGAAAAGATAAACGTCAAAGAAAACGCCTTAGAAAAAATCACACAAGTCGGCGCTAAGACCTCCCTACGATATGTAGTTCAATTGCTCAGCTTAGCTGCTCAAAACGCTAAAAGCGCCAAACGCAAAGATGTTACCATAAAAGATGTGGAACGAGTCAGCAAACTCTTCATGGACGTCTCTGAGGCCACACAGCATCTCAAGAAATATGAAGAGAAAATGATGCTTCACTGATACGGGCCAGATGCACTACAGGTCAGCTCGAATCTCTCTCGATGCAGATGCGTTCTTTATCAGATCGATGACCTCAGGGAAGTCTATTCCAAGTCTCTCTACTTTCTGCTGGGTAGGGACACCGTCGGGGTTCCACCCCCGCCTTTTGTACACTGCAGCCTTCAGTTTTGCATACTCAGATTCACGATATCTCCTTAGGACGTCCATCTTTTCCTCTGTTGATTTGCCCTGTGGATCATAGCCAACTTTTTCCCTAAGTTGCTTGTCGTATCGATCTACGCGGCTTTCGTACTCTTCCCTCGTTACGGGTCCAATCGAGCGGTAAGGTGCGTCATCGTGTTCGCGGGTGCCAAATCCCATCCTCAGATTGAAAATGCGTTGGAAATTGTATACTTTTTCGCTCATCAGGATAAGGTCGTCTGGTGTGGCTTTTCGACCGGTTACTCCATTGAAACATCTTGCGTAGTTCTCCACGTGCGAAATGAATTTGGCGGGTTCAGGAGTCTTCTCGTTCCCTGGGGGTGTAACATCATTCCAAGGAAGTTTACACAGACCAACCAAACCGAACCACGTGCGGAACATGGGGAACCAATGCAGGGCTTCTGCCTTCTGCTCAAAGGTCGGCATCAAGTTGTGTACCATGTCCAAAAATATCAACCAGGCCTCATCATGTTGGGGACCTTTCAGAGCAAGCCCATATCCGCCCTGTTGTGCCAGAGATTCTTTGGTAACATACTCAGAATACTCCAAACCCTTTGCTTCCATCCCAATGTCCTGCAATTTTTTCGGATCTGCGCCATACTTCTCTGCAAAGAGCTTCTTCATCTCGCGAATTCCTTGGCCTACGATCCGGCCGAATCCTTCTCCCCTTGCCATTTGATGTATGATTTCTAGTGCGGATTCCTTGTTCCCAAAATCTAGTTCAAGGCCGCCAGTAACCTTTCTATCAATTAGACGCATCTCATAGCACTCCATCGCGAAGGCTGTTGCTGTCCCGACTGAAATCGTATCCAAGCCATAAGTGTCACAGTAGAAGTTAGCCTCGATCACATGATCCGGATCAAAGATTCCGCAGTTGCTGCCAAGGCCGGCAATGGTTTCATATTCTGGACCGTCTACCCACACCTTCTGACCCTTGTATGGACCGGTCTTGAGTTCAAAGTCTTTAACACAATGACTGCACGCCATTGCGCACCCTATCTCGCATCCATCATAGCCGTGATCGAATTTTTCTCGATATACGTCCCCGCCGCTAAGTCTGTCGCCTTCGGGATGGCTCCCAAATCTGAAGTTGTTCACAGGAAGAAGGTCAAAATCGTTCATAATCGAAACTAGGTATGATGATCCTATAACAGCCATTTCGTTTTGTTTTGGATCAAATGTTACGATTTCTTTACTAAATTCGCGCCCTGCTTGTTTAACGAGTTCCAAATCCGCGGGGTGATTTGTTTCTGGGCTAATAGATCCAGAATATTTGACTACGATAGCCCTTATTTTCTTGTCTCGAAAGACTGTGCCTGTTCCACCTCTTCCAGCCTGCTTATATCTCACGAATTTACGTCGCAGGTCGTACCAAGAAAAGTTTAAGCATCCAAACAGTGTGTGTTCCGCACCAGGACCAGAAGAAACCACTGAGATGCTGCTTTTCTTCTCGCCACCGTATTTTTTCGTCAAGGCTTCGCTAAGTAAATGGGACTCAGAAGGTATTCCCTCCGCGCTCTCAATGAGCACCTTTCCTTTATCTCCATCAATAAAGATGACAACATCAGACTCTGCCTTTCCTTGTATCTCCAACGCATCCCATCCGGAGAACTTCAGGTAGGGTCCGAAGTATCCACCAACATTAGAGTCCATCACTGAAGCTGTGAGGGGAGAAATTGTCACAACGATGCTCTTTCCGCTTCCGGGATATATGGGAATGCCCCCCATGGGGCCGCAGGCTATACATATCTCGTTCTCTGGGTCATCCCATTTGATTGTGCGGTCTTCTGGTAAGGCGTTCCATAGTAGCCAAAGGTCAAATCCGCGACCACCAATGAAGATGTCTTTCATTTCTTCTGTGACGGGCCTACTGATAATTCGCTTCTCCGTGAGATTGATGCAAAGCGTTCTATTGTTGTACCCTTTATCAACCGTTCCCGAATCATATTCGAACTCGGCAATCACCATTGAAATCACCTGTTCAAGTAAGATGACAAAATGCGTTCTATCCTGTGTTAAAAACTTTTTGACATCTTATCTCGCGGACACATAACTTGATATAATTTGAGAATCAACATTTTCTCCATGGAAAAGCAAGGCCAGGGTTATATCTACGCCATTATTGCTGTGTTAATCTGGGGAACAGTAGCCTCTGCTTTCAAAATCTCCTTGAGATATCTAGATTTTCTCCAGCTGTTATTTTGGGCCTCCGTTGTCTCGGTTTCCTTCTTCCTCGCTCTTCTGCTAATCCAAGGCAAATTAGCCCTGCTTAGAACATATTCAAGAGAAGAGTGGTTACATTCCGCACTGCTTGGATTCTTAAACCCCTTTCTTTATTATGTTGTTTTGTTCCAAGCTTACTCGCTGCTTTCTGCTCAGGAAGCGCAGACACTGAACTATACGTGGCCCATAATGATTACGGTCTTATCGATTCCCATACTCAGACAAAGAATTAAATTTCAAAGCGTCTTTGCGATTATCATCAGTTTCGCCGGTGTTCTCATTACCACAACTCAAGGCGACATTCTTGGTTTCAGGTTCACGAATCTGACGGGCACATTGTTGGCATTAAGCAGCGCGGCAATTTGGGCACTGTTCTGGATCTACAGCGTCAAAGATAACCGTGACGAAGTTGCCAAGCTTTTCTTGAATTTCGCATTTGGATTAGTTTTCATATTGATATCAATCCCGTTTTTTTCAGAATTAGTAGTTCCAGATATCATTGGACTTCTTGGGGCAATTTATGTTGGCCTATTCGAAATGGGAATCACCTTCATTATCTGGCTGAGAGCCTTAAAATTATCCAAAACGACTGCACAGGTTAGCCACTTTATTTATGTAGTTCCATTCCTGTCTCTGATAGTAATCCATTTCGTAGTCGGAGAGATGATATTGATTCCAACAATAATCGGCCTAATCCTCGTCGTAACTGGCATAATGCTGCAACAATTCGCCAGCACTCGCCACTGATGAACGTTTGTGGTTGTGCTTCCGTGCCTTCAGGCTGGTTGCAGACCTTTCGCTCTTTCAGCTGCTTTCGTAACTGCCGAAATTATGATTGCTCTAAGCCTTCCTTGCTCAAGCTCAAAAAGGCCCTCAACAGTTGTGCCTGCAGGGGTGGCTACCATATCTTTAAGCTTCATGGGGTGTTCTCCTGTCTCGACAACCATTTTCGCAGCGCCCAATGTCGTTTGAGCCGCTAACACGGTGGATACGTCTTTTGGTAAGCCCAGTCTCACTCCTGCGTCAGCTAACGCGTCGATTATCAGATAGATGTACGCTGGACCACTGCCAACCAAACCTGTAGCTAGGTTTAGGTATTTCTCGTCCAGACGCATGACCTTTCCCAATAGACTAAGTATCTCCATGGCCGTCCGCATTTCTTCTTCAGTTGTATTCTCAGAAGGACACACCGTGATCATGGCTTCTCTTACGCCGACTGCTATGTTTGGCATCACTCTAATAACTGGAACATCTTCTGGCAGACACTTTGTGAGGAAATCTAGTGTTACACCCGCCGCGATCGAGACCACGATCGTTCCACGTTTTATGGCTGGCTTGGCTAGTTCCAGGATTTTTCCTACCACTCCTGGTTTGACGGCGATGACTACAATATTCCCGAATGCCGCGACTTTCTTTGTGTTGTCCGTGCATTTGATTTGGTACGTTTGGGTTATATATTCACGGCGGCTCTTTGCGATCTCTGCGGCTTGTATATCCTTTGTAGCGTAGACACCTGATCTTAGCAGGCCCGAAATGATAGCCTCACCCATTTTGCCTGCCCCGATAACCGCGATTTTCGCTTGTCTTTTCAAGGCTGCCTTTTCCTCCGTTTGGTGTGGATTATTGTGGTTCTAAACTTAAGTCTTTCATCTGTTCTGCTGTTAATGGGTTTTCGGAGCCCGTGTCCAATTCTGTTTTGCATAATACGTTAGAAATGCGCTCGTTTTCTTTCGCATGAAGGTGTTGAAGCCCTCTTCGGTAGAAGCGGCGGTGAAAGTGTACTTAACAACTTATTCTTTTGAAGATGCACACTGCAATAAGCTATACTTCCTCAAAAAGCATCTGCGTACTGCAGAATCGGAATCCTTAATAGCTCAAAAGAATGGTAGGAACCGTGCTTGGCGGGTGAGTGGGCTCCTCCCACCCGTTCCGCCATAAAAACCCCGGGTTTAGGGAGGTGAAAAATTGGAAACCAAAAACTTAGCCCTAGCGGCGCTCTTTGCCGCTTTGTACGCAATTCTTGTTCTCATCCTTGCGCCCTTCAGCTATCAACTAGTACAGGTAAGAGCCGCAGACGCTCTAATCCCTCTCTCCATCATATACGGCTGGCCTACCGTGATCGGTGTGACTATTGGCTGCATAATCTCGAACATTGCTACCCCTCTACCCAGCATCATCGTAGACATCACACTTGGTTCCATAGCAAATCTAGTTGCCAGTTTTGTGGCGTGGAAGATAGGCAGTTGGAAACGCAGAAACAGCATTGTAAATGAGTTCCTAGGATGCTTAGCTGCAACCTTCCTGATAACTTTCATCGTTGGCACATACCTGTCGATCTTGACTGAGATGGAGCTATGGATTTGGTGGTTAAGCATATGGATCGGCTCAGCAATTAGCATCAACGTTCTTGGATACGCTTTGGTCCAATTTCTTAAGAAGCTGGGTCAATCGGTGAAGTGACTGGAAGGATATCACTAGAAGAAATCACCATGGCTGTTTATATTAATGATTTAGGTCAAAGTAAGAGTAGCGTCGGCAGAAATCGGTGAACACACTGAAGAAGATTAGGATAAAGCGGTATCCTCCCCTAAACTTTCCGACGGATTCAAAATCCTCATGGGAAATAGCGGCCGTTCCGCCAATCTCTGAAAAGGACGAAGAGTTGCTCCTGCTCTTTAAAGCTAATCCAAATCATCCATTAGTCATAGAAGAGTGCTCAGAAATTGTAGAAATCGAGGTAAACGACAAAGCCTTCAAAGAACTAACGTGGTTGTTCAAAAAATACCGCATACCCTTCAAACCCACGGAAGAAGGAGTAGAAGTCAAACACATCAAAGCCAGATGCTAGAACTCCCATCTACATAAATCGTTCAAGCTTTGTTAACCCTATAATTTCGTCAAAATCCAGTCCTATTGCGTCCAGAACCTGATCAAAGGTTGAACGTAAGAATCCCACATATTTATCTACATCTACCTCACTGTCGGATGCCAGTTGAACGGGTTTTACGTGAGGCTCCTTAACCACCTTGACGAAGCGTATGATATCTCCCGCTTTCAACTCGTATCCCCTCTCCTTGAGAAGAAACGCAGCTTTAACATGTTGAGGTGTGGTCTTCGTATAGCTTTCTGGGGTCTTCCCCAGAACGACTTCAAAGACTAAATCATCGAGTGCTGCCCACTTGCGGTTCTTCAACATGGAATAACGGTTCCGAACAATTCTTCTAATATCTTTCTTGGCTTCGTCAAAATCTCCTGGGGACTTGACCTGAGCCAGCCGATCTTCCATCAGGTCAAAGGCGTTTGTAATAAATTCCGGGATGTGTCTCTTTTTTCCTGTCAGTCCCTTCACGTCAACGCTTCCATCGGGCAATACTCCGAGGTAATTCTTCTTTCTTGAACTGAAAACCGAATAGCGGTAAACCTTGTCTACGTCCAATTCCATCTCTAACTCAGTCTTAGACCATCTTGCTAAAGCATCTATCTGCCCTTGAGACGGATCCTTGAGGAAGAGACTGTCAGTATCTCCATAGATCACCTCGATCCCCAGATCCTTGGCTTCATTTATCGTTTCAGTTATCACGTGTCTACCTATGGCCGCTGTAGCTTCAGCCACAGGAGGACAGTAGAGGTCAAAGGATTCCGCACCGAAAACCCCATAACTTGCATTAAGAATCACTTTTAACGCGCTCTGTATAACATCGTACCAGCTTCTCAACTCTTTGGGCAACGACTTGTCTTTTGACTTTGGCTTGTACCACCTAACTCTCAAGTCTCTGAGGGAGCCGACCAGCAGGCTTTCGAGCGCTTTATGTCTCTGGCAGACCCAGTGAGGGGTCTCGGGAACCAGGTTGTCTCTACACTCATCGTGAGGGCAAAGAATGGTCTGATAACCGAGATTGTAGACTTTGATTATAGAGGGATACAAGCTGGCGAAATCCATGACTGCCACATTGAAGTGCACGCCAGGCACAGGCTGAACAACGATGGCTCCTTTGTACTTTTTGCCCTTAATTATGGCCTTGGTGGCAGGTGCTCCTTTGAGGGTGATGATATCTTCCTCATTGGGAATCAGCATGTCTCTCCGACGGTGCTCAAAGTGGAGAAAGTTCCGAATCCACCTCGAAACCCCTTGCCGACTTACGTCTTCCATAGGCATGCGACTGACTCTGGCAAGGGCCAAGATCAGTTTCATGACAAGGTCATCGTTGAAAGCTGTGAGTTTGAAGGCAATCTCAGCGTCCCTGAAACAGTATTGGGCAAGCTCGTTGTAGGTCAATTCTGCCATAGGCTTGGGCAATTCAATCTTTGAAAGCCCTAATAGAGCTTTGCCGACGCTTTCTAAGGTCACGCTTCGATACTTCTGGTTAAACGCGTAGATTTGGATTGATTTGTTGAAGAAGAACTTGTAGAGGTCTATGTGAATTCCATTCCTGAGGAGACAGACTCTCTTCCCCCTCTCTATAGGACTAAGTCTCCTCCTAACGCCCAGCTTCTCTGCCCTATGCGACAGATATCGAAGATCGAAGTCGTCCCCGTTGAACGTTACTACGAAAGGATACTCCCAGAGCACGCTGAAGATCTCAAGAATCAACTTTTCTTCAGAATCGAAGTATTCAATCTCTGCGCCACAAGGCAGCTTGTGAACAACCTCTTCAACGCCTTCACGCCTGAGAAGCAATACTCTTTTTCGCTCATCTGAGTCCATCAGCGCAGCGCAGATGACTTGGTCCTCAGCTTCGCGTGGATCTGGAACACGCTCTGTCTTGACGCCTTCACGTTCTATTATTGGGGGGAGAACCTCGATGTCTAAAGCTATCCTTCTGAATTTAGGAGCTGGATACTCCAACAGCCTCGCCCACATCTCTATATTCTGCAAGAAATCCTCGGATTCGTTTGGGAATAGTCCGCAGATTTCTTTAACAGTCTTCTCGTAGCGTTCGTATTCAAGCCGAGAGAGCTCTCCGTTCTCAATCTTGTAGATCATGCCTGGTGCCAGTTGGCGGTCATAGATGTAGCATTGGTAATACTTGATCTTGGCCTCCCAAACTCTTGTTTTTCCTTCTAGGCCTGTCAGTTTTGAGTAGTCCTCTGGTATTATATCCCGTAGACAACCGGTAGGACGCCCACCTATCGCCAATGGGTCTTTGCCCACAACTTTTGTGACAGTTACCTCTCGATCAAGAAGGGGATCATACTTCTCCACAGTTTCAAAATGATCAAATCCTGGATGTAGCTTTAGACGATTGATTTTTTCAAGTTCACTTGGTGTGAGATTGGTGAGACAATAAGGTTTGTGTCCCGTCGTATCGTACCAGAAAAAGATTTCCTCGGACTCTGGCTCGTATAGCTTGATACACGCAGCCCCTCTCTTTCCGTCATAGGTAGCCGACACCAGATAAGAAGTGACCAAATCTTTTGGGGCAGTCGCTAACTGGAAGGAAGCTTTACTCCTTTTTTTGGAGTGTTTCTCAACACGAGATTGAGATTCCTCTTCTTTTGCCCCCTTAGCAGATGCAAAAAAGTCGTCCAGATGTCTTCGCATATGTCTTTTTCCCATCAAACGTGCCAGAATACTCTGGACCACTAATTGGTTTTTGATTCTTTTATTCTTTAGCTTTCTTCGTCGAGCTTTTTATTAAACGTTAGTCCCATCCATATCGGTGAAAACACATTGTTGAAAGTCGCTTGGACCCTAGCTATTGAGACGCTGAGCTGGATCGAATTGAGAGGCTTGAGCGAACGTTCAGCCTTGAACAAGGCAGCTGAACAACTTAATGTAGGAGATGCTCGAGTCATTGGACTAACCCATAAGATGGTACATGAAACAGTCCGCAGAAAGAATCTCATTGATTTTATTCTCAGCTCTGCCTTGAAGCCTCGGACACTAAGCGCCTTCACGCTTGGTTTGCGAGCTTTCCTACGTCTGTATGTCTATGAGACTAGACTAGACGGTGGTGGTTTTGAGAAGGGAGTAAACATCGCTCGTATGGGACGTTCGATCTTGGGTTGGCGTGCGCTGGAAGAGGTAGAGGAGGTGCTTGGAGAGATACTGAATGTGCCTTATGCCAATCTTTTGCAGGGGTTTGGTGATGAAAGGAAAACGGCTCTTCTGACTTTTCATCCTACATGGTTTGTAGACTACTGTTTCCGATTGTTGGGGAGGAATGAAGGTTTGAGGCATCTCGAAAGCACCCAGAGAACCCCACCCACCTACATAAGAATAAACACGTTGAAGACCTCAGAGAAAAACCTTCTCAAACAATTGGAAGAAGGGAATGTGACCCTTGAAAAAGTGCCCCAACTCAAGCACACTTACAAAATTATCAAGAGTCAACAACCTCTCACGAGGACACGAAGCTTTCGCAATGGGGCTTTCTACATTCAGGACAAAGCCAGCTGTCTTGCAGTAGAAATCTCAGATCCCCGACCTGGCGAAACAGTGCTCGACGTTTGCGCCGCTCCAGGAGCGAAAACAACTTACCTGTCTCAACTCATGGAAAACAAAGGCGATATCTATTCCATCGACTACTCAAAAAGAAGAATGGCTGTTTGGAAACGAGAAACAAAACGCCTAGGAGTTAAAATAGCAACTCCAATCATCGCAGACGCGTGCAATCCACTGCCTCTGAAAGTCACAGCTGATGTGTTGGTTCTGGATCCTCCATGCACGAGCACTGGAGTCTTTAATAAGATGCCCTCCACCAAATGGAGACTCACTAAGAGGTCGATACTCGGCATGGCCAAGATCCAGTGGAACATGGTGAATCAATGTGCAGAGGCCGTCAACCACGGAGGCCATCTGGTCTATTCAACATGCAGCATTACGCTGGAAGAAAATGAGATGTTGATCGAAAAATTCCTAAAGTGGCACCCAGAGTTCACGCTCGTGGAGACTTCACCGAGAATAGGCTTGCCTGGATTTCGAGGGCAAACAAGATGCCAAAGACTTTATCCACACATTCATGCGTGCAACGGATTTTTCGTTGCAAGGCTTCGCAAGGAATCTTAGACTAGCTTTGCCCGTGCGCACGCTTCACCATGCTTGTTTTAGGCGAGGATTGCCCTGGGAGACGAACCTGAATTGTAGGAAAGAAAGTGGAACTGCTTTATCTGTTATGTCTTACTGTGACCGTTGCAGATGCTTGCGCAGAATTTCCGGAAGCGTCGGTAGCTTGATACGTTATTGTGTAGATGCGGCCTGACCCATTTCCCGCTCTCTCCGCTCTGAGTTCGAGAGTGAAGTCGTCGACAATAACCATGTCGTCAATGGTGTTGCCATCCCCGATGCCTTTTGCATTGTCTGGCTCATTACTTGTCATGGATACGAATGTTATTGTTGGTGAAGGGTCGCAGACATCATAAACTGTCACGGTAATTATTACTTCAACATACTTATGATTAGGTGGCCATAAATCTTCAGGGGTGACTGATATCGTTATTTCTGGTGGCGTGGTGTCTACTACTGTAACTACGACTGTGTCGCTGCCTGTGTTGCCTGAGTCATCGGTTGCGCTTAATGTCAATTCATGTGTACCCAAGTTGAATGTGTGTGTTAAGTTTGCTTCGTTGCCAAGTATAGTACCATTTTCGGTCCAGACATAGTCAAGTTCAGTGTCGACAAGGTCCGTTGCATTGCCGCTAAGGGTAACTTCTGTTCCCTCGTAGGACTCTTGCTCCACCGTTAGGTCTTCACCTGCGTAAACGGTCGGCGGCGTAGTGTCGACAACCGTAATGCTGACAGTGTCTGTACTGTTGTATTGCCCGTCATTGACAGTTAAAGTCACAATTGTTGTTCCTAACGGAAAAACAACAATTGCACTAACCCCTGTTGCAGAACCACCAGTCCATGTCCAGTCATAGGTCAAGGTATCATCATAGGGATCAGAGGAGCCAGAGGCGTCAAGGACGACTTCTGCCCCCGCCGGACTTGTCGCTTCGACAATCTGATCAGGTCCCGCTTCAGCTACGGGGGGTTCATTCTGAACCACTGTTATCGTAACTGTGTCAGTTTTGGTCAAATTATATGCTGAATTAAGTTTCACTGTGAGGGTAACATTGTAAACTGCAACCGTTTGGAAAATGTGAGTGGTTGTGTTTAGCAGAGTTGGGTCTGATCCGTTCACAGGATTGCTTCCATCGTCGAAGTCCCATGTGATGGAAACGATAGAAGCATTGTCAAGGGAGACGCTGCCATCGAAGATAACCTCTTGATCCGCGTAGACTGTTTGGTCTGGTCCTGCATCGACATCGACTTGGGCTCTGATTGCTAAAGGCAGAATTGACACGCTTATTAATATGCACACTACCAGGAGTGCTTTTCTTTTCACTTTTCATTCTCCTTTTTCTGAATTAGTAATGGCATAGCCCCCGTAAAAGGTGTTATGGAGATTTCCACTATAACATTTCTCTATGTGGCTTCAAGATGCGGACGCGCATGCATGACTATTGAAAATCAAGGTCTCTACCGAAAATTCGGAAAGTCACACGTTCTACCACAGTTTAACATTTTTATACCTCATACCTCACCGTGCGTGCATTCGGGCTTTTTCTATGTGGCACAGCGTCTCAAACATCGTCTTCGCGGCTTGAATAGCAGTCACACCGTGATCATAATGAGGCGTAACTTCAACCAGATCGAACGCAATAACTCGTTCATCACATACGCTACATAGGATGTCGAGAAACTCATGCGTACTTAGTCCGTCTGGCTCGGGATTCTGAACTGCTGGCGCGAAAGCCGGGTCCAAGACATCCATGTCTATGGTTAGATAGATCTTGTCACAGTCGCTGAGAATCTTTCTAATGTTCCTTAGCGCATTCAGACTACCGTCTTTTCTGATCCCTTGAACAGTCAAGAACTTGATGCCTGCTGTCTTTGCGTAGTCGAGTTCTTCTCTGCACACGGCACGAGTACCGATTTCCAGAATCTCCTTAGGGTCAACTTGCTGTTTGATTCTGCGCATGAATGTCGCATGCGATACGGCCCGACCCAGATATTCGTTCCGGAGGTCCAGATGAGCATCAAAACTCACAACGACGGCATTTTTCTCTATGGCCTGCATCATTCCTAAGGTTAAGGTGTGTTCTCCTCCAATGACCACTGGTGTCTTGTTAGCGTCTAGAAGATCTTTTGCAACTAACCTCAAGCGTTTAAGGGTCTCGTCGACTTTGCCGGACATGTGGAGATCACCTAAGTCGTGGATTTTTAGGTCTTCAATGTTGATGCCTGTTCGGAAACTGTAGGTTTCGATGTTGAGTGACGCTTCTCTAACGGCGGTGGGCGCGAATCTGGCTCCGGGGCGATACGTACTGGTCAGATCGAACGGTACGCCTAGAACCACATATTTGGCTTCTTCGAATTTTGTCTGATATCCACTGAAAATTGAGGAAGGAGACACAAAGAGCTCATAATAACCCATTCCTACGCCTCCCCCTGAAACTTCGATATGTGATCAGTAACTCTAAATACTTTGCTCATCTCTGCGAAACTAATTTATTACCTAATAGATTATAGCGGTGTCTAAACGGGTGTGAATTGGTATTGAAGTGGAAGCCTAAGGTTGAGAATGTTGGAGTGACCGCTTTTTCCATCTTCTATGGAGTCGTTGGATGCTTGCTCCTGGTTCATGTCTTTCTTTCCACTTTTCGTGCCCCGCCGAGTGTGGGGGTTCTGGGATTTCTGAGCTTGATGGCAGCTTACGGCTTGATCAAAACGAGTAAGTGGTCTGTTTTTCTTGTGGTTGCCCTTTTCTTTGTGGGAACAACCTTTGGTGCAACCGAGTTATTCGCATCGGTTGTGAGAGAGACTTTCAACCCAAACCTTGAGATGTTATTATTCCATCTAGCGTTGATCGTGTATCTGATTATACTGGCAATAGCAACCGTATACGTAGTGGCAAGAAGGAGAAGCTTTGGCGAAGCTTAGGTGATGCGGTCTAAGGTTCAGTGGGCGGCATTCATGATGGTATGTCGCTTTTTCGTGGCTTGAACAGATAGACGGTAACCTCATCTCCTGCATTGATGAACTGCTGGTTCTCGCGTATTTCGACAAAACCTTCGGCTTTAGCTAGGGTGGTAATGGCGCCAGATAATCCTAAAGGAACAGGCGACGCAAGCACTTTACGTGACTCATCCCTGCTGAGGTTCACCATGACAAATGTTCTTCGTCCCCGCGCAGGAAACACTTTCGTCGTGGTGAACGCTTTTAGCGTCACAAAGGGTTCCTTGGCTCGTCCAGCCATTCTACAGATGGTAGGACACACGATTATGTGATACACTAAGAGCGACGACGTGGGATGACCTGGCAGACAGAAAACGGGTTTTTCCTTCACTAAAGCAATCGTTGTGGGTTTGCCAGGTTTTATGGCTATGCCGGAGACTACTACTCCAGGTTTGCCTAGCGTATTCACTACTTGAGGAATGATATCTTTGGGTCCAACCGACACTCCGCCAGAAGTCACGACAAGGTCCGCTAGATTCAATGCATTCTCAAGGGCTGCTTCAAGCTGTTCTGTTTCATCTGGGATTATCCCAAGACTTATTGGTTCTCCGCCACATTCCAGAGTTGCAGCGCCTATGGCCTGAGCATTTATGTCATAGATTTTTCCTGGAGGCAAAGGCTTTCCAGGTTCAACGATCTCAGGGCCAGTGGAAAGAATAGCTACTTTCGGTCGTTTGTAGACTGCAACTTCTGTGAAGCCAACTGCGGCGAGAACACCTATTCTACGGGGAGATAGCACTTCACCCTTGCCTAAGACAGTCTCTCGCTTCTTTATGTCAGAACCAGCTCTCATCACATTCTCTCCTTTAGAGACTGGTCGACGTATGAAAACGGTATCACCCTTTCGAGAGGTATATTCGATCATAACGGCAGCATCGGCGTCCTGAGGGAAAGGTGCTCCAGTAACTATACCAGCGGCAGTTCCACTTTCCACAACGACTCTAGGAGGCTCACCTACTGGTATGCTCCCACAGAACTCTAGGGCAATGGGCTTGTCTTCATCAGCTCCAAAGGTATCCGAAGCCCTCACAGCGTAGCCATCCACGGTAGCTCGATCAAAGGGTGGGACATCAATAGACGCCACAACATCCTCAGCGAGAACACGATTGTACGCTTGGGAAATAGGAACTTTCTCTACTCCTACGGGTTTTGGGGAAAAGTTGTCTTCGAAAATTCTCTTGGCTTCATCCAAGCTGACCAGTTTTCTGAACATTACGCCACCACGATCTTGTCGAAAAGATGAACGATGACGGATTCGCCTTCCTCTAGTCCTTCAGAGTCTTCAGGGATCATCACATACCCATTCGCTTTTGTCATGGTGGAAAGGATTCCTGATCCCTTTATCCGGACAGGGTCAGCGAAGAACTCGTTGTCTCTCTCATAGACATGCACTCTCAGAAATACTCGCCGTCCTAACACTGACGCAACTCGATGCGTTAATTTCGCTTTGAGCATAGGTCTTGGGTCATTTTCAATCCCCAGCAGTTTGAAGAGAAGGGGGCGGACAAAGACTTCGAAGCCAATCATGGCTGCTACTGGGTTACCAGGCAACATAAAGACAGGTTTGCCCAAGAGGATTGCCAACGCCGTTGGCATGCCTGGGCGCATAGCTACTCCATGGACAACAACGCCTGGGTCTCCAACCTTGTTGACAGCCGCCGGGACGAGATCGGCGTGTCCTACGCTTGTCCCGCCTGTGATGATGACCACATCGGCCTCTTCTAGTCCTTTAAGAATCCTAGCGCTGATCTCATCTATGTCGTCCTTTGCTATGCCGAGATCCGTTGCTTTTGCACCAAGTTCTGAGCACATGCAAGAGATGATCAGGCGGTTTACATCTACTAACTGATTCGATTCTGCCCTGCACCCCGGGTCAACGAGTTCATTTCCAGTGGATAGAAGAGCCACTTCTGGCTTTTCCACAACCCTGACGTGGGTCAGCCCCAAAGCAGCCAATAAACCTATGTGATGAGGCTTCAGCCGAGTTCCAGCTCCTACCGCGATTTCACCTTTCCGAACGTCTTCCCCCCTTTTGGAAACATTTTCACCTAATGTGACTGGAGTCAACACTTCAATTCCATCTCGGATCCTCCTTGTATGCTCCAGCATAACAACGGTGTCGGCTCCGGGAGGAAGCGGGTTTCCAGTCCATATTTGCCTCGCTTCGTTCTCGTGAACCTGTTCATCTTCAGTTAGCCTTAGACGCTTTGGGTTAAACTGTGATGCTTCAAACGTGTTCTGGGCTTTTATTGCATAGCCATCGACAGCAGAACGATCAGATCGAGGCAGATCATAATCAGCCTTAACATCTATGGCTAGTATTCTTCCGAAAGCCTTTCCAACAGGAATCTGGACGGATTTTAACCTCTTCGCTTTGAGTTTTTCAGAAAAAACGGAGAAAGCTTCCTCAATGTTGGTGAGTTTTTCGAATCCCTTTAGTCTCGGCAAGTTTTTCGTCTCACAAGAAGCAGAACAACGTACGTAGAAAAGGCTATCGCCTAAGCTTCTCTTTGCTTTTCAACTCCTTCGAACCGATAGTCTGCATATTCATATTCTTGGGGCACGATCATCTCTTATGGCTCTGATACAAACGAGAAGCGTACAGACCATACGCTAAAGCTACGACCGCAGAGATCCAGGCTGCGAAGTTTTGACAAGCCGCGTACTTCCACACGAGATCAAGCTTGACGAAGGGGTTCGTAATGGAAATTCCGACACGTTCAAGAGTGTTCCAGAAGCCTACTGCAGCAGCATGAAGTGCATTGTCTATATTCGCCGAAATCCACCCAATGGGAGACAGGGTCTTACCTATTGCTTGCGCCGTCGCGAGTATATTCAAAACGAACCCATGGAACCACGGATTCGCTCGGTAAAATCCAATGACGCGGTCATGAATTAGACTTGGATAGTTCAACATAGAAATCGCAAAAACCGATATCAGGAAAATCACGAGGACTGTTATCGCGCTCTTGACAGTTGCCTTAGCAAAGGATAGACGCTGCAATACGTAGGATACGCCGCGAATTCGCCGAACAGCAGCACTCACGCGGTGGCTAACTCCTTGGAGCTTTCTTCGCAGCTTTTTCGACAACTGTCTTACCTTCTTGAAACGCACCCTTCTTGCGCCTTCATATCGCTCTCGACGCGTCTCTTGGGATTTTCTCGGAGGTGAAATTCTCCACGGTACTACGGCTATGTATTTCGTGAGGTAGGTCCAACTTGAGACCAGAACAACTATCACGCCAAGAGGTATGAGATGAAAGACTGGGCTGACGGTTATTGTAAACGAAACGTTGGTTGCTGGAATCTGCAAAGCCTGTGATATCAAAAAGTCGTCCGTCAGTCCTGATGATAGGAATAAGTAGACTATTATGTACTCGATGAAAAGCGCTAAGATAAAGAACAACACTATTGCCGTTAAACCCTTAAGCGCTGTCCACCTAAAGACCAGACGCTTCAAAGGCTTTTCAGAGGACATCACGATCCACCGATTGCGCTACAGTTTTTCTACTTACTACTTGGGCTTTGCCAAACTAACATTTTGAAATATCGATGTCCCTATTTTGCTTTGCCCTTTCAAAATAACCTTTCCATGTCGGAGCGCAGGTTAGGGATCAACCAAAAACCATCGTAGAGGGTAAATGCTATGTTTGTAGTGCAAAGTTCGCAGTTAGGAAGTAATTTGAACAATGTTGTTCTAACGCCTTTTGCCTTCAGAAAATGCTCACAATTGTCTGTAAGAATTCTTTATATGCTCGGTAAATAATAATGCAGATTTATGTCATTGAAAAAATGGGTCTTCTTGCAGGGCATAAACGTTGTCGTTTTCGTAGTTATAGTTGCGGTCAACGCTCTGGCTGGAAGCACAACCTTGCTGAATGGGCGGACAAGCGCTGACATATCAGACCTGTATCCAACGTTGATCACGCCCGCAGGCTACACATTCTCGATATGGGGCCTCATCTACACGCTTCTGCTGGTTTTCACCATCTACCAAGTGCTGCCCAGAAGTCGGGAAAAGCCATTCCTGCGCCAAGTCAGCTTTCTATTTGCCTTGAGTGGTATTTTGAATGTCTTGTGGCTGTTCCTTTGGCATTATGACATAATCACTCCCAGCATAGTGCTGATGTTTGCGCTTTTGGCAACATTGATCGCCATCTATTTGCGTCTTGACATCGGCAGGGCTGATGTTCCTCTCAGAGAAAAGGCATGTGTGCATATGCCCTTCAGCGTCTACTTGGGGTGGATCACCGTCGCTACGATAGCCAACGTGGCTGTTGCATTAACGGCTATGGTTGGGATGGCGGTGGCATGGACAGCGGGACTTGGGCTTTGCTTGTAATTGTTGTGGCTCTGCTGATAACGTTGGCAGTTATCGCAACAAGGAAAGATGCAGCGTACAGCCTCGTGATCGCATGGGCTCTGGCTGGTATTAGGGCGAAACAGATCGAGAATCAGATAATTGTCTTGACGGCGGAAGTGAGTGTAGCGATTGTTCTCATTGCTATTGTTGTGATGGCTCTTGTTTCAAGACTGAAGCATTGATTTGCCTCAAATCCGCGCGCGCTCACTTCGCTTCGATGCGATCTGCAGGGCTCGAAAACAGTAGAGGTCATGTATGCAAGTTTTCTCAGATTTGGCCTTGCTTTTCATATTCTGTGCGTATCCTCGAATAGATATCTCCATATGGACTAGGCAATGGAAACTCGTGTCCACATTTCGGGCACTTCGCCATTCCACATTGAACAATGGATGGGCATCCTGAACAGGCGAAGGTTCTACCGTATGTTATGTCAAATTCGAAGCCGCATCGCGGACATCGGACTATTCGTTTGGTGTGCGCCATTCCCGTTCACTCTAGGTATTCATCTTCGAGACTTCTTTCGCGTTATAAAAGCGTTAAGGTTCCTGATTTCTCCAAGCACCGCCCTGCGTCACTCTAATCCTGCTAGTCGGGCGTAGTTTCTTTCAATTTCTGCAAGTAGTGTATCTTTTGTTATGGAGCCTTTTGATTTTGCCATCGCGGCTATAGATGCTCCTCCCGCACCGACTCCCTCCTTCACTGCTCCCGCCTCGTAAGCTCTTAGACCGTCAAATCTGGATTGGCTGAATTCTAGGTCCGCGGCAAGTATTGGAATATCCGCGATCTGCGTAATTACTCCTTTCAGGTCCGCCGTCTTGTCCATTATTATCCATCGAGTAGTTCCAATGGCTACGTTATCTAGGATGTTTGGGTTTAGCGCATTGATGACAGCTAGCACGGCGCCCATCTGAGTTCCGCCACTCATCAAAACTGGCACCTTATCTGCGGAGCCAAGAACCAACCCAGCAAAAGCCGGTATCATAGGATCTCCAACAATTGAAATCGCTTTCATCGGATCATCTGCCAAATCCCCAAACCCCACGTTCGCAGCCCCCAACCCATCTTCAACCGTCTTTGTCTTCAATTCATGAGGGCTTTCTGCCATGCTACTGCTGACCTTTCCTCTGGCATCTATACCCATTGCCAACAGAACACCGAGAGCGGTCGTCGTGCCACCAGGAATGCTTTCGCCAAGCACAAGGCAGTCAGCTGTCTTAGACAGGTTCTCGCCAGCAGTTCTCGCTCTCCACATGACTTCCTCTGCGTTTTCCACAGCTTTGCCTGTTCTTACATCCCTTCCCGGTTTTCCTCCTAGATCCAAGAATGGAACATGAGGATTTATTCTAAGTCCCCCACTAACCACCAGAATAGGTATATTCGCTAGTTTTAGTGCTGACCTGGTGATTAAGGCTGGAGTTGGTATCCCTCCAGGTGTTACGGGGACGCCGCGCATACATCTACATTTTCCAAGAAGCAGAAGTTCAGCATCAGCAGGAGGCGTACAGTCTGTCAGCTCAGGGTATTTTCCTGCGGCAGATATGCCAGGTATTTTCGCCGTCTCGGTCACACCTATGACGCACACAAATAGTGGGTTTTTTTCGTTCAGCTGTCTGAGGAAGGCCCTGCCTCCATTCTTGTTGTGAGCCAAGATTACATCATACACTTCGCTTTCTCCGCGACGTCATACCTTCCACGTGGGAACTAACATGCCAGCAGTCTTCTACCGTCGTTCTAGTCATCTAAATATCTTTCTCTCAGAGTTAAAATGACGGTGTCTAGCACATCAGTATCAAGATCCGCTTTGAATAGAAATTCAGAGCAAACCTGCCGTTGCTAAACATTTGGAGGAGCGCATGCATTTGGAAGCTTCATTTTCCACTCCAAGATGGAAATAGTTAAATTTTTAGGATTTCTACCGTCCACCTATGGCTAGGATATGCCTCGTCACACACTTTTTCCCACCTCACATCGGAGGAATTGAGAAGGTTGCCGTTGAGCAGTCTAAACGATTGGCAAAATTGGGCTATCAAATATCTGTTCTGACGAGCAAAACATGTGAACAGCGTGAGCGTCACGTGGAACGAATCAGAGTATTCTCGTATCCCAGCCTAAACGTAGTTGAAAGATTCGGCATACCTTATCCCATTCTCTCATTCAAAGCGTACAAATGCTTCGCAGATGTAGTAGAGAAATGCGATATAGTTCACGCCCACGGACACGCCTACATGTCGTCGTATATGGCGTGTAGAGTTGCCAAGAAATACAGAAAGCCCTTCATCGTGACGCAGCACAACACGTTCATCGACTATCAATCGTGGCTAAACATAGTCGAACACGTAAACGATTGGACTGTCGGTAGGACGGTCTTGAGAAGCGCGGATAGAGTGATTGCTGTCAGTAGGAAGACGATGGAGTACGTTCTCAAACTGGGCGCCGACTCATCAAAAACATCAGTGTTGCATAACGGAGTCGATACAGACTTCTTCCGTCCTATGAACAGAGGGGAAAGTAGAGACCGGCTCAGTCTGCCCAAAGACAAAACAGTACTAATCACTATACGCAGACTAGTTTACAAGAATGGTTTGGACACGTTTATAGAGTCCGCCTCTATTCTGAGACGAGATTGTCCGCATTTATTATTCATTATTGTTGGAAGAGGTCCAAACAGAGAACTCA
>Ga0209636_10000800_pt1 | contig 31406 bp, 30 predicted proteins | sample DeeMarSWOR152_54_FD_187464 | JGI IMG/M metagenome (GOLD analysis project Ga0209636, IMG submission 187464) | Marine sediment microbial communities from White Oak River estuary, North Carolina - WOR-1-52-54 (SPAdes) (version 2) | ecosystem: Environmental > Aquatic > Marine > Intertidal zone >...
CAAGCTCATGTGGCGGGCATCAAATACCAGCGAGCTCTATTTTGAGGACTGTAGGGTGCCAAGAGAAAATCTCCTGGGTCCAATAGGACATGGCTTCCACCATATGCTCGGGACTCTTGATGGGGGCAGGCTCTCCATCGCCGCAATGGGCTTAGGAGGGGCGCAGGGTGCCTTTGAGTTGGCACTGAAGTATTCCAAGGAGAGGATTCAATTCGGCAAGCCAATATCTACCTTCCAGGTTAACGCCTTCAAACTCGCGGATATGGTCACGGAGATAGAGTGCGCCCGGCTACTCCTCTATAAGGCCTGCTGGCTGAGGGACAACGACCAGCCCTTCGCAAAACATGCCTCCATGGCCAAATTATACTGCTCAGAGATCATGGGTAGGTGCGTTGACCATGCCGTGCAGCTCCACGGCGGTTACGGCCTTATGAAAGAATATGATGTCGAGAGATTCTACAGGGACCATAAGCTCTTAGAGATTGGCGAGGGAACCTCTGAGATCCAGCGTATCGTGATCTCTCGACTAATTGACGCGGTTTAGCTTCATGTTAGACAGGCTCGCCAAAGAATTCGGCCAAACCTCGACCTATTGACAATTGCCCTGAAAACTGATTCTGGAGAGAGAGGTCACCCATTAAGGACGAGTCCTCAGAGAAATAGCTCCGCCCCGGTGAAATATGCTTAGCATTTCGCGGGACAGGCAAAGGAAAAAACACCCCTCCGGGCAAAAAAGGTGACCCTTTTTTCTTGACGTAGACATCCGCACCAGCACGGCCTCGTTTCTACCCCTCCTCTGATCCGTTACTAATGTCTCATTGATTCTGGCCAATAGCTGACGCGCACCGATCACCCATGGGGATCAAGGCTATCGTTGTGCTTGGCGGTTTACAGTTTGTGTTTTATCCCCGGGGCTTTGTCAACTTAGCTTTCCGAGAAAGGCCCCTTACATGCTTAGCAATGGCTGATCCGAATTGTGCTGCTATGCTTAATAGGAAGCGTTTGGGACGGATACCCTCACCTACGATGGATGAACACTCTGGCGGGAAAAATTAGATACATGGGTTTGGCTGAGTATGGCATTCATTAAGCCAGTTCGGCACAGAGCTGAACCCGTTTCCCATCGATCTCAACCGTTGTCTTCGAGTAAGTCAGTTTTTGTATGATCTTTCCGTCTCGGAAATGGAGAACGTCTACCCCTCTTCTCCTTTCAGGCATCCCCTCGTAGCCCTTTTCGAATGAAGGCCACTGGAGTTGCCATCGGAAAAGGGCCTTCTGCTCAGCCTCATCGATAAAGGTTTCCTCCTCAGTGAATCGAAATCCGCCATGGTTTCCAAACCAAGGGGCCCATGCCTGGCGAAGGGCCTCCTTTCCTTTGACCTTGCCGCCGGTCCAGTTCTCAAATAGGACCTCATCGTCAAAGAGCTCCATGACCCCATTGAGATCATGTTTGTGCCAGGCGTGATTCCACTGGTTCAAGGCCTCCCTGATCTCCTCTCTTGAAAGCACCATCACCTCACCCGTTCGCAGAAAGACTAACCATCGTTTAACTTACCAAAATGCTGAAACTCTCAAAGCTTATGATTACCTCTGATACCATACCCCTTTCGTCACATCAACTATTACGCATAACTGGAAATCATGACTTTCCGGATCAGTGCCTTGAGTCCTCATTGCGAATTCTCTTAGGGAGGGTTGTGAGGTTACTCGGCGGGATTTTTGGATGGCATTAAGATTCCAATTTCATGACCCTTGCAGGTATTGCCCCAGCATTTGGCTATTCCTTTCGGTCATCTCACAAAACTTGACTCCCATTCCAGGTGGCCTCCTGTCAGTTTCACTCTGTTCCCTTGTCCATACCACTTCACACTTGGCTTGTATTGGCTCCGAAAGGCCTGGCAGTTGCAGCTTGAGCAAAAACCGTTCACCCTTGTTAAGGAGATGTGGGGTGTTGATGAAAAGGCCCCCACTGCTGATATTGCCGGAGTAGGCGCTGATGAAGGACTGGCGGCTCTTAAAGGCCAGGGACAATGCCCTTTGAGCACGGGCCTCCGTTCGAGTAGTGAACCCGCATGCCCTATCTATCAGTTCCTTGAACCTTCTCACCTCCGATACGAGAATGGCCCTGAAGAATCCGGAGAGTTTGTTAAACTCCTGATCTAAAAAGGCGCGATCGATAACGCCAAGGGTTGTCGTGCCAACAGCCCGTGCTGTGGCGGTCCGATTAATGGCTCCAAAATATCCGAGTTCGCCAAATACCTCACCAGACTCAAGGACCGTTAGGATAAACCTCCTTCCCTCAATGGTTTTGGAGATTTCTACTGAACCGCTAAGAACCACGTAGATCCACTTCCCTGCACTGCCCTCTTTGAAGATAATCTGGCCATCCTTATAGCTCTCCTCTGATGCTATGGGGTACGTGGGATTACCCTTCTCCTGATCGACAAGTCGTACCATCTTGGCACTACCTAACTTGGGATTGTGTTCGGAAAAAAACACTACATCTTTAGAATAGTGTCAGAGCTGATCGTGACTACCACTCTTCAGTGTCGATGGGAACTTCACTGATTAGGATTCTGGTTTTCCAAGATTGATAGTTCAACTAGACAAAGTCCTTGAAATCGCCCTTCAGCACCCTTACTGATTTGTCTGATCTCTGTTTTTAGGCATTGAGTTGATAAATTAGGTGTGTAGTATTTCAGATCCAGTATGTCACCAGGCTTTAGGTGGTTTAGTAAATCAGAATCCTCCCTTACCAGTACACCTTTTTCCCTCAATGATATGTCCCTGATCTTGAATTGATAGGCAAAATCGCATCCACTTACTGAAAATTCTACGCTGTAATATTGATCCATCGGCTTTCCGGGTGCAAACCCTCTTTCCAGTGCTTTGTTTGTGGCATGGTCTTCCATCCGGTCGCCCTCTCACATTGCTGGGTTGTCAAACTGTTCAGCAAGAATAATGCCAAAACTAAGCATCCTGAACAAGTTCCCCAACATTCGGTAAATCCGATGATAGGTACGGGATAGGAGCAAGGTTGACGGGCCACCTCCGTCAGCCAGCAGATGGTGAGCACCCCCTAGGGGTAGCTAGTTCTCCGTCAGTTTTTCTGCATCCCTGTGTCCAATATTTTACACACTTGCCCGCGAGTATGATCGAAAACCATATCGCTGCTTCAAAGCACAAGAATTATGCGAATGTGCGATGCTACGTCCCGTCTGGCATGATAATTGCTTCTTTAGATGGCAGGGACTCCCTAATGGGAGCGGAATATGAAACAGAAGACCCTGCTGCTTTTCCAGCTTTTCTTGCTCACTTTTGCCCTCTATGCGCTGTTGGAGTATAGGGGCAACCAACGCTTGCTGGTGTCATTGGCCTGTCTGGTCGGTGCCTTCGTGGGTGGAAAAGTTGAGACTAGGATCACAGATCGGAGCCAGCAGCAAGATGGCCAAGTCGATGATATGAGGAAAAAAGACGAGGTAAAGACAACCCTTCAAGCCCTTGAGTGCCTGTTAAAGAGCAAGAATGTACTGCTTCTCACCGACGCAGTCCATTACCTTTTGCAGGATCTTGGTCTGGCAGTCATGCCCTCTCCGGATCACCCTGCTGTTGATCGTCTGGTCAGAGTACCAGGTACGGACGTCACCTACGGCGTGAAAATACTCAGCGATGTGGGGGAGCTAAACGAGACCTGGGACAAGTGGGAAGAGCTTGCCAGTTTTGACCAGGGCAAGGGGGGAAACCGACGCTTGCTCATCGTCAGCAGCAATTGCAAGGATGGGGCAGGGGATTCCCAGCAGGAATACAAAGATTTCTCACCAAATACTGAACTACTTCTCTCTACCAGACAAGTCGTGGCCATGACCACCCTCACCCTGACTAGAATCTACCTGCTGTGCAAGAAGAGGAAAGTTGACATCAGGACGATCCTCCGTCCGATCCACCACCATCCCGGTGGGGTTTTTCGACTGAAAGACCTCGCGCGGTAACCCATTATTCAATAGGGTCCTGAGAGATTCTTTCCCAGAAAAAGCGCTGACGAGTACAAGGACTGGCTGCCATAGTTGACTCACCTTCTGAAATGCAGATATCTGCCGCCACTGCTATTCTCGCCGATAAGCCTTCTTCGGTTTCTTCATCAACATGATAAGGAAAAAACCGGCAATGAAACCGCCTATGTGAGCAAACCAGGCTATACCACCGTTCGTCCGCGGCCCAAACTCAGCAAATCCGCTTAAAACCTGTATTAGTATCCAATAACCAAGCATTACTATCGCGGGAATTCTTACTATTTGTATAAATATCCCCAATATCAATAATGTCCTAATGCGTGCCTTTGGAAAGAGGACCATGTACGCACCCATCACTGCTGCTATTGCACCACTCGCTCCTATACTGGGGACTTGGGAGTTGAGATTGGTGAGTATATGAGATAGGGATGCAATGAGCCCAACCAGTAGGTAAAAAGACAGGTATCTAAAATGACCGAGTCTGTCCTCAATATTATCGCCAAATATCCACAAGAAAAGCATATTACTGAGGAGATGAATCCAGCCCCCGTGCATAAACATCGCTGTTACAATCGTCAGGGGTACAGGAACTAAGGCGGGAGGAGATATATCCACAAAATGGGTAAACTCATAAGGGATACAACCCAGTCGAAGGAGGAGTGGTTCAGCTCCTCCAGATATAAAAAAGCTCTGATAGATGAAGATAGATACGTTGGCCAGGATAAGGGTGATATTGACAAGGGGGACAGTGCGGGATGGATTCTCGTCTCTCAGGGGGATCATTTAATCCCCCGCATAGAGGATGCTATTGAATACCACGGAATCTGGAATAGTAACTGGCACATCAACTGAAGGATTACTACTATAGTACGAAAATGATTTTCGATCCACCATCAAGCCCCGCCTTTGACTTTATAGCCGCGAGAGTCGCTGCTCAGTTCAAGAAAAATGATGATAAGCAATCTCAAGGCCCTCTTGTAACGCTAATATTTTTTATTGACAATTTCTCCGCGTCTATCGCATAAATTACACCAAAGAAGGAACTGGATGACTGTGGAGGCCATTGCCAAAAGAGAGGTGATGTGAGGAAGTGGGACAGTAAATCTCCATCTATGGCCCTGATCGGACATGCCAAATAGAGCGATTATCAGGCCGTGGAAGGCTAAGAATTTCCACGGCTTTTTTGTATCCTTCAACCTTAAAGATGAGAGAAGAGCCAATGTCCGTTTCCGAAAAAATTAAGAGCTCCATTGATAAGGCCTCATGGATAAGGAGGATGTTTGAGGAAGGTGCCCTCAGAAAGGCTCGATATGGCCCTGAAAACGTCTTTGATTTTAGCTTAGGCAATCCAAATCTTGAGCCCCCAGCCAAGGTGAAGGAGATCTTAAAGGAATTGGTTTCTGACAGTTCTTCAGGCATGCATGGATATATGCCTAATGCCGGATTTATGAAAACACGGGAGGCTGTTGCTAATTATTTGAGCAATCTGAATAGGGCTTCCTTCGGACCTGAGGACATAGCTATGACCGTGGGGGCAGGTGGGGGCTTGAATGTGGTTTTGAAGGCTATCCTCAATCCAGGAGATGAGGTAATCATCCCAGCACCCTACTTTGCGGAATACAGTTTTTACATGGATAATTATGGTGGTGTCCCTAAGACTGTCAAGACGAACCCTGACTTCTCATTGGATCTCTGTGCCATTGAGGAGGCTATAACCTCCAACACCAAGGCCGTGTTGATAAACAGCCCTAACAATCCAACGGGAAGGGTATACGGGAAGGATGAACTGGTCCAATTGGGCGAACTGTTAATCCAATACAGCCGAACATATGGGAGGCCAATCTATCTGATATCCGATGAACCATACAGGAAGATCGTCTATAATGGTTTGATATGTCCCTCTATTTTCGATGCATATAGAGAGAGTTTTTTGGTAACCTCATTTTCGAAGGACCTTTCTCTCGCTGGGGAAAGAATCGGCTATATCGCGACTCATCCCGAAATTGGTGATAAGGATATCATCATAGAGGGGCTTATTCTATGCAACAGAATCCTTGGATATGTGAATGCCCCTGCCTTGATGCAGCGGTTGGTACCTTTTCTTTTGGAGGATAGCGTTGATGTAGCCCTCTATCAGCGAAAGAGGGATATTCTCTGTGAAGGCCTGGAGGCTGCAGGCTATAGGTTTATCATGCCTGGGGGGACCTTTTACCTCTTTCCTGAGACTCCTATTCCAGATGATGTGGAGTTTGTCAGGTCTCTCCAAGAGGAGAATATCCTTACCGTGCCGGGCTCAGGTTTTAGTGGCCCTGGGCATTTCAGGATTGCTTACTGTGTAGAGGATAAGACAATTGAAAGGGCCCTCCCTGGCTTTGCCCGGGTAATGGAAAAATACAGAAAGGCCGGGGCAAGGCATGAGTAAGAGAAAGAAAACCATTGCCGTGGCTCTCAGTGGCGGGATGGATAGCGCCGTCGTGGCGACCATGTTGCAGGATGAAGGATGGAATATCATGGCTATCCATCTTCTCCTTCCTCTCCCACCCGGAGAGAGGGCGGAGAAAATAAGGACAGCCCGCTTACTATCAGAGAGAATAAACATCCCCCTGTACCTGTTAGATGTAAGGGGTTTCTTCCAAAAGGAGGTCGTGGATTACTTTATTAGATCTTACTATCTAGGGCTGACACCGAATCCCTGTGTTGTCTGCAATCATCTAGTGAAGTTTGAGCAGATTATCAAATGGATGGATCAAAAAGGGGTTGATTATCTGGCAACTGGGCATTACGCAAGGGTGAGGAAGAATTCCAGGAGAAGACATAGGGAGTTGCTCAAGGGGAAGGACGAAAAGAAGGATCAATCCTACTTTTTACACAGGCTGAACCAATCTCATCTCTCAAGGGCAATATTTCCATTAGGGGATATGACAAAGGCAGAGATATACCACATGGCGAGAGAAAAGGGGCTGTTACAGGCAATTCATCGTGAAAGCCAGGAGATATGCTTTATTCCCGACGACGATTACAGGTCATTTCTCAAAAGACAGGTGGAGGAAAGAGAACTCTCACTTGGCAATATAGTTGATCTCGAGGGTACTATCCGGGGTGTTCACCCCGGTACCCACGCCTATACTATAGGACAAAGACACGGTCTTGGAATAGCTTCCCCAGAGCCTCTCTATGTATATCGGATAAAGCCGCGGAAAAACGAATTGGTAGTAGGTCCGAGGGACGCATTATTCACCAAAGCTCTCTCGGCAGGGGATTTCAATTGGATAGGAGCTCAACCAGAGAGAAAGGAGATACGGGTGCGGGCGCAGGTAAGGTACAGGCACAAGCCAGCTGATGGGACGCTTACGGTTATTTCACCCGATCTCGTCCAGCTTGAATTTGATCAACCCCAATGGGCGATAACGCCTGGCCAGGCCCTTGTATGCTATGAAGGGCAAAGGGTCCTCGGGGGTGGCTGGATACGGGGGTCAAGGTAAGATGTCGAAATCGTTTAAGATCATTACTCTCGGCTGCAAGGTAAACCAATATGAGTCTGCCTTTATTGAAGAATCGTTACTAGATATGGGCTGCCGAAGGGCCAATCAAGCCAGAGAGGCGGAGTTAGTAGTCGTCAACACCTGTATAGTCACAGCCAGGGCAAGCTACCAATCCAGGCAGGCCCTAAGGAGGGCCATAAGGGAAACCCCCGGGGCTATTATTGCTGCTGTTGGATGCTATGGGCAGGTCTTTCCCGGTGAATTATCAAAGATTGATGGAGTGGATATCATTGCGGGAAACAAAGGGAAAAGCTCTCTTCCGGGGCTTTTGACAAAGGTCAGTCACCATAATCCGCCCCTTGTTGTGAGGGAGGAGTTTCTGCCGTTGAACCATTTTGAACAGGCTCCTATTACAAGATTTTCTGAGAAAACCAGGGCATTTCTAAAGATACAGGACGGATGCGAGTCATTCTGCTCTTACTGCATTGTGCCCAAGGCGAGGGGTCCTCAGAGGAGCCTTGGGCCTCGTAGGGTTATCGAGTTGCTCAAAGGCTTAGAGAGAAGTGGTTATAAAGAGGTCGTGCTGGCAGGAGTTCACCTTGGGAAATATGGCGCAGATTTCGGGAATGACATGGATCTAACTAAGTTGCTCGCTGAGATCGGGGGAAATAGATGCCGGCTCAGGATAAGGCTCAGCTCACTTGAACCAACGGAGATAGAGGAAAAGTTGATTGCATTGACTGCCAGGCATGATTGGCTTTGCCGTCACTTCCATATCTCCTTGCAGAGCGGTGACGATGAGGTCTTAAGGAGGATGAATAGACACTATACAGCCAGGATGGTTACCAGGGTAATAAATGATATAGCTCGGCTTATCCCACAGGTCTGTATAGGGGTAGATGTCCTGATTGGCTTTCCTGGAGAAACCGACAGGGCTTTCAATAATACCTTTGGGCTCTTACAAGACCTGCCGATCAGCTATCTCCACGTGTTCCCCTACTCGAGAAGGGAGGGGACCGCTGCAGCAGGGTTTCCCGATCAACTTAATCATAAGAAGATCAAGGAGAGGACCCTTCTCTTACGTCGTCTTGATAAGGAAAAGAGAAGGATTTTCTGGGCTAGTTTAGTTGGTGGGACCTTTCCCGTCCTCACTGAGGGGTGGGTGCCTGGAGACGGAAACCAAATCAGCGGGTTGAGCGATAACTATGTGAGGTTTGCCTTTCCTTCCAGCAGCCTCATTAAGAATGAAATCGTGGAGGTAAGGGCAGAACGTGTGACGGAGAGAGGAATTGCTGCTCGGAAACTGATGGATTAGTCAAGAGACTTATGTTATCTCCAAAATCTCGAACTGTTGGACACCTCGTGGGGTTGTTACCTTGATAGTATCCCCTTCCTCCATGCCGATAAGTGCCTTTCCCAGAGGAGAGGCAACTGATATCTTGCCATCCTCGGGGTCTGACTCATATGGCCCAACCAGCTGATAAGTGACATTCTCGTCGCTGTCAATGTTTCTGAGCTTCACTGTCTTGCCAAAGGAAATCCTTTCTGTTTGCTCCTCGTCTATCTCAATTACCTCTGATCTGCTAATTGCCATCTCCAGCTCATTTATCTTGGCCTCTAGGAAGGACTGCCTTTCCTTGGCTGCATGGTATTCTGCGTTTTCATTCAAATCTCCATGAGATCTTGCCTCCTCAATAGCCTTTATATTCCTGGGCCGTTCAACAGTAAGGATATTCTGCAATTCCCGCCTTAATTTCTCCAACCCCTCTCTTGTAATTGGCACTTTATCTATCAAGGTAGTTTCCCTCCAGCCATTGGGCCCTCTGTCCTTCCCCAATACAGTTACCATTTTAAATACTTAAATATGAGGCGTCAAATGGTTAAAGGCCGAGATAGGCAGCCTGATCATTTTGGTTTTTGGAGATCCCTGCCCTCAGGCGATAGGGCGGGGTTGATGAGGACCTTTATGTATTTCTCTGGCTCTCGTTCCAGAAGCTCTACGCCTTCGGCAAATCGATCCAACGGCAGGATTTTGCTAATTAGTGGCCTGACCGTGACTTGCCCTGTGCCGAGCAGTCGGATGGCCTCTGGGAAGTCGTCCATGAAATAAGTCCTCGACCCGATGGCCTTTAATTCCTTGGCGAATATAGTCCGGTAAGCGATACCCAGATTTTCAATGTGAGGCAGGGCGATCAGCATGAGATGCCCACCTGGGCGAAGTATTTCTCCCGCATCAGCCAGAGTCTTTTGGGTTCCTACTGCATCGAAGACCACGTCCGCCATTCCCATATTCCGCGTGACAAAGGTGACCAGGCCTTCATCTTGTGGGTTGCAGGTCAGTTCGAGCCCCATGTGTCTGGCTAATGCCCTCCTTTCGTCAAGGGGCTCGGATACGATTACCTGGGACGCGCCATAAACTTGGGCGACTTGAGCAATGAGTAGTCCGATGGTTCCACCGCCGATCACCAGAACTTTCATCCCCTCCCCAAGATCTGCCCGTCGATTTGCGTGGACGGCCACTGCAGTAGGCTCCACCATGGCGCCAACTTCATCCTCCATCCCCTCTGGTAGGGGAAAAATCCTCCTGTAGTCGGCCACGACTTTCTCGGCGAAGCAACCCCCAGGTAGGCGAACACCAATGAACTTGAATTCAGTGCAGTGAGGTAACCGCCCGGCCTTGCAGGCCTCACATGTGCCACAGCCTTCGGCTGGAAAGACGGTAACCCTATCCCCTTTCTTCAAGTCGGACTGTGCTGGAACAGACACTATTTCCCCCATGTACTCATGCCCTGGGATAAGGGGATAGGCGGCAAAGGGGTTTTTCCCCCGAAGGAGATGTATGTCGGTGCCACAGATCCCGGCCATACGCACCTGAATTTCCACCTCCTCGGCAGTTGGGATGGGATCCTCTATGTCTTGTAAAGAGAAATCATTCGGACCGTTGAGCACAATCGCCTTCATACAACCGCCTCCTTGAGAACTAAAGTATCAGAAACTCAACCACCCTCCGTCCACAAAGATTGTCTGTCCGGTCACATAATCGGAGGCATCTGACGCCAAAAATACTGCTAAACCACCGAGATCTTCAGGCGTGCCCCAGCGACCTAGAGGGATTCTGGCAGTGATCTCCGCATAGCGCTCTTTGTTTTGTACCAGTGCTTGAGTGACATCAGTGATGAAATATCCTGGACCAATGGCATTGACCCTAATGCCGTATTTGGCCCAATCATTGGCCATACTTTTCGTGACCTGGGAAATCCCTCCCTTGCTCGCAGCGTAACCTGGGATAGTTTTCCCCCCGATAAACGCAAGCAGCGAAGACGTATTGATGATATTCCCTTTTATATTATGGGCGATCATGGTTCGAGCCACCGATTGGGCCAAGAAAAAAGGCGCTTTGAGGTTTGTCCGTAACACAATATCCCAATCCTCCTCGGAATGTTCCTCACACGGAGCACGGCGGATTGTGCCCGCGTTATTGAATAAAAAATCGATCTTGCCGAAGGCTTCAAGAGCTCGTTCGACAATCATCTTAATATCGGATAGATCTGCCACGTCTGCCTTGATCGGTATGACCTTCCCATTGTGTTGGCCCAGCTCCTTAGCCGTCTTTTCCAAGACCTCTAGTCTTCTGCCGACAATTGCAACCTCGGCTCCCGCTTGAACGAGCGCGGTCGTCATACCTTTACCGAGGCCAGTGCCTCCACCTGTAACGATGCCACTTCTTCCTTTCAGGCTGAATTTATCCCATATCATTTAATAACCCTCCTCATATTCAATGAGAAGCCATGATCGGCGAATAGCCAAGGAGCAATGGGCCTTGACGGGCATTAAAGGGCGTGTTTCCTCACAAAGTCCATATCAAGGCTTACCCCCAGGCCAGGCCGTTGCGGAATGTCCAGATAGCCGTCGCTCATCTCAAATATCTCCTCGGTTACTCCATCGCGCAGGGGATGAGGCGAACGGTCATACTCGAAGAAGGGGTCCGCTGGGTAGCGGCGTTCGGGGAAGTGGGGGAGGACAGCGAATAATTGTAGAGAAGCAGCCAGACCTACGTTGGTTCCCCAAACATGGGGGGTCAGCGGCACGTTCCAGGCACTCGCCATAGCCACTATATTCATCATTTCGGTGAAACCGCCGGCGGCACAAAGGTCTGGTTGGAGTATATCTACGGCACGCCGGGAGATGAGTTCGCGAAAGCCATATCTGGTAAACTCATCCTCACCGCCAGCGATGAGGATGTTGGACTTTTGCTTCACTTCAATATAGCCCTCGATGTCCTCAGGCGGCACCGGCTCCTCAAGCCAGTAGACATCGTACTTCTCCATCTCCTTGGCCAGGCGGATTGCCTCAGCGGCATTATAGGCGTGGTTGGCATCCACCATGAGAACTATGTCATTCCCTATGGCTTCTCTGACGGCCTTCACATATCTCATATCCGTCTCGATCCCATAGCCGACCTTGAGCTTCATAGCAAAGAAGCCATCCTCCTTGTAACCGAGGGCCTCCTCAACCAGGGCATCTTCTATGCTGGGCACATTCTGAGGCTGGTAGAGGCCGGTGGCATATACATGGGCCTTATTTCGATAAGCTCCTCCCAGTAGTTTATAGACCGGCAAGCCCAGGGCCTTTCCCTTTATATCCCACAGGGCAATGTCTATAGCACTGAGGGCTGAGATTGGTAGGCCCTTCATCCCCTGATCTCTCGTCCAGTTATAGAGGAAATCCCAGATGACGGCGTTATCCAAGGGGTCCCTGCCGATGAGCAAAGGTGCGTACCCATCACCTATGAGGTGAGCTACTATGTTGGCAGGGGTTGTATAATAAAAGGCCTCCCCCAACCCCTGGATACCATCATCAGTGGAGACCACGCACAGGGCGGTCTGGCGCCTGTCCGTTACCCGCTGAGACCAGCCGAAGGCCTTATCTTGCAACAGCCCCTGGAGGACATAGGTTTCTACGCCAGTTATCTTCATCCTGCACCTCAGTGCCAAGAAATCGCTTTCCGGTGAACGGAGAATAGAAAAGAAGACAGTTGTTTGTCAAGGGGAAAGGTACCCTGATTATTGGCGTCTTTTTATGACCTCCTGAAGGTCAATATCGGATGTTATCCAGTCCGAGATACGAATAAGACTCCCGCCTTCTCCACATTTGGCGATAAAGAAGGAGTGCGATCCCTGTCTCGTGTTGGGACCATAGGTTATTTTGGGGCCTATGCCCTGGTAATCCTTAAGGGCTTCCATGGCCCTGACAAAGTTATCCGCAGTAAGATCACGGCCGCATCTCTTGAGGGCCTCCACCATGGGCTCCACGAATAAGAAGCCCGCATAGAAGAAGATCCCCCATCGGTCTTTAGGGGTAAACCTATCATGGGCTTGCCTGTATTTTTTCATGAGGGGGTGCTGGGAGTCGGGAGGTTCTCCAAAGGACGTTACCATCACATCCTTGAAAAGGCCTTTGCTGATCTTGTACATGATAGGCGTATCACTCAGGGTACTTGAGGTCATCCACTGGGGTTTGAAATCCATCTTGGCTGCAGTTCCCAGTATGATGGCCCCATGCTTGGGGAGTACCCATATGAGGACACAATCGGGATTGGCGGCCTTAAGCTTCATGCAGTGCGAACTTAAGTCCGTATCCAGGGGTTCTACGGATACTGCCGCCACTAATTTCAGGTCATATTTTTCAAGGGCAAGCTGTGCCCCATAAAGCCCCTCTTTACCATAATCGTCATTCTGATAGAAAAAGGCAATTCTCTTTTTGCCCATTTTTTTTACCGCGTAGTCGATCAAGATAGCGGCCTCATCACAATAGGGTGGGTAAACGGCAAAAAGATACTTAGTAGGAGGGTAAGCCCAATAGGTGGACCCGGATGCAGGACCAACCCAGGGAACCCCATTTATTTCAAGGTACTTCTTGACGGCCATACCCGTCGCTGTCCCGACCCCTGAGGCAAATGCAAAGACCTTCTTGTCTTCAACAAGTTCCTTTGCAATGGCCTTCGTCTTGGGGGGTTGATAGGCGTCATCCCTCAGAAAGTATTCTATCTTCCTACCGTGGATACCCCCCTCGGCATTAATCATGTCAAAATAACATCCAGTCCCGCGGGCAACTGCACCCCATAGAGCAGCAGGCCCGGTCTGAGGCCCCCATTGACCGATCCTAATCTCGGTATCGGTAACGCCTCTTTCTGCTCCTTCAGCGGGAATGAGAGCTATAGTCAGGAGCACGGCGCAGGCCAATGCACTTGCCAGGTTTCTTTTGTTCATTTTCAACCTCCTTTCTCTTCTGTACAGTGGGTCATTGTCTTCTACTGCCTCCGGTACATGGCCTCAATCAGGTCACTGAAGGCCTCATTCACATATTTTCTCTTTACCTTCATGGTTGGCGTGACCTCTCCATGTTCCTCATAGAGTTTCTTGGGAAGCACGGTAAATTTCTTGACTTGTTCGACACGGGAGAGCGTTTCGTTCACCTTATCCACCTCGCCTTGGATCAAATTTATGATCTCCGGGTTCTGAGTGAGGTCTTTGTATGTGGAGAATTGAATCTTATTATCCTGCGCATATTTCACCACATTGTCCTCATCAATCATCACGAGAGATGTGATATATTTTCTCTTATCGCCGATGACTACGGCGTCGTTGATGAAGGGACTGAATTTCAGTTTGTTTTCTATATACTGGGGTGTAATATTTTTGCCGCCAGCAGTAACTATAATGTCCTTTTTCCTGTCCGTTATTCTCAGGTAACCGTTCTCGTCTATCTCTCCAATATCACCGGAATAAAGCCATCCATCCTTTAAAGCTTGCGCGGTGGCTTCAGGGTCTTTGTAGTATCCCTTGAACACGCTGGGTGACCTTACAAGTATCTCACCGTCTTCTGCTATATTTACTTCTATTCCTGGAAGCGGGGGGCCCACGGTCCCGGACTTTGGCCTCCCGATCCTAGAAACACAGGCCATCGCCGTTCCCTCTGTCTGGCCATAGCCTTCTATTAGGTTAACGCCCATGGATTGAAAGAAATGGAGCACAGCTGGCGATATGGGGGCTGCACCCGAAATGGCTACCTTCATGCGCTCAAACCCCAGCCTCTCTTTAAGCTTTCGAAAGACCGTGAGATAGGCAAGCTGATAAAGGGCCTCGAGCCAGAAGGGAACGTGCCTGAAGTTCATCTTCAGTGTGGTCCGCTTTTGCCCGATTTTGAGGGCGGTGAAAAAAGCGAGCCTTTTAAACCAAGTGGCGTCAGACATTCTGATATAGACAGCAGAAAGATATTTTTCCCAGATACGGGGGACTGCATACCCCACTGTAGGGGATATCTCCTTCATGTTATCCGTCACTGTATCTAAACTCTCGGTAAAATTAACGGTATAGCCGTAGGTGATATGGAGAAACACTGAGAAGAGGCGCTCAAAGACATGGCATAGGGGAAGGAAAGAAATCGTCTCATCCGCGTCATCGACGGGGATAGAGTTGTCAACGACCCCTCCCATCCACGTAACGTTCCTGTGAGTCAGCATCGCCCCCTTTGGGGGGCCGGTGGTGCCCGATGTGTAGATGAGAACCGCCAGATCCTCTGGGGTGACCTCAGAGGTGCGTTTCTCGAATAGATCAGGGTCCTTTTCCACGATTTTACGTCCCAGTTCCAGCAAATCATCATAGGTCATGACCATGCGGTCGGAAAAATTCCTCAGCCCCTTCAGATCCCATACAATTACCCTTTCCAAAAAGGGGACTTGCTCCCTGAAATGGAGCCACTTATCAAGCTGCTCCTCGTTTTCCACAAAGAAGAATTTGGATTCGGAGTTCTGAATCACATGCTCAACCTGTGGCCAGGCGTTTGTGGGGTAGACCCCTACAGCCACACCTCCAATACACTGCACTCCCATATCTATGATGACCCATTCGGGGCAGTTATCTCCGATGATAGAGACCCGATCTCCCTTTTGAAGCCCCATGGATATGAGGGCCGAGCCTACATACGTGGCCAGCCTGTAGTATTCGTTCCAGGAGATATCGTGCCAGAGGCCCAACTCCTTTTTGCGCATTGCAACCCGGTCACCATATTTTCGGACAGTTCGTCTGAAAACGTGGGGTACGGTTTCCAGTACCATCTCTCCTATCTCCACCTCTTCTTTCTCTTCCAGCGTTGAAACCCCTTAGTGGATTCCACGGACCTAATCCCCATATAAAATTCCTGGACATCCCTATCTTCCATGAGTGCTTGGGATTTTCCCTTCATGACGAATCGACCATTTTCCAATATCAGGCCAAAGGCGGCAATCTTTAATGCCATCCGTGCGTTCTGTTCCACTAGGACTATTGTAACCCCTTCCTGGTTTATCGTCTTTATAATACGAAATATTTCCCTAACTAGGATGGGAGAAAGCCCTAAGGATGGTTCGTCGAGCAGAAGGAGTCTAGGTCGGTTCATTAAGGCCCGGCCCAGGGCCAACATCTGCTGTTCACCGCCGGAAAGTGTCCCGGCCCATTGATCTTCTCTTTCTTTCAGGATGGGGAAATATCCATATATCTGATCCATGTCCTCTCTAATGGATGCACGCCCCCTTCTTATATAGGCCCCCATGAGGAGGTTTTCCCTGACCGTGAGCTGGTCAAAGAGCTCTCTCGCTTCAGGGACGTAGGAAATACCCATTCTGACGATCAATTCGGGGTCCATGCCATCGATCCTCTTCCCCATGAATTCAATGGTCCCCTTATCCGGCTGATCCTCGATCAATCCCATAACTGTCTTTAATATAGTTGATTTTCCAGCACCATTGTTTCCAAGGATGGCAGTTATAGCCCCATTCTCCACGGCGAATGACACACCTCGCAAGGCATAGATGAGGCCATAGCATGTCTCCACATTTCTGATTTCAAGAAGCGGCATCACCATGCTCCTCTCCTAAATAGGCCTTCAGGACCTCGGGATTATTCTGAACCTCCTCTGGAGTTCCTTCGGCTATAGGTCTGCCGAAGTTTATGGCCAGAACCCTGTCCGATATGTCCATGACCACCTTCATGTTATGTTCTATCAACAGGATCGTGACTGCAAACTGCACTTGGATGTCCTTTATCCAGAAGATAAGGTCTTGCCGCTCTTCGGAATTCATGCCAGCAGAGGGCTCGTCAAGAAGCAGGAGTTGAGGCTCCAGCGCCAGGGCCCTTCCCAGTTCTATCAATTTCTGGGTACCGTAAGGGAGACCTCCCACAAATTGATCTCTGGCCGATTGGAGGTCAAGGAGGTCAATGATGCGCTCCACCCGCTCCCTATGCTCTGTCTCCTCTTGGGCTGCCTTCGATCCTCTCCGGAAAAAGGTGGACCCGCTCCAGATACCTGTTTTCATGTGGCTATGGCGTCCAAGCATCAAATTCTCCATTGTTGTCATCCTGGAGAAGAGTTCGATATTCTGAAAGGTGCGGGCAATCCCCTTCATGGCGATCTTGTAAGGCTTTAGCCCTGTTATGTCTTGGCCCTGAAAGGTTATCTTCCCCCCGTCTAGTTTATAGAGACCGCTGATACAGTTGAATATGGTAGTCTTTCCTGCACCGTTTGGGCCGATGATGGAAAAAATTGATCCTCTGCTAATCCTGAAGCCGACGTTGTCAACGGCCTTCAGGCCACCAAAGGAGATTGAAAGGTCATAAACGCGAAAAAAATCCCAATCCATAGCTTTATCTCAGACCCTTCTAACATAGTGTCTGGCAATAAGGCCGCTCGGTCTAAAACAGAGTACTAGCACTATAACCACGAATGCGACGACCGATTTAAATTCAACGGACACGTAACCGCCGAAGAGGTTTTCAATAATGCCTAATATATACCCGCCGAGCGCGGCGCCAACTAGCGAGGTCATGCCCCCGAGGACTGCTGAGGCAAAACCCTTCAGGAGTGGATCAAGCATTAGATTTGGATCCAGTGTGGCAATAGGAGCCAACAATATGCCAGCCACCGCCCCTATCAGGGAGCTCAGTGCCCAAGTGATCGATAGTATCCTGTTGGTGCGAATTCCATTAATGCGGGCAGCAATAGCGTTCTGCTGAGTGGCTTTCATGGCAATTCCCACCTTGGTATATTTAAAGAACAGAAACAGAAGGAACATCAATGCGAGCGTAATGAGAAGTGTAGCGATATTCAGATAACTGAGCACTGCGGGGCCGACATTGATGGTATCAAAGTCAGAGACCGGAAAAGGCAGGTCTCTCTGATCGGCGCCCCACTTCCAGCCTGCGAAACCATATAGGATCATCTCGAATCCTAGGGTGATGAGGATAAGACTCAGGATGTTGGGGTCTTTTGCCCTCCTGAGAAAGACAAATTCTAGGAATGCCCCTAAGACGGCAGCAAAGACAAGGGCCCCAACAAAGGAGATGGCAAAGGATTGACCGAAGGATTCAAACAGCGCATAGGCCACGAAGGTGGAGATCATGGCCATTTCGCCCTGGCTAAAGTTGGGGACCTCCGAGGTCTTGTAGATAATCACCATGGCGAGGGCAATGAGGGCGTACAAGCTTCCAAAGGAGAGGCCACTGATGAGGAGCTGAAGAAACACGACCTTACTTACCCCAAACAGGGTTCAAACGCCTAAAGCAAGCTAAAATCATTTCGTTTCATTCCACTTAGAACGGCCACATCTTCCAGTAGATCTTGGTCCTTATCCAGAAACCATACAGGCCCAGTGGTTCAAATAACACGATCAGGATAATAATCAAGCCGAGGATGATGCTCGAAATATTGGGAAGGCCAATCCCGCTCATCCACCTCTCTGAAAATGCTGACAGAATATCCCCGAGGTAGGGGAGTTCCTGTACTTTATCCAGTTTCAGAATGAGCCATGTCATGACAATCCCTCCCATGACTGAGCCGAAGATAGAACCCAATCCACCGACGATCACAAATGCCAAGAAATAGACGGAGAGGATAAAGTTAAACGTACTTGGATTGATAAAACCGACCAGAAAGGCAAAAAGCCCGCCGGCAATACCTGTATAAAAGGCACTGATCGCAAATGCCAGCGTCTTGTAATAGACCGTGTTCACTCCCATAGTTTCAGCTGCGATGTCGCTATCGCGGATAGCAATGAACGCCCTTCCCACCCTTGTCTTCATCAGGTTTCGAGCTGCTACAGTCAGAATAAATGCAATCGGGATGATCAAGAAGTACAATTCCCTATCGCTGTCCAGGATGCAAGAACTGCCGAGAAAAAATAGTCCTCCTAGGGTAAGGCTGGGGGCTTCAAGGCCCATCCTCCCGCCAAAGATCTGCCAGCGCCCAATCACCTGAGTAATGGCCATGCCGAATCCCAAGGTAGCAATGGCAAGATAAGGCCCTTTCAACCTCAGGGCAGGCAATCCTAAGATAAAGCCGAAAAAGGCTGCGACAAATGCTGCCAGCAACAGGGCTGGGACAAAGGGAAGATGCAGGTTGGTCATGGAGAGGACAGTAGTAAAGGCCCCAATGGCGAAAAAGCCGGCATGACCCAGGGATATCTGCCCCGTATAGCCTACAAGTATATTCAGTCCCAGGGTGACGATGACATTGATGGCCATATAGTTAGCCATGTAGATGTAATAGTTGGGGATCAGGAAGGGAAGGATGACCAGAAAGGCACTAAGCACCAGGAACCAGAATGAAAGTACCTTACTACCAAGGAGCTGAATATCCTCGTAATAATCCCTCTTCATGTCCATGGTGAGTATCTCTAAATCGTCTTTTCTCCTGCTTCGTAAACCCTCTTTTCAATGAAGATCCTGACCAGTTCTTTGTCCAGCCTACCATTTTTGGCCTCCTCCTGCAGTATAGCGAGGGAATTTATTGGATCAATACTCTTCTTGTATGGCCTATCCCCGGCTGTTAATGCCTCAAAGATATCTGCTACGGCAATTATCCTTGACTGAAGAGGAATATTCTCTGCTTTGACATGTCTTGGATAACCTGAGCCATCAAGCATCTCATGATGTCCGATGACAAAAACAGGAACTCTTTTGAGGTGCCTGGTAAATGGTATCTTATTGACTATGTTTTCGGTGTGATTCACATGTGATCTGATTTCCTCTATCTCGCCTTCTGTCAGGTTACCCTTTCTTACAGAGAGATTTTCAAACTCAAGATCAGTCAGATAGGGTCTTTTTTGTCCTTCAAGATCTACATACCGCTTCCGGTGAATTTCCTCTAAGCGTCTATGCCCTGATTCGGGAAGGGAACTGTCCGCATTAATCCCCTTGATAAAGGCGAGGTCCTCATCAACTTGACTTAATCGCTTCTCTAGCTCCCGATGTAATTCCTCGATCTCGGTTGAGCTCCCTTCTTTCCCTTGAGAGAGAGCCAATTTTTTTTTCTCGGCCTCGATAATCGCTGAGGCCTTGATATTTTCAAAGCGATTGATTAAGCTCCCCATCTCAGCGTCTGAAAGGCGACTCCTTTTATCAAGTACCCCCTCCCTGACACCAATCTTGCCGATATCGTGAAGCCATGCGGCGTAATTCAGCTCTTCAAGTTGATCAGGAGTAAAAGAGACGTTGGCATAAGGGCCCTCGTGTGTATCGTTGATGGCCTTAGCCAAGGCCATAGTATACCTTGCTACCATCTTAGAATGTCCAGCTGTAAAGGGGCTCCTTGCATCTATCGCCGAGACCGAATACTGAATAAGGGCCTCAAAGACGGCCTTTATCTCCTTCAAAAGCTGTGCGTTCTTTATAGCTACAGCTGCCTGTGAGGCTAGGGATGAAACGAGGGATTCTATGTTGAGGTCAAATGGAACAACTTCTCCATTGCTATCAGTTGAATTTATTAGTTGAAGAACACCGATTATTGTACCCTCTGTGTCTTTCATTGCTACATTAAGCATTGACTTTGTTCTGTATCTGTTTCGTATATCAAAGTCTGGATTGAACTCAAAATCAGCCCCGGCAGAAATGTTATAAACATCGGGGATATTGAGGGCTTCACCAGTGATGGCTACGTATCCGGCGATACTGTTTCTGGTGACAGGAATGGAGTACGGTTTAAACGTTTCAGGTTTTAGATCAGCCCTTTTCCGTAGGGTATCATTCTGGGCAACCTCGAAGTTGAGACAATTGCTATCCTCATCAACAAGATACAGGCTGCCTGCATCAGCATTGGTAAAGTGGCGGGCCTCCTTTACAATCAATTCCAATAAACGGCTGAGATTTGTTTCACCCGAGAGGGCGACCCCGATCTTATTCAACGCCTCAAGCCGTTCTCTCATATCTTGATACATGACAGCCTTTTCTTAGGGCAACGGGTTCGTAATCTTCATCTAGGATTTGAATATAATTTTTTGAATAACTTTTCAAGCCTAATTACCTCTTTTCCCTTGACATATGTAGGGGCATTGGATAGGGGGTATACATGCTCGATGATCTGGAAAGAAGGATCATCCGCCACCTCCAGGGCGATATTCCTTTAACATCCAAACCCTTTGCTGTTTTGGCGAGTAGGGTTGGAATAAGCGAGGAAGAGCTACTTGAGAGGATCAAATTGCAAAAGGAGGAGGGTGTGCTCAGACGCCTCGGGGCTAACCTCAATCCTCAATTGGCTGGGTTCAGGGCAAATGCCCTAATTGCCTGGAATGTACCTGATGATAGAATGGACGAAATAGGTCCTTTAATGGCTTCCTTTAGAGAGGTCAGCCATTGCTACGAGCGCAGAACCCAGGGGAAATGGAAGTATAATCTGTTCACTATGATCCACGGTAAGAGCAGAGAAGATTGTGAGGGGATTGTCAGAGCAATTGCTGAGAATACGGGAATACAGGATTATGTTTCGCTTGTAACTCTTAAGGAGTACAAGAAGACTAGTCCTGAATATTTTTGATAATTCAAAGGCCCTTCTAATGAGAGGCCAACCCATATGAATGACAGATCCAGAGAGCTTTTTCTGAAGTCCCAAGAGGTTATCCCGGGGGGTGTGAATAGCCCAGTAAGGGCTGGCCGGGCTGTGGGTGTTGATCCGCTTTTTATCGAGAGGGCAGACGGCTGTTATCTATGGGGCGCTGATGGCAAAAGATATATTGATTATGTCGGTTCCTGGGGACCGATGATACTGGGACATAGGCCTCCAGAGGTAATTCAGGCAGTTAGGGAAGCGCTAGAGAACGGAACTAGCTACGGTGCCCCCACCGAATTGGAACTTAATCTGGCCAAGATGATCGTCGAAGCTGTTCCTTCAATTGAGATGCTAAGGATGGTCAACTCTGGCACAGAGGCCACTATGAGTGCTATTCGTTTGGCGAGGGGATTCACTGGTAGGAATATGATCATCAAGTTCGACGGGTGCTATCATGGCCACAGTGATAGTTGCTTGGTCAGTGCTGGTTCAGGACTGGCTACCTTTGGCATCCCTGGCAGCCCCGGAGTCCCTGAAGATTTGGCAAGGCTTACTATTTCGCTCCCATTTAATGATTTGGAGGCAGTAGAGGTAACGGTTGGAAGATTTAGCGACCGGATAGCAGCTATCATCATAGAGCCCATTGCTGGGAACATGGGTGTTGTGTTGCCAAAGAGGGGATTTCTGGACGGCTTAAGAGAGATCACGAGCGAAAATGGTATCCTTCTCATATTCGATGAAGTTATAACGGGATTCAGGGTAAGCCCAGGAGGGGCACAGGAGCTTTATAATATCATGCCCGATCTTACGTGCCTAGGTAAGATAATCGGTGGCGGCTTTCCAGTGGGGGCCTATGGAGGGAGGAGGGATGTGATGTCCCAAATCGCCCCTGTTGGCGACGTCTATCAGGCAGGTACCCTCTCAGGAAATCCTTTGGCCATGGCCGCAGGGTTGGCAACGCTCACAATCCTAAAGAATAGGGAAATTTATGCAAGGTTAGAGGAAAAATCGAGGTTCCTTTTTTCCGGCTTCGTTGATGCGGCTAGGACAGCAGGGGTAGATATCACTATCAATAGGGTAGGATCTATGGGTGCTGTCTTTTTCGGGGAGAACCCCATTGTTGATTTCGACTCAGTCAAGCAGACTGAGACATCAAAGTACACATCGTTCTATAGAGAGATGTTGGCCCGGAGGATCTATTTGGCCCCCTCTCCCTTCGAGGCCATGTTCGTTTCCTTGGCCCATACCGAGGAGATAATGAAAAAAACAATTGACTCTGCCCTCAACAGCTTCAAAAAGCTCTAAGGCCTCCCCTGACCAGCCTCCTTTAAGTTCAGATATTCTTCTTTCCACACCCATTCAGCAAGAGGCGCATAGGCCTTTGCATAGTTATCCATATATTTGGAACGAAATGTATAGATCTCCTCTGCGCCAGGGTGTGTAAAGTAGCAGCGGTTCCTTTTTATGACATCCCTCATAACATCGGGGTTATCAATAATCATGCATGGCCTCAGATGGTTAGGATTGTGTGGCTGTCTGGCCCTTATGTCCCTGAATAGCCGACTGTTGAGGGCCTGGGCCAATGACGTATTCCTGATATTATCAGAGGCGATATGGGTATACACGCACGGCTCCACATCACCCTTGGCGTTTATGTGAAAGTACCTTCTCCCGCCAGCAATACATCCACTGACATATGGTCCATCATTCCAAAAATCAAGGACGAACAGGGGCTTCGTGTTTCTGATTGCCAGAACCCTGCGTCTGAGGTGGTCTCTTTGTTCTGGGGTTACCATGAGAGAGAAATCTGCCATTCCGTTCACCGGGATATAAAGGAAGTACATCTGTGCAAAAGAGCCGAAGGCAATCATCTTGTCAATGAATGCGTCGGAGCTGACAGCCTCGACATTTTGTCTTGTCACTGTAGCTGATGTTCCAATAGTTATTCTGGCCTTATTTAGATATTCGAAGGCCCGCATAATCTTCTTGTAAACTCCCTTGCCCCGCCAGCTATCAGTTTCTTCCTCGCCGCCTTCAATGCTCAAGACCACCGCAACATTACCGTAATCAGCAAACCTTTGGGCATTCTCCCGGGTGAGTAGGGTGCCATTGGTGTAGATCTGGAAGAAGATGCCTGGGTGCCCCTCGATGAGGTCGAAGAGATGTGGATAAAGCATTGGCTCTCCTCCAAGCATTGTTACGAAATAGATCCCTAATTCCTCACACTCCTTTAATATCCTTTCGGCCAGTTCCAAGGGAAGCTCGTGATCCAACCCGTATCCCAGGGTGTAACATCCCTTGCAGCGCAAATTGCACTTCAGGGTCGGGCTCAGAATGAGTATGAAAGGTGGGCGGAATCCAAGGGTCTTTTCCCAGTAATCCCTTTTTCTTCCCCCTAGAAACCATGCGTTAAGAAAGAGGCTTTGGAAGATTCGGCGTCTCTTGTGTTCGGAAAGCGTGTTAAAGACCCTGTAAAACAGTTCCCTTGCAGGGTGATCTTCCTGTGTGAGGAACTCCCTTATATGTTTGATGGCCCCGTTGACCTCAGGATCCTTTGTCAACTTTTCACCCCAGTAGGTCAAGCTCACAAATCTATCAACCGAGGCCTTGCTCAAGAGGTCGATTATCTTATTTATGGCATAATAGGTGCCTCGATCCCTTAGGTTTTCTATGGGTTCCATCATCTCCCTCCTTTCCCCCTATCTCCCCTAACGCAACTCCTGCAGAGGTGTGTCAGACAGGAACTGAATTTGTACTGTCAGAAAGAGCAACGATACGCATCTATAGCACTCAAAAAACATTTAATCAATAAAAAACAGTATCAAAAGGCGCTACACGCTCAGAATGTCCCTTATTCTATTGTTTTGTTTGCAAAAAAGGTTTATCCTGTTTGAAGTCTATTAATAGGCTTACTATTTGTTACTTTGCAACTAAGGAACTCTTCGGATGGGTTGTCCGTGTTCCAATCAGGTACGAGCGTAAGGGAACTCCTCGAGGAAAACCCGATAAAGACCTCGGCCCCGTGTAGGATTGACTCTGGAGGCACATGGGATATTAAGGCACTGGCCCTTCCTCTGGAGGGGGTGGTACCCATAACGGTGAATCTGGCCATAGACTTAAGAACCTATGTTACTCTGTTGCCTTATAGATCAGGGTGGGTCAAGATCTCTTCTGATGACTTTCATGCCCGAGAGGCCTACCCATTTGGTGAAGCGCCGTTTGATTCCCAATTTGGCCTTTTTTTTGCTATTGCGTCCTTCTTTCAGTTCCATGGGCTGGCGATGGTAATAAGCTCAATGTCACCAGCGAGGGCTGGCCTTGGAGGATCAAGCACGGCAGCTGTAGCCACTATAAAGGCGTTCTCCTTGGTTAAGAATCTGTTACATGAAGAGGAGATTGAAAGAGAGGATATTCTCCATCTTGCATATCATTTAGAGGATGCGGTAAATCTGGGGGGGTGCGGATTGCAGGATCAGGGGGCGGCGGTCTACGGAGGGGTGAATAAATGGGTCTGGAACTACTCCCGGGAGGGGAGACCATTTGAGAGAGAGCCTATTCTTGATGAGGAGGGACGAAGGGAAATATCAAAAAGGCTCCTCGTTGCATACACTGGCAGGAGACATCTGTCAGCCAAGATAAATAGATTGTGGATAGGACAATTCTTAGGTGGAAAGACACGGTCCGACTGGATTGAACTGAATAGAATTGTTAGCCGCTTTGCCTCGCATATAAGGGAGGGGAGGTGGAAAGAGGGGGCAGAGGAGCTAAGAAATGAAGTAGCTATAAGGAAATTGATAACCCCTGAGGCCTTTACCCCAACGATTACCGGACTTATCCAGGAGTCTGAAAGAGTGGGATGTGGTGCCAGGTTTGCAGGCGCAGGGGGAGGTGGTGCTGTATGGGCACTCGGGGAGATTGATGATATCCAGAAGTTGAGAGGAATATGGGGTGATGTATTGAAGGGCACGAAAAAGGGGGCAATCCTAGACTGTGCTGTAGACCCCCTAGGTGTGAAGGAGGAGGAGTGAGCCGCTACGCATTTCCGTCAATATCCTTCCTTTCTGATGACATAGTAGTTAAGGTCTTCCATATCGGTCTTATTGAGACCTACGAATACAATACCAATGTTATAGATTTGACTGTCAGGATCTATCTCAGTCCTCACGACTTTCGCCCTGCCTTGAAAAAGTTCAAATGAGTTCGGTTTCAAGAAGGTGACTTTTATTATGGTGCCCAATCTGACCAATGTATCATATCTAAAAAGCACACCACCTGCACTGATATTAATCGATTCGCCGATCTTAAATGGATAACTACCTATTTGCCCAACATGTTTATCTGTATCAACCTTGATGTTAAAGCTGCTTTTAACCCTTCGATATTTCCTTCTTTCAACCCTTCTCTTTTCCATGCAGGGCCTTCGTTATTTGCCGTTAGATGACACCAGTGGATTTCTCGCCTTCGTCGAAACAGTATAGGGATCAAGAACCTCGTCTGTCAATTCAAAAATAGATACGTACAGGCGGGGGCGGAGGATTAACCATGAGAAGGCTTGTTAGAACTGAAGGGTAAGGGTGAAACGGTTTTCTTACGTGTGATTGCGAAATCCGTTACAGTACCTTCTTGATAAGCACTAAGGTAATATCATCATTCTGCAGCTCTTGGAAATCTTTCACTTCCTTTAATAAGCTTTCAAGAATCGATTCTAACTCTAAGTGGGAATATCTATTCAGCGCTTGTTCCAGCCGTTCTTGCCCAAATAATTCTCCCTCCTTATTGGCAGCTTCTGTAACACCATCTGAAAACAACAGGATAATATCTCCTTTGTTGATTGGGACCGAAACGTCCGACAGGTATCTTCGAATGTCCTCGAAGATTCCTATCCACGTTCCTTCAGTGGGGATAACCTCTGTTCTCCTTGAATTCGATCGATAGATCATAATATCCTGATGTTTTCCAGCTACGGTCATCGTTCCTGACTTATTCAAACAAATCAACGAGATACTCATGTAGTGGTCAGAACCCAGCCTTGAGATATTTTCCTTAATAGTAGAGTTAACAGCACTAAGAATAACAGAGGGCTTGAGACTACGTTTGTTTCTCACCAAGGAAGAAATACTTGTCTGGGTCATCATCATGATCAGCCCGGCTTCAACACCGTGGCCCGAAACGTCTCCAATAGTAACCCAAAGATCTCCTGTTTTCTTTGGGATAAGATCGTAATAATCACCTCCCACCTCCATCGCCGGTTCCATCGTTGCTGCTGTTCTATAATATCCCATCATTTTAGGTTCATTAGGCAAAAGGGATGTCTGAATTCGCTTCGCAATCTCCATCTCGCCCCAGAGGGCATCACGTGCCTCTTCCAATTCTTTCCTCGACTGATCGAGATATTCATTCGTGTCCATTAATTCTGTGCGGACGAGGAACTCCCGCTTGATCAACTGGTGCTTAACATGGCTGATGATGGCGGCAACGACAACTGTGGTACACATAAAGTAGAGATTGTTAGCCAGTATCGCTCGGACAAAACTTCCCCCCCATAGGGCATTGGCGAGGAGGTACATGAGGACAATTAAGATCCCGTTTATTGCGGTATGAACTCCTTCCCAGGGAAGCATAATAATAGCGATGATAACGAGGTTAAGACCCGCATAATAACTGGAATTAAAGCCTCCGAGATCAACGGTCATCAAGACAATCGTAGCGCCAACGATGACTGAGAAGAAATAACCATGATAGAGGGAGGATTTCCCGGCGTGGGTGTAGCGAAGAAAGAAATACTGAATGATAACGATGGAGGTCGTGACAAATCGATAGATACCAAATCTCAGCAGCAACTCCCTTGTTGGTATCATAAAATAGTCGAGGATAAAAAAGAGGGGGACAAAGACGATACCGAGGAGGGTAATGATTTTTGACCAGGAATGGATAATACTGTTTAAGTAAGGCCCAAATTCAGTTATGTCAAACTGAAGACCCGCCTTATCAGATTCCTTTTCCATTCTCGTTTTGACCACCGGCTATAAGCTGTGTTTATTTCGAGGCTCGATGGAACTACTTCAGGAACAAGGGAATATCACCGTCTATAAATGGAAAGGTGCTTACAAAATTTCATTATACACGGGAACGACCTAAAAATCAAATTACTTCAAATACCTGAAGTAATTCCCAAGGTGTGCGGTGAATTAGTCGTGAAGAATGAGGGTTAAAGAAAGAGGATAATAGCTCCCCAAAGTCGATTTTCCTTAAGACAGGAATATTCTCATTTCTGTACCTACCCAATAATCTCTAGCAGTCTCTTATTGGGAGTTCTACCCAATTCATCGTCTGCATATTCCGGTTTAATGCAATCTACAAAGTACATATCAAGTTCTCCCCTTTTCTTTGTACGAACTACTCCGCGATACTGGATGATAAAATAAGGCTTGATAGCATTGTAGGTAGCCTTGGATATATTAATCTCACCAATTTCACCCGAGCTTTCTATAACTGATGCTATATTTACTGTATCGCCCCAGATATCATACCCGAATTTTGTCCTCCCTATGACTCCTGCGGCAAGGGGCCCGGTATGGATGCCAATGCGAATATTCCATATTTCTTCACCAACTGCACTTCTGATCTGGTTCAACATCCTATTAAAACTCCGTACCTCTATTGCCATCAGAGCGGCTTGAATCGCATGGACACCGTTTGCAACAGGAACGCCAGCTACACACATGAAGCTATCCCCTATTGTCTTGATTTTTTCGAGGTGATATTTATCGCAGATGAGATCAAAGAATTCAAAAGCCCTGTCCAATTCCATTACAACGTCTTCTGGTTTCATCTTCTCTGCAATCTTGGTGAATCCGACAAAATCAGTAAACAGTACTGTTGCCGACTCATAAACTTGAGGCGAATATTCATGGTTGGCCTTAAGCTCGGCAATAACAGGCTCGGGAAGAACGTTGTGAAGGAGTTGATCAGATTTTTCCTTTTCCTGTTCAAGCATCTTTGAGTGGAGAAAGGATTTCTTGTGTAAGTTAAACCCCAAAATTGACCAAATAGAAACTATCAGCATTGTGCCCAGCAGGAAGAAATTATTGGAAATAAAGATAGGCCATTGGTATTCACTATAGTTTCGATCGAAAATGAACACCAGAGCAATGTAAGCCAACCAGATCATGACGACATTGAGAAGAGTTTTACTGAAACCCCAAGACAAAGCGATCAGTTGAGCTAACATAACCATACATAGACCAGCATAATACGGACTACTTTCACCTCCTGTAAAGATAGTCATAACAGTGATACCTAATGCCAAACACTGGAAAAGCGCAAAACCGAGAACATTCGCCATCTTAATTGCATTATTTGTATAGGTAAGAAGAAGAATCAGACAAACGGGCGGTACGACAATACAACGAATGGAAATCAGTATTCGGTATTGTTCCGGAAAACGGATATAATCTAAGAAGCCGAAGAGGGGATATAAGAATAGTGCTATCCAACAAATAAAGCGGATTGAGAAAATTGTACTCTCCCGAATATCAAGTTCAAATTCCCCCTTTAGTTGTGGAGGAACCTCGGGAAAGAGATTTTTGAACGTTTCCAAGGTCTTAAAGCGATCGATTTAGACTTTAGGCGCATGAGGGAGACAGAGTCAAAAGAATCCGATCCTCCCATCCCTAATAACACCTTATCTTTAACCTGATTTCCTGACACTTAGAAACATCTGGATACCTGTTGGATCAAAGAAGATAGAGCATTCCGCTCCCGGAATGCCCTCCAAGAGATCAAGAAATGTCTCTTCACTTCTGTAATAGATCACCCAATCCATCCAGTATTCCATATAGTATCTCGTAGGGTTGTTGATATGAAAGTTTCCAATAAGCAACTGTCCTCCAGGGAGGAGCAGCTCATATAGCTTCTTCAGGACTATCTTGGCTACAGGCGGGGTGAGGTAGTCAAAGAGGCCCGTGGAATAGATAAAATGGAACTGCCCCCATCGTTCAGACAACTGGGGGCTCCGTAGCATTCTTCTCACAGATTCATTGAGATAGTCAACCTTTGTATCAATCCCTCTGGTCCTTACAATTCGCTCTATACCCTCTTTTGCTTCATTTAATGCTCTCATATCTTGATCGAGCAAAGTACAATGGAACGCCTCAGAATCTTCAGCCGTCATCAGGAGATCCTGCAGTTCAACTGCAGAACCAGAGGCAACGGACATAAATCTGAATCCCCACCTGGGTAATCCCGGGAACTCCTTTTGAACACTGCGGAGTACTTGAGAGATCAGAGGCCTTCTATTTCGCACCGCATGGGCAGCCTCAGTTTCTAAAGGGTGTTTATGCATGAGCTTGTTAAAAACGAAGTTGCCTCGATAGTCATTTTCATAACACATAATCATCATCTGTGAATCGCCGGCATATCCTCTGGGCTTAAGATTGGTGCGACGAAGAAATTCCGAACCGAGAATAAATTCCCATACCTGCTTTCTAAAATAGAAGCCGTGATGTTGGTGATCTTTCTTATCAAAATTAGCAATTTCCCCTTCCAATTCCTCTAAGGTGGAGTCGAAAAAGCGCATAAACTTTCGACCTTCTTTTTCAATGAGGATTTCCTGTGCTACTCGACGTACCTCGTGAGACTCATTGGCATATTTGCGGTCTAGATCGTCAAAGAAATATTTATAGACAGCTAGATCATAAACAACTCTGCTGGTGTAGTTCTTAAATGAATCGCTAATCCAGTTTTTCTGTGAAAGGACTAAGGGGAGGTTATGGAAGGAGGTGGAGATGTTAACGAATTTTTTCTTAAAGATTATGTTTTCAAAATCATACACATCGTCCAAGAAGATCAGACGACCTACAAAATCTCTGTGGGCCCTCTCCGAGATAAAGCGACATTTACTTAATTCAACCTCCTCATCAGATATGTTAAGGAACAGCTTGTCAAATTCAATTCCATCCTGAATTTCAGTCCCTGGATTGAAATTCACGAAAAGCGAAAGCCTTGAAGCATAAGCGGCAGTTATCGCAACCCTTTTCCCGTCTCTCTCTAAATAGCCCTGGAGTTCAATTTCTCGCTCATCCATGCCTTACCTTCCGGTGATGCTAATCCTGTTATCCCTTGACTCAAATATCTTCAAAGCCGAAAAGCTCAGATCCTGCCACCGTAGTGATTGCCTATAAATGATAGTAACCCGATACTTCTCCTCGCGCTTTACCTTATCAAGGATCTTCAGTATTGGAGTAATTGTGGATGAATTCATATATTCCAGGTCCCTAAAATCCAATATGAAACCCTTATTGCTATGGGCACTTTGATCAAGGGCATCTGCTAGAATCGGGTAGATGAATTTCGACGGATTCCGTTCATTGCTCCTTCCGATAAACCGAATTGTGATTGAGGGCTCATCTACGATCTTTTCAAGGGTCAAGAGATGGCTGGTAAATCTTTCGCTGTTATTCCCCATTTAATACCTCCTTTTGGGACCATTTACATTTGGTATACCGCAGACACGGCCAGGACGTTATTTTCGTCCACATAGAAATCAAGAACGGCCTGTCCTTCATAGGCAATTCTCACCAAACCCAATCCGCTCTCTCCTTCTTTCAATTTCTTTTCTGAGACTTCTTTCAACCTTTCAACATACGCCTGGAAGGGATTCTGGTAGCCTCTGATCCATTGTATGGTATTGTCCAAGTCTTGTAGATCTTCGTTCATTTCTCTGACTGGGTTTTTCACCTCGATAATGATATCATTTCTGCTGAGTTGCACTGTTACGTATATAGCTTCATCCTCGCTGCGAAAATGGCCATATTTTACCGCATTTTCAAAAAGCTCACAGGCTGTCATCGATAATGCGTAGGCTATATCATGAGAAACCCCATGGGCCATTAAGAAGTCATTACTTTTATCCCTTACCATATCGGCATCTTCCCATTTGGGTTTAACCTTTAGTTCCATCGATTCTCCCATCGCTTAAGAAATTCATTTACACATCAACAGTAGACGATTCTAAGGTCCTAATTTTTTTGATAATAACACCACGTTCTGCCTTTATCAA
>Ga0209636_10000801_pt1 | contig 31401 bp, 30 predicted proteins | sample DeeMarSWOR152_54_FD_187464 | JGI IMG/M metagenome (GOLD analysis project Ga0209636, IMG submission 187464) | Marine sediment microbial communities from White Oak River estuary, North Carolina - WOR-1-52-54 (SPAdes) (version 2) | ecosystem: Environmental > Aquatic > Marine > Intertidal zone >...
GAACGATTTGGTGACCATACCGCGTACTGAAGAACTAGAGGTGATACCTACTCCTGCATTCTATCGGCCAGTACTGCCCTATGCCGCTTACATGAATCCGGCGCCATTTGAAAAACAACAAAAAGGCTACTTCTTTGTGACGCCTGTTGACGAAACCCTGCCTGGCGCTAAACAGGAAGAGACACTGCGTGGTCATCCCCTTTGCGGTATCCCCGTTACCGCGCTACATGAAGGCTACCCTGGACACCATTTGCAGTTGGTGCATACTAACCAACTGAAAAACAAGCTACGCCGAATCCTTAACACAAACGTCTTCGTTGAAGGCTGGGCGCTTTATTGCGAGGAGATGATGTATGAAACCGGCTTTTATTCGGACCCGCGTTCCAGATTATTACAGCTCAAAGACCAGCTCTGGCGTGCCTGCCGTGTTATAATAGATGTCGGCCTCCACACCAAGAAGATGAAGTATGATGATGCGGTTGGCTTCCTTGTTGATTGTGCGAAATTACAGAAAGTACATGCCCAAAAAGAAGTCACCCGATATACCTTTACTCCTACCCAACCAATGAGTTACTTAATTGGCAAAAAGCAAATTCTCGAACTGAAGAAAGACTACACGAAAAGAATTGGAACCAAATTCGAACTCAAAGAATTTCATGACCGGCTGCTCAGTTTTGGTTCAATTCCGATATGCCTGATCAGGCAGGCACTCGGACTCTGAGATCATACAATACTACTCTATTTTGAGACGAATCTTGGTTTCACCCGGGCTGTCTGTATTTATCCATAAGGTCTCTATATCTCGGGTGGCCACGAAGGCTTCTCCATCTCGGATCCAGCTCGATCCAGGGCACTGCGAGCCATGAAGGTATGGCAAGTAAATGTTCCATTTGTTCCAAAGCGGCCTCCTGTTCTCCCGCAAGAGTATAAATTTGGACAAGGTCTTCAACATAAGCTATACCGTACATTGCATCCTTCGATATTGGTAAGATCTCAACTGCTCTCTTTCCTTCGCTGATCCCTTTTTCTTTCTGACCCAGCGCGGCATAAGCGATCCCCAGGGAGCTATGAAAGCGGGGATCATCAGGGTACTTCTGGACCTCGGCTTCAAGCATAATCCTCGCCCGGGCATATTCAACACGTGCTCTTTCAGTATCATCAAGCAACTCATACGCAAATGCGGCCAACAAGCATTTTGGCAGCGCACGGGTCTTGATCCTTATCCACTCATCAGAACTGATAGCGAGCCGTTCAATAGCGGCATGATAATTACCTTGATATATTTCCTGCCAAAACCAAACCCAGGGTGCCCACATATGTTCTTTGGACACATTCTCCAAGGCCGAACGCGCGCTCCTTGTGTCTCCACAGAACCAATATATGAAAACCTTAAAAAGATAAGGCCACGCATCATCCGGTGCTAGGGTCGAAGCCCTCTCACAAAAATCTAATGCCTGTGAATATCTTCTTGTCATCCAATAGACTTCGGATATCGCCGTGGGCAGTGACGCATCACGCGGGCTAAGAGTATATGCCTTCTTTAATATCTCGAGTGCCTCATCCCAGCGTCCTTGAAGTTGGAGGATATCGCCTTTGGTCTCCAAAACATCATCGTTATCAGGCAGTACTTGCTCAGCTGCTTCAATTTCCTTGAGCGCCCGATCAGGATCGCGGTAGCAGTGCAGATAGTGGTGTGCCAAAGCAACACGCACTTGCGGAGAAAGTGGTGCTAGTTTCATTGCTTGCTCCACCGCATGCTTTGCCTCACTGCGCCGGTCCTCAGAATGATCATACCAATAAAAATACATCACAGAATGTGCTCGGGATAACTCCACGTAAGCAGATACGAAATTAGGGTCAATAAGAACCGCCTGCCGCGCGCACTCGATTGCCTTATTCCAATTCTCAATAGAAAAGTGGGGTCGCGTAGCATAGTAGCGAGCGCGAAGATATGCGTTATACGCATCAACATTGACCGTCGGTTTTGCCTCCACGGCTGTCCGCTCACTGGCGCCCAGACGTACGCCAAGTTGTTCAACAACCCGCTGGGCAATATCCGTCTGGATTTGGAAGATATCTTCGAGGTCACGGTCATAGCTGTCCGCCCAGAGGTGTGTATCATCTGATACGCGAATGAGCTGTGGTGTTATGCGCACTCGATCTGAACCTGCCTGCGCACGTGCCCAACGCACGGTGCCTTCGAGCACATACTCGACGCACAACTCATCTCCAATTTGCGTGACGGTTTTCTTCGTATTTGCGTACTGGCTTGCGCTTGTTCGCGAAACCACTGCCAGGCCGTTTACTGCCGCAAGCCGGCTGGTAATCTCTTCTGTTACGCCTGCGGCAAAATAGTCATCTTCGGGTCTGCCTAAATTTCCGAAGGGTAATACGACAACCGATTTTTGTATTTTCTCCCGTTTTCTGCCAAACGTTCGCAGCGACTCATTACTGCCTGTCACACTTATCACAAAGGGATATTTCTTTGAGAATCTTACTTCACCTTTGACAAAAGGAACAATGACTTGCAGGAAACCAAAGACAATCGCTACAACTATACCAACGATGGTTAATGCCAAAAAGATCAAATCCAAAGTTTATCCTCCGAAATGAATGCTATCCAGCACAAGGCATCGCGTCAAGTCCGATCGCATATAAGCGTCTACAATAGCCAATCCATAGAATTATTTTCGTCCAGAGGTCTTCTTGTATAGAAAGTGAAGGTTACTCCTGAAGAAACCAGCCTGTTGCCACGATTTGAATGATTCTGGTATCGCAATCCTGTCTACGTCTTCTTCGCTCTGCCCGTCACTGACCATTCTGTTTACGATATCCTGGCAGACCTCAATGTAATCAATCAGCATCTGTAAATTAACTTTGTTACCAATTGGACCGTGGCCGGGTACAAAAATGTTTGCATCCATGCTCCTTATCTCCTCTAGTATCTTCACTAGAGCTTCCGGTTGACCGTCACCAAGATAGGGATGACTTTCAACAAATAGCAGGTCTCCCATAAAAACAATACTATCCTGCTTCAAGAGCAATATGATATCACTATTTGTGTGCCCATTTCTATACTCAATCAACTCGGCAGTACGTGTTGAGCCATGGAGGATCAATCGTTCGTCAAAAGTCAGCGTGGGCAACACAACGGCAAGTGAAGACATGGCGTCAGCTAGCTGTTGATAATATGTAAGCCATAGCGATAACTCACCACGTTTCGCATCATCATCTGCAGACTCGTATTGTCTTTTGAGCGAAGCCAAACGTTCTGCAACATTCGCCTTGTACCATTCAAATTCCTTTACTCCCTCTGTCGCGATGCCTTCTCTCGTCGCGCTAGTGGAAATAATATCGGCTTGTGATTCAAATACCTGGTTGCCCCAAATATGGTCATTATGAGAGTGGCTATTGACTACAATCGTTGCTGATTTACCGGTCAAAGCTTCAGCAGCGCTTTTCAGATCACCTGCGGCCTGCGGTGTTAGAAATGTGTCAAAAATAAGTGTACGGTCCCCCAGGTCGATAATACCCGCGTTGCATATGGCACCACCGCCCTCTTTATGAATCGCCGCAAAGATGCCATTGCCCAATTCCTCAACTTCAAAATGTGGTGATACGCTGAATTCATGCTCCTGTTTCACAACATGCTCCTTTTGTTCAGCATAGCAAATCGTTGATCGTAATAATACCAGTGCAACACACGAAAATGATAACAACTGATGTACATGCATGAGACGAATCACTCGCTCATAACTGAAGAAAATCCCTCACGGATTGCAGCATTTGCCTGAAGAATTCCACCGCCTCCGGGTGCCTCATACTCGCGCTCCATAGGTACTTTGCGAACCCAAGTTGGGCAAGTGCGTAATAGCCCAAGGCAAATTGCCCGATCGCGACATATCCGGTCGCGAACTGCCCGACCCCAAAGAACGCAGTAATCGCAAACTGGGCAAGCCCAGTAATTCCGAGGATGAACTGACCAAAGCCAAAGAGAATACCAACACCAAACTGGGCAAAAGTGATAAGCCCAATCCCAAACTGGCCAATCGCGATCACGCCTTTTGCCACCCGGATTCTGTTTTGAGCATCCCGTCCGAACGCAACGTGGACAAGTGGATATCCATAAAATGTCTGCTTCGACTTCCACTCAAAACCTCGCCCCTGCCATTTTTTTCTAGCTGGAAAAGGAGCACCACAATGCGGACAGTTACTTGCCTCAGTGCTTATTTCTCTCTGACATTCACGACATTGAGTTAGCGGCATCCATTCCTCTCCATGAAAACATTATACTACACCTTTGTATATTGTCAATAACCCAATGAAAAAAATGGGTAATGCGCTCAATAAGAATTGTGTCACCATATGATTTCAAACACAGATGATCCTGTGTATTCAGTGCCTCTGTATGTTCAGTGTTTTCTGTGTATTATTCAGTGCCTTTGGTGCCTAAAGTATCTCTGTACATTCAGTGCCTTCAGTGTCAGTTTTATTCAGTGCTTTCAGTGTTTATGGGCGATCACGGAACTGGTAATAAAGAGAGATGAAAAGCTGAATTATCCTCTTGAGCTGGGGATCTTTTCTGACAAACTCATCCTGGATATATATTAATGCCGCCGATACAATAACCTTATCCTTGAATGACTGCACCGAATTCAAGATTCCCTTCTCACTCATTTTTACCAAATTATCAAGACTGGAGATAACCAAACGGAATTGTTCTTCATATTTCGCAGAATCGATTTTCTTGGACCGCGCATCTTTAACCGCCTTAAGCGAATCGCTTATTGCACTATCAAAGCTCTTGTATTCTTTTTTGAGAACGTTCGTGTCTTCTTTAGACACCCCGAATTTTCTCCATTCAATGTCGGGAACCAGTTGCCGCTGGCTCTTTCCGTAAGTGGTACCCAACAGAATGATATAATCCTGCAAATCCTTCGACAGCTTGCCCTTAACCGGACCTTGCAGCCACTTGAGCAACATAGCGATCTGTACGTGTTCCATGATGTTGTCGAGCGAAGGCTTACGCTCGCTGATAAGAGCATCTTCTAAGCGCTCAAGGTGAGCATTTTCTATCTCGGTACCCTCATCGATTCTTTCTTTCAAATAATCATAAAGCCGATTCGCCCTGAATTCCTGCGCGGATTTTGTGAATTCAGTGTATGTGCGATCAACAAATGCTCTGATCAACTTTGGCTCAAATCTGAGTTTCTTGCGTAATCGTGCTGTCGAAAGCATGAGTTTGAAATAGGCAATGAAATTATCGATATCACGCTGCATGATGTTCTTCTCGGTCATCCGTCTTATCTTATCGTATAGCGTATCGATAATCTCCTCGGCCGCGCTTTCTTTCAGGATATACTCAAAAATCTTTTCAAGATGGGCTAAAAATGTCTCCATGATATTATTCTAAGTAGAATCAGATAAAAAGCAAGATAGAATAATCACTATAGACGGTATCCATACCAATATCCATTACCGCCATCAGTTGAGGCATCAGCGTCTTGTGCTATCCACAGCATTTTGTTGCAATAGGACAGTGAAAACCCGTAGCCCGATCGTGGTAACCTGAACTGCGTCACATAAATGCCGTTCAGGTCGTAAACTACTATCGAATCCGTATCACCCCACACGAACAGATGCTTGTCAGAAACCGCAATGCTACTGTGGAAGCCATGTTCGTCGAAGTAGTCGGTCAATGTGAAGTGTTTGAGTTCCTTGCCATTTTTGAAATCCAGCACCTTCACGCGTCCCTCGGCAAGCTCGTATATACGCCTACCATCAGTAGTTACGGCTATCGAGCTATTATCAGCGTCAAAAACACCATGAAGCGCAACTTCCGCGCTTTCGGCATCGAGGTCAACAACATACAAACTCGAACCATATGTTTTCACATATAGTCTGTTATCTCTCGGGTTGAAGCAGATGCTGCGTGCATCAAGGCCCACGTCATATGCGTCAACAAGGTTGCCTTCGTCATCGTACTCGTTCAGAGTGCAATAGCTATCGTTACCACCATTAATGGTGAAGTAATGACTACCATCATGTGTTATGGAAACGTTATGAAAGTATACCTTGTCGGATATCCGTGCAGCCTCGATTGGCTTCATTGTGGTCGGCTTGCGAGCACCGCATGTTGCATGCATCGAGAACAGAGCAAAGAGAACAATGTAGAAAGTACAGATAACGCGCCTCATGATTCCTCCTTGTAGACCCATCAGTAGTTTAAAATGCGGTTTATCAATTGAAAGTATACCGAAATTTCTCTTTTCGTCAAGACTCAAATCTAAAAGAAGACTTACCCGATTGCTTTTCCAGGACAAATGCTACTATTCAATCCCAACCAGTGCCTTGATATACTGTATACGTTCGTACAATTCTGGACGATCGCTTTCCTGCTGGCTAAGTTTACCACAAAACTGAGACACCGATTCAAAGTGTTGTTTCTTCATCCACGCCTCGATATTGCTAAGCATATTCGCAACATGTCCAATGCCATGAATATACAACGTCGAACACAGCTGAACCGCCGCTGCCCCGGCAAGCAACTGCTTTATTACACCTCCCGCGTCATGCACGCCAGTAGTTGCTGCAAGATCGCATTTGATACGACCCGAAAGCAATGATATCCAGCGTAGAGATGAGTTGATCTCTTCAGGAGTGCTGAAACGATATCCGGGAACAAGGTTTAATTTATCGATATTAATATCAAGCTGGTAGAAACGGTTAAACAACACCAATGCTGCGGCACCTTTATCACAGAGTTCTTGCGCGACGCTTGCCATCGAAGTAAAATAGGGTCCAATCTTCACCGCAATCGGAATCTTCACGCTCTCTTTAACGCCCTCGATTATACTGTAATACAAACTCTCGATCTCTTCGCTGTTGTGGCGCGGATCACTCGGTAGCAGTGCAATATTCAACTCAATCGCATCGGCGCCAGCAGCCTCCATCTTTTTTGCATAATCAGTCCACCACACCGGTGTAATGCAGTTCAGACTAGCGATTATCGGAACAGATACAGCCTTCTTCGATTTTTCAAGCAGAGTAAGGTAATCCTGCGTCCCGGTTTCGATACCGATTCTCCTCACATAATCATACGCCTCAGTGTGGCCGGCAAGCCAAACATGACGCTCGATTTCCTTGGTGTCTGCTTCAATTTGCTCCTCAAACAGGGATTTAAGCACCACGGCACCGACTCCAACATCGGCACACCGCTGAACACTCTCGAGCGAGTTCGTCAAACTACAGCTCGCAACAATCAAAGGATTGCGCAATCTGATCCCCATATAACTAGTAGATAAATCAATCATCATTGACCTCCTTAAGCAATAACTAACGTTCGTCTGTATTATATCTCAAAATAACTCTGTATCAATATCATCGATTCGTACGGATTATATTTAACATGTTAGCGGCATTTTTGTTTTCTGGATTTAGTTCCAGGGATCTTTCGTAGCTCTGTACTGCCAATTCAATTTGGCGAGCCTTCCAATAAGCTTCACCCAAACTGTCAAAGGCATTCCATGAATCGGGAAACAATGCTACAACGATCTTAAATAGCGCAATTGCTTCAGCAAACCGCTCAGCATTCAGAAACTGGTGGCCTCTTTGATTCAGCAGGTATTCATTAATATCGATATAATCAGCGTGTCTTTCTCTTAATTCATAATAAGTAGCAAGTGCCTCGTCTACACCCCTCTGGAATGATACTCTAAGTAATTCGTCTGATACAGTAAGTTCTTCATTCCTTAAATACTCGATAATGTCCGCCTTCAGCCAGTAGATACCGTCGCCCTGGTAAAGTAAGAAAAGGTAATTGCCATCAGGAGAAACACTCGAACCAGAAGCATTGTGGGTATTGATATGATCCCCCATATACTTCGCTTTTGTCCATACCCCACCCGCGTTTCGATAACTGACATACAGTCCAGTCTTTGCCAGATCCTGCATGCTGGCACGGTATAGTATCAGAAAGGTCTCATCCGGAGCAACATGATTGATGTACTCATCGGCATCGGTATTCACTGAGTCACCAAGATTAATCGGCTCTTGATTATCGCCATTTACCGATAATATATAGTAGATATCAAAGCCGCCATTTCCTCCCGGACGGTCCGAGCAGAAGTACAATACGCCGTCTCCAGTCACAACTCCACCTGCATCGTTATGCGTTGTATTAATCGGATAGCATAGTCTCTCGGGCCTTGACCAGTCCCGTTCATTCCTTTTTACATACCAAACGTCAAAATCCTTGGTCTGTCCTTTCTCATTGGGCGGTCGGGTTGACTCAAAATACGCTGTTTCTCCGTCACTCGAATAGAATGCTCCTTGATCACAATAATCGCTTGAAAAAACTGTCTTTTCGGGCTTGGTCCAGCGACCATTGATCTGTTGCATACGCCAGATCGAACAGCTGCGACCGGCTGCTACGGGCAATGTTTGATTTGTAAAAAAGAGCGACTTGTTGTCCGGTGAAAAAAACACACTGGTATGCAAGTGAAATCCATAATCACCCCAAACCGAGAATAATTCGGGAACAAATGGCTCCGGCTTAAGGCCGGGCAATGGTTGTCCAAGATACTCACCCCACAAATCCATGAATTCTTCATTAGTTTGCTGTGAAAACAATAATGTTAGATTTGAAGATATAAGAAAACAAAATAGCAATTTGAAAAAGAATTTTACTCGCACGAGCTAATTCTCAAAGGACTATGCTACTGGGACAACACACCGTATATCTTGAACGCCTTGATCGCGCTGAGCGTTGCCCGGGCCGTGAACTCCTCACCATCTTCAGACACCCATGTACCATCTGGTTTCTGACGCTGCGCGAGTTCCGTAAGGCAATCACTGATAAAAGGATGCACCTTTGGCAGTCTTGCTCGACCCAAACATTGAAGAACCCACGCAATCTGCGAATCAGCCCACTCATCAAACGGTTTCTCCATCAGGTATTTCAATCCCTTGCTAACGATTTTCGCGTACGGACGTCCGGCAATGGCAAAAGCGCTCACCGCTATCCAGGTTGTATGCAAAAAACCAAAGAACTTTCCCGACTCTTCCTGATGACTGACGAGAAAGTATAAGGCTTCCCTGAATTTCGGATGCTCGATATATTGCTTCAACGCCAACCAGTAACACGCAAATGACGATAGGTAAAGTCGCGTGCGCAAATCACCCGGTGTAATATGAGATGGCAAATCATACTTCACAATAGCAGGATCTTCGTCCCACCCACCATCATCCTTTTGAACCCTAAACAGGAATTGGCAGGCCCTTTCTGCATGCAGCGAATCGAAGAGACCTAACTCATCCAAACACGAAATGGCCGATAAGGTGCTGTTCACGGTACTTAGGTTGCCTTTATCTCCACCAAATGGAAAGCCGCCATCAGACGCTTGAAGCTGCAAGAACGGAATAACAACGCCGTCATCCGGCTTGATCTTGTTGACTGTCCATTCCATACGGGCTTTTTCAAGATCCGTACCGTATTGTCTTAGGAAAGCGATTGCTTTGTCTACATTCATTTCGCTCAGTCCAGAGCACGTCTCAGAAAAAAAGCTATTACCGATGTCCTGATGTCGCAGATTATCCTAAGACGGGCCTCGGCTCTAACTTTCCCTCTCGTGTATCCCATGTGATATAGAATGTAATTAAAAATCCCTTGGTTGTCAAGGCTCCGCGCCATCAATGATATTACCAAGCAGAAATGTTAATAGTTATTACTAATCGGAAATGTAAATTTATATCTTTACTTTCACAAGAATCTCACTATAATGTGGATGCATGGATAGAAAACAAAGCAAATATCCCAGCTTCACATGTGTGATACTGTATTTGGCATGCTCGCTTTACATGATGCAGGCACAAACCGAGAGTGCATCGGATAGTGTAGCTTTTCGCTACAATCTTGAGGTTGGAAAGATACTATACTATACATCTCGTGGCAAACTAGAGTACACCAAGGGAATTATGGAGCCAAAAGAAAATCTCGAAATATGGGTCCTTGCACAGAAGCCAGATAATAGTTGGCATTTACTGTTACGTAACAATTCGGTCACAACAAAAACAGAAGGGAAAAGCAAAACTGAAGAACTACCAGAAAATTCCGGCTGGGCATTTTGCGATTTCTACCCAGATGGTCGTTACACACGCAACTGGCCATTGGATAACCTCACGTTGTACGATCTTTTTCTACCTAACATCTTTCCGCCTTTACCAGATAATTTTTCTCAGGATACCATCGAGTGGGAATCGAACGAGCGGATATATGGTGATTTTCTAGGATATCGCGCAGCTAAACCCAATCTCGACGAACGCTCTTGGATAATCAAGGTCATCCACATGACCCCACTGGATGAAGTATACTCGATGAACCAAAAAGCAGAAATCTATATCGACCTCATCAAAGGCGTACCCATCTATAAGAAAGAAGAAGGCGTCAGAGGTTATGGCTACTACGCCGGCAGAAGCACTGCTACAGTAATCCTCGATTCAATTGTTGACTTCGAATCTTCTTTTGCAGCTCGTTATACTCGTGAAATGGAGATTTTTCTGGCTACTGATTCAACCTACAGCAATATCTTGAGTGAAGCCGAAAACAATCCGGCAAAATTGGCCCTCTCACGCAGCAGCGCAGAATACGTACTATTACAGACAAACGCAAGGATCACGATTCCCGAGATTAAAACAAAGTTGAATCAGATCACAAATAAGGTATCCGAAGATTTCGAGCAAATCACAGAACAGATAAAGAGAAGAACAAAGTTGATTAACAAACCTTCACCCAAATGGGAGGCTGAGGATTTTATCGGGCAGAAACACTCGTTGGATGATTTCCAGGGCAATGTTATCCTGCTCGACTTCTGGTATCGTGGATGCCCGTGGTGCATAAGAGCAATGTCATCCATTGATCAAGTAGCCAAATATTTCCAGGGAAAACCGGTGAGTGTGCTGGGTGTGAATACTGATAAGGAGCGCGAGGATGCCATCTTTGTGATTGAGAAAAAAAACCCAAGCTATATCAATATTAGCGGTCGTGACCTGATTAAGAAATACGGCGTCGCGAATTACCCAACATTTATCGTCATCGACCGCAACGGTCTTGTACGTCGGATACTCATCGGCTACGAATCCGAACTCGCGGACAAGCTTGTCGAGATAGTTGAATCGCTTTTGTAGCCGCTCAGTCGATTCGGCGAAATCCAATATTTACCATACAAAAAAACATCTATCAGCAGTAAACCATCATCACATGTTCCGAAGTCAACCACGTTGTCGGTTCTTCAATATCTCCAATGAACGTACGGAATTGATGAGCAGCCTGCCGCTTTCATTCTGATCTGCTCCCTGTATGATGAGGTCGATAACTTCTGCCGGTGTTAATGCCGGTTCTATGACCAGCAACTTTGCGGCTAAGTTTGCCGCATTCGGCGATGCCGCAGATGTTCCTGAAGCCGGTAGTTTCTCGCCCCCCGGGATATAGCTTTCGACTTCAAAACCATTCGCATAGACATCAACCGTCTTGCCGAAACTGGTGAATGATGTTTCACGTCCTGCCTGGTCCACTGCGCCGACAACCAATATATTGGGCAAATCGAAGGCGTTCGGATAATGGTCCTCAAAGGCCACATCATCATCTTCATTCCCGGCACTGGTAACAAAGAGAATCCCCGGGGCATTTTTCATGGCCTCATACAGGGCGTCCTTCTCGATATCAAACATCTCGCGTGCCATCCGCGCACGTTCCTCAGCATCCTTACCCATTGCATTAACTTCTAGATTGTTTTCTTTTGTCCTTAATCTCCCAGTCCAACTCATATTAACCACACGCACACCGTTAGTCTTGAAGTATCTGACTACATCTTGAAGCACTATCGCCCATTTTCTCGATTTCTCAATTGTCGCGGGTAGCGGTACCAAACGATAGTCATCGGTCAACCGTGCTATAAGGATACGTGCGTATGGATTGGCTTCGACGGCTAGCCCAGCTGTATACGTGCCATGCATATATAAAGCAAATTGCACAATCTGTTCAATGAACGGTTTAACATCTTCAGGATTCATGACTGCCAGACGCTTTTTCAACGACGCCGCCTCTGGACTATTAACTGCCGCCTGAATATCATTGAGACCCTTGATTAAATCCTTTCTCTCACGCATATTTTCTGGATGTTCAAGCGGGTAGAGCATCTCGCTTGTCTTCTCCAAATCAAGGGTATAGGCTATACCATGTACGTCGTCGATATAGCCATTACCATCATCATCTTTATTGTTAATATTCTCCTTATGGTTCACAAAAAGCCGATCCTGGAAGATGCTCGTATCGACACCCGTATCCCAAATCGCAATGGTTACTGGATTGAGACCAGGAATTTGTGATAAATCAACCTTTCGTGTTTCCCAAATATCTTGCATCTCGAGCCGATTTGCGACTATGTATCTATCGAGCACTTCGCTTATAGAGTCCTTGCAAGGTAATACAATTGCCAGAAGAAAGTATGCATCGATCATCTCAAAGGCAATATCATTACCTATTTGATGGCTTTCTTCAACTCCGGGTTCGTACTGACTCTGTATCATGCCCAAGAGTATGTTCCTGCTGAACATATCCAGCTCACCTTTCATTGCCTCGATTCTATCCTGCACTACTTCCCAAGGAAGCTGCTCCATGGCTTGCATAAGATATTGAGAGAAATTCTGTTCATTCCGAGTCTCAATTCCTGCGTTGATTATTGCTTCGTCAATCAGCCTTGCGGTCAGCTTGTCCGCGGCCTTGTCCTCCAGATCCCGTATCCGGGCTATGCCTGCGCGTGCTCTATCGTACTCTGCTGCCAATATATCCAGCGTGACGAGCACTCCGTATAATTTCTTCAGCGTAGTCTTGTCTTTGATGTCATGTTTTTCTAAGTCAGATTCGATATTCGCTCGCACTTCACTTGCAAATGGTGTAAATAATTTCTCGTTAGTTATTAGTTCGGTTAGCGTACTAGATATCTTGTAGGTATGACGCGGCAGATCATCGATGCCCGCAACTTTTTTCTTTTCAGACTGCTGTGCATTAATACTGCTTATCACCACAACAAGTAGACACGTAATTACAAATAGATATCTTTTTCGCATATGATTTACCTCTCACTTATTCTTCTCAAAACGCTCCAATGACTCAACTGAACGCTTCGGGTTGATAAGTACTAATCTTCCATCTCCCATGCGGTCGGCACCGTCTTTGATCAAGGCTACTACTTCTTCGGTCGTGAGTGATGGCTCAAGTGCCAGGAGTTTGGCCGCCAAGTTAGCCACATTGGGTGACGACATCGAAGTCCCTGAGCCCTTCATGCGTTCACCACCAGGTATGTAGCTTTCTACCTCGAATCCGTTAGCGTAGACATCAACGCATTCTCCAAAGCTGGTAAACGATGTCATATCTCCTGCTTGGTCCACCGCTCCCACCGCGAGCACATTGGGTAACTCAAATGCGGTTGGATAGTAATCCTCAAAGGAAGAATCGTCATTTTCATTGCCTGCACTATTCACAAAGAGAATCTGGGGCGCGTTTCTAATTGCATCATACATTGCATCCCTTTCGATATCGAAGATTTCACGTGCGAGTCTTGCGCGTTCCTCAGCATCATGACAAATTCCGTTAGCTTCGAGCTCGGTTTCTGTCTCTCTTAAGGCTCCTTCCCAACTCATATTAACGACGCGCACGCCTTGTAGCTTGAAATACTCAACCACTTCTTTGAACATTGCAGCGTTTTTTTCTGCCCTCGCGACGCTTGGCATAACTGGAATTCTCCTGTAATCAACAGTCAACCGTGCGACAAGGATGCGTGCTGCAGGATTACCTTGTGTAGCAATGCCGGCCACATGTGTGCCATGCATATACAAAACAAATTGCGTGAGATCTTCTAGAATAGTCTTAATGTCTTCGGTACGCATCACCGCCAATTTTTGCCGCAGGGATTTTGCTTCCGGACTCTGTATCGCCGCCCGGATATCAAGAAACCCTTTCACAAGATCTTTTAATTCAGGAAGCCGGTTTTCTACATCCGCAATTCGATACATCAATTCCGAAACTTTTTCGACCTCAAGCGTGTAGGCAATACCATGGATGTCATCCACATAACCGTTGTCATCATCGTCCTTACCGTTCAGCCTTTCTCGGTGATTGATGAACAAGTGATCTGGAAAAATATTTGTATCGACTCCTGTATCCCAAATAGCGATGACAACTGGCGTAAGATTATTTGTACCTATGAGATCGACGTTGCGTTCCACCCAAATATCAGGTCTTTCAACCCGATTGGCTGTGATATACTTTCCAAGTACTTCAACAATCTGTTTTTTGAGTGGCAACTGGGTATAGATGAGATACCTGACACCGATGATTTGCGCTGCCACCCCATTGCTTATATGCCCTGTTTCCCTAACTGCTGGCTCGAATTGACTCTGCATGAGTCCCAGCAATAGCTCCATGCTGTACATTTCGTTTTTGCCTTTAATCTCCTCGATTCTCTCTTGTACGGTCACCCAAGGAAGTTTATCTACAGCTTCGGACAAGTTCTCGGCGAAAGCTTGGTTGTACCAGTCCTCATCGTCTCTTCCCACCTTCTGATATGCCTCGATGATTGATTCCTCGATGAGTCCGAGAGTTAGTCTCAGAATTTGTTTATCCTCTAGGTCTCGCATCTGCACCAACCTATTGAATGCAGCATCGTAGTTGCCGTCACACATATCGAGTGCGAGAAGAGTTTTATGAAAATCCATTTTTGTTGATTTATTTTCAATTTCATAAGTCTTCAGATCATTTTCAATATCAGCACGCACTTGGGCAGCAAACGGTTTGAACAATTCTTCTCTCATAACGAGATCGGTGAGTGCACCGGGTACCTTATAGGTATGACGCGGCAGATCATCGATGCCTTCTATCTTCTTCTTTTCTAACGCCTGGGCAGTGGCATATCTCGCTAAAATAAGAAAGGCAAGAACGAAAAAGACAATCACGATTCTGTTCACCTTTTTCTCCTATTCTGGCTATTATTTTTCAAGCAGGTCTGCTGAGCGTTTAGGATTCATAACCGGCAAGCCTTCTGCATTGGGTTCGGCACCTCCCTTGATCAAAGCAATCACCTCGGACGGGGTGAGCGAAGGGTCAAGCGCAAATAACTTTGCTGCCAGGTTGGCTGCGTTCGGAGAGGAGGCGGATGTACCGGATGCCGCAAGGCGGTCACCACCAGGCAGATAGCTCTCCACTTCATAGCCGTTTGCATAGATATCAACGGTCGTGCCAAAACTGGTGAACGAAGTACCATCACCCGCTTTATCCACAGCACCAACCACTAACAAGTTCGCCAGTTCAAAGGCCGCGGGATAGTAATCCGCAAAGGCAACATCATCATTATCATTCCCCGCCGCGTTAACGAACATAATTTCCGGTGCATTCTTCATGGCTTCAAATAATGTTTCTTTCTCGATGTCAAACATCTCGCGTGCGAGTCGCGCACGTTCTTCCGCATTCTCACCAATCCCATTGGCTTCCAGGTCTCGCTCCGTGCCCCGTAGTGTTCCACCCCAACTCATGTTAACAACCCGTACGCCATGCGCTTGCATGTATTCAATTGATTCCTTGTAGGCTCGGGCCATCTTTTGCGAGAGTTCAATTGTCGGTGCTATTGGAATCGTGTGGTAATCAACAGTAAAGCGGATAGTCATTATGCGTGCATAAGGATTGCCTTCCACGGCAACGCCAGCGACATGTGTGCCATGCGCATACAATGCAATGCGCATTAAATCTTCGAACAGCGATTTTACTTCTTCTGGTTCCATTCCGGAAATTCTCTTCTTCAGAGCAGCTGCTTCAGGACTCTCAACCGCCGACTGGATATCGAAGAATCCTTTGACAAAAGCCTTTAATTGCGGCAGGCGTTCCTCTGCATCTCCGAGCGGATATAGTATCTCAGGTGTCTTTTCCTCCTGCAGGTCGTAAGCAATCCCATTTACATCATCGATGAATCCATTGGAGTCATCATCCTCGTTGTTAAATTTCTCCTCTGGATTCACAAAAAGCTGACCCCGGAATATACTCGTATCAACACCCGTGTCCCAAATAGCGATCAAAACCGGATTAAGACGATCTTCTTCAGACAATACGACATTGCGTTCTTGCCAGATATCTTTTTTCTCAAAGCGATTTACAGCAATGTATTTCTCAAGCACGAAGATGATCTGTTCTTTCAAGGGAAGCTGAAAATCATGGATGTAGCGCAGCGAGATCAAGCGTTCGGCGATGTCATTACTGATTTGTCCAACTTTTTCGACGACCGGATCGAACTGCCCCTGGATTATGCCGAGTATGAAATTGTCGCTGAAGAGATCCATCTGGCCCTTCAATTCCTCAATTCTCTCTTGCACAATCTCCCAGGGTAAGGTATCAACCGCCTGCGATAAATATCGAACAAAGAGTTCTTTGTCCAGAACACCGTCTGGACTAGCTTCGATATACGTCCTAATTATTGCCTCGGTCACTAGCCCGCTCGTGAGCCGGTTGGCGGTTTTATCGTGCAATTCACGTATCCTACGTACCTTATCCAGAGCACGTTCATAAGCACTATCCATCATATCAAGCGCAAGCAGTGTACCGTAATAGCCACGCAGGGTCTTGCTGTCTTCGATCTCATATGTTGTAAGAACTTTCTTGATGTCCGCCCGTACCAATGTCGTAAACTCACGGAAAGCTTCTTCATCGGCATAGAGCTCACTCACCTTTCCCTCTACTGCGTACGTGAAACGCGGCAGATCATCGACATCCTCGATCTTCTTCTTCGGGTCACCCTGTGCCTGAGTAAGCACCGGCAAAAATGCCACTGCCCATAGCATAGCCGCCATGATTAATTTCTTCATTGTGATGCTCCTTTCATTGCGATACAAGAGCTATTCTGACCAAAATGCCTTCTGAAATTTCTAAAGATTAATTCGACCCTATATTATTATTACGTCACTAATGAAGGAAAGGTTGCAATCAATGGTATATTTAAAAAACGTTACATATTTGAAACCAGCCGAGCTTTACAATAAAAACCCTATATATTTGGGTTACTTGAAGCCTATTTGCTGTTCTTCTTCTTCACTCGCCGGTCTAATACAATCGGGCTCATTATAGGAGGGCGAATTCACCCTCTTTGACACCTCATATGCCTCCATTTTGCCTGAATCGTATGGTGCAAGCAGCTGCATGAGCCGATCAACATCCTGAACGTTGCTGTCCAGCCATACCTGACGATTGTCCGGCGCGATGATCACCGGCATGCGGTTGTGAATCGGAATCATCAATTCGTTCGGCTGAGTAGTAATAATGGTGCATGTCTGGAGGGTCGTCCCATCCTTTGACTTCCAGTTCTCGTAAAGTCCGGCAAAACCAAAAGGTCGGTCTTCACGCAAGTGAACATACATCGGTATTTTCCTTTTGCCGTCCGTCAGTCTTCGCCATTCATAAAAACCATCGGCAATTACCAGACATCTTTGCTTCTTAAAGGCACGTGCAAAGCTTCTCTTCTGAGCAACGGTCTCTGCACGGGCATTGATCATCTTATAACCGATCGAGGGATCCTCAGCCCAGAAAGGCACCAGGCCCCACCGGAACTTCACCAAACGGTTGCCGCCATTTCCTATTACACAAGCGACATCCTGACTGGGCGCAATGTTGTAGCTTGGCTCAAATGCCCATTGCACCTCATAGATATCGAATTCATCTTCGATAATTGTAATTGTACTCTTTCTGACAAATCTACCGCACATATTATGTTCCCCCCTTCATGATTTCTTTCAGCATGGCGATTGTCCTATCAATATCGTTTGCTTCAATGCCGTAGTGAGTGACCATACGAAAGCGTGTAGGTCCGGTCGGCAATACTTTGATGCCTCTTTTTTCAAGTTCCGCCCGCATCTGGTCCACGCTAATCTTATCATTCACGACATCGAAGTATATAATGTTTGTTTTGACCATTGAAAGATCGATGGATAAGCCAGGGATGTGGGCAATACCCTCAGCCAAACGCCGCGCATTTGCATGGTCATCTGCTAACCGTGCGATCATCTTATCCAAAGCAACAATGCCTGGTGCAGCGATTATGCCTGCCTGACGCATACCACCACCCAATACCTTCCTGTTCCTACGTGCTTCAGCAATGAATTCACGAGTACCACACACGACCGAGCCAACTGGTGCCGAAAGCCCCTTGGATAAACAAAAGGAAACCGAATCAACATGGCGCGTGAATTCTTTCGCGTCCACGCCCAAAGCTACTGCCGCATTAAATATTCGTGCTCCGTCAAGGTGTATTTTCAGCTTGTGTTTCTTGGCAATGTCGGATACCGAGGCCATATACTTTGGAGATAGTGGTGCACCAAAGCAACGATTGTGGGTATTCTCCAAACAAATGAGCCGTGTCCGAGGCCAGTGATCATTATCACCCCTTATTGCTGCCTCAATGTCCTCGATACGCATCGTGCCATCAGGTTGATTCGGTATCGTATGTGGATGAACACCACCTAACGTCGACATACTACCGCACTCATTGAGGAACATGTGTGATATATTTCCGAGTATCACCTCCTCACCACGCCGGCAATGAGTCAGCACACACACTAAATTACCCATTGTGCCGCTACTGACAAAGAGGGCAGCCTCCTTCCCCATCAGTTGAGCAGCGGTCTCCTGCAGCCGGTTTACCGTGGGATCTTCACCAAATACATCATCGCCCAGGTCTGCATCACATGCTGCCTCCCGCATTTCATCGCTGGGTAGGGTCACCGTATCGCTACGCAGATCAATTATTTCCATAATAATCCTCCAGCTGGGATCTCAAATAACATAGCCTCCTGATCTAGGTACATAGATACTACTGCCAAGAACAGGAAAATGTCGCGCGAATTTATTCTTCTTCTTCGATTCTGAAAACAACCTTTGCTTCGGGATCCGGACATTGCCACTCCTGAAGCAAATCCAGAACGCCATACTCTGGTTCGCTCCGTATTATCGCGCCTGATATCACCGGTAGCATGCTGCCCAACGCAAAGATGCACACCGATTCGCCAGCAGGAACTTCCAGGCGCGCATTACGAACATAGAATGTAGTACCCACTCTTGTACGACTACAAGGACCTTCGACCTTTACCGCAGTGATCTTTAGATCTTTAAAAATCATAATCCTCCGTTTCAATTAACTGTCCATTATTAAAGTGCGCTCTGATTCAGCCTACACCTCTTTTTTGAACCGCTGTGCTGAGACTAATCGGGCAACTATAGCAGTCCAGACCACACGGGGTCAAGTACCAGCGACGAGGTGGATGAGCAGTCATTTGTACAATAATCTAAACAGACTATTTGACATAAAACCACTTTTCAACCGTGGCACTCTTACTCGAGTTAGCATCTGAAACATGTGTTATGAGTTTGTACTTGCCCTTATCGAACCCGGTGAAGGTATAGGTGAAGGTCAACGCTATCTCAGTGTTGTGATTCCACGAATTGAAACGTAAATCGGCAAAACCTTTCTGACTGCCAAGATCATTACCCTCATCATCCTCAAGAGTGAAATCCGCGGTGAAACCAAATTCGTAGTATCCTTTTGGATTTTTCTTGAAAGCATAGCCTATTGGTTCCAGGTATAGATAGAGCTTTTCCCCAGATGCGAAGCTGTTGTTATCCCTGGGTTCGTAAATACCATAGGAATTGTCATCTCCCCTCACAAACCTTACATTGTGCAACAGAAGCGGGGTTCTTTGCCAAAATAACTCTAGCGCCGAGTGCAGAGTCTCATAGGCCGCAAAGTAATCCTTCCCTCCGAACTCGCTGTTGAACTGAGCGAAGGTTTCTTCAAAAGCAGTGGCATCTTTCTCGGGATTACCAGCGAACAACAGCATCACGGTCATACACACAATCATAACACACTTCATTATTCCTCCTTTCTAAGGACAAATGCCAACCTTCTTCTACACATTGTCAAGACCACTTCTGAGAAACGGAAATGTCTGTGATCCTAAATACATAAAAATAAACCATGGTCGCCCAGATCATGCTCTGACTTTCCGCTACAACTCATGGCTTTTGCTCGAGAATCTTCTTCTTCAAATTCTCCGGGTCAATGCTTTGCATTGTCTGCCAGAACCAGGTTTCTGCCTCCTCGCGACATTTTCTTAGTGCACCAACATCACTAACAAAATACAAATGGTGAAGCCGCCGCACTACCTCAATGGGCATCTCGTAATAGACATAAGTCGTGAAGAACTTATAATGCCAGGGACAATACTTGATCCGCAGAACCTCTACTAGCGGTCGGAACACATAGCTCATGTAATAACTCAGCGCCTCGATATCATTGCCCCGATTGACTTCTTTGAGTACCAGAACCTGGAAGAGTTCAAAGGTTTTCTTCATGGTCTCCAGGCGGCCTTTTATTTGCTCGAAATATCCTTCTGGCTCAACCGGCTCGTCTTTCACGATACCAATTTTATCAAGATGCACGAGCGGCTTCCCATGTATCCCGTATTGTAAGAACTTCTCTTTGCTCGATTTCTTCATCACCGCAATATCAAGAAAAAGAAAAGGACTGGTATTCTTCAAACGCAAGAAGACCTGTGAAGCGCCGTGCCAGGCTGGTTCGGGCATACGGAATTTGATATCTATCTCAGAAAAAGAACTGACTGTCCTTTCGATTACATCGAAGGTATCCTCGACGCGCGCATCATCACACACTACGTACATGTCTATATCAGACCATTCATCCACTCTTTTCCAGCTGGCCGCACCACCTTCCCAAACAGCATGGACATAAGACAGCGATTTAAATGCATTTACGAGCGCACCAACTAATGTTTCTCGCTCGATAAGTGGTTCTTTCATAGGCTGTACCTTCTCATGACATTATAAAGACTGCACACACAGGTTAGTCTCCCTTGCTCTTTCAATAGTGGTTGAATTACCATGTCCAGGATAGACCGCGGTCTCCGCAGGCAACCGCATTAGTTTCCATAAGGACTGCTTCATATCTTCGATCGAGCCCCCGGCCAAATCGGTCCTTCCGCAAAAATCTTCAAACAATGTATCTCCGGTAAAAATAATCTTATCACCCAACGCATAGAGAGAAATTCCGCCCCTCGTGTGTCCTGGAGTATGCACTACTTCCAATCGGGCCTGCCCAAATTCAATATGGTCTCCATCATCCAGTATCCGATCGGCAGGGGGTGAGATTTCTGCCTCCAAAACGACCACACCGCAGCCTGATATCGTCCTTGCCTTTTGCCCGGTGATATCGAGCTGCACCATTTCCTCTTTGCCGCAAACCGGGCACCGATGCGGGACTTTGAACGCCGGCGACATTTCAGCGCCAAGCCACGGATTAGTCAGGAGTGGCGCATCGCTACGATGGACTAAGATATCTGCATCTGTGACCTCTTTGAGGACACGGTTGCCAGAAGTATGATCAGGATGGCCGTGGGTGTTGACAATATAGCGAACTGAGAAATGGGATCCCTTAATCACTTCAATTATCCGGTCTTCTTCACCTTCACTGATACCGGGATCGATAATAATCGCCTCCCGTGTTTTTCCACACGCCACGATGTAGCAATTCGTAGGTAAATAACCCACTTTCAAATGCCTCAGAATATTACTCATACCGGACGACTCCCGTGCACCTTGTAGTATAATCAATAACATCTTACTTGTCAACGAAAGGCAACTATCTGAGACGGAGCAATGACCTGTGCCATCTCCATTCAGTAAAACAAAAAGGGACGGCAAAGCCGTCCCTTTTATGCGTCTTCTAGTCAGAGATTATTCTTCAAAAAGCCTCTTGTATTCGCCGTATCCTTCCTTGTCTAAATCCTCTTTCGGTATGAAACGCAAAGAGGCGGAGTTTATACAGTACCGAAGCCCAGTCGGTTCAGGTCCATCTTCGAAGACATGGCCAAGGTGCGAATCTCCTGATTTGCTGCGCACCTCAGTACGAACCATTCCATGGCTGGAATCAACTTTTTCCACTATACTGCCTTTATCAATAGGCTTGAAAAAACTGGGCCAGCCCGTGCCTGAATCATATTTGTCCTGCGAACTGAACAGTGGTTCGCCAGAAACAACATCAATGTAGATGCCTTCGCGTTTATTATTCCAGTATTCATTCTGGAAGGGCGGCTCAGTACCGCATTGTTGTGTTACCTTGTACTGCATGGGTGTAAGGTTCTTCCGTATTTCCTCATCCGCTGGTTTCTCATAGGACTGTTCCTTCTGTTCGGGTTTCTTCTCTTTCGCATCATCCCATATCCGTTCCAGATACTGATCGCGACCCGAGAAAGATTTGTATGATTTATAGCGACTTGGGCTCTTCTTATAGAAATCCTGGTGATAATCCTCAGCTTCATAGAATCTGTTATATTCGCGAATTTCAGTAACGATAGGCTTATCGTATCTGCCGGATTTCTCCAACGAAATCTTTGACTCTTCAGCTATTCTCTTCTGTTCATCATTGTGATAGAAGATCGCCGTTTTGTATTGAGAGCCGCGGTCTACGAATTGACCCCCTCGGTCAGTTGGGTCTATCTGCGTCCAGAAAACCTCCACTAACTGCTTGAAATTGACTTTCGTAGGATCGTATGTAATCTGTATTGCTTCATAGTGTCCGGTACTACCGCGCGACACTTCATCGTAGGTAGGATTTTCCTTACTGCCCCCGGTATATCCTGGAACAACCTTAACTACACCGTCTAAATTCTCAAAGGGCGGCTCCATACACCAGAAACAACCACCCGCGAAAGTTGCCTTTTCATATTTCGACTCATCCATCACAATTCTCCCTTTCTCTTCTTTAGTACCCTCGCTTTTGCAGAAACTCATCGCCATAAAAGAAAACAACACCCCAAATGATAGTAATTTCATCAAAAGACCTCCTCTACAGAATTTAGACATCTCTATAACGCCTATAGTTCAACCGGACTTTGATGAGATATGCAACTGTATCAGAAATGATCCCCAACGGAAATGCGGTCTACATCGCCGGCGTCTCGATCAATAAGACCCGACCAAGATAGAGGGGCATCTATTTTAATTTGACTAGCTTAACTGACCCCTCTTCGCTGAGTAGCCTTACGAAGTAAACTCCGGGCGGTAACTGCTGATTATTGATATCGCTGCCATCCCACGAAACGACTGATTCACGATTCACGATACAGGATTCAAGATGGAAAGATTTAACGCACCTACCAGTTGCGTCATAGATTTTCAATTTGCGTTTTCGCATTTCGAAATTCGAATTTCGCAATTCCTGCTCCATGTATCCTGAATCGAGTATCGAGAATCGTATTACAGTAGTGTAGGTAAACGGATTCGGTCGTGCTTCGAGTTGAAAACCACTCGGGTACACAATTTCGTTCGAGGCGATTCCCACCTGATTCATATCATAAATGTATATCGAGTCGCGCGCGTAACAGGAGACCCACAGCCTTTCGCTCACCGAATCGTAAGCAAGTCCCGACGGATACGTTGTCGGTTCAGTGGCCCATTGGTCCACCCACGAGCTTGCATAAAGATTCCACAAATTCATCAGGTTCGATCCGTAATTACCGTCGCAAGTCAATAAATGAGGTGTGTTTCTCACAAGACATGTTAAGCCAAAGGGACGGACATTTGGAGATGAATACGTAGCCTCGACTGAGTCGATCTCCAAACCTGTGCTGGTGTCGATTACGGATATGTATGGTTCATTGCCTCTAACTGCATAAAGATAACCATCATACCACGTGAGGTCGAATGGGTGTATAGTCGGTGCTTCAAAAGCTTTAAGGATACTCAAACCCATGGTGTCCAACTGGTAGATGAAACCCCCGATGTATGCAGAGTGCCACAAGTATTGGCCATCCCATGCCAAACCACAAGGGTGATCGATTATACCATTATAGGCATTGATCACCGTACCACTATCTGGATCGAGCCGGTAAATCTTTGGGCCAAACATGCTGTTACCGTCACCGCTATTCGCGGCCCATAAATATTGTCCGTCAAATGCCAATCCGCGCATCTCGCTATCGGGCGCCGCAAATGAACCAATCAATGGTGGTGTCAAGCTAAGCACTGCGTAGCCATTATTAGCAATCTTCTTCTGAATATAAGTATCGGGTAGGGATTTATCGTTATCGGCTTTTAGATATCCAGTAAGAAATACTGAAATACCGAAGATTAGCAAAGTCTTCTTTAAGAAACGACGCATTGTTCCCCTTTCACCTTGAACACTAATATCTCTCTGATAAACCCTCAGCCACACGCCACGCAGGAGGTTCAGTTATGTCACCCCAGTATTCAGTAATTTCAGCAATCAATCCGTTCTCGAATTTGAAAAACGATGTCGCATAAAAGCTATGTTTGTTCTCGTGAGAGTATACTCTCACAACCGACACAACCAAATCATCCTTGGCAAAAACATCCACAATGTCTATGTACCATCTTCCTGGATACCGCTTGTTCACGTCGATGAGCTTTTGACTACCCTTGAACAACTCGCGTGTATTAGGCCAGTACACATTGCAGTCGGGATGCAGCAAACCCGCTACATCATCGTATCGGGCTTCATCAAATATCTGCCAGAATTTCCTGACGATCTTTGCTTTTGAATCCATCTCTGCTCCTATCGAACGTAGCTCCCCGCATTGATATCGACCGTGCAACCAGTTGCGTGATCCATCAAACCGCTGGCAAGAAAAACCACGGTCGGTGCCACGTCATCTGGTTGCGTCAACTCGGTCAGCGCCAACTCCTTCATTATTGACTCAGCTCCGTGTTCTTTTATGTACTTCTCAACTATTGGGGTTCTGACAAAACCGGGAGCAACGACAAATGATTTTATATTGTATTTCCCATATGTTCGGGCAATCGTCCTGCTGAGGGCGACCATTCCTCCCTTCGAAGCAGCGTACGCAAAATAATCTTCGTAATCTCCGCGAAAAGCAGCACGTGAAGCAATATTGATAATCCGTCCTCCCTTATGTTTCCTAAAGTAGTTCACGGCTTCCCTACAAAGGACGCCGGCCGCGGTGAGATTGATCGCGATCGTCCTGTTCCAGCAGGCTAGCCAATCATCGATTTCAATCTCGTTCGGAGAACGCAAATAGACACCTGAGTTGTTAACCAATGTATCTAGACGTCCGTAAGCATCGAGCACATCATGGAATAACGTGACGCCATTCTTGGGTTCTGATAAATCGGCATGAAAAATCTGTGAGTTGTTACCAACTTCCGCGGCCAATTTTTCTGCATCCTCTCCTTTTTGATTGTAGTGGATTGCGACGGTCGCACCGCACTCGGCCAAGTGCCGTACTATTGGTGCACCAATCCCTCCAGCTGCACCTGTTACGAGCACAACATTGCCGCCTAAATCGAGCCTCATCATCACCTCACGTTTCTGATACAAACGAATCTCTCATCGAAATCAAGTTCTTTGGAAAAACAATGGCGCCGGACTTTTGCCGTTCCAGTGAATAGATCGCTATTTTTTTTCCGCTTTCGGAGGTTTCTTTCCGCCAAACTTTGCGAGCACAAAGCCGATGCCGAATCCAATTGCCAGCATCAACACGATTAAAACAATTCTCGACATCCAAATGCGCCACAACAGCAGCTGAATAGGCACGACTTCTGTATTCTGAACAATGAGGATCAGCGCCAATAAGGCCAATATGACAATAACAATACCCTTTGCCTTCATATTTCCTCCCTTAGTGTATTCGTATCAAAGAATAATGATACTCCGCATCATAAGTCTGTGTTATTATAAACAACATCTTAGTTGTGTCAATCAACGGAAATGATGATGAGGGATAAGCGGTCGCGCCGAAGGTCCTGCTACCGCCGAATTTGCGCCAGCGAATACATTGAAACAACGAAAACGGCGATGTAGCAGAATCCCAAAACCATAATGAACATATTGCCCGGGGCCAGCTTGCCCAGCAGTTCTCCCACTCCTTGTGTATACTGGCTCAAGTTTGGAACAGAGCCGAGCAGAGATTTCAATAGCATAGGAATCAAGACAAAGGCAGCAACAGCTGCGGTTACGCCATATACTGCCATCCGAAACGCATACAGCCAAAAAGAGCGCATGTCTTGAGTTTGTTTCAGCTGTAAGCGCGCCTTTATTCTGTTCTCAATAAATCCGGGATCGAATTCCCTGGACAGCTCATTCTCTACAGCCATTTCGACCCTAAGTTCTCGCTGGCATATCTCACAAGACTTTAAATGCATTTCGAAATTCCCTTTTTCTCTGCCAGTTAGCTCGCCCAGACAATAGTCAACTATTTTCTCAACCTGCGGACAGGAGTTCATGTTCGTATCCTTCCAATTGCTTTCTTAATCTCTTTCTTGCCCGGTGAATGCCAATCTTAACATTGCTGGCGGTCATTTTCATAACCTCAGCAACTTCATCGAGCTTCATCCCTTCATAATAGGTAAGGGTTAGAAGCATCTGGTCTTTTTCGGTCAATTTGGCGAGCGCGTTTTGAATTATCATACGTCGCCTCGTCATTTCGATGTTCGATCGACCGTGGAAATCTTTGATACTCTCAAAAGAAATCGTGTTGCTCCGTTTGATCCGGCGGAAATAATCACGCACTAAATTACGAGCAATCATACACATCCATGGCTTAAAATGCTCTACGCTCTTGACTTTTCTTATATTCATAAACACCTTGATAAACGTCTCCTGCGTCAGATCCTGACTTGTGTCGTAATCATTGGTCATACGCAAGACAATCGTAAAGATGAGTGCCTTGTGAATGGTGATGAGACCAGTCATCGCATGCTCATCACCATCCTGGGCTCTCCGAATCAGATTTTCAAGATCGTCGATTGTCGATTTCAAAGACTATTCGGGTTTCTCCTTCTTTTTAGTTAAAACATAGGCAGCAACTAATGAAAGACCGAATACAGTTATCAATGCACAGGATGCAAGCAGACCCGGCACAGCACCTGTTGGCAGAAAAAACGCCATCGTACCCAAACCCAGACCAAAACCGATGATAACGATGCCACTCTTTATCAAACCTTTGCCATTCTTGGGCTGCGTTGTTTTTTCGATAGCCAAGAGTTCCTTGATTTGTTCAGGGTTCTTGCCGAGTTCCAATGCTTTGACAAGAGCTTCGTAGTGCTTCTTCCTCTTCATATAATTGAACCATATCGCTCCGACAATAACCGCGCCTATCACAACCCAACTGGAAACAATAGCAAGTGCTCCTGGAATATCCATCATACCTCCTTTATCATCTACACGTAAGAAGTGCACATTTGGTTACACCCCAGGGGACAGGCATATACTTTTGCACTTTTTTACCCATAATGTCACCTAATCCTGAGACAAACTAAACTAGCCCCTGCAAGAATCTACCGCCTTTCTCAATGCCCTTATGTGCGCTGGTGTTGTACCGCAGCATCCGCCAATAATTGAAACACCCAACGAAATCAGCCCGCCGGCTTTCTCAGCCATGAAATCCGGGGTTTCCGGATAAACTGCCTTGTCGCGTATCAACTCGGGCTTACCAGCATTTGACTGAATGATAACAGGGAGTCTTGTGTACTGCATGAATTCTTTAGCAATCAATACCATGTTCTCGATCCCATTGCCGCAGTTTGAACCCACAACGTCAGCGCCGGCTATTTCCAACCCTTTGGCTGCTTCCTCAATACCCACACCCATGACCGTGTAGAACCCTTTTGGTGTATTTTCAAAAGTCATTGTCGCCATCACAGGAATCGAGGACGATACTCTTCTTGCTCCCTTTATGGCATATGTTGCTTCCTGTAAATCAATCATCGTTTCAATACAGATGATATCGACCCCGGCATCAACTAGGATGCCTATCTGCTCTCTAAAAACGTCAACCATCTCCTGTGGTTCAATCTCTCCATACGGTTTTATGAACTTGCCGGTCGGGCCGCAAGAACCTGATACATAAGCCCTTTCTGTTGCTGCCTTTTTCACCGCCAACACTGCGTTCTTGTTGATTTCTTCTACCTGTTTCTCAAGTGAATACTGCGATAATTTCAAGCGTGATGCACCAAAAGTGTTGGTCTGTATAATTTCAGCACCAGCACTGAGATATTCCCGTGCTATTCCTTCAAGAACATCGGTATGGTCAAGATTGAAGGATTCGGGTGGCTGGCCTATGTGCAAACCACGTTCCATCAACATAGTGCCCATGGCGCCGTCTGCAACCAACAAGTCACCGGCTGCTAAACGCTCGAGCAATTTTCTCATATTAGGATTGTGTGGTCAATTTTTTTACCCATTCCACTGCGTTCACGCTGTCATATCCATAGGCATCAGCACCGATGTGACGCGCGTAGTCAGCCGACACCGGAGCTCCTCCAATAATCGTCTTAATTTTACCATCGAGCCTTCTTTTTTTCAATCGTTCAACGACTTCCTTCATTGCCGGCATCGTTGTCGTGAGCAGGGCTGACATACCAATAACGCTTGCCTTTTCCTGCACTGCAACCTCAACAAATTTCTCAGCAGGAACATCTTTACCCAGATCGACAACGTCAAACCCGGCACCACGGAGCATTATCGCAACCAGATTCTTGCCGATATCATGAATATCACCCTGTACCGTACCAATCACCACCTTACAGAGCGTGGGTATTTCGTCCTTGAGAAACAACGGCCTCAAGACATCCATACCCTTATACATCGCTTTTGCAGCAAGCAAAACCTCGGGCAAAAAGATTTCATGATTTTTGTATTTTTCACCGATCACGTTCATGCCGGCGATCAAGCCTTTGTCGAGCACATCCTTTGGCAAGACCTTTGCGCTCAATAATTGTCTGACAAGGGCCTCAACCTTCTCACAATTCCCGTCTTGAAGTGCTACAGATATATCCTGCAATAGGTCCATATAATCTCCTGTTTCTTCAGCATGGCGACGCATACCAATGTTATCTTATGCCCTGTCCAAAAGCGCTCGTATTCGCTCTTGGCACGAGTGCGTTTCACATTCACTGCAGAACGGATAATTGTCTTCGAAAATATGTATCTCTTTTTTGCCGGCAATCAAAACCCCGGATACTGACTTTAACGGTTCCATGAGAAAACTGTCACGGAGCACTATGCCTATCCTGCTTGGTTTAAGGTACTCAAATAGCTTTCTCTGTCCGCTGACATGCCATCCACAATAGCCAGGACTGTAGCGCATTACTACCGTTTCCTTGTCTACAGTACCCTTGGTCATCAATGACTCGAGGAATTTGGTCTCCACAATATCCGCTGCTTTCTCTACACCAGCCGATGCGACCGAATCCAGCATACTGGCGAGGGCAAGCTCTTTAGACTCGAAAAGCTCGTTTATCTTATCATGCACAACTCTGCCGAGCGTGACTGCAAAAAGCGCCAGGTCATCGGCATGCAGAGCGATTTCAGGAACCGGTGTGTTCTCGGCATTAAACGATTGCCCTTTATACACATCCTGAAATGCTTTCTGCGGAATATCCTTTACAATCCCGGCCGGGTGCGCACATTTTTTAAAAACATCTCTCGCATGCAGAAAAATCTGTTCTGCGTTTTTGGACATCCTCTCGCTCAACGGTATACCCTGAAGTAGCATAACAGATTTTTCAACGGGTACTACATCACTTGTGCTAATCTCGATGATCTCATTCATCACGATAAATCTGGCAAATCACTCATGCCACAGCGCTGGGCCTCTTTGGTCATGAGTCTTGTTAGTTCTTTCTTTTTATCTTCGGAAAGTCTTGATGGTTCATATTTCTGGATCAGTTTCTCGATTTCCTTTTGGGCGCGGTATGGTAATGTGAGACTACCATCTTCCTGCCATCTCGTTCGGTTCGCGCGGTCAATAACCGCCCCCGGTAAATAGAATTCTTCCTTGAGGTATTTCTGGGTGTGCTCTGATATCAACAGGTGTTGCTCCTTGAGAAGTTCCTCAAAACGAGGTCGGGCAGGGAAATCTTCTTTGGGTTGGATTCCCTTGATTAAACGTAGTACCATGCCGCAGATTTCGTTGTCGAGCAAGAGTTTTTGAAGACTCTGACAACTCTCGAAATCGAGCATACCCGGGCCCGATATATTATTGATACCGGCGAGTGCTGCAAGGGTTGCACCCATTGACGATTCCAGCCCGGCCTGTGCGTCCAGCATCTTTGCATCGCTCAATGATATGTAAGCTTGGGTGGGTATCTTAAGGTATTTGCCGATTTCATTATAGGCGCAGTCAACCATCTGGGTTCCGATCGCACCCATAGGTGTCGTTTCATAACGAACATCAAATATCGCGGGCGATCCGCCATAGAGCACGGGTGCTCCAGGATGCGTGAGCTGGCTTATCACAATCCCGCTTAGCGTCTCGGCAGTATGCTGAACCAGGGTGCCGACAAGAGTAACTGGTGCCATGAACCCGGACAGAGGCATCGATATGAATTCCACTGGTATTGAAGACCGTGCACAATCGAGAACATTCTGCGAGGTAACCTCACTCCACTTGAGGGGCGAGGTGGGACAACATGAGAAAATCGTCAGCGGCTCTGCAACCAGCTTCGACTCACTGCCCCGTACTGCCACCTGCAGTTCCTTCATTATCCGGAATGCTTCAATAGTAAACGCGCCGGTAACCACAGGTTTCTCACAATAGAGCAGACTCAGATATAGTCGATAGCTGTCCGAGATGCGTTCATGCACATCCGCTGGTATGAATGCGGTCGATTGGGCTGTAATGTAATCCAGCTGGCTGACAACCTTTGCATATTCTATGTAGTCTTTGGTCACTGGTTTTCTGATTTCTTGGGTGGCTCGATCCAGAATATTCAAGGCCGCAGAACCCGGCGTAAAGTAAACGTTATAGCCGGACAGATCATGGGTCTCGTTACCATGGACATCGTACAACCTAACACTGCGAGGAGTCGTTTTAAGAGCAACATCTATTATATCACTAGTCAGTAGCACGTGATTCTTCTTGACATCGACATCAGCACCATGGTCGTGTAATATCGACATGACTTCATTGTTGTGGATTTCAATACCGAGCTTGCAGAGGATATCACGCGCTTCAGAAATGATTTTTCCGATAACCACATCACTCAGGAATCTTAGTGTCGGTCTGGGATTGACTAAATTTTCTTTAGGCGACATGGCAAATATTACTCAGATAAATCCACTTTGCAAGTATTGATGCAATTAGAGGAGAAAAACGCTACAGAACAGCGAACGCCCTCTTTATTCCTTTCTTGAATCTGGATGTTCCACCCTGAGAAGGGTGGCGTACATAGCTACAGGAAACCCCCAGGTATCCCAAGGAATACTGTGCTTTTCTACCCACCGCAACAATTCTATCTGGGGTCAGAATCGACAGAAT
>Ga0209636_10000803_pt1 | contig 31386 bp, 23 predicted proteins | sample DeeMarSWOR152_54_FD_187464 | JGI IMG/M metagenome (GOLD analysis project Ga0209636, IMG submission 187464) | Marine sediment microbial communities from White Oak River estuary, North Carolina - WOR-1-52-54 (SPAdes) (version 2) | ecosystem: Environmental > Aquatic > Marine > Intertidal zone >...
AGTCTGGCAGCCAAGCTGTGCGCGTTTGCCTCCTCGCTGAAGGCCCCAAGCTGAACGGTAAAAACACTTGCCTCTGCGGTCTCAACTTCTGCCTTTCTCTTGCTCGCCACGCGCTCTCTAACAACGGCCGCCTCGAAGCTCGCTGAGAATTCGCTGGCAAGCTGTGAGTATACCTCGAGCGCTTCGGATCTCTTCTGCAGCTTCTCCAGGCACACACCCGCACCGTAGAGAGCGCACGGCAGCCAGTCGCTGCGACGATATCTTGAGGCAATCCTCCTATACTCTGACAGCGCCGCCGAGTATTTTCCTTCTTCCCTCAGGCAATCTGCAAATCCTAGGGCCGCCTCGTCCGCCAGCCCGGTCTTGGAGTCGTCTTTCCTCACTAATTCGAAATATTGTTTGGCCTTCGCAGGATCCCCCGCTCCCAGAAGCGAAAGGCCAAGCCAGTAAAGGGACTCCGCTTGCTGCTTGTTGGACACTTTCAGCTCAGAGGCCCTGCGGAAATGATTGCCTGCACGTACGTAGGTTCCAAGGGCATAGTGGTAGAAGCCCAGATGCATCTCAGCGTGCCACGTGAGGTAATGGCCAGAAAAATCGGTGAGAAATTGCTCTATGTACTCCGCGGCCTTCTGGCCGTTCTTTTCGCACAGGGCCAGAAGCAGAAAAGCCTCTCCTCGTTCCTTTTCAGTCTGCCCTCCGGCAAGACTGACAGCCGCGAGCTCCTTGGCCTTCTCCCTCTCTCCTGCGTTGAGAAGATTCCATGCCTGTCGCAGTTCGTCTGCCGAGGTCACAGAGCAGAAACTCAGGAGTATTAGCACAAAAACTGCGGCCACTGTCTTCACGTCAATTCCTCCTCAGAGCGGTCTTGCGAGACCTGCTACGACAGGAAGGTGTCCCACTGCTGGCATTTCGGACATCGCCACAGCACGTCGGGAGAACGGTATCCGCACTCCGAGCAGGCGAAGTCCTCGGCCCTCGGACTGATAATCTGCAGCAGTTTCTTCATCTCGTCTATCGCTTGTTCGGTTTCCCCCATTTCGTGGAGGAACCCGATGAGGTGTTGTCTCGCCAGAGTGGACGACGGGTCATACTCCAGAGCCTCTCTGAGAGTGCGCACGGCCTCCCTAAGATTTCCCTTCTTCTGATGAAGGCAAGCAAGCTCCACGAGAGTCCGCACGTTCTTCGGGCTCTCTCTCAAGACCGCCTCGTATACCGCAACGATATCCCCAAGGTTCCCTCGCTCAAAGTACGCCTTCTCCAATCTCTCAAAGACAATGTAAGCAATCTTTGGGAATCTCGATGCTATCAATTCCCAGAGACTTATCGCCCTTCTCAGATTTCCTTCCTGAAAACAGATATCTCCCAGGTACAGCAGCGCAGGCACACACTCGCTGTCCAACCTCAGCGCGTCTTTGAAATACCTCTCTGCCTCCCGCGGTTTTCCCCTCTTCAGGAGATCGTGACCGATGTGGCTCTTGTGCATCGCAAGAAACGCACGGCCCCGTTTGCCCTCGAGCTTCTCCAGCTCTTCTTCCATCTCGTATGCTTTGTCCCATTCCCTCTGTATTTCGTATACCCGTGCCATGAGTCTCAAGGGAAATGTGTTACGCTTGTTCATGGCACGCATCTTCTTGGCACATGCAATAGCTTCCTGGTACTTCCCGCACGCAAGGTAGTCCTCCGAAAGACTTCTGTAGAGCGATTCCAGCACGGCCGTATCCGAAATGGTCCTCACGGTCAGGCCCTTATGCACCCTGAGTGCGTTCTCAAGCTCTCCACGCTTCCTCAGCAGGTCCCCAAGCCTTATGTATGCGTCTATGTTCTGCGTGTCGTCACGAATCGCTTCTCTCAGGCTGCGAATGGCTTCGTCGTCGTCTCCCTCCAGGAGGCAATTGAGAGCTCGTGCGTAGGCGGAGTGATCCCCGGCCGGCGGCGGACTCTTCTTCTTTCGGACTCGCCAGACTAGATAAGCCGCGATGACAAGAGCAAGAAGGACTATGGCAACGGGAACGTCTACTCGCATTTCGAAGTGCTCCTTGCGTTCGCTGAGACGCCGCTCTCCTACTCCTCGGACGGCTTTACAGTGATTTCCTCAACGGGAAGATTTCTGAGAGCGTTCAGTTCGTCAAGTAGCTTCTTGTTTTCCTTTCTCAGTCTTGACGCGTCACGACGGACCTTCACATCGTGCCCAAGCGAAATGAAGAACCATACAAGCATTCCTAGCACAAATGCTCCAAACAATGCAAATATGAGATGCACTTGGTAAGTATAGGCCTCTTTCGGAAAGAAGAAGGCAATCTCAACTGCCTTCTCGTTATTGAGGAGCGCGAAGCCTAGAACAACGATAAAGACCACCAAGAGAAGGAACATCCTCAAGAACCACAAAATGATCACCTCCGTTTAGCTCAGTCTCCAGAGAGTTCACCAAAAAGCGAAACTCCGTTCGCTGAGATCACCTTCACATGTGAGAATCCACCCACAAGCTCTCCGGGACCGTCAAAAAGCACGATCCGATTACATCTCGTTCTCCCAGAGAGAAGCAGCCTTTCCTGCTTACGCTTCTGTCCCTCGACCAGCACCTCCATGGTTCGGCCAATCAGAGCCGAACTCTTTCGAGTCGAAACCCGCCGCTGCAGCGAGATTAGATGAGAAAGCCTCCGTTCTTTTCCCTCCTTGGACACATCATCAACCATGGAGGCCGCCTCCGTCCCAGGTCTAGCAGAATACTTGAACATGAAGGCCGAGTCAAAACCGCATTCATCGACGAGTGCGCAGGTTTCCTCAAAGTCCTCACTGGTCTCACCGGGAAACCCCACTATGATATCCGTCGTGATACTCACATCGGGCATGAGAGATCTGGCGTACCGCACTACCTTGAGATATCTTTCCTTAGTGTATCCTCTGCGCATTCTTCGCAGAATGACATCGGAACCTGACTGCAAGGGAAGATGGATGTGCTCGCAGGTGTTCTCACCCTCGGCCATAACCTCCACGGCAGACTGAGACATGTCCTTGGGATGGGAGGTCGTAAATCGAATCCTCGCACCCGGTGCTACCTTTGAGGCCATCGCAAGCAGCGCGGCGAAATCCAAGCCGGCATCCCGATATGCGTTGACGTTCTGTCCGATGAGCGTGATGTCCCTGGCGCCACCTTCAGCCAGAGCGCTGACCTCTGCCATCACTTCATCTCTCGGCCTGCTCACGGCAGGGCCCCTCACTGCCGGCACAACGCAGAAGCTGCATCCGTTACTGCATCCCTTCATTATGCTCACGAAAGCCCTGAGACCTGAGCGCCGATCATGGACGGAGGCCTTGAACTTAAAAGCCGTGTCCCTTGACGTGTCCACTATTCTGGCCCCGTCTGCTGCGCATCGTTCAAGGCTTGGCAGGAGCCTGCAGTAAGAATCCGGGCCCATAACAAGGTCTACACCCCGAATGTCCAAGAGCTCCGGTCCGAGTCTTTGCGCCATGCACCCACACACGGCCAACACCGCGTCTGTCTTGCTGCTGACGAGAGTCAATTCCCTTATCCGTGCAAGGGCCCTCCGCTCCGCGTGCTCCCTCACGCTGCACGTGTTAATAAAAATAAAGTCCGCATCCTCAGGACGTGGGGTCTCCGAATAGGAGTTCTCTTTGAGGAGCTCTCCTATCTTCCCCGTGTCGTAAACGTTCATCTGGCAGCCGTATGTCTCTGCGTAGTACTTCAAACGCTACGCCTCCTGCTCAGCAGGGCTTACCTATCAGTTTGCCGTTCAGCCGGCCGTACATTCTCACTCGCATTGCCTCTCCGCGGGTGCGCCCGCTGGCTTTCACGTGTGCCCTCAGGTAATTGCCGCTGCTGGACGTAAACACACCCTGTTCGATTTCCTTCTCAAGGATGACGTCGTGAACGGTACCTATCTGAGACTCAATGAATTCAGACCTTTTCATCTGCCCCAACTTGCGCAGGGCAGCGGCCCGCGCCCTCTTCACCGAGTCCGGACACTGACGCTCCATGGACCAGGCCCGAGTTCCGGGGCGTCGCGAGAAAGGAAACACGTGCAGGTAGCTAAGGGGCAAGCTCGCTATGAAATCGTAGGTCCGTTCAAAAGCAGATTCACCCTCTCCCGGGAAGCCCGCCATCACATCGGAACCGATGCACGCATCCGGACAGAGTCGCTTGATTGCAAGGATCCTGTCGGCATATTCTGCAGGTGAATACGGTCTCTGCATGGCAGAGAGATTCTCCTCATCCGCACTCTGCAGCGGCACGTGAAAATGAGCACATATCCTCTCTTCTTCGGCCACAAGCCGCAGCAAAGACGTGTGAACTTCCAGGGGCTCAAGCGAACTCAGACGAAATCTCGTGCTGTCGCTCGAGTCCACAAGAGTCCTCAGAAGACTCTCCAGAGAGTGGTTTTCTCCGAGATCCCGTCCGTAGCTTCCGACCCTTGCCCCGGTCAGCACCACCTCTCTGAACCCGGAAGCTTCCAGACGCCCGACTTCTTCGACTATTCGCTCGGGCGGCTCGCTTCTGCTGCTCCCTCTTACTGAGGGCACCACGCAGTAACTGCACGAACCGTCGCACCCGTCCTGTATCTTGACAAGCGCCCTGGAACGCCTCTGGAAATCGGGACTACACCTCAGAGCACCTATGGCTGCCCCGGTGTCGGCGACCTGGACCGAAACTGGCCCATCCCGCGGAAAGGTTTCTACAAGACGAGGGAGACGGGACTTTTCGGCGTTGCCTGCCACAAGCCCCACTCCCCCGATCTTCGCAATCTCCCACGGAGCACGTTGTGCGTAGCACCCAGTGGCGACAATCAACGCGTCGGCGTTGGCACGGAGCGCCCTCCGGATGAACTGCCGTGCTTCGCTGTCAGTCCTGGCCGTGACACTGCACGTGTTGATGACGTGGATGTCGGCCAGAGACTCATCCTCAGTAAGACAGTGTCCGCTGGTTGCAAAACTCTCGGATATGAACTGTGATTCATACTGGTTGAGCTTGCAGCCAAAAGTCCTAACCAGAACCCGTCTCATCGGGCTTCTCTGAATCCTCCCCGGCGGACGTGCTTCCGGGCTCGGCCTCCGACTCCTGACTCTCTTCGCCCGCCGACTCTTCGGGCTTCTCTTCGACAGGCCCTTCAGATTGATCCTCCACGCGCTCAACTGTATCGTCCGTGCGAGGTTCCGCGATCTCGCCCGGTGCAGATTCTTTACGCTCCTCACTTGCCGCGCCGATGTCCTCAGAGGGAGCCGTTTCCGGACTGATCGCGTCCTCGGGAGCCGCTGGGACTTCAGCCCCGGCTCCTTCCGCCGACTCAACGGGTTTGACCTCGCCCTCGGCCGCCTCCTCGGCTGCCTCGGCTGCGTCAGCAGGCTGCTCCTCAGGCTTCGGTGGTTCCTCTTCCTGCTCGGGGGCCGGTACACCCTCAGGAGGCCCTTCCTCTGCCTCGGCTTCCTGCTTCCTGGAAAGGAACTTCTTCCTCATCTCTTCCTGTTCCTCAGGGGCCAGCTCCGCAAGATAAGCCCTAAGACTGAGGACGATTCTGCGGGCCTCCGGGTCAACACGGATGACCTTAAGATCCAGCTCGTCGTCAACTCGGAAGACGTCCGATGGCTTGCGGATGTCTTCAACGCTCAGCTGAGAGAACGGGATGAATCCTTCTATGTTATCTCCCAGGTCAACTATCACTCCCCTCTCCAGCAGCCGCACAACCTTCCCGGAGACAGTTGAGTTCACCGGGAACCGATCCACAAGTGTGGGCCAGGGGTCTTCGGTGACCTGTTTGAACCCAAGTGAGATACGCCGATTGTCCTTGTCGATGTTGAGAACCACCACCTCAACACGATCTCCCTTCTTCAATATCTCGCTCGCGTGAGAAACCCTTCGCGTCCAAGACATGTCTGAGATATGCACGAGGCCGTCAATGCCTTCTTCGATCTCAACAAAAGCCCCGAAATTCGTGAGATTTCTCACCTTTCCAGCCAGCTTGGTGCCCACAGGATATTTCTCATCCAGCGTAAGCCACGGGTCGGGTTCCACCTGTTTGAGACCGAGCGATATCTTCTCGTGCTCCTTGTCCACCTTCAGGACAACGGCCTCGATGGTATCCCCGATCGCAAGCACCTTTGAGGGATGGCGCACGTGCCGGGTCCAGGACATCTCGGATACGTGAACAAGGCCCTCGATCCCCTTCTCCAGTTCCACAAAGGCCCCGTAGTCCGTGATGCTTACCACTTTCCCTCTCACCTTGGAGCCGACTTTGAACTTCTCCTCGACGTTCTCCCAGGGATAAGGAGTGAGCTGCTTGAGACCGAGCGAGATGCGCTCCCGCTCAGGTTCGAAGCTGAGAACCTTGACCTTTATCTCGTCCCCGATGGCCAGCACCTCTGAAGGGTGGCTTACTCTCCCCCAGGACATGTCTGTGACGTGCAAGAGACCGTCGATTCCACCAAGGTCCACAAACGCGCCGAAGTCAGTGATGTTCTTGACCACTCCTTCACGGATCTGATCCTTGGCCAGTTCCTTCAAGATAGTCGATTTCTGCTCGGCCCTCTCCTCTTCAAGGACGACCCTACGAGAGACGACGATGTTCCTGCGCCGCTTGTTCAGTTTGATGATCTTAAACCGCAGAGTCTGATTGAGCAGCTGGTCTATGTTCTGAACCTGTCTCAGGGCCACCTGCGAGCCGGGCAGGAAGGCTTCGACTCCAAAGAGGTCCACAACCAGACCTCCCTTTATCTTCCGCACCAACCTTCCTTCCACCACTGCCCCGGAATCTGATGCGTCCTTGACACGGTCCCAGACCTTGGCGAAGTCTGCTTTCTGCTTTGACAAAACAACAAGACCGTCCTGGTCTTCCATCTTCTCCAGGAACACGTCGATCTCTATACCCGGCTTCACGCTCTCACTGTCCGGGAACTCCGACAGAGAGACGACGCCTTCGGACTTGAAGCCGACGTCCACCAACACCTCATCGCCCTCTACCTTCACCACGGTACCCCTGACTATCTCTCCCTCCGAGATGTCCCTTAGCGAATCCTCATAAAGCGCCAGCATTTCGGGCGAAAGCTGTTGCTCTTCGTCATCATCGAATCCCGGGGACGCAGTGGCTTCCTCGACGCTCTCGTCTTCAAAGCTAGAATCCGCGGAAGACCTCGCGTCTTCCGCTGCCTGATCGATACCTCCTGCCTCCTTTCCGGCTTTATCTTTTTCCTCCTCGACCGGGAGGCCTTCGTCGACCTTGTTATCCACCATTACACTGATTCTCCCTTCTTACTTTTCTTTTTTGGGCAAACGTGCCCTCGTTGAAGCTCTCCCAGAAGGGGCTCCAACGGAAGCGATTCGATCGGCCACCTCTCGGATGAGCCAATCAGGTGTTGAGGCACCGCCGGTCACGCCGACGCGAACAGCGCCCGTGAACCACTCGCGCTTCAACTCCGAAGCGCTCTCGACCCAGTGGGTTCGCCTGACCTTGCTCCGACAAATGTCATAGAGCCGGGCGGTATTGGCGCTGTTCCTTCCCCCAACCACCACCATTACATCCACCTCCCCTGCTAGTTTTAGTGTCTCAGCTTGTCGATTAAACGTCGTTTCGCAAATGGTGTTATAGACTCGGAGCTCCTGAGCCTTGCTCACGAGGACCCGCACCACCTTCGAAAGCGTCTCAACCGCTTGAGTCGTTTGAGCGACCACCCCCATTTTTTCGGCTTTCTTCAGTCTCTTAGCTTCGGCCTCATTGCCTATGACAACAACATCCGAGACCCCGGCAGCTATTGCATCTACTTCCGGATGACCGCTGTCTCCCAAAATAACAACCCGGTAGCCGGCGTCGGAGAGAAGAAACGCAAGCTCCTGTGCTTTCTTCACGAACGGGCAAGTGGCGTCCACCACCTTAAGATTCTTGCGTCTGGCCGCTTCGATCACTTCACCCGAGGCGCCGTGACACCTTATTACCAGAGTGCCTCGGTCAACCTCCGAGATCGTCTTCGCGACCCTCAGCCCCCTTTTCTCGAACTGCCCCACGACCTGAGGGTTGTGTATCAGCTCACCTAAAGTGTAAAAAGGTCCTTCCGACTCTTCAAGCGCTCTTTCTGCAAGCCCTATGGCTCTCTTCACCCCGAAACAGAATCCGGAGCCCGGAGCAATCGATATCTTCATCCCGGACCTAGGTTTCTGCGTCGACCCTGCTCTTGAGCTCCGCAATTCTCTTCATTACCTCCTCGCCCATCGCCCTGTAGAGTTCTTTGCTTCCACCCCCCTCAGGGTCCGCGGGCGGAGAACACGGTTCCCCGAAAGCGATATCTATTTTCGAAAGTCGAGCTATGGCTCTCTTTATCCTGTCGGAGCCCCTGACATAAGCTGGCACGACCGGCACGTTTGCCTTGACTGAGAGAAGGCCCACACCGGGAAGAGCCGGCTTGAGCACCCCTTCTTTGACCCTTCCACCCTCAGGAAACAGGATCAGGCCACCTCCCTTTTGGATTACCTCAAGCGATGCCTTGACTCCACCGTGGTCCACCAGTCCCCTGCGTATCGGGATCGCGTTAAGGCTCGTGATGAGCCAGGCGAAGGGCCTGCTTCTGAAGAGCTCCTCTTTTGCCAGGAAGTGAACTTCCCTGGGAATCACGGACCCCACCAGAGGCGGGTCCCAGAAAGAAATGTGGTTGCACGCGACAATGAAACCTCCGCGGCTGGGAATGAACTCCTTTCCGCGGACGTTCCTCGCAAAGAGCAGGCTGAAGATCGCGTTTGCCACGTACCATGCGGCTCTGTATCCCCTTCTCATCACAACCGATTGCCCAGGTTTTCCCGAATGTCTCCGGCTCGGCTACCGAGCTGGGTGAGCTCCTTGTGACTCGAGCAGTCAGTCACGGGAGTTATCTTTGCTTTCCGCCAAGACGCGCTCCGCCTCCTCCAACACCCTGCTCACTTGCTCCTCTATAGTAAGACTGGTCGTGTCTATTCTGACGGCATCGACCGCCGGCTCAAGAGGCGAGTGTCTGCGGGTCATGTCCCTTCGATCGCGTTCCACTAGTTGCCTCTTGACCTCGGCAACGGGCTTCGCTGTGCCGCTCTCTTTATCCTCAAGCCATCTGCGCTTTGCTCTCTCGTCTGAGGAAGCATCGAGATAGATCTTCAAATCTGCTTCGGGCAGAACTACCGTTCCTATGTCCCGACCTTCCATCACTACGCCACCTGCTCCACCCAACGCTCTCTGCCTCGTCACCATCCATCGCCTCACTGCGGGCACAGCCGCGATCTCAGAAGATTTCGCACTGACCTCGCTCGTACGTATCTCGTCGGTGACGTCTTTGCCGTCGAGCAAAACCCTAAGGGAACCACCCTTCATCACACAGTCCACCGAAGAGCCGTCAAGGAAGTCCTGCACGCACGCGTCGTCCTGTACGTCGAACTCTTCTCTCAGAGCCTTGAGCGCAAGGGCCCGGTACATCGCACCGGTGTCCACGTGCAGATAACCCAATTTCTCGGCCACGGCTCTGGCAGTGGTGCTCTTTCCAGAGGCAGAGGGTCCGTCTATAGTAATGGCCAGTTTCCTGTCCGATAACATCATCGCTGGATGAGGCAACGCCCTGCTCGGCAGGTCACCCCGACAGAGACTTCAGATTATGTCGGTCCACAGGAGATGCAAGGAGAGCCAACGGCCTCTTCCAAGGCTTAGAGAGGAAGGGAAAGCGGAGAAGATGCGTGATGCGTGAGAAGCCAGTCAGCCACGCCCCAGAACGCACTGAAACGGTGAATGAGCAGTGCAGCGAATCTAGGGGATTTCCACACGGTCTTTGCGAGCCAGCCTTTTTCCCTTCTTCCGTTTCTTGCCTCCTAACACCTCCTTCAGGCCCTCCACGAGCCTCTCGTTTTCTCTCTGTGTTCCCATAGCTATCCTCACGAAACCCTCCGGGAGACCAAACGGCTTCATGGGCCGCAGGATGAGCCCCTTGCGCTCCAGCTCTTCGCAGGCGATTCTCCCGTCCATCTTTAGATCCACGAGGAAAAAATTCGCTTCCGACTTAATCATCTCAAGCCCCATGCCGGAAAGCTTCTCGCCAAAAAACGCCATCCCCTCAGAATTTACTTTAAGGCTTCGCGTTATCTGGCTGTCATCATTGAGGCTTGCGAGTGCGGCAACTTGTCCGACGCAAGTTACATTGAAGGGCATCCTTACGCGGTTAATGAGAGAGATCATCTCTTCTGAAGAGATCCCGTAGCCCACGCGCAGTCCGGCCAGCGCGTAGACCTTGGAAAACGTCCTCAGAGCCACCACGAGCCTCCCCTCCTTGAGATAGCGCAACGAATCAGGATACTCCGGATGTTGCACGTACTCGTGGTAAGCCTCATCAAAGACAACGACCGCCGTTTCAGGAAGTCCCTGCATGAATTGCTCGACCTCCGGCTCTGTGACGATAGTGCCAGTCGGGTTGTTCGGATTACAGACGAAGACAACCTTGGTCCTGGGAGTAACGGCTCTCTGCATGGCGGCAAGATCGAAGCGATAGTCCTTGAGAGGGACCAGGACAGGTTTTGCACCCATAATGTCTATGGCAATCTTGAACATAGGGAAAGAGGGATGTCCCACGACTGCCTCGTCCCCGGGCCCAAGAAAAAGGTGGCAGACGAGCTCTATGAGTTCGTTGGAGCCATTACCGATTATGAATTGCTCCATGGGGAGGTCGAAGCGCTCTGCGAGCTTCTGTCTCAGGAAAAAGGAAGTCGCGTCAGGGTATCTGTTCCACAGATGAGCGCTCTCTCTTATCGCCTTTATGGCCAAGGGAGATGGACCGAGCGGGTTCTCGTTGGATGCGAACTTCAGAGCGTTCTTGACACCCCACTCCCTTTCAAGAACCTCGATGGGCTTGCCAGGAATGTAAGGCGCGATGTTGTCAATATGGGCCTTCACGAGGTCCTTAAGATATACGCTCACACGGAACTCCTTTCCGACGTAAGAAGTTCGCGGCCTCCTTCACCGCTCCGGGCATAAACATATCTAATCTACAATAATTAGCGGTCCCGAGCAACTATATTTTTCCCATTTCTCGATCCACCGGCTCTCTTTTAACTGCAGCCATCAAGGCCTCCAGTTCCGCCTCTGTCAGCTCTCTCCACGAACCAGTAGGCAGCTCGCCCAGCTCAAGGGGGCCCAGACCTGTGCGCACAAGCGACAGTACAGTGAGATCGACGGCAGCACACATAAGACGTACCTGCCTCTTTCGGCCCTCCCTTATCGAGAGAGCGAGCAAGTGACCCCCTTTCCGCGGACCCAAGTAGGTCACGCCCGCGGGGGACGACCTTAAACCCTCCCCGATCTCCACTCCCTCCCTCAGAGCCACCAGAACTCTCTCGTCCGGCGTCTCCTCGACCAATACCCTGTATCTCTTTTCAATCTGGAAGCTGGGATGTGTAAGTTTGAAAGCGACGATACCGTCGTTCGTCAGAAGCAGGAGCCCCTGTGTGTCCATGTCCAGTCTTCCGACAGGGAAGAGCCTTCCGAACGACGTCGGGACGAGCTTCATTACGGTGGGACGATTCCTGAAGTCTCGTGCACTCACGAGGACACCGGCTGGCTTGTTGAGCATGATGTAGGCCGGCGGCGGTTCCTGCTCAGCAACAACGCAACCGTCTAGTTCCACCACGTCCTCGCCGAGCACGACCTTGGCACCGGGTATGAGAATTGTCTTGCCGTTCACGCGGACGCGACCAGCTTTGATGATCTCGTCGCACTTCCGTCGGCTCGCAACGCCTCGCGAGGCCAGAAATCTATTGAGACGATGTGTCTCCACCTTCCTCAACGTCCGTGGCTTCCTTCTGGTCGAGGATCTCCTTGAGCTCGGAAAGTTTCGGAAGTTCCTCAAGTTCGTTGAGCCCAAAGTGGATTAGAAACTGCCTGGTCGTCCCGTACAGGAGAGGTCTGCCCACACCCCGCGCCCTTCCCTTTATGGTTACGAGGCCTCTTTCCAGAAGAGTGTGAAGAGTCGCAGTACTGTCGACACCTCGAATTTCCTCTATACAGGCTTTCGTTACTGGCTGCTTGTAGGCGATGATCGCTGATGTCTCCAGCGCAGCGCGCGATAGGCGTGCACGCCGCCTGCTTTTCCGGAGCTTCTCAAGCCACGCAGAATACTCCTCCTTGCTGCAGAACTGAAAGCCGCCTGCGACCTGCACAATCCTGAATGCGTAGGGTCCGTCGTCGTATTTCTGACGTAGCTCCTGGATTACTCTCAGCACACTCTCGCCCGTCACACCCTCGACCAACTCTCCAATCTCGCCGACACCCAGGGGCGAATCGGAGGCGAAAAGGAGCGCTTCAACTATCAGTCTGAGTCTGTCGTGTTCCACTCCCTTCATCCTCCAGTGCGAAAATCCAAATCTCGCCGAACACCTTTCTCTGTACAGCGCCGGCGCGACCCATGCGCATGAGCTCAAGTATGCTTATGAATGTTCCGATCATGTCAAGTCGAGTTCTGGCTCCCTCCAGTAGTTCAGAGAAAAGAACCTTGCCCTTCTTCCGCAAAAGCTCCGATATCTCCTCAATCTTCACGACGACATCCAGAGCCTCAGCTTCTATCTCGTGAACGGGTACCTCGGCCGCCCTAGCAAGCGCCTGCCTGAGCGCGTCCAGTAGATCGAAAAGCGTTGTCTCTTCGAGTTCAACCTCTCCGTCCCCGTAGGAAATTTCCGAGAATCCTCGTTCGAAAAGCAGTCTTCTGTCGTCCTCCCTGCCCCTCAGTGATTCGGCCACCTCCTTGAATCTCTTATACTCCAGAAGTCTCCTGACCAGTTCTTCACGTGGGTCTTCCTCTTCTTCTTCCTCTACAGGGCTGGCAGGAAGAAGCATCCTGGCCTTTATGCGCATGAGGGTTGCTGCCATAACCAGAAACTCCCCCGCCACGTCAAGGTCGAGCATCTGCATCATTTCTATGTAAGAGAGATACTGCAGAGTGATGTGGGCGATAGGGATATCGTATATGTCTATCTCCTCCTTCTTTATGAGGTGAAGGAGCAGATCGAGGGGGCCCTCGAACCTATCCAGTTTGATGTGATAAGAAGTAGTCATTGTACACTAATCGTTCCACAACTTCATGGCCGAGCGCACCCTGTTCATCGTTTCCACGGCCACTGCTCGAGCCTTGGCCGTGCCATCTGCGATAATATCCTCTATGATCGATGGCTCAGACATCAATTTCGCCCTCTTCTCTCTAACAGGAGCAAGTGATGCCGCCAGCTTCCTCGCCGCGTTCGCTTTGCAGGCGACGCACCCCAGCAGGCCAGACCGACACTCCTTCTCGATCTGTTCTTTCTCTTCCGGGTTGAACCTCTTGTGGTAGGTGAAGATGGTGCACACCTCCGGGTGTCCTACGTCTCCTCGCCGTATCTTCTTTGGGTCCGTCACAGCGGTCTTGACCTTCTTCAGTATCTCCTCAGGACTATCTCCGAGATCGATCGTGTTCCCTACTGACTTGCTCATTCTCCTGCCATCCAGGCCAGGGAGTCTTGCGAAAACCGTGAGCTTCGCCTGGGGCTCTGGAAAGACTTCGCCGTAAAGGGAGTTGAAACGCCTCGCAATCTCCCGAGTCAGCTCCACGTGAGAGACCTGGTCCTCACCCACGGGCACGAGGTCTGCCCTGTACATAAGGATATCAGCGGCCTGAAGCACCGGATAGCCCAGAAGTCCGTAGGAGACATTCGTTCCGAGATTGAGATCCCTGATGACCTCCTTGACCGTCGGGTTTCTTTCCAGCCGAGCAGTCGTCACGAGCATCGAAAAGAGCAGATGAAGCTCCGCGTGTTCCTTCACCTTCGACTGTACAAAGAGCACGGCCTTCTCGGGGTCTATGCCAGCACTGATCCAGTCCACGACCATTTCGAGAGTGTCCTGCTTTATGTCGTCTGTGCTCTGGTACGAAGTCGTAAGAACGTGCCAATCAGCCACCATGTGAAAACTATCGTACTCGTTCTGAAGCTTAACCCAGTTCTCAAGGGCCCCGACCAGGTGTCCCAGATGAAGCTTGCCCGTCGGTCTCATCCCGCTCAAGATTCTTCCTTTGGCCATCGTACTCTGTACCCTTTCTCTCTTATGTGGGATTCCGGTCGCCTCTTTCAGCAAACGCTCAGCTACCGACCACCCGCTGTGTCAGAAGACGACGTACGAGCCGGCGATCAACTCGAAGAAACTCCTCAGCAATACAACGGGTATCTCAAGGATGACCCTCCTCAGCGGAGGAAACATAAGTATCAGAATCAGTATCCACATACCGTAACTGGACATCTGCCTGTAGCGGATGGCCGCGTCGTACGGAAGCAGTGCGGCCAGGATGTGCGAGCCGTCCAGCGGCGGCACCGGAATGAGATTGAACACGGCCAGAAGACAGTTGATGTGCATTCCGTAAAGCAACATGAACTTGACAGCAACCAGTAATCCACTGCCGCCGTGCAAAGGCAAGAGCATTCTGTATATCAATGCAAACACAAGAGCCAGAAGGAGATTTGAAAGGGGTCCCGACAGTGAAACCTCGAGCTCGCCTCTCCGGCTGTCTCTGAAGTTGAGGGGATTCACGGGGACCGGCTTGGCCCATCCAATAAGAATCGTAGGTCTGAAGCCCTGGGCCAGAAGGAAGAAAAGAGGCACGAGGATGCTTCCAAACAAGTCGATGTGAGGTATTGGATTGAGAGTGATCCTTCCCGCGTTCCTGGCCGTAGGGTCACCGTGAGAAAGCGCGGCTATGCCGTGAGCGCATTCGTGAATCACAATGGAAAAAAGGAAAATCGGAAGGCTTAAGATAACGAAACCTGGTGACACTCCTGGCCTAACTCTCCTCTATCTGTTTCCCCGGGTTGCCGACGCCTGATTCACTCTCGTCCTTTTCCTGCTCTTTCCGCCTCGCCTGAGAGGTCCGGTTTCCCTCTTTCGATGCGTTCTCCTTTGATTTCCCCTCTCGAACGCTCCTTGCTACCCTATTCTGTAACGCCTCAACTCATCATGTACGAAAGGAGAGACCTTGAGTACCCCTTCGCTTCCGTCCGCCGCTCTGCGCCAACTCACCGGAACCTCGGGCTCGCACTTGGCATCGCTGTGAGCAGCGCATATCCTGGCCGAAAGCTCCAGAGAGCCGTTGGCCCCGCTCCTGAGCAGTGCCACGGGGCCGGGTATCGGAAACGTGGAGAGGACGACGTCGTCTTCATCCGCCAAAGATTCCAGTCGTCCGTTCTCTCCCTCGTTCCTTCCCACAACAAGCTTCTTCGCATTCAACAACCGGTAGTGTCGACCCGTCCTCAGGAGCGTGACGTTCTTCATAGTGAGCTCGCCGTGCGTCACAAGGTCCTTGACCTTCCTGGCATAGGCAGGATCGGTGAGCAGGCATCCACCCGCGGGACAAGGATAATCAGAAATGCCGAATTCCTCTGCCAACCTCATCTGAGGCTTTCTGGACCTTCCGCTCACGGAGAGAAGCTTCGTCCTGTCGACAATACCATCTTCCTCTACCAGAGTCGGCCTGAGAAGACGAGCGCTGAGGGGCCGAAGTAGACGGCCCTCCAAACCTGATTCCTTCTCGATGATCCGCATGGACTCGCGTCGCTGAGACATCGGTCTCTCACCCAGGACTTCCCCGGTGAAAACGAACGAGGCTCCCTCCTTTTCCATGACTTCTCTTGCCTTCGAGAACATCAGAATGCGACAGTCTATGCACGGATTCATGTTCTTCCCGTAGCCGCGGACGGGATTCCTGACTATGTCGAGATACTCATCCCCGAGCGGTTCCACACGGAGCTCAAGACCCAGCTTCTCAGCCACTTCGCCTGCCTGGCTACCGCATCCCCCCTTGCCTGAACACTGGCAGAACGGAGTTACGAAACTAAGCGCGACGATATCGATTCCTTGCTGTTTCAGCAGACTCGCAGCCAGAGTGCTGTCGAGCCCTCCTGAAAGCAGCGCAATTGCTTTTCTCTTCACTGCACACCCTCGTCGCAATTCTCAAGTCAGGCCTAATAGCCCTCCCCGCTCTTCTCTCCCCCGGCTTCATCGGGCTGGACCCCTTCGGGAAGAACGCTCGCAAGTGCGTAAGTGTTGAAATAAGTCTTCGCCGCCTTCATCACGTCGTCTTTCCTCACGCCCAACAATCCCTCCAGGTAACGGTCAGGATAATCGTACCCGGCGCCGACGCATTCGTAGTAAGCGAAGTCGTAGGCCTGGTTGGCATTGGATTCCAGACGTATCATGTATGTGCCCCTCAGATACTTCTTGGCACTCTCAAGTTCCTCGTCCGTCACTTCCTCGTCGCGGAGCTTGGCTACTTCCTCAAGTATACCGTCTCTTGCGATTTCGAACTGACCTGGTTTAGTCCCGATGTAGGCGCCGACAAATGCGTCCCGGGAGTAACCTGCGTACAAAGATCTGACAGAATACCCGAGCCCTCTCTTGTCTCTGAGCTCGGTGAAGAGTCTGGAGTTCATTGAACCGCCCAGGATGGAATTGAGAACGTGAGTGGGAAGGTAATCATCCTCCAGAACACCGGGGGCCGAGTAGGCTATCACCAGCCACACGGAAGAACTCTCGCGGTACTTAAGTTTCTCCCTGGACTCGCTGAGACACACCTCAGGCAGTCTCACGGTCGGCCTCTCCGGCGAAGAGTCCATTACCTTAAGATTGCGCTCCACATCCTCGATAAACCTCTCACCGTCAAGATTTCCGACGGCAGCAATCACCATGTTCTGGGGAACATAGAACCGATTGTAGACTTCAACGACCTCCTCCCGTCCGAAAGAGACAACCGTCTCCTCGTAGCCTTCTCCCGGCTTGTGGAGCGGGTGCTCTCCGTAAAGCTCTTCCTGAACCAGATCTAGTGCGCTGAGCAGCAGATGATCCTTCCTCTCTCTTATCTTCTTTACAATGAGCTCCTTCTCCTTTTCCACTTCCTCCGGAGGAAACACGGGGTTCAAAATGACGTCGAAAAAGACCTCCTGAGCCTTGGAGAACCCTTCGGTCGTGCAAGTCAACTGGATGAACCCTGTTTCCTTTGTCGTTCCCGACTCCAGTCTCCCCCCGACCGATTCTATCTCGTTTGCGATGTCTTCTGCGGTTCTGTTCTTAGTTCCCTTCACTACAGACTGCTGTAGGAGCCTAGACACTCCTGCCTCTTGGTCAGTCTCGTACTTGCTTCCCATGCTCATGAACAACTGCACCGAGACAATCTCGTTGGCGTTCGATTCCTTGACAAGTATCGTAAGTCCGTTCTCTAGTACCCTCTTCACCACGCCGCTCGCGGGACTCACACCTGCGGCAGTCGCGAGCTCAGGCGCCACGAGCACGATCACGAGAGCTAACAGAGCGATTATTCTAAACATCCTCATTCCTCCGATGACACGGTCTTGTGACGGTGGGTTCCCCCGAAGATGTATCGTTCATCCGGCGGCTCATTCCTCCGATGACGCCCTCTCCCCGTAGGTCTCCTCTGGAAGAACCATACCCAGAGCGTAATGCTTTCCCGAGGTGTATTTGCTCACCAGTTCCTGCACTCGACCCGCAGTTACCGAATCCAGACGCTTCCGATAGTACAGGCAGTCATCCAGAGTTCCGGTGACGTAGGCCCGCCCTATGGTCGTCGACCTTCCACCAGTAGTCTCCGTCGAAAAAGCGAACGACGTTCTGAGCATCGCCTTCGCCTTCTCCACTTCACCGGCTGAGGGACCGTTCATTGAAAGAGCCTCCAACTCCTCCAGCACCGCTGCCACCACTTCATCTTCTTTGCCCGGCTCGAATGTCACTTCGAAACCCAGGACGCCTGCGCGTCTCAGAGCCCACTGCCAAGCCTCGACGTGACTGGCGAGTTTCTTCTCCTCTATTAGAGTTCGGTAGAGTCTCGAACTCTTCCCTTCCCCCAAGACGGCCACGGCCACATCCAGAGTAAGGTTCTCCTCGCTCTTCTCCAATCCCTCTGTAACGAACCCCAGCATCATGTATCCCTGATTGATGTCCTTTCGTTCAAAACCCACTCTGTTCTCTTTAAGCTCGGGGACTTCGAACTCCGGATAGGGACTTCTTCCTGCCGGAAGCGGCTCGAAGTACTCACCTATGGCTCCCAGGACCTCATCAACATCCACGTCTCCCGTGACAACGACTGCAAGATTCCCGGCCCTGTATTTCTCCGCCAGATATCCTAAGAAGGACTCGGTGTTCATGGGATCAAGGGTCTCGAAAAAGCCCAGTACCGGCTTTTCGTAAGGAGTCCCGGGAGCGAACTGCTTCTGGAAAACCACAAACACTTGACTCGCGGGCATGTCTTCCTTGCGCCTTATCTCTGCCTTTACTACCTCCCTCTCCTTCTCGATCTCTTCCAACTCAAACACCGAGTTCATCAGAGCATCAGAAAGTACGTCGAGGGCAGTCAGGTAGTTCTCGCTGGGAACCGTCACGTAGTAATGCGTGTACTCCACCGAAGTCCCGGCGTTGTTCCTTCCTCCCAGACCCTTGATAATTCTGTCCATCTCTCCACGCGGATGCTTCTCGGTACCCTTGAAGAACATGTGCTCGAAGAAGTGGGAGATGCCGCACTGCTCTTCTCTTTCACAAGCCGAACCCGTAGAGCACCAGGCATCCACGGTCACTATGGGAGAAGAGTGAGACTCCTTGACCAGGGCAACGAGACCGTTGGAGTAAGTCGCCTTCACCAGCGGCACGACTGTTCCGCTCTCACCTTCACCAAGTACCTCGACCTCGTAGGAAAGCCCTGCGAGGCAGTCCCCGCGCAAGAGCAGGAATGCGCTCGCAAGCGTCACCAGGAGCAAGAGGGCACGAATGGTCTTGAGATTTCGGCCTTTCCCGGCACAGCAACTTTCGATGCCTAAAGTCATTGCCCATTACCTCCTCAAAGAAGTGTGCCTGCGACCCGACTTCAGCGTGCCGCGACAACAGGAATGTTCGTAGGGAACCACATAGACCGCTCAAGGGCTCTTGAGCCATCAGTCTAGCTGTCCAAATCCTCTATGTCAAGCTCTATCTCACACTTGCACGGATTCGCAGAGGTAAGGGCTAAAGCAATTTGGGGAATCTGCCGAATAGTAAAGCGGGAAGGTCTCGTTCAAGGAGAGCGTTACTCGAGGAGGTAGTTCTCTTGAGGTGCACCAGACACATCCCGTACCTAATCGCCCTGCTCTTCCTGGCAAACGTCGCGTCCCCGGTCTGGGCCAAGAGCCTACCGCAGACCGTACAGACGCCCGACGTTGGTGTGGACAATGCTTCAGGCATCGACGGCCGCCTCACGAACCCACAGGGATGGTACACAAGCATCCTAACGCAACACCAGATCATCTCTGAGAAAATAGAAGAGACGAGGGAGAAGTTGCACCAGGATCTTCTCGGAACTCAGGAATTCCTGGACGAAGTGAGTGAGCTCTTCGAAAGGACCGACAGGCTCTACAGAAAGTGGAAGGAGCTGGACACTCCTTGCGCTAACCAAGCGCCCGACGAACAGGCAATCGGACCTGAGAGCGCAGGCGATCCTCCCGAGCGAGAAGACGCCGCAGTGGGCAAGAGTCTCAACTACCTGAGACTCTCGCTAATAAACTTCTTCCTGGGCTACTGCGATTCCAACGGCAAGCAAATCGATGATGCCGAAAAACAGGCGCGGCTTTCCAAGCTGTGGAGGACCCGCTCCCAGCTGTTCGTCAAAACGTTGGATTCCTGAACCTGCCAATCACGGCGTCGCCAGGTCTGCAGGGAGCGTGAACACGCGAGGTGCGAGCTCTTTGTCTATCATGAACAGTCCCCCGCCTTCCTTCCCGGCAAGCTTCAGCTTTGCAAGAATGGCGTTGACGCTGTCCTCTTCCTCGACCTGTTCTGAGACAAACCACTGAAGGAAGATCTCCGTCGCGTGATCCTTCCCGCTGCGAGCCAGGGTAACCAGGTCATTTATCATTGCCGTCACTTTCTTCTCGTGCTCGAGTGTCGCTTCAACCATAGCGAGTGCCGATTTGAACTTCGCAGGCGGCTTCGCTATGGCGTCAAGCACGACCTGCTCTCCAACGGTAGTGAGATAGGTGTAGATGCGCAGCGCGTGCGTCGTCTCTTCCTGGGCCTGTACGTAGAACCAATGAGCAAATCCCTGAAGGCCCATCGACGTTGCGTACGACGACATGGATAAGTAGAGGTATGCGGAATATAGCTCCGCGTTCACCTGGTTGCTCAATGCCTTGGCCATCTTCTTGCTTATCATTTGTCACCTCCTGTGTTCACCACGTGATCTTCAGCGCGACCGGGCAGCAGAATGGTGGAGCTGACGGGGATCGAACCCGTGACCTCTTGACTGCCAGTCAAGCACTCTCCCAACTGAGCTACAGCCCCACCTGAGGGTAATCATCTATGTCGAAGAAATGCCGCGGCAGGGACGCCGAACGCAGGGCTCCTCTGGGGACATCGCCTGTGTCACCCACGTGCGTCCTTACTACGACATCGCCCTCTCAACGCCCTTGCGCACCACGTCTTTCTCTGTTTGTGCACCCAGATATTCTAGCGCCTGCACCGCCTCTCGTCAACAGAAAGCGAACGCTACGGCCGCGTGGGTGCCCAAGGTGCACATCGAGGCATCCTGAGGTGACAGAAAACAAGAGAGTTCGTCTTCAACGGACAGTTCGCCGCGGGCAACTAAGTTTCAAACAAAATCTTGACGCCGCATCGGGCCTGCTATATTCTTTTTAGGTTTAAGTCGACTGCTGGAGCCACGGCTGCCCCCAACAACTAACAAGTGAAGGTGCTGTTGCCTCAGCCTTCTTAGAAACCGAGAAGGCCGCGGGCGACTACTCGTACCTGGAAGGAGGAATCTCATGGCGTCTCCCAAGCTGAAACCCTTGCACTTCCTGCCCTTTCTGACCGTGATTGCTCTCCTTTTCCTGGCCGGTCCTATTCTGGCCGCGACATTTGAGGACATCGAGGACAACGTGGTCGAGAAGGTCCTTCCCAATGGCATCAAGGTCATATTGCTGCCGAGGCCCGTTGCGCCGGTGATTTCTATGGCCACCTACGCCAACGTGGGTTCCTCCGATGAACACACAGGAATCACGGGCATCGCCCACATCTTCGAGCACATGGCCTTCAAGGGCACCGAGAGTATCGGCACGAAAGACCACAAGAAGGAAAAGGAGGCCATAAGGAAGGTCGATGAGGCGTTTCAGGCCCTGAAGGCAGAGAGAAACAAGCGTAATCTTGCCTCACCTGAGAAGCTGGAAGAACTAGAGCAGGCTTTCAAGAAGGCCCAGAATGAGGCGGCGGAGTATGCGATCTCTAACCACCTTGGAGAGGTCCTGGAGAAACAGGGTGCCTCGGGACTCAACGCATTCACCAGCTTTGACCAGACCGTTTACCACTACTCCTTGCCGTCAAACAAGCTCGAGCTGTGGGCGGCAGTTGAGAGCGACAGGTTCACCCATCCTGTGCTGAGAGAGTTCTACAAAGAGATAAACGTCATACAGGAAGAGAGAAGGATGGGGATCGAGAGTTCACCGAACGGAAAGCTGTTCGAGGAGACTCTCGCGGCCGCCTACAAAGCGCACCCCTACCACGTTCTCGTCATAGGGCACATGTCCGACATCCAGTCAATCACGCGTGAAGAGGCACGAGAGTGGTTCAAGAAGTACTACTGCGGCAGCAATCTCACGGTCTGCGTGGTGGGCGACTTGGATCCCAAGAAGGCGATGCCAATAATCGAGAAGCATCTCTCAGAGATTCCGGCGGGAGAAAGGCCTCTGCCCGTCGAGACAGTGGAACCGGACCAGCTGGGGCTCAAGCGCGTTATGATAGAAGATCCGGCGCAACCCTTCCTTGCAATGTGTTACCACAAGCCGGACGTGAACCACCCCGACAATGCAACTTATGAGGTCATCACAACTCTGATGGGACAGGGCAGAACGTCAAGGCTCTACAAGAGACTGGTCAAGGAGGAGAAGCTGGCCCTCGCCGCCGGGTGCATGGCCCTCGGAGAGAAATACCCGGGGCTTTTCATCCATTTCGCGCTTCCCAACAAGGACAAGACAACGGCCGAGAATGAAACAGCCATACTGGAGGAGATCGAGCGTCTTAAGACCGAGCCCATTCCTGATGAAGAGCTCAGGGGCGTTAAGACCCGGAAGAAGGCAGAGTTCATCAACTCTCTGGACAGTAACCTAGGTCTCGCTATCAATCTCGCGATGTATGAGAATCTCACGGGCTCATGGAGAAACATGTTCAGACAAGTGGATCGTATCGAAAGCGTGACGGCCGAAGACGTGCAGAGAGTCGCCAAGCAGTGTTTTGTCAAGAAAAACTGCACGATCGGTGAAATAGTTGAACCAGAGAGCGAATAGCCACCTCTGATGGGTTGCGACTGCTCGCTGTGGCCCTTGTCGAAAGGAGTCAATCATGACACGCAGAATTAAGATGATTAGCCCGGTAGTCATCTTGCTGCTTCTCGTTTCCCTTCCTTCTCTTGCCATCGGTGCCGAACTGAGTGTGGAGAAGCTCGAGTATCCGAAGCTCAGCGAAATCGAGATGCCCAAGGTCGAGGAAGTCACCTTGGACAACGGCATGGTACTCATGCTGGTTGAGGACCACGAGCTCCCGCTCATTAAGATGAAGGCGCTCATCCGAGCCGGAACCGTTTACGAGCCGAAGGGCATGGCCGGACTCACGGAGCTTTTCGGCGAAGCCTGGAGAACGGGCGGTACTGAGTCCAAGACAGGCGATGAGATTGACGAGATCCTCGAGTCCATAGGCGCAACGATAGAAGGAAACGTCGCGGAAGCGAGCGCGGAGCTTTCCGCCAACACTCTCACTGAAAGCTTCGACCAGGTACTCGACATCTATGCAGAGATTCTGATGGTCCCGGCTTTCAGCGAGGACAAAGTGGACCTTGCAAGGACCAGGTTGTCCAGTGTCATCTCGAGGCGTAACGATGAGCCAATGACCATTCTGATCCGTGAGTACAAGAAGCTCATCTACGGGGCAGATTCTCCCCGTGCCCGGCAGTACGAATACGACGACCTGAACAGACTGACGAGAAATAATCTGCTTAAGTTCCACGAAAAGTACTTCCACCCTAACGCAATCATCCTCGGTGTGTGGGGAGATTTCAAGACCGCCGACATGAAGAAGAGGATCCGGAGCGCGTTTGCCGAGTGGAACGCCACTGAGATCGACTACCCAGAGGTGCCCAAGGTTGACACCACTCCGAGACCTTCGGTCAATTACGCGGAGAAAAAGGACATCGAGCAGTGCTTCATACTCACGGGCCACGTCTGCATGAGGCTTGACGATCCTGATTATCCTGAGTTCTACGTCATGTCAGAAATACTCGGTACCGGCTGGACCTCAAGGATATTCAAGAAGGTCAGAACAGAGATGGGACTGGCGTACGGTGCAGGCGGGGGCCTCATGGCACGCTTTGACCATCCAGGACCTTTCTACACGTTCTGCTCAACGAAGTTCTCTTCCACTCACCAGGCGCTTTCCGCGATGCTGGAAGAGGTCAGGAAGATTACCGAATCAGAGGTCACCGACGAAGAGCTGGAGCTGGCAAAGGAATCGTATCTCAATTCCTTTGCCTTCAACTTCGATTCAATCGGAAAGATCCTGTCCAGGCTGATGACATACAAATATTACGGCTACCCCGCGGATTTTCTCCAGAAGACCAGGACAGCCATTGAGAACGTCAGTAAGGAAGACGTCCTGAGGGTGGCCAAAGAGCGCCTTCATCCTGACGAACTCATCATCCTGGCCGTCGGTGATGCCGAGAGGTTTGACGAACCGCTCTCCTCCTTCGGCGAGGTCAACACGGTCGACATAACCATCCCGGAGCCCAAGGAAGAACTTCCAGAACCTACCGAAGCTTCTGAGGAGAAGGGTGAAGAGATAATGCAGAAGGCGGTAGCCGCTATGGGAGGGGCCGAAAGAGTGCTTTCCGTCGAGTCCATAAGCAGTCTCATCACGGCCTCCATGACCCTGCCGGGCGGTGAAATGGATTTGGGGATAGAGCTCGTTCTGGTCTACCCCGACAAGTTCCGTCTCGACATGCAGACCCCCATGGGTGCTGTTGTCCAGGCTCTGGACGGAGACGCCGGATGGATGAAAACCCCACAGGGAGTGATGCCTCTTCAGGGCAGCCAGGCCGCGGAGCTGAGGAAACAGGTCAGGTTTGAGCTCTTCAACGTGCTCAAGGCATTCATCAAAGGGGACGTGGAGGTACAATTTCTAAAAGAGACCGAGCTGGACGGACGGCAGGTCTTCGAGCTTCTGATATCTCTTGACGAAGAAACGTCGGCGCACATGTTCGTGGACATGACCGACTACACCATTGTCGGCAACTCCAGAAGGGCGAACACGATGGAGGGACCCACCGAGGTCACCGAGATACTGTCGGATTTCAGGGAAGTGGACGGCCTCAAGATAAGCTTTGCCTCAGTGCAGAAAGCAGGCGGCAGGGAGGTCTCCTCTTCTAAAATCTCCGAGTTCAAGGTGAATCCCAACGTGGATCTCTCGATCTTTGCCGAGCCGGAGGAATAGAAACGCCCTTGCCTTGTTCGCCGCTCCTCATCGAGAGGCACCGGTTTCGAAGCCGGTGCCTCTTTCCTGTTTGTGAGAAGAGTGCCGTACACTATACTTTACGAGCGGACCGAGCGTCCGCGCCCGGAACGATTAGACGGCGCGCGCGAGACGGTGTGGCCCGAGACCGCGTATCTCTACTGACAAGAACCCGTCACCCGAGACATCCCAGAGGCTTCATTCATGGCCAAGAGGAAGTCAAAGGCGAAAAAGGAAGAACCGGCAAAGTCTCAACAATCTTCAACGCGCAGTGGCTCAGGGAAAAGCAGAAGACCGAGGAGCGGCCCAGCGCGCTCTTCGCGCAGGGGAAGGCGTGAAGCCACCGCTCGCGGCTTTAAGCGGGTGGACCCCAGTCGCAAGTCCGGCGCCGGCGGCCCCCCGGTTCCCGCGCGAAGACAGGGACTCACTCGATTCTTGCCCGAAATCGTCTCCGCGGCTGTCATTGCGCTGATGGTCGCTTTTGTTTATCACAGGGCCGTCCACTACTTCTTCTCTCAGGACGATTTCATGAGTCTCTGGATAGCACGCCAGGGACCCGAGACCTTCTGGAGAATTCTCTCGAGCTACGCCTACTTCGGCGCCATTAGCGCAATCTTCGGACTGAATGCAATCGCCTTTCACGTGCTCTCGTTAATGTTCCACGTTGCGAACGCTCTCGTTGTGTTTTTCATAGCCAGAGCTCTCTACCTCGGAAGAGGCCCCTCCCTGCTCGCGTCGGCTCTCTTTGCGCTTCATCCATCGCTGTTCGTGCCCCTCTACGCCATCTCTTCCATCGGAGAGATCCTGAGCTGTTTTTTCGCGCTTCTTGCGGCACTGTACGTTTTACAGGTGAGCAGGCCCGGAGGTCCGATCTCAATCCTTGCCGTCTCTCTGTTGTTCTTGGCCTCGCTTCTCTCGAAGGAAACTACAATACTCTTCCCCCTTCTCGTCCTGCCGATTTATGCTGCGCGCAAGATGCGCCTGAGAAGAGCGGTCCCCCTCTTTGTGACTCTCACTGCAATCGCCGCAGCATATGGTGCTTTTCTTTACGCCGCGAACATTTTTGGAATCCGGGAAGCTTCTCCAGGTGCCGGGGCTTATCAGCTCACTGTCGGGAGCGAACTTGTCACAAGCCTCCAGACGTACTTCAAATGGATCTTCAATCTTGTCGAATCGTGGAGAAATGAACCGTTCAATGTGCTCGACGAGCGTGCCCTGCCGTGGCTGCTTGTCGGAATAGGGGCATTTGGGGTTCTTCTGGTCGGCTCGGGGGGCGCGAGGGCCAGGACCGTCTTCTGCGTCTCCTGGTTTTTCGTGATGCTGCTGCCCGTTGTTCCGCTTACCGGTCATCCCTACCATTACTATCTCTACATCCCGCTTGCCGGTCTTGTACCTGCGTTCGCTATTCTGCTCGCGCAGCGGGTGAAGAGCGCTCAATGGCAGATGGTCTTATCGATATTACTGATGGCGTCTATGCTGCTCCACTCCGCCATGTTGGTGTCTAAAATCGAAACGGCGACGGTCGGCGATAGCGGCACAAGGCAGGAACCCACCTTCGACAGGGCAATCGTATCCGGGAACCTCATCTCGGACCTCAGGCAGCGTGAGCTTCCGCAGGGGGCGAAGCTCCTCCTGATAAGCCCGCTCAGCGACATAAGAGCAGGAAAGCTGAGGGAGCATCCGCACATAGTAAAGGGAGGTCCTTACTGGGACTCGAACGTGCGCTCTGCAATAGCAGACGGAATTGCGATAAAGCTCTTCTTCCCGCAAGTGGACTCTGTGGCTTTTGCAGAAGGGCTGGCACCGGGATTCGAAGACTTCCTTCCCATCTCTTACGCCTGGAACGGTCACCTGAGGAGAATACAGCCAGCCCGCACCTGGACAGAGGCGGGTGTGCGTCACATCAACGAGAATCCTTCCTTTGCTCTCGCCTGCTTCAGAAACGCGGTTCGTCAGGACAGTCTTTACGCCGACGCACACTATCACCTTGCCCGGCTGTCTCTATCGGAGGCCAGATTCACCGAGGCGGCCCGTGCACTCAGGAAGTTCCTTGCGGTTGCTCGAGCCGACGCTCGCATGGACGAAGCGCGCAGAATCTTGCGAGGCCTCGAAGCGAGGGGCTATTAGATTCGGGGCATTAACATTTGGGAAGCACAAGCGGAAACCCACGCTTGCTCGCCGTTTCCCTGGGCAGTCAGTCAAGCACAACAATCTTCCTGCTCAGTGTCCGCGTTCCCGAGGAAAGCCTGAGGAAGTAAACTCCTGGAGAGACCCTCCTACCCTGCCAGTCCTTCCCGTCCCATGTGAGCAAACGTGTCGCGCTCTCCGAACGCTCAGTTAAAAGCCGCACGAGGACCGCGCCGCGCACGTCAACAACTTCGACTGACGCGGCGCCGTCTGTCTCGACTTCGAACGTGATCTCCATCGGGAAGACCGCTGGGTTGGGCGCGGGAAATCCCAGCCGGACTTCGCAGGGCTCCGCCCGGAACGGCTGCACTTCAAACTCGAAGCTGAGAACCAGACCCTCAAGTGTCTCGCAGAGCAATCTGTAGCAGCAGGAAGCGGTAGAGGGGTGCGCGTCCTTGAAGAAGTAGTCCTCCGAACGGGAGGCGAAGAGAGAAGCTACTGTTTCCCACACCCCGTCCGTATCGCATTGCCTCTGCACCCTGAATACTCTGAAGAATCCGGGAAGCGCCTTCCACCAGAGTCGGACGCCTTCCGGGTCTGTTTCGGCTCTTAGATCCCATACAAAAGGATACGCCGGCGTCAACTCGCTCCAGAGCCCAATCTTTCCCCATATACGATAGGACTCGTAGGGAGGCCCGCTCAGGCCGGACCAGGCTATGAGTGAAAGGCCCCCGCCCTCGTATGAAATCACCGGAGAATCTTCTGGTTCAGTTTCCTTCGAGACCCCGGCGCCTCCCTCGTCCAAAACGATTCCAGCAAGCGTTATGGGTGTACCGTAGACGTCTTTACCACCGGTGCGAGTATCAGTCCACACGCTCACAAAACCTTCGGTGGCGGGCGCAACGTACGGCTCGAACTGCAGTCCTGAAGCTCCACTCACCAGTACGGAAGAGATGTCCAGCAACTCGCCTGAGCTGCTGATTCGAGCACCCCGGACATCAGAATCAGACGGCCCGGTCGAGCGTTCCTCCCAGAGCAGAAGACACTCGTGCTCCGAGCAGCAGACCCGCGGCGCCAGCTCCGACAGAGGAGAACTGGAGACTCTTATCCCGGAGCTATCCAGGACTTCCCCCTGGGGAGTGACTCTGGCCGCGTACACGTCGAAATCGCCGCTGCGGTCGTCTTCCCAGGCCACTACGTAGCAGGTGTCCAGAAGATCTACGCTGGGGTGCTTCTGAGAATACTCCGAACCTTGGATGGAAACGAGGAGACCGGAACTGTCAAGCACCAGACCGGAGCTGGATATGCGCGCCCCGTAAATGTTACCGTCGTTACCGTCGCGATAATCCTCCCAGACGCAGAAATAGCTGGCACCGTCTGTCGCAACAGAGGGCTCGGTCTGAACTCCGCTGTAGGTTGAAACGGGAACAGGGATGTCTCCTATCACTTCGCCGGAGCTATTGATCCTGTGTCCGTATATGTCTGTCGTGGCCCTGTCATCAGCCCAAACCACGAGGAAGTTGGACCCGTTGGACGCCACGTCTGCCGAATACTGATTGCCCGAAAGCGGCGTCACGGCAATCCCCAAGGTGTCCATGACCTCTCCTGACGATGAGACTCGCGTTCCGTATATGTCTATGCCTCCGTTTCTGTCGTCCTCCCAAACGACAAGGTGCATGTCACCGTCGTACGCGGCACGTGGGCTTCTCTGCGAATTGGCTGACATCGAGACCAGGAACCCGCAGGGGTCCTGCCCCTCCCCCTGAAGAGAGACTCTGCACGCGTAGATGTCGTCGTCGGTTCCGGAACGAAAATCCATCCAGGCCAACAACCACTCGGTCCCGGCCAAACATACCGACGGCGCCATCTGGGTTTCCGCCTGCTCACATAGCGCTGTCGCAGTCCCCCCGCTCAGAAGAGTATCGGTCAGGCAGAACGTGACGTTCTCGTATTGGCTCACGTTTCTCCAGGCCATGAGTGCTGTCTCGCCGCTGAAGGCAAGAGCAGGATCAAACTGCTGGCCCTGGCACGGGCAGGCCTCCACACCCGTCCCATCCAGCACGGTGCCCGATACGCTGACCCTGCTACCGTAGATCTTTGACTGCACGTTGCGATCGTCCTGCCAGAGAACCAGGTAGCTGGAATTACAGTAGGCCACGTCAGGCACGGTTCGCCGGTTGCCGTCCAGGGGATTACAGATGGGGATTCCAAAGGCATCAAGAACGCTACCGGAGACGTTTACACGAGCGCCGTATATGCTCCAGTTCCCTATTCTCCTGTCCTGCCAGACGACAAAAAACTGTGTGCCGTCGCTCGCCACTGCCACTTCAGTTTGCTCGTAGCGCGCGTCGGAAATGAGGAACCCGTCCGGGTCAAGTACGTCACCTGAGAAAGTCACCCTCGCACCGTAGACGTCAGTCTCCGTGTCCCTGGTATCATGCCATACGACAAAAAAGAGCGAGTCGGATGAGGCAACGGCAGGAGAACGGGCGTCGGTGTTCGTACAAATGGCAAACGGTTCCTCGTCAATCAGCTCTCCGGCAGTTGAAACGCGTCTTCCCACTATCCGGTCCAACCCCTCCTGCCACACCACAAGGAATTTTCCGTCGCCGAACGCACACGCAGAGAATCTTTCGGTGTCTTCTCCGGTCCCGACAGGCACGCCCGAAGGGTCCAGAACTTCACCGTCCACGATTCGGCTGGCGTATATCTCTGAGGGCCCCCACCTTCCGTCCTCCCAAACCACAAGCGCCACACCGTCCCCGAACGCGGACTTCGAGTACCATTGATCACCAGATGCACGCCCGTATTCAGCCGCTCCTCCCAAGTGGACGGCGTTGTCGTCACTGCTGAGAAGGCACACTTCGGCCCGCGCAGCTTGCGTCTGGTCCGGGAAATAATCGGCCCATGCGTGGTAAGGTGCAAGCGTTCCAGAGAGGGTCAGAGTAATGCTCGCGATGAGAAGAGCTGTTGCGCCTCGCATGATACACTCACCCTATGTGCTTGCGGTCAGCTCGCTCAGAGAGACTCCGGTGGGCCACCGGACCTGGCTCCTCGCCTCTTCAAACCGACCCAGATAAGTATGCACGCTGCCACGCCAAACAGAAGGAGAGAGAGCCAGTCGCTTTCATGGAGAACGTGAGGCAAGTCAAACTTCGCATATATGAGAGCGGCCACGATGATTCCGGTGATTGACTCACCTGCAATCAATCCGGAGCTGAAGAGAACCCCCTTGTGCACGGCATCTCGGGTCTCCCCTTCGCTTCGTCTTCTCACGACCCGTGAGACCAAGAGATTTATCAGGCCTCCGAACAATATCGGGGTCGAAAGGCTAACGGGAAGATAAATGCCCACCGCAACAGGCATCACGTGTGCCCGGAATGTGCAATTCTTTTCTTTCAGGAAATTGTCGAGCACCAGCAGAAGCAGTCCGATGGCTGCGCCTATGCCGACCATAGTCCACGGGAGAGCCATGTCAGAAAACATGGCTTTGACTATGCTGGCAAAAAGCGTGGCCTGAGGTGCGCGAAGGAACGGTACACCTTCCTTTACTGGGACACCGATTCCGTGAGCCGTGTGAAGAACCGTGAGAACCGGGGCAATTATAAAGGCCGGCAAGACCACACCTATGACCTGGGCCAACTGTTGCCTCCTCGGAGTGGCACCCACCAGGTACCCTGTCTTGAGGTCCTGGGAAACGTCTCCGGCCGTGCATGCCGCGCAGCACACGACACCGGCCACACCCAGCGCAGCTATGATTCCGCTCGTACCTGTCATCCCCATCAATAGAAGCAGGGCAGACGCAAAGAGCACGGTACAAATCGTCATCCCGGAAACAGGGTTATTCGAACTCCCCACAAGTCCCACTATGTAACTGGAGACGGCCACGAAGAAGAAACCACTGATGACCATTCCGATACCAGCAACGACCGCCGTGCCAACATCCGCGGTCAAATAGCCATAGAGGAAGAAGGTCGGCACTATGGCCGCAACAGCAATTATGCCCACCATCTTTGTTCCCATGTCCTGCTCAGTGCGCTTGACCTCACCAACTCTGCCCGTGCCTACGTAACCGAGGACGGTGCTGCGGACCCCGTCAGCGATTCCGCGCCTGACCTTGATGATGGAAGCGATGCCCCCCACGACCATGGCTCCCACACCCATGTACCGTATCTGGCTACTCCACAACTCCTCCAGCGAGTCTATGAGAGTTTCTTCCAAGGGCAGACCCTGTATGGCTCCGAGAATCGGTATTCCGATGAGCCAGCCTATGGCACCGCCTATGAACACGAGCGTCGCAACGTTCGGTCCCACGACGAAGCCCACTCCCAGGAGAGCCACGGACATGTCGCTTCCTGCGTAGAATGCGGTCCGCCCCGCCTCCCACGCTGCCTGAACCGTTCCCTTAATCACCGAATATGCCGAGACAAAGAACTTGAATAAGACACTGAGCGCCATCGCCAAGAAGACGTACAGGACTCCGGACCCACCCTTTTCCCCAGTCTCAAGTACTTCCGCGCACGCCAGCCCCTCTGGGTATACGAGTTCCTTCTCTTCGACGATGAGGGATCTTCTGAGCGGAATCATGAAGACCACTCCGAGAAGTCCCCCGAACATTGCGATAAGAGTGACAGGCCAATACTGGAAATCCAGCCAGACACCGGCTATCACGAGAGCCGGGACCGTGAAGATGATGCCCGCGGCCAATGACTCGCCTGCC